>Ga0209501_10005967_pt1 | contig 11067 bp, 9 predicted proteins | sample ArcticOcean_MG_C_4_FD_187434 | JGI IMG/M metagenome (GOLD analysis project Ga0209501, IMG submission 187434) | Marine microbial communities from western Arctic Ocean - ArcticOcean_MG_CB4_134 (SPAdes) (version 2) | ecosystem: Environmental > Aquatic > Marine > Oceanic | place: Arctic Ocean...
CGCCATGATCTCGGCGCGCCCGCTAGAGATCTGGTCGAGCGTCGCGAAGTCCTGAAATACCCGTACGGGATCATCCGAGCTGAGCACGGAGACCGCACTGGTGAGTCGGATGCGCTTGGTTCGGGCCGCGCCAGCCGCCAGGACGATGGCCGGCGCCGAAACCGAGTAGTCCGCGCGGTGGTGCTCGCCTACCCCGAACACGTCCAGGCCGACCTGGTCCGCGACCTCGATCTCCTCGATGAGACGGCGGATGCGGTCGCCAGCCTCTAGTTGGGTTCCCGTCTGGGGATCGATGCGGGTTTCCGCAAACGTGAAGACGCCGATTTCCATGGGGCCGATTACCCCGGTCGGCCCTTCGGGTGCGGCGGTCCTTTCGCTCGCCGGCCCGCCACCGCACTTTCAGCGCCCGACCCTCCTACGGTTCATGACTCGGTCGTGTATCCGACCTTCACACGCGAGAGAGTTACTCACGAGGAGCGACGCTATGTCATCGAAGGGACTCGATCTCACCATCGCGATCGGGGGAGCAGCTGGCCAAGGAATCGCCACTCCGGGAAACATCCTTGCTCGTATTCTCGCGAGGCGCGGCCTACACCTCTACGCGTACAACGCGTACCAATCGATCATCCGGGGTGGCCACATCCTGCTGATGGTGCGGACGCGCGACCAGGAGGTGCTCAGCCACGGCGACAAGATCGACCTGCTGCTCTGCCTGAACCAGGACACGATGGACCGCCACCTGAGCTTCCTCAAGGCGGGCGCTCGCGTCCTGTATGACGGCAAGAAAGTGCAGCCCGGGGAAGCCCCCGATGGCGTGGTACTCTGCCCGATGCCGGTCGCCGAACTCGCGGGCGAAAGCAAGAACAAGCTCATCCAGAACACGATCTCCCTCGGCATGATGATGTCGCTTCTGGGTGTCGACTTCTCAGTACTCGAAGAAGCGCTGTCGCAGCTGTTCGTTCGCAAGGGGCCCGCGGTGGTCGATGAGAACGTGTCGATGGCCCGCGCCGGCTTCGAACATGCCGAGGCCAACTTCGAGCCCTTCCCGACCCCCCTCCCCGACGGCGGCAAGCCGCTCGCGGTGTGGACGGGAAACAGCGCGCTAGCCATGGGCGGCGCGGCGGCGGGCGTGAAGTTCTACGCCGCCTACCCGATGAGCCCGTCCACTGGCGTCCTCCATTGGATGGCGGCTAATGCTCGCAAGCTCGGCATCCTGGTCCGTCAGGTGGAGGACGAGATCGGCGTAGCCAATATGGTCATCGGCGCTGCGCATACCGGCGCGCGGGCGATGTGTGCCACGTCGGGCGGAGGCTTTGCACTCATGACCGAGGCCATCGGGGCCGCCTCGATGATGGAGATCCCGGTTGTGTACATCAACGTGATGCGCGCCGGCCCCTCGACCGGTGTCCCCACGAAGACCGAGCAGGGCGATCTCTGGCAAGCGCTAGGAGCCAGCCAGGGCGATTTCGAGCGCTTTATCGTGGCTCCGAAGGACACGCTCGACGCCTTCAACACCATGGCGGAGGTCTTCAACTACACAGACCGCGCGCAGTGCCCCGGAATCGTCATCTCCGACCTCCTGATTTCGGAGGGCACGTACACCGTGGACCCGGACCTCATCGACATGAAGCCGGCGATCGACCGGGGCTCGTTGCTGGCGGATCCGTCGCCCAATGGGAACTACCTCCGCTACGCCTATACAGACAGCGGCATCTCGCCACGCGTGCCGCCGGGGTACGAGGGCTTCGTGCACACCGTCGCGACCGACGAGCACGACGAAGACGGCGTCATCATCAGCGACGAGTTCACGCATCCGCACAAGCGCCGCAAGATGGTCGAGAAGCGGGCCCGGAAGTTCGAGGGCATAGCCGCCGACGTACCACCTCCCGAGCTCGAGGGACCAGCTGGAGCCGAGGTGACCCTGGTCGGATGGGGATCGACGTACGGCGTCATCCGCGAGGCCATCGAAATGCTCGCCGATCATGGCGTGGTGGCGAATCAGCTCCCCATCAAATGGATCGTTCCGTTCCACGGCGACGAGGTCAGCAAGATCCTGACTGCCGCGAAAAAGGTCATCATCGTCGAGAACAGCCATTCAGGTCAGTTCGCGCGGTATATGCGAAGCGAGACCGGATTCGCCGCCGCTGGCCACATCCGCAAGTACGACGGCGAGCCCTTCATGCCCCACCACGTGGTGGAGGGCATCCTGGAGCTCGTGAAGGGTGACTCTGAAATCTACGTGCCGTATCAGGAGATGATCGTATGACGACCGTACTGGAGAGAGACGGCCTGCGCGGAGCAGTTCTCGAGCGCTCGCCTGAGGCAGCGAAGGACTACAAGGGCAAAGTCGCACCGGACTGGTGCCCGGGCTGCGGCGACTTCGGCGTGCTCAACGCGCTTCAGCGCGCGGTCTTTGAACTGGGCAAGCAGCCCCATGAGCTCTTAGTCGTGAGCGGCATCGGGTGCTCATCTAACCTGCCCGGCTACATCAATGCGTACGGTATGCATACGCTCCACGGGCGGTCCCTCCCGGTAGCGACCGGTGCCAAAATGGCGAACCACGAGCTCACCGTCATCGCCACGGGCGGCGACGGGGACGGCTACGGCATCGGCGGCAACCACCTGACGCATATCGCGCGGCGCAATGTCGACCTGACGTATCTGGTCATGAACAACCAGATCTACGGTCTCACGACGGGTCAGATCTCGCCGACAAGCCGCCTCGACATGAAGACCAAGAGCACGCCGCACGGAAACTTGGAGGAGCCGATCAACCCGATCACGTCGTCAATCATGAACGGTGCGACCTACGTCGCGCGGGGCTACAGCGCCGACATCAAGCACCTGACGCAGCTCATCAAGGGCGGCATCGAGCACGAGGGCTTTTCGCTCATCGACGTCTTCAGTCCATGCGTGACGTTCAATCACGACAACGACTTCGCGTTCTTCAAGCCGCGCATCAAGAAGCTCGAGGACGAGGACCACGATCCAGGCGATTGGAAAGCCGCGTGCGAGAAAGCCCTGGCGTGGGGTGACGAGATCTGGACCGGCCTCTTCTTCGAGTCGGACCGCCCCTCGATCGACAGCATGGAGCCAGTCTTGGAGGGACCTGGGCTCGCGCGACGTCCCCTTGGTCTGTCGGACAGCCAGTCCAAGGGACTGATCGAAGCCATGATGTAGGCGAGTCCGCACACGCGGGCCGCCAGGTGCTCACAACCACAAACTCGAGAGATACATGACACGTAGTCGCACAACAGCTCTTCTGACGCTCGCCCTCGTATCGGTCGGTTACGGTGATCGCTTAAGCGCACAGCAGCCCGGCCCCGATCCGTACATGTTGGTGGAGCGCTGGATGGATCCGTTCGCCCAAGCCGGCTTCGCATGGGGATCGAACCCCGGCGTCTTCGTCGAGAGTCTGGAGCGAATCTTCGTGATCCAGCGGGGGGAGATCGAGTTGCCGAGACCCCTCCCACCAGAGTTTGAGGACTTCGTCGGTTCCATCGACATCTCAGCGCTACGAGCGACCCCCGTCTTCCGCAACTGCATCTTCATCGTCAACAGCCGCGGACAGCTCATCGAGACGTGGACGCAGTGGGATCATCTCTTCGAGGGGACCAACGGCCCACATAAGATCCGCATCAGCCCGTACGATCCCGAGCGCCGCGTCTGGGTCGTCAATGAGCGCCGCAATCAAATCCACGTCTTCTCGAACGACGGTGAGCGGCTCCTCATGGAGTTGGGCGAAGCGTTCGTCGAAGGCACCGACGAGACGCACTTCGGGCTCCCGCAGGACGTCGCCTTCCTGCAAGACGGATCAGTCCTGGTCGCGGACGGCATCACGAACTCACGCGTGGTGAAGTTCGACTCGGAGGGTCGCTTCGTGACGTCGTGGGGCACACGAGGAGACGGAGTCAGCCAGTTTAACGGGGTGCACGCGGTAGCCACCGACGCCCGGGGCCTCGTCTACGTTGCGGACCGCAACAACGACCGGGTGCAGGTCTTCAACTCGAATGGCAACCATCTCGACACGTGGACTGGCCTCAGCTTCCCCAACGACGTCTTCGTCACGGCCGACCAAGACATCTGGGTCGCGGACAACCAGCCCCCGCAGATGGTGAAGTTCGACACCAACGGGAATCGCCTGTACTCGTGGATGCTTGATGCAGGCCCGCAGCGCTTCGGTGAGGTCCACGAGATGGCGGTCGATGCCGAGGGAAGCTGGTACGGCTCGGACAACCTCCTCGGTCGCACGCAGAAGTTCGTGCCTAGGCCAGGGGCGGACCCGGACCTACTCATTGGTCAGTCGGCCCCGCTCATGGGCCCGCGCCGGTGAGCTGGGCCGCTTAGCTCGGAGCCGATCGCTTCAGCCTACTGCGCAGCGCGCGCCGCCACCCCTCCCAGACTCTACCGCGGGAGCTGCGGTCACGGCATTTGTGCTCGCGAGCTCATCGAAGGCCACCTGCTGTAACGCGCTGACCTGAGTTCTCGAGAAGCCAAGCTCCATACCGGAACATTCTCTCCCGCCAAGCGACCGCGGATCGAGTCCGGTAATGGTCCCGAAAACCACCAGCGCCTCCAGATAGTAGCCGTACGAGCTCGCGTGGTAGTGGTCGTTCGTCCACAGATCGACCTGGTCCGGGGCGATACCGTCATACGGGTTCGGATCCGCCACGCCGGTCTCCATCGCACGCGTCCAGGCCTCGCCGACCGGCAGGACTGCCTTGACCCCGGGGGTGATTTGGGCTGCCTGATCGATACCCGCGCGCACGTCCCTGGCCATTTGGGCGATCGGCTTGCCGTACCACGCGCCCTCGGACGGATAGGTCAGGTCGGCGCGCGACCACGTGGCCATCAGGTAGAGCTCTACGTCGGGGTTCCTTCCGACGAAGACCTGGGCCAGCTGCGGGGCCGTGGCGAGGTACTTGGTCGGGTCGCCGGGGTTCTGAAGGTCCAATGTGCTCTGGCCCTGCATCACCACCATATCCCATGAGCGGTTCCCGATGACATCGAGCTTGTTCTCGAAGTGGAACTCGAACCCGCTCCCGCCGCGCGTCTCCAAGTACACGTCGTACTCGAGGTCCGACTGGTCGGCAAAGGACTTGAAGAGGGCCGGCACGCCCCCGATCCCTTCATCGTTGAGGTCCGTCACCGTTCCCGAGCGGTAAAAGCGGACCGCCGATCCGGAGCCAAAAGTGAAGCTATTGCCGATGAACAGCACGCTCGGGCGCTCCTGCGCCTGGACGGCACCAGCCGAACAGAGGACGCTCAGGGCGAGCGCAGCTGCGAATCTCATGATCTCTCTTCACCTCATGTAGGATTTCATCGGCAAGACTGGGCGCCTCGCGTAGACCCAGGCCAGCCAAGCTGCGACCTGACTTCTTTGCGCGCCAGTGGATGGCCATGGCATCCTAACGTTCGGGGCGGTGAAGCCGTCGACTCTTTAGTGGTGTCTCGCACGATTCGTCAAAGTCGAGGAGGATCGGTCTGAAGAACTGGCCTGCATGCATGGCCCTGATCGCAGCGGCGGTCGGAGTGTCCCCCGGCGCCGCCCAGCTCCCGGACGTTGAGGCCCCGCCAGTTGCGCAGGTTGAACTTGGGCGGCTCCTATTTTGGGACCCAATACTGTCCGGCGAGAAGGATGTTTCATGCGTGACCTGCCACCACCCTGACTTTGCTTATGCGGACGGTCGTGCCTTGTCGCTTGGCCCTCAGGCGGTCGGGTTGGGGCCCGAGCGGGTCGACGTGTCCGGCGGGGCGATACCGGTGGTCAAGAGGAACGCACCGACGGTCCTCAACACGGTCTATAACGGTCTAACGCGGCGGCGCCGGCAACGTGGGCGGACTGGGACCCCCGCGCAGCAGCTCGATCAAGCCGCAGCTCCCATGTTCTGGGACAGCCGGGTCAGGAGTCTCGAGGTCCAGGCACTCGAGCCGCTCAAGGCGTTCGAGGAGATGCGTGGTGCCGCCTACGCAGAGGACGTGGCAGTCGACAGTGTGCTCGCCCGCTTAAGGGCTATCCCTGAGTACGTTCGCCTTTTCGAAGATGCGTTCGGATCCGCAGGGATCGAGTCCTCAACCCTCGGCGCAGCTCTCGCCGGGTTCCAGCGAAGCCTGTCCGCAATGGACAGCCCGGTGGATCGCTTCCAGCGAGGAGACCGCTCCGCATTGACGGCGCAGGAAGCCCGTGGGATGGAGGCGTTTGACGATGCTGGCTGCGATCGATGCCACGGTGGTCCCATGTTCTCGGACTTTCGGCTCCACGCTGAGGGCGTGATGGAGAACCCCCTCTTGGCAGAACCTGACTCGAGCCGTGGCCGGTTCCGGTTCAGAACGCCGACACTACGAAACGTGGGGCTAACAGCGCCTTACATGCACAACGGGATGATCGCCACACTGGACGATGTGCTCGAGTTCTATGACAACGGACGCTCCGAGAATCCGAACGTAGCGTCGGGCGGCCGGCGCCGGGGTCGGGGGACCACGCCGTCAGTCGACCGAAGCTTTCGGCGAATCGCGGACATGAGCTCACAGGAGATGGCAGACCTCGTCGCGTTCCTTCACGCCCTGACTGACGAAGAGTTCGACCGCACCGAGCCGACCGGCGTCCCCAGCGGTCTCCCGCCAGGCGGACGCATCCGGCCTGGATCCTTCTGAAGGGACGTCCGATAGCGTTCCGAGCCATCTCATGCATCGATCGAGATGCGGACCGTGACGGGTCCACCCATTATGGAGGCTCGTCCACGTTGGAGGCACGATGCGAATCCTACCGCTTGTCCTTATTCTGCTGCTCTGCTCGTGCGGTCGGGCCGAGCGAGAGCGCGATGCTGCCGTAGAGGCGGCACGAGCGTCGGCGGTGGACGAGATCGCACTGATGCTGTCGGAGGCGATTCGCATCTCCGACCGGCTGGCGGGCTCCGCGGATCGCATCCTGCGGCCCCTCCCGGTCATGACGCCGTCGGACGAAGGCGCATTGCGGCGCTTCCTGAACGACGCTCACGTGGCAAGCGCCCGTGCACTCGGCGTTCGCGTATCAACCGACACGATGATGGACTCGTTGGTGGCGGTCGGACGCTTCGTTGAACTCGAGGACAGCACCAGCCGTTGGATCGTGAGACCCGGTGCGTCTCCGGCCCGCGTCGTGCCTGGCGTGCGCGCAATGCTCGAGGTGCTCGGCGAGCGATTCCAGGCGCGGCTCGCCGACATGGGCCTTCCACCATTCCGCATCGAGGTCACGAGCGCCTCGCGCACTGTAGAACGTCAAGCGAGGCTGAGACAGTCGAACGCGAACGCGGCCGCCGGGGTGAGCTCTCACGAATTCGGCACCACTGTCGATCTTTCCTACGCGGCCTTCGCGCCCCCCGCTGATCTATCAGAGGAAGTCCTGCGGGGAGTGCCTCCGGAGTTCGCGCCGCATGTGGAACGGATGGCGGACCTGGCACTCGAATCAGTGTCGGCCCGGAAGTCTCGCGAGCTGGGCGCCATCTTCAGCCGAGTGCTTCGGGAGGCGCAGGCCGAAGGAATCGCGCTGGTCATCTACGAGCGCCAGCAAACGGTCTATCACGTCACGGTCGGTCGTGCTCTCGCGGAGGGGTAGCTACCCGGCATGAAGGACGTTCCCCGCATCGGGCGCTTGCTCGACTCGGTCGGACTGCTGCTCTTCCTGGGCGGCGGGGCGCTTTATGCCCGGTCCTGGTTCGGCTTCCGCGACGTCCCGGACTTCGAGCGCCCAGTCGAAGGGCCGGTTCTGGCCGCCGTCGCGCTGGCAGACGGGTACTGGAGGCTTCAGAAGATCGGCGTTGGGGTGATTGCTGGCTGGGGTGGCCGTGTTCGTGCTGGCGTGGTGGGTCGCGCGGCGTGTTTCGTCATCTCACTAAGCCATTGCCGCCATCGTCCCTATCGGTTATCGCCGCCTTCGGCGGAGGGCACCCGATGGCCGCCGCAGCGGTCGCCGCATCCGTCTCTGTTATCACGGACGAGGATCGCCGCGGCCTCGGAGATGTTCTCGGAACTCGAGGAGATCCTGGATGGGGACCCTGAGCACCCGGGAGCTCACGGTCTCATGGGACGGCTTCACGCAGGAGTGAAGACTGCAACTAGGGGCGAACCACGTGAGTGAGACCATCGAATGGCCGAAAAAGACTCGAGAGCTACACAGCCACCACTTCGACTCCACGATCTGGAATGACGTGGCGTTCCGTCCCGACGACATCGTGATCTCGACGTACGCCAAGGCTGGCACGACATGGATGCAGCAGATGATCGCCCAGATGATGTTCGGGGGCGACCCGAATCTCGCTGTTGCAGAGATGTCGCCTTGGATGGACCTCCGGGTACCACCAAAGGAAGTGAAGCTCCCGGAGGTGGAGGCCCAGACACACAGGCGCTTCATGAAGACGCATTTACCGGTCGATGCGCTCGTCTTCTCGCCCAAGGCGAAGTACGTATACATCGGCCGTGACGCTCGTGATGTGGTGTGGAGCATGTACAACCATCACTCGAACGCCAACGCGATGTGGTACGGCGCGCTCAATGACACGCCTGGGCGGATCGGCCCCCCGATCGAGCCTCCACCTGACGATGTCCGCCGATACTGGCAAGACTGGCTCGAGGGTGATGGGTATCCGTTTTGGTCGTTTTGGGAGAACGTGAACTCGTGGTGGGCGATCCGAGATCTGCCAAACGTCCACCTGATCCATTTCGCGGACCTGAAGCGTGATATGGCTGGCCAGATGCGAAGCGTTGCTGAATTCCTCGACATAGACATAGACGAGGCTCGATGGGACGCGATCACCGAGTACTGCACCTTCGACTGGATGAAAGCGAACGCCACGAAGAGTGTGCCGCTAGGCGGTGCGTTCTGGGACGCGGGTGCGGAGGTCTTCATCAACAAGGGCGTGAACGGACGTTGGGCCGACGCGCTGAGTGAGAAGGAGAGTCGCGAGTACGAACGCCGCGCCCGGAGCGAACTGGGCGACGAATGTGCTCACTGGGTTGCCACTGGAGAAGGGCTGAGCTGACCCGGAGGAGTTGTGCGCTGGCTGTGCACTCAAGGGATGTCAGATAACGTTCTTGGGTTGCCGGCGGCTCGCCAGTAACGAGCCGTTTTCGCCGGCGCGAAACGTAGTGAGCGTAGGCGGCACCCTCATTGTTATACGCCGTTCCCAACGCTACCCTGGGTGTCCCACATAAGCCGAATGGCGGATAACTTGCTCAATACGACACGTCCGTCGCTAACCGGCACTTCCTGACCGTGATAGGCGACAAGCCAAGCCACTACCGAGGGCGGGGCGGTCCTCGTTGGCCGTAGCTAATCGCTCATTAGGCTGCTGCCTGGCGAGGCTACCAGGGCGAACCCACAACGGTGATCCCCCGACGACGCCGAGCGCGTCCCTCCCTCAGCAGCAGCTTGCCTGTCATGGTGGACGGGTCGAGGTGCCCGGTCCCGAGGATGTCGCTCGCCTCGGCCAGTGTCAGCGGCAGGAGGTCTTCCTCCGCGATTGCCTCATCCTCGGCTTCGGAGGCCTGGTCGCCGAACCCCTCGTCCTGTCCGAAAGGTGAGGGGCCCTCGATGATCGTGATCTCGCCGAGGTCGGGTGCTCCGTTCGGCTGATCTATGTTGCCGACGTCGAAATTGGGCGAAGCCTCCGCGATGAGAATCCGGGCCAGGGAGAGATTCCAGCCTGCGTCGGGGTGGCTGGGATCCAGGCGCAGCGCGTCCTTGTTCTCTTGGACCGCCTGGGTCGCGTGGAAGAGGATGGAGTCATTGCTCCGTGAGAGGAGCGCCTGTATGAGGCGCCACAGCCCCAGGTTGTAGTGGGCGCCGCCGCGCACCCGCTCGTCGCTCGACTCCCTCGCTGTGGTAAGCACCAGGCCGGCCTCAGGACTCCCAAGTCGCAGTAAAGTGGTCCCGAGGTTGTAGCTGAGCCGCTCGGTGGTCGAATCCTCAGCAGCCCGGTCGGCATAGATCTGGGCGGCTTCCTCGAGGCGGTCGGCGCGGTGGAGTCGATTGGCGCGCGACTCGCTCTCGCGCTCCGCCCTGACGGTGAGTGTGATGCCCACGACGGAGAGCGCGACCAGGAGCAGCGCCCGCCACCCGCTTCCGAAAATCGAGTCGGTCATGCGGCCCGGACCTTCCGGTCGCCGCCGCTGACGACATCCGACTGGTCTGGCTTCTGATTGGCGCCACGTCGGATGACTCCCCGACGGGCATCGACGGCGCCCTCCCACAGCAGGAGCGGGATCGCCAAGAGCGCGAAGAGCGCGGTCGTGTCGAACGGCTCGCCGGGACCCTCCCGTGAGTCGCCGCTCAGGTCACTCAGGTCCCCGACGAGGGCGTCGAGTCCCCCGTCCTCCGTGATGTCCGCGTAGCGACCCTGGCCGGCCTCGGCGATCGCCCTCAACAGTGCCACGTTCTGGCTCGTGCGGACGGCTCTGCCCGTCGCATCCAGAATGGGCTCTCCCGCGGTCGAGATCGGCGATCCTTCCTCGGAGCCCAGCCCGGCGATCCAGACCCCCAGGCCACGGGCGCCCGCGTCTGCGGCGGCGCGCATAAGCACGTCCTCATCTTCGAACACGTCACCGTCGGACAAGACCAGGATGGCTTGGCGCCCATCCTCTGATGGCCGGCTCTCCAGGGCGCGGCCGGCGAACTCCAGGGTGCTCGCGAGTGACGTGCCCCTGTCCAGCACCTGGACCACCTCGGGCTCGAGCGAGTCCACGAAGTAGCGGATGACGTCCGGGTCGTCGGTGGGAGGCACGAGCATGTACGGCCACCCGGCGAAGACCACGAGGGAGAAGCGGACGGAGGGCAGCTCCTCCGTGAGGCGGTCTATCGCCTCCCGCGCGCGCTCGATCCGGGTCGGAGTTTCCCCCGCGGCATTCATCGACATCGACAGGTCGACAGCGATGGCGACGTCGAGCGGAGGAGGGGGCTCGGGCGGCTCTGGCTCCCAAAGGACCGGGCCGGCGGCGGCCAGGCCGAGGAGCACGCCCCCGCCGACCAGACATAGGAACCGCTGTGTAGGGAAGCGTCCGGGGTTGGTCGGCAACAGGCGGCGAAGGGCGTTC
>Ga0209501_10005969_pt1 | contig 11066 bp, 8 predicted proteins | sample ArcticOcean_MG_C_4_FD_187434 | JGI IMG/M metagenome (GOLD analysis project Ga0209501, IMG submission 187434) | Marine microbial communities from western Arctic Ocean - ArcticOcean_MG_CB4_134 (SPAdes) (version 2) | ecosystem: Environmental > Aquatic > Marine > Oceanic | place: Arctic Ocean...
GTAGTCGTGGTTGGTGCCGGTTTTGCACCTCCAATCTTGCTGTTGTCTCTCTACGGTGGAGCTGCTGCGGATCGATATTCGCGTAAGCGAATTATTCAATTTGGCCAACTAGGTATGTTGACCATTACTTTGGTTGTCGCGATCTCAATTGTTAACGACTCGATCACTGTTTATCACCTCGCAGCAGCATCGGTCGCGCAGGGCACGATATGGGCATTCTTAATGCCTGCGCGACAGGCGATCATCGGTGAGCTTGTCGATAGAGAGCATCTGACAAATGCTGTTGCATTGAATTCGTCTGGGATGTCATTGACCACGATTGCCGCTCCAGCAATTGGTGGCTTGATATATGGCTTCGCAGGACCTGGAGCAACGTATTTCACTATGGCCGGACTCACCATAGCTGCCTTCATTCTGACCAACTGGGTGCCATCTGTTGCCCCTGTGGCTAATGCGAAGCGACGCATGTGGAGTGACATAAAAGAAGGTCTTGTCTATACGAAGCAAAACAGAACAGTATTGATGTTGCTGCTCGTTGCGCTGAGTACCGCATTATTGGCGATGCCGTTTAGGTCGTTGCTACCAGTTCAGATCGAAGAAGTGTTCAAGCTTGAAGTTGAGGCGTTGGGGCTATTGCTCAGTGCGATGGGAGTTGGAGCACTCGCCGGTTCGCTGGTGATAGCAAGTCTTTCGACCAACAGTCGTCGAGGATGGGTGCTGTTGATCACGAGTATGTTGTCGGGAATCGCGATCCTAGCCGCTGCGGCAACAACGTCGTACGCTGTAGCTGTTGGGATAATGGTGTTGCTGGGGATAGGTGACTCTGGCCGCCGCGCACTTAATTCGTCGCTTATCATGGAGCAGACTGCTGATGAATTCCGTGGTCGAGTGATGGGGGTTTATATGATGAATTTCGGGCTGATCCCACTCGGCGCTATTCCATTGGGCTTCATCACTGACTCGTATAATGTGCGTGTGGCCTTTGCGATTGCCGGTGGGGCTCTGCTTGTTGCTGCAATCGGGTACACAGTGCTGACGGACAAAGTACGTCGATTGTGATTGCGGTTCGCTGTCAGTTGCTTTCTCGAAAATTCCCACCTGCAACTGGGCTGCAAGTAAACTTAGTTTCTCCCCGATTGACAGGCGCCCAGTGCGCAAGAAATTCCGAGTGCCATTCTTCAGATGCCAATCCTGGTACTAAGTGACGATCTTGCTTCCCGCATTGCCGCTGGAGAAGTAATCGAACGCCCGGCTTCGGTTGTGAAGGAGTTGGTTGAAAATTCCCTCGATGCTGGTTCGAGCCGAATCGATGTGGCCGTCCTCGGTGGTGGGGCTCAGTCGATCACCGTGGTTGATAACGGGCAGGGCATACCTGCCAACGAACTTTCAATTGCGTTCGAACGGTTCGCTACATCGAAGATTGACGAAACATCCGATCTAATAGCCATCGACACGCTTGGGTTCCGGGGCGAAGCACTACCCTCGATTGCATCTGTTGCGCGGGTCGAGGCGATTTCTCGGCACACCGAATCCGATGTCGGAGCCAGATACCTCGTTGATTTTGGAAAATCTAGTCAGGTTGAACCGGCGGGAACGCCCCAGGGAACTCGGATCGAGGTTGCTGGTCTGTTTAAGAACGTACCGGCTCGCTTGAAATTTCTTGGCTCGGCAGGACGTGAGCTATCCCGCATTCAGTCGATGCTTGCATCGCTTGCACTCGTGTACCCACAAGTAGCGTTTAATCTGAGCGCCGATGGGCGAGAGAGGCTGCGTACGATCGGTTCAGGGAAGTTGGTTGATGCTGTTTCTGGCGTGTACGGTTCAAAGATCGCTGAACAGATGTTGGCGCTTGAACCCGATGAACACGCAGCGTTCTCTGTCGATGGATTAGTAAGTTCTCCGTCGTTGAATCGTTCGAACAGAACGTATATGACTATCTCTGTGAATGGCCGTTGGATTCACTCGAGAAGGCTTTCTTACGCGATCGAACAGGCGTACCACGGATTTTTACCCGAGCGCAGGTTCCCAATAGCAATTGCACACATTCACACACCGCTCGACGATGTAGATGCAAATGTTCATCCATCAAAAGCCGAGGTTCGGTTACTTCGCGAAGATCTTGTTTACTCAGTTGTGCAGCGTGCGATCAGGGGAGTTCTATCGGCCTCGGCACCGGTGCACCAGATCGGAGCTGGAAGGGCCTCAGGATCTGCAGGGCTTCTGCGAACTCTAGGATCGAGCGTGGATTCATCAGAAAATCGTCCCGGTAACGATAGTTCGAGATTCTCTCAGTGGCCTGATCCTTCAGCGATAGTTGAGCAGTCAATACTTCCAGAATCCCAAAATGACACCGGTTCGCGCGGGACAACTGAGAATGGTGCCGAGAACTTAGCGAACACCCCGAAAGAAACGCTTCCAGTATTACGGGTGATCGGGCAGGCACACGAAACTTACATCCTCGCTGAGGGACCGGACGGCGTATATCTGGTCGACCAGCACGCGGCTCATGAACGTGTCACGTTTGAGCGGGTGAAACAGCGATTTGATCAAAAAGTAACTGAATCGCAGCCCTTGCTGGAAGCTGTGACAGTCGACCTTGCACCCGGTGCCATGGCGACCGTTCAAGAGCATCTCGAAGAGCTAAACCGTGTCGGGTGGGGCGTTGAAGAGTTTGGTAGCAACAGCCTGATAGTTCGATTCGTCCCTGCATCACTCGCTACAAGAGCAAGTGGAGATGGTGCCGGTCAGGTCTTCATTCGCGTTCTCGACGAGATTAGTGAGGGCGGTACCGGAGAAACTTGGCGGAATCGAATGCTGGCGACGATCGCATGCCATTCTTCCGTAAGAGCGGGACAGGTACTGTCGATCGAAGAGAGTAAGGATCTGATTCGCCAGTTGGAACAATGCGAACGACCCAACACCTGCCCGCATGGTCGACCTACGATAGTGCAATTGAGCGTGAATGACCTCGAACGGGAGTTCAAGCGTCGGTAGTCAGGTGAGAGAACGAACCACTAGGCTGGCGTAATCAATGGCACGCCAGGAACGCTGTGTCGGAACTGGTAGATGGAATTTTGCGCCGCTCCGCACACGAACACTGTTTTCATGTCTTCACCACCAAACGCAAGGTTCGCTGGTGCCCAGTCGGGAACGTGAAACAGGTCTAGCAGGTCGCCGGCCCCGCTCACGTAAGCGATTGCTCGAATTCCGGGTAGCGATTGAAGAATATTTCCATCTATGTCCACCGCCAGCCCATCGGGATTTCCTGGCTCTCGAAAACGACGAATGAGTCGTTGGTCGAGGAGTTGCCCCGATTCGTCGATCGTGAATTCGACAAGGCGTTGTGCGCGGCTTTCCGAAACGTAAACGTGAGTACCGTCTCCCGAGATCGCTATTCCGTTCGGATAGGCCAGTTCATTGGCAAATGCACTGACATGGCCTTCCGGATCAACTCTGTAGACGGGACTTATCGCTGGATCTGGTTGAGGGCGCCTGATGGGATCGGTGAACAGTAGATCGCCGTTCGGCATGAAGCAAAGGTCGTTTGGGCCTCCGAAAGCTGTTCCCTCGTATTGGTCAACAAAGACCTCTGGATCACCGTTATTTCGAAATCGTAGAATAGCTTTAAGCCTGGCATCGGCTACGAACATCTCATCTTCTGAATTGAACACCAGCCCGTTCGGGCGGCCCTCGGTTTTAACGACTTCAGTTAGATCACCGTCGCTGGAGACGCGAATTATTGAAGCATCTTCAGCGCTGACAAGATGCAGCCGACCCTGCGAGTCGATTGCCGGACCCTCTGGACCACGTACGCCGTATGCGAGCACTCGAAAATCGGGTGGGATATTTGTTAGATCGGTAGACATGTGTTATCTGAGAAGATTAGACCTCGCCCAGCGCGGGTACAACCGTCGCGAGAACTGGCGCGAGAACCGTCGAGACAAATGCCCAGATAGCTGATGAGTTATCGGGTCGACACGGTTACATCATTGCTCGGGGCAATTGTGAGCGGTAGACTATCCGTTGACAAACCGACTGGTCGGTCGGTGAATGCTATGTATCGTACGCTAAATCACCTTGTCCGCATCATCAACAAAACAGAGTGCTGAAACCCGTGAGCGCATACTAAAAGCTGCTGAAGCCGTGTTCGCAGATAATGGTTATCACGATGCACTTGTCGACGAGATCATCAGACGCACGTCCATGTCAAAGGGCGGTCTGTACTTCCATTTCCCCAGCAAAGAAGATCTGTTTTTTGCCGTTATGGATAGGCTTGCCAACAAGTTGGTAGGGCGAGCCGAGAAAGCAGCGAGCGGCGCTGATTCCCCATTAGATGCTGCGGAGGCGGCTCTGGGAGCCGTTCTGTCCGCACTGTCGGTACAGAAGCGACTTGCACGTCTATTGATAACCCAGGGCTACAGCATGGGCAATGCGTTTGAAGCGAAGCGTGCCGAGATGTTCGATCGCTTCGCTGGAGTGATCGCTAAAGAGCTGGAATTGGCTAAAGAAACAGGTCAGATCGGCGATTTGAACACTGGACTCGCGTCGCGCGTTTGGCTTGGAGCCGTGAATGAGGTGGTTGTTCACTGGTTATTCTCAGGTGGTCCGTCCCCGAAAGATTCGGCTCCCGATCTAAAGATATTCCTGCTGAATTCCGTTCGTGGAGAGAAAAATTCAGCTGGCAGATACGTGACCGAGGCAGTCGCACCATGACGGACAGCATCGCGAAAAACAGTATTCCCGGCTGGTCTCGACTTGCTGTGTTCCTTGAGGCGATCAAGTTCGAACACTCCGTATTCGCGCTCCCGTTTGCCGTTCTTGCTGCCTTTATTTCTGCCAATGGGACTCCAGAGTGGCTGGGGCTGATCTGGGTTGTTGTGGCGATGGTCGGTATGCGTACTTTCGGGATGGCCGCTAATCGATTGATCGATGGAGCGATTGATGCTCGAAACCCTCGAACGGCGATACGGGCCATCCCGTCGGGGACAATCAGTCGCAGGGCGATGGTTCTGTATATGGCTGTTGCCGGACTGATATTTATTGCTGCGACTTCTCAACTTGATCCCGTAACCTGGGCTCTTGCACCGATTCCGCTGGCGGTAATGATTGGTTATCCGTATCTGAAACGATTTACGTGGCTGGCTCATTTCGGAATGGGCGCCGTTTACCTGATCGTCCCTCCCGCAGTGTCGCTAGCGCTAACTGGAACGATGCCGTTTGGGTTCGTCGTCATCGGATTAGGATCGATGGCATGGGTCGCCGGATTTGACGTTCTGTATGCGACTGCTGATTACGATATTGATCGTAAACAAGGGCTTCACTCCATTCCCGCGAGATTCGGTATACCGGCTGCGCTGATTATCTCTCGTCTGTTACATGCCACTGCGATCATCCTTCTGACCATTGCGGGGGTTGTTCTTGGAGCGGGTGCTTTGTTCTCTTTTGGCGTGCTCGCGGCGGCGGTACTGCTGGCATACGAGCAGTCTCTTGTTTCATCGAATGATCTGTCGAAGTTGAATATGGCGTTTTTCACGATGAACGGCGTTATCGCAGTGGTTTTCGGGGCATTTGTAGTGATCGGCGAGGTGATCTGATGGGCGTCTTCGTATTTGGAATGGCCGGTGCCAGTGGCGCACCGTACGCAAGACGAGTTCTTGAGCAAATGCTGCTGGCCGGTCATGATGTGAAAGCTGTAGTCACCGACGCGGGTCGCAAGGTCCTTGAGGTCGAGGAACTACTTGTTCTGACCGGGAACACTGAGGCAGATACTCCGGCGGTTATCGAATGGGCGCAGGCCGCTGCAGCACCGGGAAAGTTGGAGTTGTATCACCACAAGGATGTTGCTGCGCCGATCGCGTCTGGATCTTTTCCAGTCGACGGCATGGTTGTAGTGCCGTGCTCGGGTGGCACTCTGGGTCGTATCGCACACGGAATATCAAACGGACTACTCGAACGGGCCGCAGATGTTTGCTTGAAAGAACGACGTCGCCTAGTTCTTGTGCCTCGCGAAATGCCCTTGAGCCTGATTCACCTGCGAAACATGACAGCTGTTACAGAGGCCGGCGCCATCGTTTTGCCTGCCTCACCGGGGTTTTACCACAACCCTAGCGGCATCGACGATCTGATCGACATGGTTGCAGGGCGCATCCTCGCTTCGCTGGGAATCGATTCACCTGTAATGAAACCATGGCTCGGACCAGAGCCGTCTTCTTACACAGAAGAAGAGGTCCAGTAGTTGGCATTCACTGATCTTCAATCTTTTCTCGCTCTTCTTGAGAAGGAAGGCGAACTCAAGCGCGTGACGGAAGAAGTCGATGCGGAGCTTGAGGTCACTGAAATAGCGACACGTGCTGTGAAAGAGAATCTTCCGGCGCTGTTATTTGAAAACATAAAAGGCTCAAAGTACCCGCTGGTCATCAATTCGATGGCTTCGATACGGCGTATCGAGCTTGCACTCGGTCGACCCGCAGAGGCACTCGGTGAAGATATTGTTCGGTTCATGGAGGATGTGAATCCACCGAGTCTAGGTTCATTCTGGCGCAACCGTCAGACCGGGTGGCGTCTGTTGAAAATCAGGCCAAAAAACACACGCCGGGCGCTTTCGCAGCAGATCAGTGAAGAACCGCAACTGAACGATCTGCCAATACTGAAGTGCTGGCCTGAAGACGGTGGGCGCTTTTTCACCCTGCCTCTTGTAATAAGTCGCGATCCAAAAACCGGTGCCGGAAACATGGGAATGTATCGGATGCAGGTGTACGACCAGCGCACCACTGGAATGCACATGCAAATCCAGAAGGGCGGCGGATTTCACTACCAGCTTGCTGAAAAAGCAGGTAAGCCGCTTGAGATGGCGGTTGCCGTAGGTGGTGATCCTTCGCTGATCCTTGCCGCTATCATGCCGCTACCTGAAGGTCTCGATGAAGTGGCATTCTCAGGAATAGTCCGTGGGCAACGCACCCCGCTCACGAAAGCCAAGACCGTAGATTTAAAAGTCCCTGCGCACGCCGAGTTTGTGTTCGAAGGAATTGTGAAGCCGGGCGTAAGAAGGCTTGAGGGTCCCTTTGGTGATCATTTTGGTCACTACTCGGCCGCCGGTGATCATCCCGTGTTCAAGATCACTCGTGTCACCCGTCGCAAGAACGCTATTTACCCGGCGACTGTTGTTGGCATACCTCCTCAGGAAGATCGATATCTTGGTGACGCTGCCCAACTCGCGTTGACCCCGCTGATGCGCTTGGTTCGTCACGAAGTCAAAGACATGTGGGCGTATTACGAAGCAGGCTTTCACAACCTCTTGGTTGTCTCTGTCGATTCTCGGTACCAACGAGAGGCGATCAAGACTGCACTTGGGATACTTGGTGATGGCCAACTATCGCTGACAAAGAATCTTGTACTCGTTGGTCCTGATGTGAACCCGAGAAATTACAGTGAGGTCTTACAGGCGATCCGAAGGAACTTCGATCCTGAGCAGGATTTCCACTTGATAGCGCGGACCGCAGCGGACACTCTGGATTTCACAGGTGAGGCGTTGCACAAAGGATCGAAGATGATCCTTGATGCGACAGTGGGTGAAGGTGGTGAAGGAACTCCGATCGCAGTTGCATTGCCAGCGAATATTGGTTCGCTCGCTCACGGCATCGTCAAACACCGTCTCGTCGGAAAAACAATGCTCGTCGTTCAAACGAGTGGCCGGGGCAGGGAGGTTGTCGAGAGACTAGTCGATAACCCGCTGCTTGGCAGTGTGAAGATCGTTGTGGCTGTCTCGGGTGATGTGGATATCGACGACGACGAGAACCTTTTGTGGGGTATTTTTACGAGGTTTGATGCGGTTCTGGACGTGATGTTCTCAAAAACTGAATTCCGAGGACTTGCCCCGGTTTATTCGGGTGTAATGGGCATTGATGCAACTTGGAAGCAGGGTTACCAGAAACCACTGGTTATGGACCCCGAAATAGTGAAGAAAGTGGATTCTAAATGGTCCCGATACTGGAAGTAGCCGACCCTGATCTTCAGGTCGATATCAATCTCATAGATAAACGTCTTTTCCCTATCTGGGACAAGGTGCAGGCCGGGGAGCGACTCTCTAGCTCAGAGGGTGTGACACTCCTCGACACCGACGATCTGGCCGGTGTTGGGCGAATGGCCGACTTTGCAAAGAAACGGGTTACGGGCGATAAGGTTTACTTTGTTCTAAATCGTCATGTGAACCCGACGAATATCTGTGTGCTTAGTTGCAAATTCTGTGATTTCGCGAAAAAACCGGGTGACAAAGACGCTTACGAAATGTCGATCGAGGAGATTCTCGATCATGTCGATGAAGACATCCACGAGATTCACATCGTAGGCGGGCACCACCCGACATGGCCGTTCGAGTACTACGTCGAGATGGTCAGGGAGATTCACAAAAAAGCTCCTCACGTCCAAATCAAGGGATTCACAGCGTCTGAAATCGATTACTTTCAGCGTCGATGGAAGGTATCGCCTGAAGAATCGCTGGCGATCCTGAAAGAAGCGGGTCTCCAATCAATGCCGGGTGGTGGGGCTGAAGTCTTCTCGTCGAGGGTCCACAAAATACTGCTTCCAGGCAAAGCCAACGCAGATAGGTGGGCGGAGATTCACAAGACTGCTCACAAGATGGACATTCCGACGAATTGTACGCTGCTCTACGGCCACATCGAATCGTTCGAAGAGCGAGTCGACCACCTGATTCGACTGCGGAACATTCAAGATGAAACCGGTGGATTTCTAGCGTTTATCCCGCTCGAATATCAGGTCGGAACGACCAGGCTGCGGCCCCGCCACACTCCTGCGATGGATGATCTCAAAATGATCGCTGCGGCACGGCTCATGCTCGACAACATCAAGTACATCAAGGCCTACTGGGTGATGTTGGGTGAAGCGACCGCGAGCATAGGTCTGAACTTCGGTGCAAACGACCTCGACGGTACGATCGGAAAAGAGCGGATTGCACATGCAGCTCTTGCCGAATCACCGGCAGGCCAGGCGCGGGAGAAGATGGCGTCGTTCATTCGAGATGCACGTCGGATACCGGTTGAACGCGACGCTCTGTACAACGAAATCAGGGTGTATGACCACTAATCGACACGGTGTTGGTCTTGGATCAGACCGATTGAAAATCGGTCACATGACATATCTCAACTCTGAGGTTTTCTATCGGACTCTCCCGACAGATTGGTGCGAGCTAGTTGCGATGCCTCCACGCGCAATGGCTGCAGCTGTTGAACTCGGCGAATTGCATGGTGGACCGCTCCCGATCGCCGAGGTGATCAGACTTGGTGCTCTGGTGCGATCGCTGGGCAACATTGGTGTTGCATCAGACGGTCCTGCGCAAAGTGTCTTCTTGTTCTCTCACTTGCCTATCGAAGAGCTTAACGGCAAGAGAATTGCGGTCACGTCACACACGGCGACATCGATTCAGCTGTTGAGAGTTTTGTTTGCGGATCTCTGGAAAGTGGCGGGTCACGAGTTCGTTGAAACTTCTGATTCACACGACGCTGCGCTGTGGATAGGCGATCTTGCGCTGGAACGAAGATCATCTGGCGAGTATCAATACCGGTACGATCTTGGGTCGGCGTGGAAGACACTTACCGGCCTGCCGTTCGTGTTCGCAGAATGGGTAATTCGAACCGACGTCTCCAGTGACAAATCTGACCGGTTCGAACGGTTTCTGTTAGCCGCTACCTCCGAAGGAATGAACTCAACCCTGGAGATAGGTGTCGACCGTTCGAACTCGTTTATGTCGGAGTCCGATGTCGCTGATTATGTCGGTAACTTCACTTATTTTCTCGGTCCGAAAGAGAGACAGGGGCAAGAGGAGTTTCAGTTGCGATTGAGCACCTTGCCAACCTGGCGACCACCCACCCCGACCATCGAAACGCCTGCTATATCAACAAAACACGAGGTAATTCCTACTCCGTAGCGTGCGCCGTAACTTGCGTACGATGTGAGACACAAACATGCTTAATCAAATCACCGAAAAAATATTTTCAGGCAAGCGAATTACAAGCAAGGAAGGCCTGTGGTTGATGCAGGAGGCCGAGTTGCTGGACCTCGTCCCACTGGCAGACTTCTGGCGTCAGCGCCACAACCCCAATAAGTCTGTTTCGTACGTTGTGGACACTAATCTCAACTACACGAATCTATGTGACGCGTACTGTTCTTTTTGCGCTTTTTATCGAACGGATCCGAACGATCCGTCTGCCTACACCTACACCGTCGAGCAGATCATGGACAAGATCAAGCGGGCCCGAAAAAACGGTGTGCGGACTGTGCTTATGCAGGGCGGGCTGAACTCAGAGCTACAGCTCGACTACTACGTAGAGATGGTTTCAGAAACCAAGAAGCGTTTCCCGGATGTCACACCTCATTACTGGTCCGCCCCAGAAATAGTGCGGATGACTGAGGTATCGGAGATGGACTATGAACAGGTGTTCAGGGCTCTCTGGGACGCTGGGCAGCGCTCGATGCCGGGTGGTGGCTCTGAAATCCTCTCGAACGAGGTGAAAGCTACTGTGTCGAGATTCAAACCCAAGGACACTGTTGATCAGTGGACCGATGTGCACGAGGCCGCGCACAAAGTTGGATTCAAGACAACTGCGACGATGATGTACGGACACGTCGAAAAGGATCATCACATCATTGAGTCGTTAGAGCACATTAGAGGTGTTCAGGATCTCGCTCTGAAAAATGGAAACGACGGTGGGTTCACCGCCTTTATTCCGTGGTCGTACAAGAAAGACAACACTGCATTGGCGAAGATGGTCGAAGAGGAGGCTGGTCCCAATCAATATCTCAGGATCATGGCTCTGTCTCGGATCATACTGGACAACATTCCACACATTCAGGCGTCCTGGTTCTCAGAGGGCAAAAAGACTGGCCAGATTGCGCTGAGATTCGGAGCTGACGACTTCGGTGGAACTCTGTTCGATGAGAATGTAATGCTGGCAGCAGGCTTCTACAACCGAACTACTGAAGACGAGGTTCGGGAGATGATTTCCGAGGCCGGATATTCACCAATACAACGCCTCACAAACTACGAAATCGTA
>Ga0209501_10005970_pt1 | contig 11065 bp, 8 predicted proteins | sample ArcticOcean_MG_C_4_FD_187434 | JGI IMG/M metagenome (GOLD analysis project Ga0209501, IMG submission 187434) | Marine microbial communities from western Arctic Ocean - ArcticOcean_MG_CB4_134 (SPAdes) (version 2) | ecosystem: Environmental > Aquatic > Marine > Oceanic | place: Arctic Ocean...
CCGCTCAGCGAGTTCGCGGATGCTCTCGGGCTCGACTCCCGCGATACCCGCAACGTTCTCGGGATTGTAGGCGGCAACGATATTGCGGTAGGGCCCCGCGTTGGGTCCCCCGCCAACGACATTGGCCATCGCCAGCGCAACCAGAGCCTCGCTCCCCGGTTGGATCGGTAGCCACTCGTCGGCGTTTTGCCCGGTCAGGGAGAGGCGGGACCCCACGAACGCAAAGCGGCCCTTATTGCCTTCCTCGTCCACGCCGCTCATGCGCGCAAATCCCCGTCCGTCTCGAACCGGCGAAAGCCAACTTTCCAGGAAGTCCGCACCGAACGATACCAAGAAGCGGGCCTCCTCCAGGTCATACCAGGGAACAACATCTCGCCCGAAGACGATCCGACTCGCCTCCCGGAGGGGTGCCTCGGCGAGGGGATCGTACCGGACGACCTGCCCACCAGTCGCCCCAGCGAAGTCGGACATCACGCCCGCCAGCGAAGGCCCGACTGACCCCGTAAGCAGGTAGTGCTCGCCCGCATCAGCCAGGCGATCCGCAACCAACTGCTCCGCCGCCTCCCATGAAATCGGCTCGAGCTGTTCCCCCTGCCGGAGCATCGGACCCGTAAAACGATCCGGGTTATAGAGCGCCTGGAGACTCGAGTGGCCACGCGAGCAAAGCGATCCTTGCGACACGGGATGTTCGGAGTTGCCCTCGACCTTCACGACACGCCCCTCCCTGGTGCGCACCCACATGCCGCACCCGGCCTCGCACTCTCCACACGCCGTCGTGTACCACGTAGCAACGCCCGGGGTGATTTCCTCTGGAGGCACCACGTAGGGCAAGAGGTGCTCCACCCTCTCGGTCGAGCAGCCCAACACGCCGGCGCCCGCACCGCTGGCGCCGACAACCTTCAGGAAGTCACGTCTTTTCAGTCCGTCAGTCATGTCAGTGGCTTCCAATCAGTAGTGGCAGACGGCGCAGTCCCGAGAAACGCCGCGCTCCACGTGGCAAGTGACGCACCAACCCATCGCAAGCGGCTGGTTGACCTCCTCGATAACTGTCATTTCCTGGACCTCCCCATGACAGGTCGTGCAGTCGACATCAGCGGCGATGTGTCTCATGTGCGGAAAGTGGACGTGGTCCGCGACCTTGTAGATCCGAACCCATGGAATCGGCTCCTGCCTCTCCCAGTAGTCCCGGACGTTCTGGATCTCCGTCTGCTGCCGTTCATCGGTCCCAAGGATGACTTGGTGGCACCCCCAGCAGGTCGCGACCGGCGGGATGCCGGCATCGACTGACCGCTCCGCCGAGAAGTGGCAGTATTGGCAGTCGATCTGGTCCACGCCGGCGTGAACGGTATGGGGAAACGCGATTGGCTGGACCCTACTGATCTCACCATCCGTGACCGCCCCCGTCGCACCACTGTCCTGCGCCTGCACGAGCGCCGGCGGAACCAGGAGTGTGAGAGCGACGACGGATGCACGGATCCATCGCTTCGTCATATGCCCTGCCGCGCGGATGGGAGTGGGTGGGTGTAAGATTTTCTTGGTGTCGATCGGCCGGGAAGTTATCTGAGCCTCCAAAAGGTGTCAACGCTGCCACACACTCATAAAAACGTGCCTACAGTCTACAAAAACAGAGTATATATAAGAACCTTTGAGAACCTTTCTTTCGCACACGTGTTTTACTTTTCCCGCCCTCGACGGGCCTCTCAGACGTTGGACGGGCAATGACCTTGACCGATATCGCAACCATCACAGACACACCGCGGACGCTCGATCTGCTCGAGAGTCTGATCGGCGAAGTCGAACAGGTTTTCCACGGCAAGGAAGAGGTTGTACGTCTTTCGGTGGCGGCGCTCCTCGCCCGCGGACATATTCTCTTCGAGGACGTCCCTGGGGTAGGTAAAACCACGCTGGCTCATGCCCTCGGGACCGCTCTGGGCCTCTCGTTCCGCCGCATCCAATTTACGAGCGACCTCCTCCCGTCCGACGTGTTGGGTGTATCGATCTTCAACCCCCGTACTTCGGAGTTCGAGACCCGGCTCGGGCCGATCTTCACCAATCTCGTCCTTGCGGACGAGATCAACCGTGCGCCCCCGCGGACCCAGAGTGGCCTTCTCCAGGCCATGCAGGAGGGGCAGATCAGCCTGGACGACGAAACGTTCCAACTGCCACAGCCCTTCATGGTGATGGCAACGCAGAACCCCCTAGAACATCACGGCACGTATCCTCTTCCCGAAAGCCAGGTCGATCGCTTCCTCATGCGGTTGACGATCGGATACCCCGGTGAAAGCGCCGAGCGACAGATTCTCCTAGAATCCACGACAGAGGCTCCTTGGGAACAGCGCATCAAGGCGGTCCTCGAGCCGACGCAGGTTCTTGGGTTGCAGCAGAAAGTGTCGGAAGTCCAGGTAGACGATTCCCTCGTCGGGTATGTCATGGCCATCGTACAGAGAACGCGGGTCGAGCCCCGACTTCAGATGGGCGTGAGCCCCCGCGGCGCCATCGGGTTGTTGGGCGCGTCCCGGGCCTTTGCTCTTCTCAGCGGCCGAGATTATCTGGTACCGAGCGATGTGCAGAGGCTCGCCATGCCCTGCCTGGCCCATCGAATCCTTCCGGTGGGGGCTGCTGCTGCCAGCCACGAAGCACATGAAGAGGCCGGGGCAATCGTGCAAGACATTCTCGAGGACATCGCGGTCCCCGTTTAGATCGAAGAAGGCTGTTGAAGGAGTACAGCGGGTCGCGCACATGGCGCTTGTGCGCGTTCAGACAAGGACCGACGACGAGGCGTAGCAAGGCTACTCCGAGGAGGAGAGACGCAGGATCAACCGCACAACCGCCATGTGCCCACGAACATGAATGGAATGACCCTACACGTTGAAGGGTTGCGGTGGCACGACCCCATCTCCGTTGTTGGAGCTCCTAGCCGTAGCGAATGCTATGGCGTCGTCGCTCCGCCTAGGAGCTGGGACCGTGGCATCCGGGGTACCCGTGCTAAAGCACGGCTCGTGGCCCACTGTACTCCTTCAACAGCCTTCTAGGTGCCGACCATCCTACGAAGGGCGTGGAGAAGGCTCCGCGGCTGGCGTCGCATCCGTTTTACATTGGGCGGCGCCTTGTTCAGTGCGGGCACCCTCGCCATCGGGTTCGCGGCCATCAACACAGGCACCAACCTGCTCTTTCTTCTCTTCGGAGCCATGCTCGGCTTCATCGCGTTGTCCGGCTGGCTCTCTGAGCGCGTCCTGCGCCAACTGGAGATTCGCAGGGGTACCCCTCGGGGCGCCACCGTAGAAAAGCCGCTCCGCATCACATACTACGTGACGAATCAGAAGCGGTGGTTCCCCACCCTCGCCGTTTCCCTGATCGAAACAGGGCTCCCTGAGCCCGCTTTCATCGGTCGCCTCGGAGCCGGCGAGTCGGTGGCCGTGGGCTCCGAGAATCGATTCGTCCAGCGCGGCGTTTACCCGCTCGACACATTGACCCTCTCTACGTCCTTTCCCTTCGGGCTGTTCACGAAGGAGCGTGACGTGCGGCTACCCGGCGAGCTCGTCATCTGGCCGAGATCGGACCGACCCGTACGCCTTTCGGCACCTCCCGGAGGACGTGGCAAACCAGATTTTTTCGACTCCTCGGAAGGCGCTCCAGCAGCTCGCGGAGAGTACCGGGGACTGCGAGAATACCGGGTCGGAGACGACCCGAGAGACATCCATTGGAGGACCACGGCCAAGATCGGGACGCCGGTGATACGAGAGTATGACCACGACGCCAACGAGACCATACGGATTTGTCTGGACACGCGAGCGGAGCCCGGAGAGGCGGCTGAGGCCGCCATCGAAGTGGCGGCCGCGGTGGCTGCCCGGGCATACCGACGCGGACGCCCGTTCGGAATCACTACGTGTACGTCGGACCTCGATTCCGGTGGCGGTTCCGGTCAGTTCGAGCGAGTGCTCGACCTCCTCGCGCGGGTGGACTTCAATCCATCCGCTCCCCACTTGGCACCGCCGATCGACCCCATGCGTTGTGTCCTTGTATCTCTCTCGGATGAACGGAAAGGATCGTACGGGGCCTGCCTCGTGCCTGCCGACAGTCGGGGAGGCTCCCTAGCTCCGCTCGGGAGCGAGTGAAGTGAACAGGAGGGTGGGATGAGCCTCGATCTCCTGCACCGGCGCTTGGTCGTGGGCATGGGTCTTGTCGCCCTCGCCGCGTTTGCCGGAGGTGCCGGTTTCGAGCCGATCAGCACAGCCCTGGCGACCGTCGCCCTGACCCTCGCCTTCATCTGGCAACCCGATTCCGGTGTCTCCCTGAGGCTCGAGCGCTTCTGGCTGCCGTTCGCGTTACTCCTAATGCTGCGGGCCCTTTATCACATCTTCCTGATCGGAGACGATGTCATAGTCCCAGTGGTGGACCTTCTGCTGCTCCTCTTGTGCGCAGAAGCCCTCAGATCGCTCGACGCCCCAAACGACGCGCGTCTGTACGTCCTTACCCTCGCACTGATTGTCGCTGCGACCGCCTACCGGCCCGGCGTTCTCTTCGCTCTCACCTTTGTTACCTACGTGGTGTTGGCCAACGTCGCCCTTGTTGTTGGGCACCTCCGGCGGAAAGCCGAGCAGCATGGTATCCGAGACGGACTGGTAGGCAGGCGATTCCTGGCCGGCATGGCTGGGCTCTCCGGCGTCACGTTGATGATGAGCGGAGCGGTGTTCCTCACGTTCCCGAGATTTTCGAGGGGATGGGCCCCTCGCGGAGAGGTCCCCGCCACGTCCATCGCCGGATTCGCCGACCAGGTTTCGATTGGAGAGCACGGTTCCAGAATTTATCCGAACCCTAAGATCGTGCTCCGCGTGGAGTTCCCTGACGGCACGCCCCAAGACCTCTCCGGTCTGCACTGGCGCGGCCGCTCCTATGACCGCTTCGACGGAGTGCGCTGGAGCCGATCGAATCGACTTCTGCCATCCATCGGCCCGGCCCGATGGTACGAGGCCTGGGGAGAGGGAAGAGTGCGGCAGCAGATCTACGGTGCCCCCCTGGATGTGGCTGTGCTCTTCGCACTCCACCCTATGTTGGAGGCCAGCTCGGACAACCCCGGAATCGAACCGCTCTTCGACAACGCGGGCGACCACATCTACTGGGGCTCCGGCACCCCTTCGTATGAGGCTTTGTCCGTAGCCGACGGCCCCTTGCCTGCGGCATTGAGGGAGGCAGGCTCCGGTTTCTCGCCGGCCCGCAACTACTACACTCAGCTGCCCCCTCTTCCCCAACGGGTGAGCGACCTCGCGGACTCCCTCACACAAGGACTGGATAATAATTACGACAAGGTGACCGCGATCAACGACTTCTTTCATACGGAGTTCGATTACACGCTCGAACTCCCCCGCTCGGTCCAGGAGGCTACTCTGGATTACTTCCTCTTCGAGCGTGGAGAGGGCCACTGCGAGTACTTTTCGACGGCCATGGTGGTCCTCTTACGGAGCCTGGGTGTGCACGCACGGGAGGTGAACGGCTTCCTGGGTGGGCAGTGGAACGACTTTGGACAATACCTCGCGGTGACACAAAACGAGGCCCACTCGTGGGTGGAGGTTTGGTTCCCGGGGTTCGGATGGGTCCAGTTCGACCCGACCCCCGGAGGCTTCGGAGGGTCCGCCGCAGTCACGTCCTGGTTATGGCCCGGCCGCTTCCTGTTCGACGGACTCCAGCACCGATGGAATAAGTGGGTGCTCGACTATAACCTGGAGTCGCAAGCCGGACTGTTCCACCGCGTCGCCGAACTGCTCGGAGGGAGGCCGCGCGCGAGCCAAATCTCGCCAGATCAAGCACCGGCTACGCGGGTCGGCATGGATTGGACGACGCTCATCGTCGTGGTGATGGCCCTGACCACGTTTGTCCTGCTCATGAGGTCCCGAAGGCATCCACCTGAAGTGGGGCTCTACCTCCGGTTCCGCGAAAGCTGCAGCCGCGCCGGATTCAGGGCCGACTCAGGAGTAGCGCCCCTGTTGCTGCTGGATGAACTCGCCCGTACCAGGCATCCCGCCCACGCGCGGGCCGGTAGGCTCATTGACTACTATCTCCGGTCCCGATTCGGCGGCCAGGAGTTGGACACCCTGCAACGGCAGGAGATGAAAAGCGACCTCTCCAACGTACGTCGTGCCTTACGACAGACACGTGCACCGACGGATGTGCCCAGAGGCCCGTTGAAGGAACACAGTGACCCGCTTGTAGCGGGCGTTGCCCGCCTGTGGCGGGAGTAAAAGAGCGATGCTACTGTGTTGCTACCATGAACCCAGCAAATGAGTCTTCCAGCCCGGCACCTCTCTCGAACGGCCAGCACCTCACGACCATCAGCCACGATGGCCATTTCTGGGAGGTCCACCTCGAGTTTCAAGACGACCCCAGGGTACCCACGAGTTACCGGGGCCTCCTCTGTTTCTCTCCTGCAACCAGTGCCCAAGAGAAGTTGGCCTTACGCACAACCACCATTCTGATCGAAGACTCGTACGAGATGGTCATGAGTAAAGCTCGGTCCCTCCAGGACTTCCAGCTTCAGAGCCTCCTCCGCTCGCTTCTTCCCGATCCGGAGTGACGCCGAATCCGACGCTCAAAGGTGTCGAGTCGATATTCGGAGCTGATTCGGACCAATCGAGTCGGTAGTGGGTCAGCTGACCCACTACTATCGAGGCGACCCGCTTGCCGCCCTTGGCGATCGCTGTAGATTCTGCCTGCTATCGTGCAAATTCCAGGAGGACAGATGGCCATCTATCGCACGCTCTACTATACGGATGTGTCCATCGGTGTAGGTGGACGAATCACAATCCCACAGGGCCTGCGAGACGATTTGCGGCTCGCGGCCAAGGATTCTCTCACGGTGCGCGTCGAAGAGACCTCCGACGGCCGGCGACAGATGGTGATCTGGCGTGGGGAAGAGCAAGACGAATGATCATGGCACCCCGCCGGCCCGAGTTGCCACGCGGGAGCCAGCCTGATCCGCCTCCTCCATATCGATCCAGCGTATCAACCCTGCAAACACTGATACGCCATCGTGGCGCCACCAAGGTGGTGGCCAGGGCGCCTTTTTGAACGACGTAACCCGTGTGGCGCCGGCCCGGCAGAGCGCCTCCGCCAACCTCGGCAGACGATCTCCCGCACCTTCGACCGCCACTGTCTGCAAATGCCGCCCGATCTTTCCCAACGAACCAGCGACGCCGCCAAGGTCTGGGGTAGGGACAAGTGACACCACCCGGTTGAGACAGGAGGGCGTGAAGCTCATTTCGTCCTCGAGAATCACCGTCCAGAAGCTCCCGTCCCCCCGGAATACACGGACACCGCCCCCAGAAGCCTCGCGTAGTTCAGCGGACCCTCTCATTTGGTGGACGGCCGAGGCTTCGTTGGCCCTGAGGCATCCGCCCGGGATTTCCACCTCGAGGTCCGCCATGGCCGACGCAAGCTGGGCCGCCCACTCACCGGGGTCGACAGCTCCTCCCTCCTCTACGTAGATCGCATGCGGAGAGACGCAACCCCGCTGATCGAACATCGAGACCGCGCGCGCGGCCATTCGGGCCACGCCTGGCGCCCGCTCGGTGGTGAGCGCTTCACGCCCCACCAGACCGACGCTCAGACGGTGGTGATATGAAATGAAGCGCGCTGTCACCGGCGTTCGCGCCCGTAGCGACGTGACCACCTCGTCGCTACCGTACACCACCACGGCCTCTGCCCTCTGAAGCGCGAGGCCCTCTATGGCAGAGGAACCGCCGGGCCAATATGTCACGGCCATGGCGTCCGACAGTTCGGGAGCCTCCTCGGCGAGCGCCCCAGCAAAAAGCACCGGCAAGACCACATCGCCCAATCCGGGCTTGAGGAGGACCGCCGACTTCACGAGGAGCGCGCGAATCATCGATGTGACGCTGACGCCGGGGACCGTTCCGGCACCTACATGAAACGTCAAGAGGGGGCCCTTGGCGCGGAGCCTCCGGCCCTCGTCCACTCGGCGGAATCCGTCCAGCACACCGGGGTCGCCGAGCTCCCGCCACAGAAGCTCAGTGAGCCGATCCGCGGTCCAGTCGTGAGCCATGCCGGTCAGAATCTCCGAGGCCATCTCTTTGGAAATGCCCGCCGTGGGCACGAGCAAGTCGATCGCCTCGTGGCGAAGCGGATCGGAGGAGTCCAAGAAACGATCCGCCACCCGTCCAATACAGTCCACCAAGTCCCGAACCGGCACCTCGGCGAGTAGCACCCCCGCCTCCCTCAAGGCCCCAAGGAGCTGCTCCGCGGCATCGCCGGGCCACGCCGGATATCGAACCGTAACACTCTCGGTGACGTCGATCGTCTCCCAGACGAACGTCGCAGGCGCGGTCGGCAACCCACCCGAAAAGCATGGAAGCCGGCAAGCGTCGAAGGTCTTCTTCATGACCGCACACCCGACAGAAGGTCGTCCATCGCGAGGGAGCAGCCTCGCGGTTCGGCACCCTGGACCCTGCCGAGCACTCGGAACCCATCGTCAACGGCTATACCCAGATCCTCCGTGAGGACGGCCATCACCGACCCCGCGTTGGCCAGGTCGTAATGGCAGAGCAAACCTGGCCTCCCCATCGGAAGTGCCGAGAGCGTGTTCGGATCGAGCACGCGCGTTCGCACCCAAGGAGGTGGAACATGCCGGCGAGCCTCAAGGGCCATACCGGAGACCGCCTCAGCAGGACCATCGTAAAACTGTGAGAGAAGCTCGGTCATTCCATACTCGTTCACGATCGCCTCGAAGGGGATGCCGTGGGCCTCTGACAAGGACGCGTAGAACTCCGGACGCTCCAAGACTCGAGAGCGGCCCTTGAAGCCTCCAGTTTCCATGATCAGCGAGCCCCGAGGCAAGTCGAACGTAGCGCTGCGTTTCTTCAACCAGTCGAGCCAGTGGACGAAGGCGAAGGCCGTTCCTGCAAGAAGGACCGGAGTCGCATCAGCGGCAGCCTCCACCAAGGCTTCACTCAGCCCGACGGTGTCGATCACTCCGTCCCGAGTGACGAAGAACCCACCCTCTCCCCCAGAGAGCACGTTAAGCGCGGCACCCAACATATAGCTCAACGAAGACTCGGGCATGGCAGCAGGGGCGGGTGTGAGGGCTAAGATGGGACGGCGCGGCCCGTCTCCACCCTGCCCATCCCCATAAAGATGGCGCCTCATATTCGGAATCAGCGCGTCCTCGTACAGACCGAGGTCGAGGACGTGGTGCTCTCCTCGGCGTCCGGCCTCTGTCGTGCCACTCGTCCGGAAAACGCGCTGTACCCGCGCGGAGTCTCCAGAAACCAACGAAACCGCCTTGAACGCCGACGCCGGAACCCATGGAATCTCGCTCCAATGAGCCACGGTGGACGGCGTAACATCTCGCTTGCGGACGTATGCCGCATATACCGGGTTAGTCTCAAACTGGTGGGTGAAGACCCTTTGTGCCCACTGGTCGAACACATCCTCCGGCCAATGCTCGCCCGGGTTTTCCTTGAAGGCCGTGCCCAAGGCGTGTGCCAGGCTGGCAAAGGCTTTATCCAACTGAATTGCGGGGATAAACCATTATACAAGTGGTTCCGGGGTTTCCAACGACTGAAAGGCGATGATATAGGGCCCGACCGTTACCGTCTATTCCATGCACTTATCTGGCCGCCCCTCGGCCCCCACCCCGAATGGCCCGTCCAGCGCGCGCGCCCGTCTGCTCACCGTCCCTCAGTGTCACCTGGCCATTCACAACGACGAGGGGGATGCCGACCGGATATTGATGGGGATCCTCGAAGGTGGCCTGATCGGCTACGGTCGTGGGGTCGAACGCCACGAGATCGGCGAAGGCGCCTGGCCTGATCACCCCTCGGTCGGCCAGGCGGAGCTTCCGCGCCGGCAAGGCCGTCGCCTTATGCACGGCAAGCTCCAAAGACAGTGCCCCAGACCGGACGTAGTGCCCGATCAGACGGGGAAACGCCCCGTACCCGCGGGGGTGGGGAGAGCCCCCGGAGAGGGCCCCATACGGCGCATAAGACCCGCCGTCGGAGCACACCACCCCGAGCGGATGAGCCAGGAACTCAGCCGTGTTCTCCTCCGACATTCCGAATCCGATCATTCCCACGTTGCTCCCGCCCTCGACGATCAACCGGACCGTGAGGGCGAACGGCTCCTCGCCCCGCTCGGCGGCCAACTCCCCCAGGCGGCGGCCTCTGGCATACACGGTGCCGGCGCTCCCAACGGAGCTGATCTGTACGGCATCCCACGAGCCCAAAAGCGCCACCTTTGCCCGCGTAAAGCGCTCGATCGCCGGAAGCTGTGTAGGATCCTCAAGACGACGTATAAACGCACCGCTCCCGCCCGCCCGCGCCCACGCGGGGAAGAGATTGGACAGCCCCGTCGCGTAGGCGATGTAAGGGTAGCGGTCGAAGTGTACATCGAGACCAGCCTCCCGAGCCTCCTCAATGGACCCAAGGACCGCCTTCGCCTTCCACCAATTGCGCTCACCCTGTGCCTTGAGATGCGAGATCTGAACGGGTACGCCCGCCATCCGACCTACGTGGAGGGTTTCCTCGACCGCCGCGAAGAGACGGTCGTCCTCGTTGCGCATGTGAGACGCATAGGGATAGCCGGTCCCCCGTAGCTCCTTCGCGAGCTCCACGAGCTCGCTCACATCAGCGAAGGACCCGGGCGTGTACTCGAGACCCGACGAAAGTCCCACCGCTCCCTGATCGAGGGCCTCACCTATCAGAGCGCGCATGCGCTGAATCTCATTCTCCGTGGCGGGTCGGTCCACGCCGCCGACCACCAGTCCGCGGATGGTCCCGTGGCCGATCATCGTGGCCAGGTTCACGGTTGCCGGAGTACGGTCCAGCTGATCTAGGAACCCCCCGAGGTCCTGGAAGTTGATGTCGACTCCGTAGGTATCACGGTACCGATCGCGCGTGGCTCGGAAACCGGCGTCGGACATCGGGCCGACCGAGCTTCCGTCCTGGCCCACGATCTCCAGCGTGACCCCCTGACGGATGCGGCTCTCCGCGTTCGGGTTGACCAGCAGAGAGAGGTCGGCATGGGAGTGGATGTCAATAAACCCCGGCGCCAGGGCCAT
>Ga0209501_10005976_pt1 | contig 11059 bp, 11 predicted proteins | sample ArcticOcean_MG_C_4_FD_187434 | JGI IMG/M metagenome (GOLD analysis project Ga0209501, IMG submission 187434) | Marine microbial communities from western Arctic Ocean - ArcticOcean_MG_CB4_134 (SPAdes) (version 2) | ecosystem: Environmental > Aquatic > Marine > Oceanic | place: Arctic Ocean...
TATAGACATAGAGATGGTAATAAGAAAGTTTTGTAATTTTAACAATTATTATCTAGAGTTTGGTACGCCTGGTAGGATTCGAACCTACGACCCGCTGATCCGAAGTCAGCCGCTCTAATCCACTGAGCTACAGGCGCAAATTTACATTATAATCTAAATTATTCTTGATTAATTTAGATTATAGAAATTAGACATAAAAATCTATTATTTAACGTTTCTCTAAAATATTACCTGTATACCAGATACGGTTTACTATCAAACCTTTAATATAGTTTATTTGACCGACATGCTGAAGTGTACCTGCAACCATCCTCATTAATTCGTATTTTTGTGTGTTTTCTGTTTCTACAATAATATTATTAAAAGATATTTTTTGATTATCATTCAAAAGTTTCAACATTTTATTATGTACTGATTCATAATATTCAGTTAATACTGAAATATTATTTGGAATTATTTTTTTCACATCATTCATAGTATGCCCAATTCCAAGATCTGAAGCTGAATTTGGGAGGTTATACTTTATATACCATTTTTCAGAAATCCAAGTTTGTTCATCACCTGCTATTAATGAGATCCGTCGGTCAAATCCTCTAGTCATGTGCCATATAATCCATACAATATTATTTGATTGTTGACTAGGAAATATCAATGCCTGATCAAGAGTTAAGCCTTGTATAGATTTGTTTAACATATCTTTAGCTCTATTCATGCATAAAATTATATATTCATTTGTATTCATTTGATTTTCATTAATTAATAATAAATTATCAGTAACAATGGTTTTAGGAAAATTAAAGCTCACATCAACAGGATAAAGGTGGGCGAGTACAGGGAATCGAACCCTGCTTCCCCGGACCACAACCGAGTGTAATAACCTCTATACCATACCCGCCACAAAAAATAGAATATTATCATTTACTAGTAAGTTATTACAACTTGAAATTAGCTGTTGTGGTAAATCAAACTAGTAGGTTAAGCACTTGCGGATTTATCTTCTTCATCTTGCTGAACATTTAAAGTAACATTTAAAGCTTTTAGAATTATTGATACTTCGATATTTTTCTTAGAGTGATGTCGTAAATGGTTCCTAAAGTTTACATCGTATATATTTCTTCTACCAACTTTGGTTTTAGTTATATAATTTGAGTGTTCAAGGTCAGTTATTATTTTATGTGTAGTTCTTTCAGTTATCCCAATTGTTAAAGCGATTTCCCTTGCAGTAATACTTGGATTTTGGGCAATATGACTTAGGACAAGGCCGTGATTAGTGATAAAAGTCCATTTTTCATCCATATTTTACAAGGCCTCCGCCGTGTGGGTGATTTTGTAAGTAATAGTAGTTGCACCCCACCAGTAATCGTTATTAAATCATAACAGAAACACCATTAGGGACGTCAACTAATTTCTTAACAATATTAGAAAATATATGTTAATTTTTTAATAAATTTAAAATAGTTCTAACAGTTATTGCAGTTGGACCTTTCGGATTATATCCATGATTTTTGGGAGCAGTCCCAGTGCTTGCTATGTCAAGATGTATCCATTCAGACTTTCCGGCAAACTCTCCGATTATCATTGCTCCAGTAATTGATCCTGCTTCTCTTCCTCCTACGTTCTCTATATCAGCGATCGAGTTTTTATATAATTTTGAATAATTTTGATCGACTGGTAATTGCCAAAACTTTTCTCCTGTTATTTTTGCAGATTCAAGGAAATCATTAATAAAACTTTGATTGTTCCCAAATAATCCTGTGTATTCATTTCCAAGAGCGATTGATATAGCTCCAGTTAATGTTGCTATATCAATTATTTTATTAATTCCTTGGTCTACAGCGTAACTTAAAGCATCGGATAATACTAATCTTCCTTCTGCGTCAGTGTTTCCAATTTCAACAGTTTTACCATTCATTGCCTTTACAACATCGCCAGGTCTTTGTGCGTTACCGCCAGGCATATTTTCAGCTATTGCCAATATTCCCATTATATTTTTTTTAGGTTTGAGGTATGCAATAGATTTCATAACACCTAATACAATTGCAGATCCAGACATATCAGTTTTCATAGTTCTCATACTCATTCCAGGTTTCAAGTTTAACCCTCCTGAATCAAATGTTATTCCTTTTCCTATTATAGCTATATTGTTTTCTTTATTACTTGTGTCACCTTCATAATTTAATATAACCATTTTAGGATCATGTGCGCTACCCTTACCTACACCTAGTATCACTTCCATTCCAAGTGCTTCCATTTCTTTTACATTAAGAACTGAAAAATTAATATCAGTATTATTTGAAATAGATTTGGATATTTCCTCAAGTTTTGGTGGATTCATATAATTAGGAGGCTCATTTATTAAATCTCTTACAAGATTTACTGATTCAGATTCATTTATAATATCATCGAAATTGTGAGTGAAGGATTTTTTCGTTGTATTTATAATTTCTAAATTTGTTAGAGTATTTGTTGTTTTAACTGATTTATATTTATCATATTTATATGATCCTAGTAAAAACCCTTGTGCAACTGCATCGATAGTACTACTAAATTCTAAGCTATCTATTTTTTCGCCTGGTAGAATTACGCTAGCGTTTTTTATTTGCAGAGAATTTATATAACGAGAAAGTTCACCTGAAGTATGCCTGATTTTTTCGTAATCTATATCTGACTTACTTCCCATCCCATACAATACTACTTGATTTACATTCAATTTATTTAATGAATAAATATTTGTAAAAGAGCCAATTTTAAATGATACTTGCTTTTTATCAATTAAATTACTTACCAAATTATCTAATGATTTATTTATAAATGACAAATCATTGTTTTCATCCTCCTCATATACCGGAATACATAAGACTTCGTTTTTGATATCTTCAATACTAGAATTTGTTAATGATAATTTCATAATATACCTTTGTTTTTCATATAATTACTTAAAATTATAACTTAAATTTTGCCTGATTAGAACTTTCAGTTTATAATAATCTGCATTGTATAAAAAAAAGTTAAAGCAAATAATAAATTTTTGCAATTAGGAGATTTAAGAATGAAATTAGGTTCTGCATCTGTAAATTTGGTTAGTGATGGTTATTTATCTAAGGATGGAGGAGCACTGTTTGGCAGAGTTCCTAAAATGGATTGGGAACAAGCAATTAAACCAGATCGAAGGAATAGAGTTAAAATGGGTATTAATTTAATGCTAATTCAAACTCCTAAATATAATATTTTAGTTGACACGGGGCTTGGTTCAAAATCCACCGGGAGTATTAAAGATACATATTCACTGAATGGTAATAAACTTGCCAAAGGATTAAAACAGTTAAATTTAAGTCCTAAAGATATTAATTTGATTATTTTATCTCATCTTCAATTTGATCGCGCTGGGGGTTGTACTAAATTAGACCGCTCAGGAAAATTAGTCCCTGTATTTCCTAAAGCAAAACATTTGGTTCAAAAAGTATGTTTAGAAGAAAGTAAGAAACCATCCGAAATTGAAAAATCATTTTTAAATGAAGATGATTTTTTGCCGTTAATTGAAAAAGACCTTATTGAAGAATTAGACGGTACTACAGAAATTATACCTGGAATAAAAACTCAATTGACTGGAGGACCTTCAAAAGGTCATCAAATTGTATTTATAGAATGGGGAAGTGAAAGAATAGTATATGTAGGAGGAATTATACCTACCAGACTTCATATATACCCTCAAAATGTTGCAGCGTACGATGTGTACCCATATGAGACGTTAGCATGGAAACAAAAACTTATTGATATGGCTGTAAATGAAGGTTGGCTCTTAGTATTTGGAAATGAAGTTGGGTCTTCAGCTGGGTATCTTTCATCTAATTCAGGTAATCTTGCAATTCAATCAATAGAATTATAATAAAACTATATTATTGATTGAGTAACTAAAATTAATTCATTTTTGATTTCTTTCAATTTTACATTAGTTATTGTATTAAATAATTTCTCGGAAGATTTAATCATTACTTTTAAATAATCTTCTGTATATCCAAAATATGTTTCTGTATCATTTCTATTAGATTTTTCCCATAATACATTTCTGTTTTGATTGAGCATTTTGTTTCTATATTCATATTCTATATTTTTAACTAATTCCAAAGAAAATTTCATTCTAGAATTTTTAATTTGTGCGTTTATTTTATCCTTGAAGTAAAACGAAGATGTTCCTGGTCTGTCCGAATATGGGAATAAATGAATTTTTGAAAAATCTGAATGGTTAATAACCTTTATAGTTTCTTTGAAATCATCTTCAGATTCATCAGGGAACCCTATTATTACATCTGTGGATATTGAAGGATTTACCAAATTAGCTCTAATTAAATTAACGGATTGCATGAATTCAGATTGTGTATATTTTCTTCTCATTGATTTTAAAATTTTGTCACTTCCACTTTGTAAAGAAAGATGAAAATGATTACATATTCTATTACTGTTTTCTTTATAAATTTTTAATAATTCTAAGGTAATTTCATGAGCTTGTATTGATGATATTCTAAGTCTGTCAATTTTTGTATTATCTAGTATATATTGAATAAGTTTAGATAAATTTTCTTTTCCTGTTTCGTACCCATAAGTTCCCAATTGAGTTCCCGTTAATATAATTTCTTTAAATCCGCTTTCATGAAGATAATTGATCTCTTTTACAATAATATTTTTATCTATACTTATTTCTCTACCTCTAACTTTAGGAACAATACAATAAGCACATATTTGATTACACCCTTCTTGAATTTTAACTGATGCTCTAGTGCGATCAATTAAAGTGCCGGGCATGATTTTATCCTGAGTTATTTCAGGGACTTGATAATCTAAATGAAATGACAAATTCTTTACAATGTCATTTTTTTCAGTATTATCAAATATTAAATCTGCTATTTTTGTTTTGATAAGATTTTCTTTATCTCTTTGTGCATAACAACCAGTTAAAACAACTAAAGAATTTGGATTTTCCTTTTTATACTTTCTTAGAGCTTGTCTAGCTTTTTTATCTGCTACATGGGTGACAGTACAAGAGTTTAGTATATAAATATCAGGATTTAACACTTCGGAATCTACATAATAACCATTTTCTGTGAATTTTTTTTGCAACTGTATACTATCTGCTTGATTTAATTTACATCCATGTGTGTCAATTTTTACTGATATCATATTAGTGTTATATTTGTATTCATATTATTTCACTAAAAGTATTTATTTATTAGACCATATTTATAGTACTTTCTTTTATAATTAATGATAATTAAAGTATTCATTTAATATTAAGGCAAAAAAAAATGAACGAATTAAAATTTTGGCAAGTAGATGCATTTACAAATGTAGCATTTAAAGGGAATCCTGCAGCTGTATTCATCCTTGAAGAAGAATTGAATGATAATTTGTTGCAAAACATAGCAATAGAAATGAATCTTTCTGAAACTGCGTTTGTACTTTTACGACCTAATCAAAATCCATATTTACGATGGTTTACACCAATGTTTGAAATCGATTTATGTGGTCATGCCACATTAGCTAGTGCTCATGTTTATTTTTCTCAAATCATGCAATCTGTAGATCAAATTACTTTTGATACCAAATTTGCAGGGCCATTAACAGTAAATAAAAATAATAATTATTTAACTATGGATTTTCCAAGTAGACCAGGAAAAGAAATAGATTTACTATCTATCCCTGATTATGTAAAAAAGAATTTATCAGTTGTTGATCCTATTCATGCTCGAAAATCACGAGATTTAATGTTGGTATATAAAGATGAAGAAACCATTTTAAACATGAATCCAAATTTCAATGAGCTAATGAATTATGATGATTTTATTATTGTAACTGCAAAGTCAAAATCTGTAGATTATGACTTTATATCAAGATTTTTTTGTGCTTCTGATGGAATATCGGAAGATCCCGTGACTGGATCAGCTCACTGTACTCTCACACCTTATTGGTCTTTTCAATTAAATACAAAACATCTTAAGGCATTCCAAGCTTCTAAAAGAGGTGGATATTTAGATTTGGAAATAATTAATGATAGAATAAATATTTCAGGAGAAGCTGTAATAATTCTTGATGGAATAATGAGGATTTAATGATATGAAAAAACTAGACATTCTTAGCTTGGGAGAGACTATGATTGAGTTATATTCTGAAGAAGGATCCCTATCTAATTCATCATCATTTAAAAAATCTTATGCTGGCGACACTATGAATATCATTAGTATGGCTTCAAAATTAGGGCTGAAGTGTGGGTATATTACAAAAATAGGGAATGATCCTTTTAAAGATTACTTAATAAATGAATGGATGGATAATAATATTGATTTAAGTCAGGTTATAACTGTAGAAGGTTATAATGCTATCCATTTTACTGTATTACAAGAAGATAATAATAGGCAATTTGTATATTACAGAAAAAATAGCGCCGCTTCTCAAATAGATGAAAATATGATTGATGTAAATTATTTGTCATCAACTAAATTATTCCATACTAGCTCTCTAACTCAATCTATATCTGAAAGTTCAAGATTAGCTGTCCAAAAATTTATTAAAACTGCTAAAAGTTTAAATTTAATCACTTCTTTTGATACTAACTTCAGATCTAATATGTGGTCTGCCATTGATGCTAAATCTGCAGTTGATGAAGTGATAAAACATATAGATATTCTTGCTCCTTCTTATCCTGAAGAAGTCAACAATGTTTTCGGACTAGAGACACCTGTAGATATGATAAAATATGGACTTGATAAAGGGATTAAAATTGTTGTTGTTAAATGTGGTGAATTAGGTGCCTATGTAGGAACTAAGGATAAAATCATACGATCTGATACTTACACGCCTAAAGGGGTTCTAGACACTACCGGCGCTGGAGATGCCTTTATGGGAGGTTTTTTGTATTCATTTTTATCTAATCATGATTTGGAATTTAATTTGAGATACGGTATTATTTCTGCAGGATTAAAAGTTTCAGGTAGAGGAGGAATACAAAGCCAACCTGAAAAAGAAGATGTACAAATGTACATAGATATTCCAAAAATTGAATGTATTTAATTCTTAAAACATACCTATATAATAATTTGTTATTTAGTATAAATTTGGTTAAACTAATTTAAATTTAGGAGATTATAATGTCAAGAGAAGTAGTTGTAACAGGTATAGGAATGATATCACCTGTTGGTAATAATATAAATGAATCATGGAATAATCTGATCAATGGAAACTCAGGAATTGATTATATCCATTCTTTCGATCCTTCTGACTTAGAAACAAAAATCGCAGGTGAAATTAAAAACTTTGACCCTGTAGAAATAATTGGTAAAAAAGAATCAAGAAGAATGGATAGATTTTCACAATTAGCATTAGTTGCATCTCTTGAAGCCTTAGATCATGCAAAATTAAATATCAATATTACAAATGAAAATAAAATTTCAGTAATGATTACTAGTGGGATTGGTGGAATTATCACTTTATCAGACCAAATTAATGTATTGAATGAAAAAGGTGCTTCAAGAGTAAGCCCATTTTTAGTTCCTATGATGTTACCTGATATGGCTTCCGCGCAAGTATCTATGAGAATTGGAGCTAAAGGACCAAACTTTGCTGTTGTATCTGCATGCGCAAGTGGTGGTGATAGTATTGGAGTAGCTTCTGAATTCATAAAATCAGGTAGAGCTGAAATTGTTTTAGCTGGTGGCACTGAAGCAGCAGTATGCCCTATTGGGATTGCTGGTTTTAACGCTTGTCATGCATTATCAAAAAATAACGACAATCCAAAAGAAGCTTCAAAGCCATTTGATGCAAATAGAGATGGATTTGTTTTGGGGGAAGGCGCAGCTATATTGGTTTTAGAATCTGAAGAAAGTGCAATTTCTAGGAATGCAACTATACTTGCAAAACTCTCTGGATATGGTTCGTCCGCAGATGCCAATCACATTACTCAACCTGCTCCAGGTGGTGAAGGAGGAGTAAGAGCAATGAATGAAGCTTTATTAAATGCAAATATAAGTTCTTCAGAAATTGATTATATAAATGCTCATGGAACATCTACGCCCATTAATGACAAATTTGAAACAATGGCAATGAAGACTGTTTTTTCAAATAATTATTCCGATTTAAATATAAGTTCAACTAAATCTATGACAGGTCATTTACTAGGAGCAAGTGGTGCAATTGAAGCAGCAATTTCAATTAAATCTTTAATGTCCAATCTCATCCCTCCCACAATTAATTTGAAAACTCCTGATCCGGAATGTGATCTGAATTACACACCAAATCAATCTATGGATAAAAACATCAATAATGTGATGAGTAATTCATTTGGTTTTGGCGGGCATAATTGTTCTTTGATTTTCTCAGATATTAACTGATTAATTATTCAAATAATTTGATTCTGGATCATTAATAGATCTCCAAAGCCATAACACAGCTCTAAATGTAATAAAATGCTTGGAAATATCATCTATCTGTTTAAATTCATATCCAGACTTTCTTTTCTCTAATCTAAGAACTCCTGCCTTTTTCACTATATTTCCAGTTAACTCTCCATAAGCATTAGCATAAGCAGATGCTTGCAACAGGTTTTCATAGTAAAGGCTTGTTGATGTTTTCCAATCTAAAACTATAAGTGAATCATCTATATAACCTACTGCATCAGCTGTTCCAGCATATCCGTATTTAATAGAGTGTATAGATTTTTCTAGTTCTATACTTTTAAAATTATAGTCATCTAACCATTTATTAAAATTTTTATGAATCCAATCCATGTTTTTAGGTATTTCCATATTTGTTGATGTTTGTGATAACAAATTTTCGATATATGTATGAGCTTCTGTACCAAATTCACCAGCTTTGTTCATTATGAATCTAGGATGTTTGCTTGCATTTTCAATAATAGATTCAATACCATCAGTAGTAGATTGATCCGTTTTATTTATCAATTTGGATCTTACATAATCTAATGCTACATTTTTTTCCCATTTTATTAATCCAGGTTTAGCAATCATTGATAATATTGATGTAACACTAGGCATTGGTTCAGAAACGCCGGGAATTAAATAAAACCTACTTCCCTTACTATTTATAATCGATATTTCAGATTTGTTTGTCATTTAGCGTTTTTTTTGGCAGACCTTCTTCTTTCAGATCTGTTTTTGCCTTCATCATTTATAATATGAAAAGAGTCGAAATTTTTATAACTTAGTTTAATAATTAAAATTGGCAATGATATTATAATACAAATCACTGCTATCCATTGAGCTTCAGTTAACCCTATAGCCCATATTCTGTCATACCTTGTAAAAGTAATTACGAATCGACCTAATGAATATAAAAGGATAAATAATACCCAAGTCATTCCTGAAGGATATAATTTATATCTCAAATACCAGATTACATAAATAGAAAGTAAATTCCAAATCATTTCAAACATTATTGCAGGTTGTACGCTTACTCCTATTCCTGATCCTTTCATTTTACAATTTGCAACATCAGAATTCGGATGATCCCAACTAAATGCAAACATTCCTTCATATACCTTAGCACAATGTTCGCCATTCACTATATCTCCTAATCTGCCAATAACCATAGCAAATAATAATGCTGGAGCTGCTATATCTGTTATAACAAATTTGGGATATTTATTTATGTGAGCGCATAACACTCCACCTGCAAAACCTCCAATAACTCCACCCCATACTCCTATTCCACCTTTCCATATTTTAAATATCTCTAAAGGTAAATCACCATAAAACCACCAATAATCAATAACATGTACTATTCTTGCTCCAATAACACCTGCAATAATTCCCCATACAGCTACATGTAAAATATCCTCTTTTTCAACTTTGTAATCCTTTGCCCACTGGCCTACCAGAGATACTGCGAAAAGAACTCCTAAAAAACTGAAAAATCCATGCCAACTGACTACCCAATTACCAAAACTTATTAAGATTGGATCTATATTTACTTGAATTATATTTTCCATGATTTTACTTCAAACTTGAACTTTAATTATATAGATTATACTTTTATTAATATTAAATAATAATCATTAATTGTAAATAAGAATATTATATGGCAACAAAATATACAATAAATTTTTATATTGATGAATTTATTAATTATATAGTTTTAGAAAAAAACTTATCAACTAATACTGTTGATAGTTATAGAATTGATGTTATTCAATTTTGTGATTTTTTATACAAATACAAATCTCAGGATATTTATGATATCAATGATTTCATAAATATTGATATATTCGATAAATATATTGAATTTATTAGGGATAAACTTTATAAACCTTCAACGTTAAGCCGTAAATTATCATCTGTAAAAAATTATGTAAACTTCATAGAGGAAGAAAAGTTGATTTCTAATAACCCATTAAAATTTCTTAAATTACCTAAATCCCCTAGAAACATTCCTAAAACAATAAATGATCATGATATTAACATTCTTTTAAATAGAGAAAATACTTTGTCAATCAGAGAGAAAACATTAATCGAATTAATTTATGCTACAGGGATTAGAGCTTCAGAATTAATAAATCTTAAAATATCAGATATTCAATTCAATCAAAATACTATTAGAGTTACTGGTAAAGGTTCTAAAGAACGAATTATTCCTATTCACGAAGAAGCGCTAGAATTAATCAAATTATATTGGGATATAGAAATAGAATCTCATAATAAAATCATAAAAAAATCTCGAAATTTATATATTCGTGAATTTTTGTTTGTAAATAAAAATTCAGAAAGACTAACACGTCAGGGATTATGGTATATATTGAAAGTTATATCAAAAAAATTGGGAATAGATCCTAAAAGCCTAAGTCCTCATATTTTACGTCACACATTCGCAACACATTTATTATTTAATGGAGTTCCTTTAAGGCATTTACAAGAAATGTTAGGCCATTCAAGTATTTCAACCACACAAATTTATACACATTTATCTGATAGTTTTATAAAAGATGAATATAATAAATTTAGTCCTAGAGTTAATTTATAAATTAATGTTAAAATGAATTATGAGTACAAAAAGAAAA
>Ga0209501_10005992_pt1 | contig 11037 bp, 6 predicted proteins | sample ArcticOcean_MG_C_4_FD_187434 | JGI IMG/M metagenome (GOLD analysis project Ga0209501, IMG submission 187434) | Marine microbial communities from western Arctic Ocean - ArcticOcean_MG_CB4_134 (SPAdes) (version 2) | ecosystem: Environmental > Aquatic > Marine > Oceanic | place: Arctic Ocean...
TGTTGTATCCCCATATGCGAGATTGGTATCTGGTAAAAGATGCCGCAGCAGTGCGAGATTTCTACGAGGGCAATCCTGGGGGGGGCATTCCCTGGGATGCCTGGCTGCCGGCGCTGATGAGTTGGTTCTTATTCTACGCGGCTTTTTTTTTGGCTCTAGTCTGCATCATGGTTATCCTGCGCAAGCAGTGGGTCGAGCACGAGCGTTTGCCTTTTCCCATGGCCCAGGTGCCGTTGGCCATGTTCGAAGGCGGCGGCGGCAATTCGGTCCTCGGCCCTTTTTTTAAAAATTGGGTCATGTGGCTGGGCTTCTCTCTGCCCGCGTTTATCAGCAGCCTCACCGCCTTGCAGCATTATTATCCTGCGGTGCCCAATATCTTATTGGTGTTTCCCCTAAATGTCGCTCCGGGTTTGCAATTGCGTTTTGGCATCAACTTTGTCATGGTGGGATTTGCCTATTTCATCAACTCGACTATTTCCTTCAGCCTCTGGATCTTCTATCTCTACTTTGAATTGCAGCAATATGTCCTGGGCGAAATTGGAGTGAAGGTTGTGCAGGCAAATCTGGGATTTTGGAGTGATGCGGTCACCGGACCGCAGAGTTTTGGCGCCTTGACTGTTCTGGTACTCTGGGGTGTGTGGTTGGGGCGCAGACATATAAAGATGGTCTGGCGCCAGGCTGTTGGCGGTGCTGCAGGGGAGGACGACGACAATGAAATCATGTCGTATCGCGCCGCAATGTTTGGTGCCTTGGCCGGTGTTGGCGGCATGAGTGCCTGGTTGTGGCAAGCGGGTTTTCCTGTCTTGATTGCCCCCATTGTGGTATTTATAGCCCTGATCATTCTGTTGGGGCTGACCCGGGCAGTGGCAGAAGGAGGCGTGCCTATTCTGTCGCCGGCCATTGTGCCGGCCGGGGTGCTGGTTTCGCATATCGGGGTGCCGGTGCTGGGCACGGCGGGCACGATTGCTGCTGGTTATACTTTAATTTGGGTGGGTGAGTTGCTGGTTTTTATGATGGCGCCGCTGGCCAATGGTTTGCGTTTGGGCAGCGAGGTCAGCAACGGGCGGCGGCGATTGTTCTGGGCCATGGTCGTGGCCATATTGGTAACGCTGGTGGCCTCGGTGTGGTTTACCTTGCATCTGGCTTATAAGTTTGGTGGAGTGAATCTGAGTGGACAGTTTTTTGGCCCTAGTTTTCCCACCTATCCTTCGCGTTTTGCGGTGCAGCAGTTAAAAGATATGATCGGTCCCAGTGTGGGGGGATGGTTGTGGACATTGATGGGGGGCGTCAGTATGGGCCTACTACTTTTTGCGCGCCAGCGTTTGACCTATTGGCCGCTGCACCCGCTGGGGTTTGCCGTCAGCGCAGGGTGGACCATGGGCGTGATCTGGTCTTCCATCTTTCTGGCTTGGGCGCTCAAAGGATTGATACTGAAATACGGCGGCGCCAGCGTCTATCAGAAAACCAAACCGTTTTTCATGGGCATGGTGCTGGGGCAATTCACCATTGGCGGGTTGTGGTTAGTGATAGATGCGCTGACTGGGACAGTGGGTAATGTTATTCCGGTGCTGTACTAAATTTAATTGCTGTACTAAAAATTCAATAAACGGGGACGCTATTGCCCACCATGCCGGTATAGGCATCAATGAGCAACCAGGTGCCGCCAACGACAAATTGTCCCAGTACTATACCGATGAAGAAGGGGCGGGTTTTCTGGTAGAATCCTGGACCGCCATACTTGAGGACAATGCCTTTGATCATCCAGGCCAAAAAGATCGAAAACCAGATGCTGTTCATTACCCATCCAGGACTGATGGCAAAACCCAGGGGATGGAAAGGCCACCAGATGAATTGGTGGCGCGCTAACATCAGGACACCCATGACCAGTCCGCCGGCAGCTGTCCATAACCAGCCGACCAGGCTAGGGCCGGTAGGGGTGGTCAATTTCTGTGCCGCAAAACTGGAGGGATAGGCGGCAAAACCAGTGAAATACTGGGGGTGTAGATTAAGCGCTCCGTCTCTATAGGCCAGGTAAAGCATAAACCAGGTTGCCCCCACCAGGCTGATGAGCATGGCGGCGGAGATGCCGACCGAGAGGCGGCGCTGGCGGCCGCTCATTTCGCTGCTCAGGCGCAGGCCGTTGGCCAGTGGCGCGGTCATAAAGACTAACAAATCCCCAGCCCAGACCAGAGAGTAACCGGTGGCGATCATGCCCTTGGCTCCCAGGGCCGGAATGCCGACGCCTGATACGATAAAACCGCCGGGCACCATCTCCGGTGTCACGGTGGGCAGGCCGGCTTCGGCGATGATGCGGGCCAGGCCAATAAAGATGACCAGCGTGGAGAACACAAATAAGGGCGTGATCCAGGCGGGAATGCCGGAACGCCAGAGCCAGAAAGCCATGATAAAGGCGCCGCCGACAAAACCGATCAGTGCCGTCCTATACGATAGGATCTCGCCGGAGTCGTCCAGCGCTGCATTGGGATCGATGGCTTTGCGTACGACGTTTTTGAGATGGCTGCGCGCAGTCCACAGGCCAAAGAGTACCAGCACTATGAGGGCACCCATCATCTGATGTCCCATAATGGCGCCGACGGGGCCCGATCCGGTCCAGGGGCCAAGTTCTTCGGGACTGTAAATGCCGAGGACAGAAAAGGCGCCTTCCTGTATGAGGTGGAGCAGGTAGAAGAACCAGAGGCTGAAAGAAATATTTGAATTGATAAAGTAGGCGAAACCGAACATCAGGTAGTTGAGGCGAAAGTTGAGGATGACGGTGCCGCGAAAGAGCTCGGCGCTGGCTTGGGGCACGAGGGGTGATATGAAAGGAAAATAATTGTGCAGGGCGTTGACGCTGTTGGCCAGGAAGACCAGAATGAAACCGCACCACATGATCGGGTTTTTAAAAAAGGGCTTGAGGATCTGGGGGCGGTCGCCGTCCTGGACCATGGCCAGGGGCACCTGGGCCAGAGGGTAGACCAGGCGCTCGTGTTCGACCCATTGCTTGCGCAGGATGACCAGGGCTGAGGTCATGCATGAATAGAACCCGACGTAGAAGATCAACCAGCGCAGCAACGGTCCGCCCCACACATCCCAGGGAATGACGGCGGGGCCGCCGACGCCTTCGTAAAATTCTTTTATGGCGCGTGGATTGTCGATCACCATCCACTCGGAGAGAAAGGGATGGATGAGGTTGGCCCAGTCGTTTTCGGGGGTGGCGTAGTAGTAGGTGCCGGTAATCATGGGCAGCAGCATGCCGACGACCCCGCGCGTGGGGATGGCCGTGGCCACCATCATCATAATGAAAACGACGAGCAGTTCACCCGACTGCAAGGCCCAACGGCGCTTGAGCAAGCCAAGGATCAAATTGACGCTCAGGAGCAGGAGGAAGAGTAAGAAAAAAGCGGCCGGAGTACAGGAACTGAGTCCCAGACGGGTGCCCTGGATGACCATGCTGCCGAAGGGAATGCCCACAGCGATGATGCCGCACATGCAAGCGCCGAAGAATAGACTGCGCAGGGTGATGGCAGAACTTTCGGAATGGATTATTTGTTTGTCGTCTGGGACCAAGCGCGTTTGTCTTTTGTAAGTGAAATGTAAATAGGCAGGTTTAAAAAAAGAGAAAAGTAGCGAGAAAGGCAATTGCACCCTAGCAAGGCATGATACTCCTATATTTTAACTCATACATGATCCTCGAGCGAAAGGAAATGATATGACACCTGAAGAAATCCAACGAGCCATCGACCAATTGCCGCGATTGCCACTCAACGAACTGCCGACGCCATTGCACTTCTGTCCGCGTTTGAGCGAAGAATTGGGTGGACCGCGCATCTTCATCAAGCGCGACGATTTGACCTGTCATGCTTTTGGCGGCAATAAATCGCGCTATTTAGAGCTTACCGTTGCCCACGCCGTAGAGGATGGGTCGAATGCGGTGGTCATGAGCGCCGTAGTGCAATCCAATCACTGTCGTCAATTTTCTGCGGCCACGGCTAAGCACGGGATCAAGGGGGTAGTTGTTTTGCGAGCCAATGATTCCCGTATGGGTACCCACGACCCGCCCAACGGCAATTATCTGCTGCACAATCTCTATGGGGCCGATGTGCGCATTGCCGCACCGGAACGCGTCGGAGAGGTGATCGACGAGGAGATGGATCGTTTGCAGCGGCAGGGATATAAACCAGCGCGTTTGTCGGGTGAGCGGTCGAATGTAGCTTATATCCAATGTGCCCTGGAATTGGCAAGTCAGTGCCAGGAGATGGAAGTGCAATTAGACCATGTTTGTATTGGCTCGGGGGGGACCAGCCTGTCGGGTTTGGTCGCTGGGTTGGAGATGCTGGGGCACCAGCCGCATTATGTTGGATTTCCGGAGGGCAAGCTGGGGACACCCGCAGAGGCATCAGAGCGGGTGGTGCAAATGGCGCGTCGTGCCGCTGCCCAGATCGGGCTAGACTGCGAGCCGGATGCGGGACGCATTGGCGTCGATGATCATTATGTGGGCGCGGGTTTTGGATATATGAACAAGCAGACGCGCGAGGCGATTTATTTATTGGGGCGCACCGAGGCTATTCTGGTGGATCCTACTTATACGGGAAAGGCATTTACTGGATTGGTCGATTATATTCGGCAGGGGCGCTATAAAAAAGGGGATGATGTGATTTTTGTGCATACGGGGGGGACGCCGCTTTTGTTTGTTTATGGTGAAGAGTTGTTAGAGGTGTAAATTCTGACCATAGTCTCAAGGGGCTGGGTCCAGTAGGGCGTCCAGTAAGGTCATAGGGGACTCTGGGGTGAAGGAGCTGAAGTGGGCAATTTGGTGGCGGCATGAGAAGCCCGAGGCGACGACGGTGTGATCCGGATCGAGTTGGGCAATGGCCGGGAGCAGGCGTTGGGCGGCGATGGTTTGGGAAATGGTGTAGTGTTCGCGCTCGTAGCCAAACGAGCCGGCCATGCCGCAGCAGCCATTGTCGGGGATTAGCACTTCTGCTGAGGGAATGTGGGATAGGAGGCGCGAGGTGGCATTGAGGCCGCTGAGGGCTTTCTGGTGGCAGTGGCCGTGGACCAGGATTTTTTTTGGGGCGGATTTAAAAGAGGGTGGATTGGGATTTTGGTCCAGGGCGGTAGCGGCCCACTCGTCGAACAAAAGGCAGGCCTGGGCGACTTTTTCTGCAGCCTCTTTGAGGTCGGCATCGACCAGGCGGGGGTGATCGTCGCGCACGGCCGAGTAGCAGCTGGGTTCGCAAAAGACGATGGGCTGGCCTTTGTCGACCAAGGGCAGGAGGGCGGTGGTTGTTGAATGGGCTTGTTGTGCTGCCTGGTCGAGGAAACCTTTGGATATCAGCGGGCGGCCACAGCAGACGCGGGGGGCGACGGCAGGATGGGCGCCAAAGCGGCGGGCCAGACGGGCGGCGGCGATGAGGTGGTGCGGCTCGTGGAAGTTGTTGAAAGTGTCGGCGAAGAGGACGACGTCGGGTGTGGTCGTATCGTTTTGTTCTTGTTTATTACACCAATCGATGAAAGTAGTTTTGGCAAAAGACGGGTGCGGCCGACGACGGTCGAGGCCGAGGACTTTGTCGTTGAGCCAGCGCGTTGTTGAGTTACCGGCCAGCCAGTTCGATAGGGGAGCCAGGTGGCTGCCCCAGCGGGCGACTTTTTCGGCATTGGCCAGCAAATGCGTGCGCAATGCGGCACCGTGTTTGCGGTGATACTGGTGAAGGAATTCGCTTTTGAGGCGGGCCATGTCGACGCCGGTGGGGCACTCGCGCTTGCAGGCTTTGCATTCGAGGCAGAGGTCGAGGACGGGATAGAGCTCTTCGTGCGCCAGGTCGTTGGCGCCGAGTTGGCCTGTCAGGGCAAGGCGCAGGGCATTGGCGCGTCCGCGTGTCGAAGCGCTTTCGTCTTTGGTGGCCATGTACGAGGGACACATGGTAGCGCTGAGACTTTTGCGGCAGGCGCCGACGCCGCTGCACTGTTCGGTGGCCTGGAGTAGGCCGCCGAAGTCGGAGAAATCAAATTTCGTTTCGAACGATGGCGTTTTATAATCGGCTCCGAAGCGCAGATTGGCGGTGAGCGAGGGGGCACGGACAATTTTGCCGGGATTGAGCAGGCCGTCCGGATCAAAGGTGTCCTTTATCTGACAGAAAGCCTGGTAGAGCGTAGGGCCGAACATTTTCTCCTGGAAGGGTGCGCGGGCCAGGCCGTCGCCGTGTTCACCGGACAGGGCGCCACCAAATTCGAGCACGAGGTCGGCGATTGCAGCGGCGATAGCGGCGAATCTATCGACACCCTCTGACGTTTTCATATTGATCACGGGACGGATGTGCAGTAGGCCGACGGAGGCGTGGGCGTAGAAACCGGCCGGTGTGTCGTATTGGGCCAGCACGGCCTGGAAGCGCTCGATGTAAGCGCGCAAGTGCTGGGGAGCGACGGCGGTGTCTTCGACAAAGGAAATAGATTTGGCGTCTCCGGTTTGCGACATGGAGAGGCCCAGGGCTGCTTTGCGCAATTCCCAGATGCGCGCTTGCTCGGCGGCCGGGACGGCGCGGTGGAAGTGGTGCCCCAGGTTGCGGCCGCGCAGATCTTGTTCTAGGCGATCGAGTTTTTGGGAGAGTTGCTCAGCTTCTTCGCCAAAAAACTCCACCAGTAGCACGGCGCCCGGATCGCCGACGATGAAGTCGCGCAAGGGTTCAAATTCGATGCGACCTTTGGTGGTGTCGAGGATAAAACGGTCGATCAATTCGACGGTGGAGGGCAGGTGTTCCAAGATGATGGGGGTAGCTTCCATCGCTTCGAGCAGGTCGTCGAATTGGACGGCGCAGAGGATGCGCGCCGTCGGCAGCGGAACCAGGCGCAAGGTGGCTGCTACAGTAAGGCCCAGGGTGCCTTCGGAGCCGACCATGATGCGGGCGAGGTTAAAGGGAGCGGGGTCGACGAATTCATCGAGGTTATAACCGCCGACGCGGCGCAAAATTTTGGGATAGCGGCGCTCGATTTCCTCGGTGTTTTCGGTAGCCAATTGCTGCACGGTGCGGTAGCAGATGCCTTCCAGGTCGGGTTGAGCGAGTTTGGCATCGAGAGCAGCGGCGTCGAGCGGATGCATTTGTACGGTGCTGCCGTCGGCTAGGACCACTTGCAATTCTTGCACGTAGTCGATGGTTTTGCCGTAGATAATGGAACGGGTGCCAGCTGAGTTATTGGCTAACATGCCGCCGATAGTGGCGCGGCTAGCAGTCGATAGATCGAGGGGCAGGTGGAGGCCATGGGGTTTGAGCTGGGCGTTGAGTTCGTCGAGGACAATGCCGGGTTCAACGCGTACGGTGCGTGTTTCGACGTCTAGGTCGAGCAAGCGATTCATGTATTTGGAGAAGTCGAGTTGGACGCCGGGACCGATAGCCTGGCCGGCCTGGGAGGTGCCGCCGCCGCGCGCGGTGATTGACGCGCCGTGATGGCGGCAGATATTTATCGTGTTGACGACATCTTGGGCCGAGTGCGGCAAAACAACGCCAGTAGGAATGATTTGGTAGACGCTGGCGTCGGTGGCGTACATGGTGCGCAGGACTTTGTCGAAGCGCACGTCTCCTTCTAGCTCTGCTGTGAGGGCGCTCTGGAGAGCGTTCAGGCTTGCGGGCGAGAAATCGTCTTGGGTAGGCATTATTTGTTCTGTGCCGTGGCGAGGAAGTTGAGGGCAGCGGCCACACCGCCTTTGCGGTGCGGTACATCTGCAAGGCCCAGTCCCATTTCGACCCCGCAGAGTGTGCCCGCCAGCGTCAAGTCGTTGAAATCTCCCAGGTGCCCGATGCGGAAGACTTTGCCTTTGACCCGACCCAGGCCGGTCCCCAAAGATAGATCGAAGCGCTCGAGGATGAGTTGGCGCAGTGCGTCGGCGTCGTGCTCGGCGGGCAAAAGTACGGCGGTGAGGGTGGGGGAATATTCTCTGTCGCTGCGGCAGAGCAGTTCGAGGCCCCATGCTCTTACCGCTTGGCGCGTCGCTTCTGCATGGCGGTGGTGGCGGGCAAAAACGTGCTCCAGGCCTTCTTCAAAGAGCATATTGAGGGCTTCGTCTAAGCCGAAGAGCAGATTGGTAGCCGGGGTATAGGGGAAGAATCCCTGGGCGTTGGTTTCCAGCATGGGGCCCCAATCCCAGTAGGAGTGCGGTAGTGTCGCTTGTTGCGCGGCTTGCAGTGCCTTAGCGCTGATGGCGTTGAAACTGAGGCCGGGTGGCAGCATCAGTCCTTTTTGGGAGCCGGCGACGGTGACATCTACGCCCCATTCGTCGTGGCGGTAATCCACCGAGGCTAGGGACGAAATGGTATCGACCAAGAGGAGGGCGGGGTGGGTACTGTCGTCGAGGGTGTGGCGGATGGCGGCGATGTTGCTGAGCACGCCGGTCGAAGTCTCGTTGTGGACGGCGGCGACGGCTTTGATGGCGTGCTTATTGTCTGCTGTGAGTCGGTCGTGGAGAATTTGAGCATCGACGCCGCTACGCCAGTCGCCGGGCAGCAATTCTACTTCGAGACCCAATTGAGTGGCGATTTTGCTCCAGAGGTTGGCGAAGTGGCCGGTCTCGAACATCAATACCCGGTCGCCGGGAGAGAGTGTATTGGCGAGCGCAGCTTCCCAGGCGCCGGTGCCGGACGATGGGTAGATCACAATGGGAGAGGATGTGGCGAAAACCTGCTTGAGGCGTGCGAATATATCCAGAGTCATTTGCGCAAATTCGGGGCCGCGATGATCGATGGTCGGTCGCGCGATGGCCCGGGAGATGCGCTCGGGCAGGTTGGTGGGGCCGGGAATTTGTAGGAAGTGGCGTCCGGATGGCATGGCGTTTCAGTCCAGTGGCGCGAAGAAGGTCAAGTCGGCGCCAAAATTCTGCATGGGTTTTTGTGGTGGGGACGATCCTTGGGTGATGAACGTGGAAAATGAATGCGTTTAAATAATACGAGATCCTGGGAGGACGTGCCAGGTGGCTTTTCATAGGTGTTGAAATTTAGCATACTCTGTAGTCATAAGATAGAGGGAGATTTTTGAAAAGTGGATTATATGCGTTGGTTGGGTGAGAAAGGTAGGTTCGTGGTTGTGTTGGGGATAGAGGGGGGGGATTTTTGGGGTGTGCTGCGACACAAAGTAATTCCCAGCCGGTGGTAGAGCCAGAGATAGTTGCTCGTTTTATAGAGGATTAGAGTGGGACCTATGTGGGAGTGGGAGATGTATATGTCCAGTGGGAATGGGGGCACAATGTACGGTCAGCGGGGAGGGAGGGTGGAAATGTCAACCAGTGGAGTAGGGATAATGAGGCGATATTAATGGTCGCTCGGATGGGGGAGCAGCTTATGTTCTATTACGGCATTAAGGATGATGAAGGGACGGTGCGTGGGGCTAGGGAGTTGTTTGTGGATGAATCTGATTCGACAGGTGTCGGCAGTAGTACTCTGCCTTTGTCGATGGGTGATAATACTAATTTGTCGATCATATTGGCCAAACCAATCTCATATCGGGATGGTTCGAGCGCGATTATGGAGGAGGAAGAAAGGAAGTAGAATATTCGTTCAAAAAGGAAGGCCGCAAACTCAGAGGACATGTGAAGATCCAAGCCGGCCCCGATAGGCGCGAATACGTTTTTGTAAATCTGCTCAAACAATAATTTTAGTACCTATCACGAGGTTAAAGATGCTGAGAAAAGAGGCTTCAGGAGATATCTTTATTCACGCCTGGGATATTAGCGATGATAGAAACCGTCCCCAAGTGGGCACAACCCGAACTCATGCACAACCAACGCAACTTTAAATCACAGGAGGAATTAATAGAACGACTGATGATGACCCGAGAAGCCGGCATCCACCACCACAATTTCCACTACTACGGCATGACCCGTCGTTATCAATTAGAATGGATCGGCCACGCACGCCAAGCCTGGTCCTAGTTAAGCCGTACAAACACCCACCCAAGCCATCCAAATCATTAGGAGAACAAAAAATGAAAACCTACCGCGTAGGCATCATCGGCCTCGGCCGCATGGGCAGCACCATCGACGAAGAAGGCCACGGCGAACTCCCCTATTCAATCGCCAACTCCTGTGCCCACAGCGACCGCCTCGAAGTAATAGCAGGAGCCGACCTCCTGCCCGAACGCCGCCAAGCCTTCGGCCAGAAATGGGGCATAGAAGCACTCTACGAAGACTTCCAAGAAATGGTAGAAAAAGAAAAACCGGACCTAGTCGCCATATGCACCACCGCTTCGGGCATGTTAAAACCGGCCAATCAAGCCCCCGACTCCAGTTTCCGAGGCGATTCACACGCTGATCTATCCATCGCTCTGGCCGACGCCGGCGTGCCCATGATTTACGTTGAGAAAGCCATGGCCAGCTCGATGGATAGGGCCGATGCTATGCGCGAGGCCATCAAACGCAACGGCACCCTCTCCAATACCGGTGTACTGCGACGCTTCGACAATCGCTACGAAGTAGTGAAAGACGCCATCACTGCTGGCCAGATCGGCGAAGTCAAAAGTGTACTGCACTTCGCCGGATCTAGCTTGATGCACGGACACATCCACTCCATCGATACCGTTTCTTACCTAGTCGGCGATCCCACCATTGCAGAGATCCGCGGTGAATTATTGCCCCGCGATATGGAAATCGTCGACAATCATATCGCCGCGGACCCGATGGCAACCTACCAATTGCGTTTTGAAAACGGCATCGAAGCCTATTCGATGCCCGGAGCCGGGTGGGAATTTGAAGTCGTGGGCACGGAGGGTATAATACGTTCGCTCGACAACGGCGCGGGGGTGTCGCTGCGCCAGCCTGGGGGAAAAGTGGGGCGACGTCAGGCAATGGAAGAAGTGCCCTTCGAATTTGTCACCCCCAAGAGCACGGTGATCACCTGCCTCGAAGACCTGGTGATGGCGCACGAAACTGGACAGCCGACACGCGACCACATCGACCACGCGCACCACATTACTGAGGCTTGCATTGGCGTAGCCGAGAGTCATCGGCGCGGTGGCGGCTGGGTCGAATTGCCCTTAGAGGAACGCGGTCTCTAC
>Ga0209501_10005995_pt1 | contig 11031 bp, 15 predicted proteins | sample ArcticOcean_MG_C_4_FD_187434 | JGI IMG/M metagenome (GOLD analysis project Ga0209501, IMG submission 187434) | Marine microbial communities from western Arctic Ocean - ArcticOcean_MG_CB4_134 (SPAdes) (version 2) | ecosystem: Environmental > Aquatic > Marine > Oceanic | place: Arctic Ocean...
GCCCCCGACCGGCTCAATGCTGGATGCCGTGCTGCCCTTGCCCGACATCGCATAGCGGACTCCGACGAAGTCGCGTGGCCACCGAATCCTTCGGTCCGCTCAATTCGCTCGCACGCCAACCCGCGAATACAACCGTCGAGCCGCTTCACGCTGCGCATACGAATCGTCAAAATGGACATCCACCCCTTCGCCGACTTCGTTCCCGATAGAAGGCAGGTTGATGGAGTTGCGATTTGCGAGACGACGAACCTAACGCAACATCTTCGGCAAGACGCACCTCGATTATTTGTTGAGTGAGTTCACTGAGTATTACAACACGGTGCGGTCACACATGGAGCGGGACCACCTGGCACCTCAACGCGATGTGCCGGACGAGATCGAAACGCTGCCGCTCGATCGAGTCGAGGTGAAATCGTACGTCGGTGGGTTGCTCAAATCGTTCAAGCGCAAAGTCGCGTAGCGCCGCCCGCCGGATCTTGAGTAGAACGACAATGAATCGTGGGTCGTCGGTGCGCGTCCTAATCAGTCAGATCGCTTCGGTCCGCATCGTAAACATCGACCGTCAGCAGTTCTTCACACGAGAAACACGCCTCAACTCGTTTGTGGCGCACAACTTCACTGCGGAAACACCCGTTGAACCCGACGAGCGGCCCCACTGTCCTGGCGCGGGCCTGCGGTTGATTATGGCTTGCCGGACTTGGCGGCGAGTTCTTCGAGCAGCGAGTCAACAATTTCGCCCAGATCATCCCCCTCCACATTGGGCGTACTTTTGAAGCGAATGACCCCTTTCCCGTCGAGAATGTAGACAATCGGCCTTTGTTCGACCTGCCATTTCGTCTGAATTGGTCCGAACTTGCTGCCGTCGTCCCACCAGCTTCGCCAGGTGATTTTGTCTTTCTTGTTTGCCTTCTTAGTCGCTTCACGGTCCGCGTCGCTGTTGATGCCCAAGAGTACGAACGGTTTGTCGGCCAGGCCTTTCACGAGCGACCGCTCGTGTGGGAATAGTTCCCGGCAAGGGCCTCACCAATGACCCCAGAAAGTGAGCATGACCACCTTGCCCCGATAGTCGCTGAGCTTCAACTCCTTGCCGGAAATGTCTTCGCCTTTAATTTCCGCAGCCAATCGTCCGCGCGATAATTTGCGGATTCGAAAGAGCGCTGCCGAGGCGAAATCGCCGATTTCTTCTTCGCCAACTTCAATGTCAGCGTAGGACTTCGCCATCAGCTCGTAGACCTTTTCCAGTTTCCCGTTGAGCTTCGCATGGTTTAGCGTCATCAGATGCTTGCCGTATTCTTTGCCGTAGTATTGCAGGACGCGTTCTCTCAGGTCGGGGTTCGCTGTCAATTGGTCCACAACCGACGATTGCCGCTCCAGCAGGTACGCCAGGTAATAGCAGGCCTGTCCACGAACCGGTGCGTGTGGGCTTTTTTCCAGGATGCGGCGAAGCAGCACCTCGGCCGTCGTTGCCGGGACGCGCGCGATGCTGCGGCAAGCCGAATCCAGTGCCGGACTTTTCAGGTGAAACTTACCAAGCAATTCCAGCGCACGCGTTGCTTCGGGCTGGCTGCGGCGTTTCGCGAGAATCCACACGAGGGCATCGACGGCTGCCGGATCTTTCGGATGCTTCTCGGCAAACTTGAAGAAGCGCGGGGCGAACTGTTTTGCGCCGCCAACCTCTTCGTACTCATCGAGTAGCGCCTTGTACTTTTGCGCGGGCGACTTCGGTTTCACCTTGCCGTCGCCGGCCAGCGCGCCGACCGAGATCGGTAACAGGCACAACAGAGCAAACAATTTTGGCATCATTGTCACGTCCTCTTTGAATTGATTCGTCGCCTGATTCGGGTATCCGTTCTATTCACGCGACTTGGCGGCCGATCGCACAAATGGATCGGAAAACCTCGGGTCGGTAACGAATTGCTTGTCTGTTAACGTTGTCAAGAACGCGATCAGCGCGGTCTTTTGCCCGGCGGTGAACTGAAACCCGGATGTTTTCTTCGCGGGATTCTGTTCGTCAAATGCCAGACCGACATTGATGTGTGAATAGACGCCACTGCTGTAATGTTCGACGACGTCTTTGAGCGTTTTGAAGCGACCGTCGTGCATGTAGGGGTCGGTCAGTTCGATATTGCGGAGCGAAGGGGCTTTGAATTTTCCGTCGTTGGATGGGGTGAACGGGTCGTTCGGCGGGCGGTCCAGCGCGCCCAACCCCTGATCTTTGTACTTCAGGGCAAGGCCGTTGTTCATCGCCATCGTCATCCCGAACGTCGGCGGGATGTGACAATGGGCACAGCCGAGTTCGGCAATCCCGTCGATGCCGTTGATGAATAACGATTTCCCGCGGTTCTCCTCGTCGCTGAAGCCTTTGAAATGTGCGGAATAGCCGCCATCAGCGGGGGCGGCGCGGTCGAACTTGGAATTCATCGAGACCATCGACCGCATGAATTGGGCAACCGATTTGGCAATCCGATCACTCGTTACTTTGGGTGAACCAAACGCCGCATCGAACAAAGCCGAGTAATAGGGAAGTTTGGCAAGTCGCCCTTCAAGTTGCGGCAATGTCATTCCCATTTCCAGCTTGTCTTGAATGGGCATCAGCACCTGGGCTTCCAGCGTTGCTGCTCGTTCGTCCCAGAAAAAACCGGGACGGTGACCCCGAATGTTGGTGTACCGCAGACTGGCCAACCCCATTGCGTTCCGACCGGTGAGGCCGCCGTCGAACCCGGCGCTGAACCGGCGTGGATCGGCAAATCCCGCGCGCTGCAGATGGCACGACGCGCAGGCCGTGCTGTTGTTTCTGGACAGTTGCTTGTCGTAAAAGAGAACACGTCCCAAAGCTGCGCCGGCATTGGTGATGGAATTTCCCGAAGGCGTGTTATCGGCCAGCCGGAATTCATCGCTGTTCAGGTGGGCGGGAAGACGAACACTCTCGTAATCGAACATCAAACCGGGCAGCATTGGTACGTCGATGTTCCCGAAAGCGGAACGCAGTGCACGTTTCTCGGCTTCATCGAGCTTGCCGTTGCGATCACCGTCGAAACGCGCGAGCAGCGCCTTGCGGTGGAACGCAGAGAGGTCGGCGGCAGATGCGACTTGCACTGCCAGTAGCAGCGTCATCGAGCATACTGCGAGTTTGTACCAAATCGATTGCACAGTGAATTCTCGGCGTGGCCAATGTATTCGTTCCCAAGCTCCGGCTTGGGAACGCCGATTGTGGACACCACAGTAGGGCTGAAAGCTCTGATTAGCATCGAGCGAAGCAGAGCTTCGCGTTGCAAGGTTCCCAAGCTGGAGCTTGGGAACCAGTGATGAGGCGACCTCTCAATCGCGGTAGATCATTCGTCCTTCACAGCAGATTGCTCGATGAACTCAACGCGGTATGTGGTGTCGGCGAGTGCGTCGATGATTTCCTGCTGCTGGATCGTCGTGCCGGCGTCGGTGCCGATGGTTGCTGTTCCCGCCTCGTAATCCACTGTGACTGCCCGCACACACGGTGCGTTCTTGATGGCCGAAGCCACCCCGGCCGCTCAGCCAAAGCAGGTCATGTGGGCGATCTTGACCGTCGTGCTGTTCATGTCCGCCGTGAATTCACCGGTGTCCGTCGCCAGCATTCCGGTGACGAATTGCGGAAAGAACAAGAATACAATCGCCATCGCCGTCACAGCCCAGAGCATGACTTTGTTCATCGTCATCATGTTGAAGCGTCGCGCAGATCCGTTTGTCGCCGGCGCGCAACAATCTTCCTGCCCGGTTGCCGCCGCCTTTTTGGGGCGATAGGTGAAGTAAAACGCCATCGCCAGAAATCCAAACGTCACGACCATCATCGGCGTTCGGTATTTCTCGATCGTGACGATCATCCCCGCACTCGAGACGCCGAACACCAGCAGCAGCGGCGGGAGCCAACAACAACTCGAAGCCATAATTGCCGAAACGACCGTGCCCGCTTTCGCGATCCGCTCACCGCGATTCGACGGTGTCGATTGGTCATCGGACTGGTTCTGCGCTGCACCCGGCAACGCGGTTTGGGTATTGCTTCAGCAATTACCCGCTGGGCTGATGTTGAGTTTTGTTTCTTCAGACATCTGTCTGTTCCTTGCGTGTGCACGACCAAGCTAACCTGCCCGGCAGCACCGGGTCAGGTTGAGCGCCTTGTTATGCAGGAACCGCGAGAAACGGTTCCTGACACCTTTCCTTTTCTTGACACCTTTCCTTTTCTGACACCTTTCCTTTTCTTCGACTGCTGTTCTTTGATTGCTTTGTGGTCTTGGAAACTGTTTCAGTTTTCGAGTTCTTTGGACAATATGCTTTCGCCATCTGCAGTGATCGTGATCTTACCGGCGGTGTAATCAATCTTGATGTCCTTCGCATCTGCGGACAGTTTTACTATCTCCACGCCATCCAGTTTGACGCTCTCCCTTTCGACGACGAGCTTTCCGGGGCCGAAAGTGATAACTGCAGTATCGTCTTTTGTGGAGATGAACCCACCACCATCAAACGATGCCTTTACCTTACGATCTCCTACGCCGGTTGTAAGAGTGGATCGGCCTGTTGGTTTTGAGCCGCATCCGGCGATGAATAGCACAGATACCGCAAGTAGTACCAGCGGGATGATCAGAACATGTCGGGTCGAACCGTGGAGCATTGTCGATATCCTCAAGGGGGAGTTCTTTGCCGCATAACTGTCGCGTTACCGGACCTCCGATTCAAATCCTTCTTTTTGAATCGCTTCCAGCAACTGCTCCTGCTTGATTTTATCCGCGTTGTAGGTTACGAACAACAGGTCCTCCGTGTCTTCCAGATCGGGATCGCGATCCCACTCGTCGTCGACCGACTCCACACCGTCAAGCCCTGACAGGACTTGTTTGACCTGATTGGGTCAATCGCTTCACATTAACTTCAAATCCTTTCCCATATTGGGAACGTGAATGGTCAGCGTCTGTGTGCCGTGCAACTCGGTGTCCGTCGTCCCTGGGGCCGGTGGGGACGCATCGCCGCAGCCAGCAAGCAACACGGCAGCCAGGCCGGCGATGCCGAACAGCCCCGTTCCGTATAACGTTTTGAAGTTCATCTTGTGCTTCAGTCCTTGTTGGTTTCGCAGACGACTCGGAACCCGATCAGCTTGTACTGCGTGGCCGGCATTGCTCGATACCGATAGGCGGTGCGGCAGGCGCGGGCATCATCGACCCAACTTCCGCCGCGAGCCACCATGTAGAATCCACCGAAACTCGTAGAGACCACGCCCACCGGCGGTCCCAACGGGTTTTCATCGGGGCTATTGTCGTAGTACTCCGGATCGTAAAAGTCGGCACACCATTCAGCGACGTTTCCGTGCATGTCGTACAGGCCGAATGCATTGGGTTTGTAAGAACCGACCTTCGCGGTCTTGCGCAAATAGCGTCCTTTTTTTGCGTTACCGTAGGGGTAAGTTCCGTTGAAGTTCGCCAGCGTCGATGAGATGGAATCGCCGTTGTGAAACACGGTTTGCCCACCGGCGCGGCAAGCCAATTCCCATTCGGCTTCGGTCGGCAGCCGGTACTTGCGGCCGGCGGCTTTCTCCCGGGGCATCGCCGTCAGCCTTTTACAGAACGCGACTGCGTTCTTCCACTCCACATTTTCCATGGGATGATTTACGCTGCCACCGCGATCGGCTCTGAACGCCGCGCGATTGCGGAAATCCGGTGTCCCTGTCATCACCTTAATGTATTCCGCCTGCGTCACTTCGTAGACGCCGATGTTAAACGGGCGGGTGATGGTGACCTCGTGGCGCGTTTCTCTGCTGTCGCGTTCCGCCTCTTTGCGCGGCGATCCCATCATGAATGTGCCGGCCGGAATGCGGGCCAGTTTCATGCCGATGGAATTGGTGATGACCTGCGGCCCATCCTGCGCGGACGCCGCGGTGCAAATTGTGAGGGTCAGCAGGCAAGCGCATGTCGAATTGATACGAATTGATTTCATCTCAAGTTCTCAAGAGTTCATTCTTAGGAGTGAGCGGCGACATTCTTGTGAATCAAATGCTGTTGATCGTCGAGGATACTTTGTGCGGGCTTCCTTTCGCGCATGACGTGCAAGGTTGAGCCCTCGAAGGCGACTTCCGCCGGAAGTGGGCTGCCGTGAAACAGTGCGGGCGACGACCATATACCGTACGCGCCGGCGTTGGCAAACGCCAGTACGCTGCCGACCGACAGCGAGGGCAGCGGGCAGGACTCGGCCAGAATGTCGTCCGGCAGACTGAGGCAACCCCAGACGTCGGTTGGTGCTGTGGCTTGGTCAGGAGACCCAGCCACAACGGGGGGGGCAGCCACAACAGCAGATGCATCGAGCACAACGGGCGGATTGGCGGCGGTCCGCAGGCGAAGTCCGCACATGTCGGCCCGCTGATGAACTCCGCCATCGACGACGACCGCCCGGCGTCCTTGACCGGTATGATGTCCGACCACAGACGTCAGATACCAACCGGCCTCTGCCACCAGAAAGCGGCCTAGTTCAAGCACGAAACGTGCCGGAGCGGCGCGATCGACCAGCCGCGCTAGTTCAGCGCCGATGGCGTCTAAGTCGAGTTCCTCGTCGGCCGGGCCATAGGGAATGCCAAAGCCACCGCCCAGGTTGATCAGTGTCGCTGTGATCCCAAGAATTTCGGCGGCTCGAAGTGACAGATCCACCGAGCGGTTGAGGTGGTCGATGGCCTTTTCCGTATCGAGAATCTGCGAGCCGGCGAAAACGTGAAAGCCGATCACGTTGAGTTCGCTCGCAGCGAGTTCCTTGCGGTAAGCTGCCAGGTCTTCGCTGGTGAAGCCAAATCGCGAATCACATCCGGCGGGGACGACCGCGCATGATCCGAAATCCGGCCGTAAACGCAGCACGACCGGATTGCGAAGACCAATGTCGGACAGCGCGCGGAATTCCGAAGGCGAGTCGATCGAGACAACGGCCTGCGGCACGCCCTGCAACTGCGAGATTGTTTCGGGCAGCTTAAAAGGTCCGGCGACAAAAATTCGTTCTGCCGGAAACTCGGCTTCGATTGCCGTCGCCATTTCGCCGGCCGATGCCACATCGGCCCCGATGCCGCATTCCTGGAACAGATCGCAAATCCCCAGTGAAGCGTTGGCCTTCAGCGAGAAGAGCAACCCGACCTCGGTCGGCAGTCGCGACTGCAGTTTCTCGACCTGCGACCGCATCCGCTGCATGTCAAATGCATACGTCGGCGTGCCGAATTGTCGAACGATTTCCAACAGCGTGCTGACCGTCCGATCCGGAATTTCGAGTTGGTTGGATCGATCAGTCATTACAGGCCTTGTAAAATTCCGATGGACGATGCCAGCCAATGTCTCGGCGGCCAGAAACCCGGTTTTCTGAAAAAACCGGGTTTCTCGACGTGGGGCTTCTCTACATCACCCACTGCCAAGTCCAGAAACCGATTACGAACAACGTTGCCAGCCATGTGATGACCGTGGTGATTTTGGTGCTGCGTTTAAGAACGTAAATGACGTAGCGCGCGCCCCAAGAACAGCGCAGTCACACCGATCAACACCGGCGACAACCAGGTCACCATTGTTGCTGCTGTCCCCCCTGCTAACCCGAGCAGGGACAATGTGGCCGCAGCCGTTCAGTTCGGCACCAGCGCCACGGCGCCAAACGAGGCACCGAGGACGCTGGAAAGCTTGCTCTTTTGGGTCATTTCTTTTCCTGCTTGACAGGTTGAAAACCGGTGACCATTAAACGTGGTTGCTTGGCCGCCGGACGGGCCAACACGCCCGGCCATCGGCCAACCCAGCCGTCCACGAATCCCGTAATGCTTACCTTCCTTTGACCGCCCGCAATCGCTTGGAGCAGCGACTTGTACACACCGGCTTTGGCATCTTGCGGTTTGGCCCGCACATCGTTCACCAGCACGAAATGCTGATCGGTGCCGTCGATTTTCAAAATGGTTTTGTCACCGCTTTGGGAAACAGTTCCCTCGACGCTGACTTGCAGGCAAATCACGCCGCTTCTGGTTCCGCCGGAAAGCCGGGTGGCCCAGATGCTCTCGTGCATCTTCTGCAGGTCGATCAGCTTGCCTTGCTTGGCGCGAAACGTCACTGTCGCGCTATCGTACCGATTCTTAACGTTGAATCGTTTGAAGATCACCGAATCGTCGTCCACGTCATACAGACGTGCTATGGCGCCGCGCGCCACGCCCGCTCATCAGTGCATCTCTGCGCCGGTCACGGTCATCACACCCCGTTTGACCTGCGCGTTGGCCGTCGAAATGGCCGCCAGCGAAATCACGATGGCTGCGAAATAGCGTTTCTTCATTCCTCGTTCCTCTCGAAAAATGGCCAAGTGCCAAACTTTGATTCTTTAGCATCGTGCGGAAAAATACTGTCGTAGCGATGGCTTCCAGCCGCCAATTCAAGTCAAGATTTGTGGCGGCTGGAAGCCACCACTACGGGAAATCTCATTATACAAGTCGCCCGCGATGGAATTGTTCCAATTCACGATTTGCGTTGACAATCACTTTCAATCGATCGACAACCGGATCGAATTGTGATCCGTTGATGACGAAGTACAGTTCATCGTCTGCGATTCCCGTGTAGACGCGGTTGCCGATGCATCCGAGGTTGGTTGCACTACGACCTGATTCGATCACGGCGGGAATGGCCGCACATGTGGGTCGGCCCACCATCGATGTTTCACAATCAACCCCGGCGGAGTGGGCAGCCTCGGCCAACAGCATCAACTGCTTGGCGTCGCCGCATACCAGCACCACGTCCGGCTCAAAGTCAGCATCCGACAGCGGAGCGTAGAGTACAACGGCGAACGGCTCGGCGCGTCGGGGTATCCCTTCCACTTCCTGCATGTCGAGATATTCGAGCTGGACCATTGTCGTGACCAGCCCCTCGAGTTCCTGCGCGGTCTCCGCCGGTAGATCAATCCCGTGTGTGTGCGCCCCAACCGGACAGCCGTAGTGATCCGACGCTTCGGTGTAGAACGTCTGCCCCTCCGCTGCGAACTTCCAGTACGTGCAACCCGAGACTGCGGCTGTGTCGATTTTGCTAATGCCATCCGGCGCCGACTCACAAAATGTGATAGCCACCGGGGACTTTTCGAGGTCGAGCAGTTCGACGAGTTGTGCGGCCGCAGTCATTTCTTATCGCCCCTCTTCAGTGCAGAATTACTCAGTGCAGAATTACTGCGGCTCAGCCTGTAGTTGAATGCCAATGCACGGCACATCTCCGTATGTGCAGAAAATGCAACAGTCGCCCTGATCCGGCGTCATCTCGACTCCACACGTGGAGCAACGGTGCAAAATCTTTCACAAGTCGTGCGGGATATCGCGTGCCTTTGTACATCCGCATTGCCGACATGTGAGGATCGATTTCGTGATGATCGGCATTCACATTCCCTGCGTTTTGTTGAGAGGGTCTAACTGACCCTCGGTTGGTTCTGCTCAGCAGAACCATGTTTCGGTCAGCCGGGCCGTCCGCAGTCGATCGGACGGTAGCAAGCAAACCGCATCGGCTGGCTCTCGGCCGTGCGCCAATTCCAGTATGCGGAAGAACGTGGTCGCCGGGTCCGTCTCGGCCATCGTGTCGCGTTCCACCAGTTGTGAGACTTCCTTTTGTAAGGCGTCCATCGCCGGGTCGGGATGTTGCCAGCGATACGTGAAGGCCGCTTCGTCGAGTTCTCCCCGATGTGGCAACGTCTCGGGATGCTCGGCTAACAAGGAACCCGGTGGAATCAGCAGCCGAATTGCAAACTGCACCGGGTCGATGTGATCGACCAGCCCGTTCGCCTCGACGAAGTTCAGTACTTCGCAGTAATCTTCCAGCGTCGTCCACGGCGTGAATGCGACCCAGGTGGGACGCAGCGGGATGCCAGCCTCGCGGCAGACGCCCAGCGCTGTTTCCACTTCCGACCGCGTGTGGTTTTTGGCCAGAATCTCCAGCACCGTGTCGCTGAGCGATTCGACCGCAGTGATGATAAACAGGCAGCCTGCTTCGGCGAATTCCGGCAAATGTTCGCCGCGGTTGAGCAAATGCTCAATCTTCGCCGTGAAGTCGAACGTCAGCGCCGGAAACTCTGCGTGCATTGCCCGCACCACCGACAGCGCGTGTTTCGGGCCGTTTAAGAAATCGGGATCGCCGAATGTAATGTGCGTTGCGCCGGCGCGAACCTGTCGGCGTATGTCTTCCAGCACGACGTCTTTGGGCAGAATGAAAAAACGACCGCCATACACCGGCGGAATCGGGCAATGCGTGCACATGTGCAAGCAACCGCGGCTGGCTTCGACGTAGCCCGCCGTTCGGCAATTGCCGTTGTCTTCCAACATGGCGTATTGGTCCAACGTCGGCAGCGCGTCGCGGGCTGGAACGGCGAACGGCAGTCGTTCGAGATACGGTTCCGCTTCGCTGTCTGCACGAGCGACGCCAGCGATTTTCTCAATGGATTCCGACTCCAGCGATTCCACCAATGCAACCAACGCAGATTCGTACTCGCCACCAACACACGAGTCGGCGCCATTCTGGAGCAGGTAGTCCGAATTCAGCGCGGCATACAGGCCGTAACAACAGATGTGGCAGTTCGGATTGATTTCCCGAATGCGCTCAACCACCTGCACGCCCATCCGCAGCGCGGTATGCATGGGAACCGAGATGCCAATAAAGCGTGCCCGGGCGGCTTTTTCGGCATCGAACGATTCAACCGCAATGTCGGTCGCCTGCGGAAGATAACCGGCACGCTCGAGAAAAGCGAGCGGCATTGCGATGCCGAGAGGCTGATGCCCAAGCTCGTAACACGAGATAAGCAGGATCGCACCTGGTGATTTCCAGACCATAAACCCTCTCCTCGACGAACACTGAACATCAAGGCATTCGCTCGCCCCGATGCCGACAATCCTCAGCCTGAATTATCCCATCGGGCGACGTGCAACGCAAACATGAGGTTATCCAGGGCGGCTCATTGGTTCTGTTTGCCGAGCATGGCGAAGAGTGGTTGGGGATTCCAGCCGTTTTCGCGTAAGGCTGCGGCGAGATTATCAACCTTGCGGCTGCGTAG
>Ga0209501_10005997_pt1 | contig 11030 bp, 9 predicted proteins | sample ArcticOcean_MG_C_4_FD_187434 | JGI IMG/M metagenome (GOLD analysis project Ga0209501, IMG submission 187434) | Marine microbial communities from western Arctic Ocean - ArcticOcean_MG_CB4_134 (SPAdes) (version 2) | ecosystem: Environmental > Aquatic > Marine > Oceanic | place: Arctic Ocean...
GGGTGCTACTTTTGAGAAGATTATAGGCGCAGAAAATTCATCTTCTGCGGCAGTAGATATTTCTTCGGGAACGGTAGCTGGTTCTGTTATCAAGAATTTTGCCTATGCGACAAAGATTGCAGATTTTACTACATCAATCACCACTTCCAATTGTACCTTCTCGTTGACTGCGACTCAAACAGCTGCGCTTGCTGAGGGTAAATACTATTATAGTTTAACTTACACTCAAAGCAATAATACAACCAAAGAACGATTAGCGGAAGGTTTGATTACAGTTGAACCATCTGCTGAAGTTGTAAATTAACGGATAAACTATGTCTACCACAAAACCAGCATCTACTACAGAATTAAAAGAATATTGTCTTCGCAAACTTGGGAAGCCGGTTATTGATGTAAATATTGCAGATGAACAGATGAATGATTTGATTGAAGAAGCAATACATATATTTCAGGAATATCATTTTGATGGTACAGAAGTTCATTATTCAAAAGAGCAGGTGGTTGCAAGTACACTAACATTTGCGAGTGCTGCTACTGGTACATTTACGGCAGATGAAACAATTACTGGTGGAACTTCAAATGCAACAGCAACAATACATAAGGTTACAAGTGATACTGTTTTGACATTTCATAAACACAAAGATGGAAATGGAATACGAGCTGCAAATACAGTTGGAGCCACATTTTCAGCGGGAGAAACGGTTACAGGGGGTTCGTCAGAAGCAACAGGAACAGTCCATGCAACTCAATCAACGGCTGTGGTATTTGGAAATGTTGATTTAAAATATGTGATAATGGATGATACTATTATTGGAATACGAGATGTTCTTCCAATAAGTAAGAAACTTTCTTCAAATGATATGTTTTCATTTGAATATCAATTTAATTTGAACGAGTTGCCTGGATTACTTCGGGGTGGCGGCGGCGGTCTTTCAACTTATTCAACTTCGATGCAATATCTTTCTATGCTGGATCAATTATTTTCTGGTTCTGCAACTCGACAAATCCGATTTAATAGATTGACTGATAAACTTTATTTGGATATGGATTGGGATACAGCTGTTGATATTGATGATTGGATTATATTTCAGTGCTATAAGAAAATTGATGAAACGACTTATACAGAATTATTTAATGACATTTTCTTGAAAAAATATACAACTGCGCTTTTCAAAAAACAATGGGGCTCAAATCTAATGAAATATGAAGGAATGCAGCTGCCGGGTGGTATAACTCTCAATGGGAGACAGATTTATGATGATGGCAATGTAGAATTAGATAAACTTGACGAAGAAATGCAAATGCGCTATCAATTACCAGATAATTTTTATGTAGGATAATTGAATGTCAACAAATTCATATTTTCGTACATTTGATGCAAAGAACGAACAGGAATTATTACATTCTCTTGTTACTGAATCAATTCAAATATACGGTCATGATGTTTCATATATTCCAAGAACTCTAGTTAATACAGATACAATTCTTGGTGAGGATTCCATTTCGGAATACAAAGATGCACATTCAGTTGAAATGTACATCAAATCTGTGGATGGGTTCGAGGGCGAAGGTGATTTAATTTCAAAGTTTGGTCTAGAGGTTCGTGATCAAATTGTCTTTTCTTTAGCGAGAAGGGCTTGGGAACGGTTAGATTTGGGGGTTCGGCCTAAGGAAGGGGATTTAATTTTCTTTCCTCTTACGAGTAAGCTCTTTCAGATTATGTTTGTCGAACACGAAACACCGTTTTATCAAAATGGCGCATTACCAACTTTTGATTTAACTTGCGAATTATTTGTTTATTCTGATGAGAAACTTGATACTGGTATTGATACGATTGATGTGATTGAGCAAAAACAATCATTTGTCCGTACATTTGAATTGTCCAGTATTACCGGAGTATTTGACGAAGGCGAAACCGTTACAGGCGGGACTTCTGCCATTACTGGTGAGGTTGCACGTTGGGATTCTACAACAAGTTATTTGTATCTTATCAATATGACTGGCACATTTACATTGAATGAAATCATTACAGGTGCAACGAGTATGGCAACTGGAACGTATTCGACCAAGATTACAACTGATCAAACAACTGAAACGTTACAAACAATTGATGATGCTACATCTGATACGGTCAGTAGTGGAAAACAATTTGAGATTGATGCAGATTCAATTTTTGATTTTTCTGAAGGAAATCCGTTTGGAGATAACCCGTAATGTTTGGAACATATTTTTACCACCAAACTTCCCGAAAAATGGTGGTTGCATTTGGGACGCTATTCAATGATATAGAAGTCCGAAGAACCAATAGTGCGGGATCAGTAATTGAAACTATTAAGGTTCCGCTTGCATACGGGCCTAGGGAAAAGTTTCTTACTCGTATAAGTACTGATCCTAGTTTGAATCCGAAAATAGCACTTACTGTTCCAAGGATGGGGTTTGAGTTGCTTTCGATGACTTATGATGGAGTGAGAAAACTCAATACGATTGGCCGCAATGTTAAGGCTGGGACGACATCGGGTCTCAAAAAACAATACAATCCCGTTCCTTATAATTGGGATTTTTCTCTTTATGTTTATATCAAGAATGCGGAAGATGGCACTCAAATACTAGAACAGATATTACCATTTTTCACACCAGAATTTACGGTGACGATGAATCTGGTTTCGTCTATGAGTGAGAAACGAGATGTGCCTTTGGTATTAACTTCTGTTACTAGTGAAGATACTTACGAGGGAGATTTTGCAACAAGGCGTTCTATTATATGGACGCTTTCTTTTATATTTAAAGGGTTTCTATATCCGGGCATTACAGATAATGCAAAAGTAATAACAACGTCTGTAGTAGATACACATTTGATGTCAGCTGTAGCAGAGTCTCCGGAATATATTATTGCAGAAGATAGTTCACCATACAATGTAAATTATATGGTATTGGATAAACACGATACGGATACATCTACACGAATAAGAATATTAAACGAAATTTCAAACGAAGCAATTGCAGAAGGTAAAACTGTTAGTAGAACAACAGTAGTGCCAAAAGATATTGATGCAATTACTCACGATGCTTTTGGATTTACTGAAACTTTTGATTCTTATGAACAGGGAATAACACACGATCCAGTAGCAGGAACAGATAATTAATGAAAAATGTTGAAAAGGTGATTGAGAATAGGATTGAAAAACATCTTGATCTTGTTGAACAAATTCCAATAGTACCTAATGAGATTGTACATATTAAAGAAGGCTCTCAACCTACTATAATAAATGGAGAAGAAACTAGAAATACAGATTTTCAATATGCTCGTGAAAATATGTATCATGTTATTGAACGTGGTAGAGATGCAATGGAGGAACTTTTGGAGATTGCAAAAGCAGAAGAATCTCCAAGAGCATTTGAAGTATTTGGGCAATTATTGAAAAATATGACTGATGCACAGGAAAAATTAATGGAACTTCATCATAAAAAACAAATTATTGAAAATGATGGGGGGCGACAAGATATTGCAAGAGCACAAAATGTGACTAATGCTTTATTTGTGGGGAGCACGGCTGAACTTTTGAAATTAGTTAAACAAGAATCAAAAGTAACAGAAAAATAGGTATAACTAATGAGTTCCAATATTTATGATAAATATGCTCAACTTAAAGAGGAACTTGAAGACAAAGACCCACTTAAGCGCTATGCTCGTATCAAACAGGAAATTGATACGATTAAACAAGAACAAGTAGAATCGAAGGTAGAAGATACAAAAGAAAAAGAAATAAAGACACTGGAATCATTGGAGTCGTTATTTCAATTTTTAGGGGGAAAAGAAGATGCCATTGAGGCTGAACCAGAAGTTGTTGAGGAATTAGAAGTTGAGGAAAAACTAGAAGTTGTAGAGGAGCCAGCAGAGATTCTTCCGGAAGAAGTACATGAAGTAATTGAAGAGGTCGAGGAACTAAAATCAGAAGAAAAAATAGAACCTGTAATTGTAGAAGAACCAATTACTGATAAAACAACAGTAGATAATGTTGCTGAAATTATTACTAAACATGAGAAGGATAAAGATAAAAAAGAGATAGTAGAAGAGACTGATTTAATTACTGCTCGAATTGATAAATTAGAAAAGTGGATTCAAAAAATAGCAGTTGCGGGGCCTGGTGGTGGTGAGGTTCGATTAAACAATCTCGATGATGTAGATATTACTGGTATTTCAAATAATAAAAGTTTAAAATGGAATGCTAGCACAAATAAATGGGGGATAGGAGATTCGGGCGGTGGCAGTAGTAGTTTAGCTGTCAATGAAATTAATGATAATGTATCAAATGTTGAAGTTCCAAATGTAAGTGAAATTCAATTTGATACAAATAGCGGTTTTGCTTTAACTGACATGGGCAGTGGTGCAGTTAAAGTTGCTATGGAAAGTACTTTCAAAACTTGGAAAGTTTCTGGACAATCTGATCTAGTTGCTGTTGCAGTAGATACAATTGAACTTGTAGCAGGAACCAATACTACTATTACGACAGATACGGCATCGACCCCGAAATCAATTACATTTAATAGTAGTGGTGGTGGTGGAAGTGCTTTCAAGACAATTTTAGTCAATGGACAAAACAATGTTGTAGCAGACGCTGTTGAAGATACACTTACTTTAATAGCGTCAGGAGATACAACACTAACAACAGATGCTACCGGCGATTCGGTAACAGTTGATTCTACTGTTACTTCTATTGATGGCGGTGTTTTTTAATAATAAATAATAATTAGATACATATTTTATGTTGATTATTCAAACTTAGGAGATTTCAAATGGCAACATTATTACAAATCAAAAAGAATTCGAGTGCAAGCTCCACTGCTGCTCCGGCAGCGGGGGTGAGTGGGGTCCAATCAGCTGAATTGGGGATAACTTATGGTACTGGTGCGCACGATAATGGTGGCGGAAGACTTTATATTGGGAGTCATAATGGCAATGCCGTACACGTTGTTGGGGGGCAGTATTTTACTGGTATGTTGGCCCATGCTCCCGGAACGTTGACAGCTAGTTCTGGGATTATTACTAATACTGCGAGTGCAATAGATACCTTAAATATTGGCACCACGGCTGCTGCTGCACCAACAATGAAATTTCTTGAAGGTACTTCTAATGGAACTGCAGCAATTGTACTTAGTGGTGTTGCAGATGTAGGACAGAATGCAGATTTTACGGTAGTGTTGCCGAAGGCAGATGATACTTTAGTTGGTAAAGCAACTACTGATACTCTTACCAATAAAACTCTTACTGCTCCTGTGTTTGCTGATGCCGGTTTTATTGCTGATCCAGCGGGCAAAGAATTACTTGTTTTTCAACAAACTGGCAGTGCAGTTAATGAGTTGGAAATTACTAATGCTGCTGCTGGTGCCGGGCCCCAGTTAGCAGCTACTGGTACTGATACCAATATTAATATGTTACTGGCCGCAAAAGGTTCTGGTGTAGTTAAAGTTGGTGGAGTTGAAGTTGCTAGTATTTCGGGAACACAAACACTTACTAATAAGACACTGACAAGTCCAGTAGTAACTACACCACAAATCAACGACACTTCTGCTGATCATCAATACGTTTTTGCAGTCAGTGAACTTACAGATGATAGGATTGTTACTCTTCCATTATTAACGGGGGGAGATGAGTTTACGTTTAATGCCCATGCACAAACTCTTTCAGCCAAAAGTATTGATTTAGGCACTAATACTTTAACTGGTACAGTAGCAGAATTTAATGCAGCATTACAAAGTGAAAGTTTTGCTACATTAACCGGGGCTGAAACACTTACAAGTAAGACACTGACAAGTCCAATTGTTTCTGGTCTTTATCTTTCGGATTCTTCGGTGGTATTTGAAGGCACTGCTGATAATTTTGAAACTACCTTAACGGTTACTGATCCAACAGCAGACCAGACTTGGACTATTCCAGATGCAACGGATACCTTTGTTGGTAAAGCAACTACTGATACTCTTACCAATAAGACACTAACAACTCCTGTTATTGCAGAAATAGATAGTGGGTCAACCATAACACTTGATGCGACTACTGACATTATTTTAGATGCTGATGGTGGTGATGTTTTCTTCAAAGACGGTGGTACGACAATTGCAACTCTGTCAAATGCTTCAAGTGATTTTGTTATAGCAACTGGTGTTTTAAATAAAGATTTTCTTGTCAAGGGTAATGATGGTGGGAGTACAATAACTGCATTGACTCTGGATATGTCAGACGCAGGAGCTGCAAGTTTCAATGATTCTGTTGCAGCAACTTCTGTCATTACAGGTACAGGTAGTGCTGCTGGAGTAGTAACATCTAGTGGAGATTACGATTTAACTTTACAGACAGGAAATGCAACTACTGGTAATATTACAATTACAGATGGTGCTAATGCTGATATTACATTAACCCCAAATGGAACAGGAGTTGTAACAGTTCCAGCTGCTTATTCAACCCGTTCTGGTTTTGGTGCTACTTCATTGGTGACAAAGGAATATGTTGATGCAGTTAAAACTGGGTTAGATGTCAAAAATTCAGTTGTTGCTAAAACAACAGCAGAGTTATACGCAGCTAGTAGTGGAGCTGGAACAGCGGGTTGGGCAAGTACTTCTGCTGGTACTTTTACTTCTCATGTGAATGAAGTAATACCAACAGCTTCTGTGGATGGACAAACTCTTGCATTAAATGACAGAGTGTTGGTTACTGGTGAAACAACTGGCAGTGATGGTGGACTAAGAAATGGTATTTATTATGTTTTCCAATTAGGAACTGGCAGCGCGAAATGGATACTTAAAAGAGCAACTGATTTTGATGTTGATGCAGAAGTAACTTCTGGTGCTTTTACTTTTGTTGAAAAGGGAACAACTTATGCTGATTCGGGTTGGATCCTGACTACTGATGGTACAATTACCGTAAATACGACAGAACTTGCATTCACTCAATTTTCGGGAGCTGGTGCTATTACAGCGGGTGCTGGTTTAGGTGAATCGGGTACTACAATGTTCGTTAATGTCGATGATAGTTCGATTGAAATTAATAGTGATACTTTACGAGTTAAAGCACTTGGTATTACAAATGCTATGTTAGCTGGAAGCATTTCGTTGACAGCAAAAGTTACAGGTACATTGCCAGTAGCAAATGGTGGAACTGGAGCAGCGACTCTTGCTCAATATGGAGTTGTATTGGGTGCTGGTGCGGGTGCTGTTGGTGTTCTTGCAAGTGGCGCTTCTGGAACAGCTGGATATTTTCTTCAAGCAAATAGTGGTGCTAATCCATCTTGGGTCAATACTATTAGTGGTGGGACCTTTTAATATTGAATAAAATAATATTATGTCAGTAATAAAACCAAAGGCAAATAATACAGCAGGCACTGTACCAACTATTACAGGTCTGACGCCTGACCTTGCAGATGGTGAGTTTGCAATTAATACTGCCGATAAGACGATTTATATTAGAGATGGTAGTTCTCTGGTGAGCATTGTTGGTAGCAGTGTAACTAATACACAGCATTTTATACCATCTGCTGATGATACTTATGATTTAGGTTCTTCTACCAACAAATGGAGAGATTTACATATTTCTGGTGGTTCGATTAAAATAGGAACATCTGAAATATCTGTTTCTGCAACTGGTGATATACAAACAACTAAAGCGGGCGGGGCAGCAGAAACTATGGTTACAACCGGATCGAGTGAAATTTCATTTAAGAAACAGGACAATAGCACTGCAAATATATCAGCATTTACACAAGGCAATTCTAGTATAGAAAGTGCGTTAGTTAATAGATATGTACCGTTTAAAAATCAAGGTGGTACAGCAATAACAACAATACCAGTAGAGTGAAATAAATGGCAGAAATTAGATTTCCCGTAAGAGCAGAATATACAGGAAGTAATCCAACTGGCTTTACAGAATATCAAACTAGTGATACATTAAAGTTATTAGATAGTGCTGGCAACACTTCAATATTACTCGAATCATCCAATGGTACAGCTAGCACTGAATGGTCTGCACTTGATATATATCGTAATACCACATCTCCTTTAAGTGGTGATATTCTAGGGTCTATTACATTTGATGGCAAAAATAGTGCTGGAAATAAAATTGCCTATGCTGGACTCAGGACACTTACTACTGATGTAACATACGCCACAGAAGATGGCACTCTCCAACTCCAAGTAGCAAAGAATGGAACACTAACAACAATTGGTCAAATTGATTCTTCTGGTTTAAATATCACAGGTGTGATTGGTGGTACTGCTGTAAAAGATGAAGATGATATGGCATCGGACAGTGCTACTCATCTTGCTACACAGCAGAGTATTAAAAAATACGTTGATGATCAAATTCTAACAGAAGATACCATTGCAGAATTAAATGATACTACAATTACAGGGGCACCAGCAGACAATGAATTTCTTGCATATGACGATACTACATCAAAATGGATCAATCAAACAGCTGCAGAAGTTGGACTTGAAATTGGAAGCGATGTTCAGGCTTATGATGCAGACCTCGCTGCAATTGCTGGATTAACATCGGGCGCAAACAAAGGTATTCAGTTCACAGGAAGCGGTGCTGCCGGAGTTTATACGTTGACTACTGCTGGAAAAGCACTACTTGATGATGCAGATGTATCAGCACAAAGAACGACACTTGGGTTGGGAACAATTGCTACACTTTCTAGTATTGCAACAACGAATATTACAGCAGATGCTGTTACTACTGCAAAAATAATTGATACGACTACCGTTACAATTAGTTGTCAAACTCAGAGTAGCACTGCCGTATTAGTACCCGGATCCACAACTGGAATGATTGTTGGGATGACAGTAAGTGGATCAGGTATTCCTCTTGGTGCAACCGTTTTATCATTCGTAGAAAACGCTTCTTTTGTTTTATCAGCAGCAGCAACCACAAGTTTAAACACTACTACATTAACATTTGTTTCTGGTATTACTACCGATAAAATCGCACCTGATGCTGTCACTTATGCGAAGATGCAAAACGTATCGGGCACTGACAAAATATTAGGACGAGATAGTGCTGGTGCGGGTGTTATAGAAGAAATTGCTCCAGCTGATGTTCTTACTATGATTGGTGCAGCAACTACCGCATATGTTGATGGAGTTGCACAAGGATTGGATATTAAGGATTCCTGTGATGTTGCAACTACTGCTGATGATACAGGATTGACATATGCCAACGGTACAGCAGGCGTAGGAGCAACATTGACCAATGATGTAGATGAGGTATATGCTATAGATGGAGTAAACCTTACTCTTAATATGAGAGTATTGGTTAAAGACCAATCACCAGCGACCGAAAATGGTATTTACTATGTATCTGTTGCTGGTGCAGTTGGTGCAACTTTAGAATTAACACGAGCTCTAGATGCAAATCAACCAGCAGAACTAACTGGTGGATCTTTTACTTTTGTTGAACAAGGAACTACTCAAGCAGAAAACGGATATGTATTTACTCATAATGGAACACCTATATTTGGAGTTGGGCAAACTGCATTAACTGTTTCTCAATTTTCTGGTGCAGGACAAATTACTGCTGGTACTGGTCTTACTAAAACTGGAAATACTATAGACGTTGAAGGTACTACTAATAGAATTTCAGTTGCCGCAGATGCTATTAACATTCATACTTCATATGTTGGACAAACTTCACTCACAACTCTTGGAACAATTGGAACAGGAACGTGGGAAGCAACAGATGTTGCAGTAGCACATGGTGGAACTGGTGCCTCGAATGCAGGTGGTGCAAGGACGAATCTTGGACTTGTAATCGGAACTGATGTTCAAGCTTATGATGCTACAATAGTTGTTGACGCAGATACATTTTATATTGGCACAACTCAAATTGCTCATAATAGAAGCTCTGCTGCATTAGAATTAACTGGTATTAGTATTGCTGATGGGGCTAATGATTTCGATATAAAATCACATGACGGGACTAATGGATTGAGACTGGGTGGTGATCTCGTTACAGCAACAGCAGCGCAATTAAACAACACTGCACAGGCAGCAACAACAGGAAAATCAATTGCAATGGCGATTGTTTTTGGTTGATGATAAATTAAACTGAAGCAAAGGAAGTACAACAATGAACCCAAATATAGTAAATGTCGCAACCATTAATGCTGGTAATGCGAGTTGGGACTTGCCCGCCACGTTAACATCTACATTGTTTACCGTGTCAGCTGAAGTTATTGTGAAAGTCAATGCTATTTTATGCACCAATGTTCATGCAACTGATGCGGGTCAATTAGATTTATATATTGATGGAATGCAATCAGTTCCAACAGGTGTTACTATTACAGCAACTACACCTGCCACTACCGCATTTTATCTTGCAAAGAATGTTAGTATCCCCGCAGCTGATATGTTAAATGTAATTGATAAACCAATATACCTAATGGAAGCTGATGTGTTAAAAGGTGGTGCAAATTATGCGTCTACTCTAGCACTGTTTATTTCGTATGAAATTATTAATGATGCATAGGAACAAGTAAATGGCGAGTTTTAGAAGTTCAACTGGAACATTACTAAAAGCGAGTGCGACAGAATTAAATCTGTTAGACAGCGCAACTGCTGCAACTGTGACTACAGTGGTAGCTGCTGATAGTGTTGTTCTCAATGATGCTGACGTTGGAATGAAGCAAGTTGCGATGACGGACCTTGTAACTCATTTCGATGGTTCGTCTACTCTTAATGTTTATACACCAACTGCACAAAATGGAACACAAACATATACAAGCATACCCAATTCAAGCGGCGATACAGTATTAGTCCATGTAAATGGTGTGCTGCTAGCTAGTGATGATGTAACAAAACCAAGTTCAACTTCTGTTCGATTTCCTGCAATAACAGCTGATGATATTACAATTTTAGTAATCAGTAAACTTTCTACTCTTGATTCTGCAACAGTAAGAATAGAAAGACCTGTTTATGCTTCTGGTGGTTATTCTATATCGCATGGTTCTACTGATAGGATTCTTGCTTATATTAATGGTATA
>Ga0209501_10006000_pt1 | contig 11026 bp, 10 predicted proteins | sample ArcticOcean_MG_C_4_FD_187434 | JGI IMG/M metagenome (GOLD analysis project Ga0209501, IMG submission 187434) | Marine microbial communities from western Arctic Ocean - ArcticOcean_MG_CB4_134 (SPAdes) (version 2) | ecosystem: Environmental > Aquatic > Marine > Oceanic | place: Arctic Ocean...
TGCAGACCGGTGATCCGTTGTTCCAATGTGAAGCGTGGAATACAAGCCATGAGCGTTTTTTCGACAAGCGGTTTGTAGAGCGACTCGAAGAAACGCCCGGTCAACTGACCACCGGAAGAGTTCGCCTCAATGTGAATATTCGCCGAAGGCGCTTGCGTGGCGCTCGTAATGCCTGCACGCTCTAGCGCCCTCGTATTCGCAATCGAAACCAGCGGTAAAGTGTTACGCCAGTGTCCCCAAATAGCACGGATATAGACCGGATGATTCGGAGCCACCCGGTCTAGATCATGGCGATCGGGGAAACGCCCTTCGCTCAGGAGTGCTGGCACATCCTGGTAGAACGGCGGCTCGCCAACCGGCATCGTCACAATCCAGTCACCCGGAGGCGTTTCTTCCGTGAGATGTCGAATGCGTTCGCAGATCTCGTTGATCGATCGGCAACCTGCGAGGGAGGGCAATGTATCCTTCAAGCCCTCCCGATCCATGTGCGCATGTCCATCGATCAACCCTGGAACCACGAGACGGCCAGCTGCGTTGATCTGCTGTGTCTGAGGGCTGACAAATTCAGCGATCGCTTCAGTTCGGCCAACAGCAAGTATCCGCTCGCCTTTAATGGCAATCGCCTCAGCTATCGTATCAACAGCATCAAGAGTCACCACCTTACCGCCGGTAACAATTAAGTCTGCCTTTGATAAAAATGCTTCGGTTTCCATCATCGTCTCCCATCCGGATGATGCCCCGAGCCTAGCACGGGGCGACTCTCTGCTTGAAAGGTGTTTTGCATCAGTTGCCAGGATAAGTTTCCTTCACTTGGCAGATACATCTGCAATGGATGGACAGGAAATCCAATATACTGTATATAATTACAGTATATGATGCTAATAAATACTAGCTCCTGAACCCATCACTGGATTCTTTCCATGACCGCAATATTGACCGACAAGCAGTTAAAAGTACTGGCGTGTATCCAGGAATTTCTTTACCGCGCTGGCATGCCACCGACTCGGGCCGAGATTGCAAAACAACTGGGGTTTCGTTCAGTCAATGCGGCCGAGGAACATTTGCGGGCGCTCGCCCGCAAGGGAGTTATAGAACTGCAGCCAGGCACCTCGCGCGGCATTCGTCTTCTAACACCTGCCGGAGTGCCAGTGGTCGGTGAAGTAGCAGCCGGCAACCCCATTCTAGCCAGCGAACATATCGAAGACCACTATCCACTGCCTGACCGACTGTTCAGCCCCAAAGCGGATTATCTGTTACGAGTACGTGGTATGAGCATGCGAGATGCTGGGATTCTTGACCGTGACCTGCTAGCTGTTCATCGAAGCAAGGAAGCCAACAACGGTCATATCGTGGTCGCCCGACTGGAAGACGAGGTGACTGTCAAGCAGTTTAGAAAACGAGGTAACGTTGTTACCCTGCTACCCCACAATCCTGACTTTGAACCCATCCGGGTAGATCTTAGAAACCAATCACTCGCTATCGAAGGCATCGGAGTCGGCGTAATCCGTAACGGCAAGTTGCCGTGAGTTTAGCGTCATGCCTGCAACGAAGGGATATCTGGCGAGGTTCCCAGAACAGTTCATCTGCAGGGCGAGTGGTCTCAAGCGGCTTTCGTCCACTTGATACCTATCTGCCAGGTGGCGGTTGGCCATTAGGTGCCCTGACAGAAATTCTTATTGATGATATTGCACACAGCCCACTGTGGCTGGTACTGCCAGGACTTTTGCGATTAACCGCACTTAAGCATCATCAAATTTGGGTACATCCTCCACATATTCCATACCCACCGGCCTTAACCAGCCGGGGTATTGATCTCGACAAGACGGTGATTTTAAAACCACGACAAGAAACCGACGCACTATGGGCAGCAGAACAAGCACTTCGTTCCAATGCCTGCAGCGCCGTTCTGTACTGGCCCAAAAAACTATCATTTACGGCGACAAGACGGTTGCAACTGGCGTCTGAGGTTGGCGGTACCTGGGGGTTGTGCTTTCGACCTTCGCATGCTGCAACGATGCCAACCACAGCTGCGTTACGTCTCTTGTTTAAACCGACCGAAACAGGAGCCATGCTCACTATTCTCAAGTGTCGAGGTAGTAAAACGGAAGGCAAGCTCGCGATATACCGAGATACCATGAGCGCGTTCAGCAATACAAACACATTTGATCTAATTGTCTAAAAATTGTCACTGCAGTAACCCGTATTCGTTGATCTCTATATGCCACCCAGTATCCCAACTATTCCCACGATTAACTTCGGCGCCAATCAATCGCTGTCCTGTGTGCCCAAATTATCTACCAGAAATTCGGCTCAAGAACACCACAGCGACACTTTGTGGCTGGCGATACACTTGCCGCTGTTACCATTAGAGGTATTCGCGCTTGACCCAATCACCACACCCACTGTGGTCTACGACACAAGTCAGCGATCTCATTCCATTGTGGCAGTTGATGATCATGCACAACGTCACGGCATTATTACTGGCATGCCATTGTCTGTTGCACATGCCCAGGTCACCGGGTTATGTGCATTCATTCAAAACTGCCAAGCTGAGCAACAGACCCTAGTACAACTGGCAACACAGGCTACCCACTGGTCACCAAATGTGGTCGTGCATTCAAGTGGCTTGCTGCTAGAAATCGCTGGCAGTCTAAGGCTTTACGGCGGACTTAACTCTCTCTTAGCAGCAATCAAGTCCTGGATAAACCGACAATACTCATGTGTTCATCTGGCGATTACACCCACTCCGTCTAGCGCAATGCTATGCGCCCGTCATTCCAACAGCGTTCTGATTGTCAATCAAACTCGATTAGTTGCTTCTATCAGTCAAATACCAGTCAATTTACTGGAACTGAACCCACACCAACAAACCTTGCTACAACAGATCGGTATCCGACAAATTGGAGCCCTCTTGCGATTACCACGAAGTGGACTCGCCCGTCGCCTGGGACCCGCTATTTTGAACATGCTCGATCGACTAACGGGTGTAGAACCCGAACCCCAAATCACATTCATTCCGCCACGCAGATTTGAGAAAACTCTGGAATGCCTGCCCGCCAGGACACAAGTTGAGCAGCTGATGCCTTGGGCAAAAATACTAGTGCAAACACTCGTCAGCCAATTACTACACACATGCAAGCATGTTAACCAAATTGATTGGTCGCTACATCATGCTGATCAACCTTCTACGCCTATTACTCTGCGCCTGACCGATGAACGATACGAAGAAAAATCGTTGTTAGGACTCACCCGTCTAGCCTTTGATACGATCAATCTCACCGCCGCAGTCGAGAAAATAACACTCAGCGCAATGCCGTTACGCCACATTGGAGAACAGAATGCCTGTCTTTTTTCGGCCACCCATATGGATACATGGCCAATGCTCCTGGATCGATTACGTCATCGTCTTGGCGATCAACAAGTACTCGGCCTGCGCACCCACGCAGAATATCGTCCAGAGCACGCCTGGTCATTCTGCGAACCTGGAAAAACTGATCAAAACAATCAATGCGCCCCACGCCCTCTGTGGTTATTCCTAAAGCCGCGCATCCTGGATGTCATCGATGGCAATCCGTATTTTCACGGTCCTTTAGAAGTGGCGAAAGAATATGAACGCATTGTCAGCGGTTGGTGGGATACATCACCTGTCAGACGTGATTATTATCACGCGCGAAATAATCACCATATTGATCTATGGATCTTTCGGGAATTGAACACCGGGCACTGGTTTGCCCATGGTATCTTCTAACCCCCCTACCGCTAAATATTTTCTACTGGGTTTATTACTAACTGCCATGCCGCCTTCATCTAGCGAGCGAGAATGTCTGCGTGACACCTTTGTTAGCCAAAACGGCTGGTTCGGTGCAACAACCACTGCGCTGCAGCCGGATGCCTCATTCCGTCGCTACTTTAGATTAGAACACGCCGGCGTATCGGCTATGTTGATGGATGCTCCCCCTATGCGCGAACAGATTACACCGTTCATTACCATCGCTCACCACCTGAATAAACTCGGCCTCGTGGCACCAGAAATCTATCATCACGACAAAACAAATGGATTTATCTTGATGGAAGATTTTGGCGACAACACCTTCACACAGCTATTGAATGCCGGGACAAACGAGACCAACCTTTACCGATCGGCTGTCGACGCACTCATTAGGCTACAAGAGAATCCTGCAGCAATTCAGATCAATGTCCCTTCATATGATCGACAAACTATGATCGACGAAAGTTTACTAATGCCAGACTGGTACTACCCAGCGGTCCGCGGTGCCCCCGTTACCACCAGGATTCGGCAAGATTACATCGATGCCTGGCATCAAGTATTGAATCATCTGCCGGCACTTGATCCAACATTGGTCCTGCGTGACTTTCACATCGACAATCTCATTCAAGTAAATCGCGGTGATGTCGCCGGTCAATGCGGTTTGCTGGATTTCCAGGATGCTGTCATTGGTCCCCCTGCTTACGACCTGATGTCGTTACTCGAAGATGCTCGAAGAGACATCAGTCCGGAGAGCGTCGAATCAATGCTAAGGCACTACCTGTCTTCAATGCCTGATATCGATTCCGATTTTTTCATGAGTTCATATCATGTACTTGGCTTGCAGCGACACTGCAAGGTGGCCGGCATCTTCACTCGCCTGGCAACACGGGACGCAAAACCGGCCTACCGTCAACACCTGCCCAGGGTGCTCAAATTCATATCCCTGAGACTAAATCACCCACTGGTCATGCCGATCCGGGAATGGTTTGAGCAACACCTCCCCGAAGTGCCTAATCGCGAGTCCACAACATGACCACACGGTCTGTAACCGTTGGCCAAACTACCGAGTTAACTTAAAGTCGCCTATCACCAGGCGATACAGCACCAGTGGAGGCCTTAGGACGTGCAAGAGATCAGTTGGAAAGAATTTGAAATCGTTGAACTGCGCACCGGAACTATTATTAACGTTGAGCTGTTCCCGGAGGCAAGAAAACCCGCCTATATCATTCATGCTGATTTCGGATCCGACATCGGAATACGCAAATCAAGTGCCCAGATCACAGATCTTTACCAACCAGGCGATTTACTGGGTCGTCAGATTATTGGTGTGGTCAATTTTCCCGCAAAACAAATCGGCCCCATGCGTTCGGAATTTCTCATCACCGGATTTACCCGAATCGATGGTGCAGTGGTACTCGCACAACCAGAACGTCCGATCGATAACGGACTCAAACTCGCCTAGCGAGAAAATTAAAAAACAACATCGCCTGCTTCGACCACCGCTTCGGCACCACGCTGTATCTGGGTAGAAAAGCCACGCACGCGCGGTAGAACCTGACGAACGTAACATCGCGCAGTTGCTACTTTTTCTCGATTGAAACGAGCGTCGCCCCGCTCACCAACTAAACGCTGCGCCGCAGCCCCTGCCGCGCGCGCCATTTGCCAACCGCCGACAACGGTCCCAAACAACATAAGGTAGTCAAATGATGCTGCAAAGGGAAAACGTTGATCTCGACCAGCCGATTCCAGCAGCCATGCCGTGGCATCCTCCAGATCGGACAATGCCTCTTCAACATCGCCTGCAACATCACTTGCTTCATCACGAGTGTTTCTGATTGACAAAAGATCTTCCCGTATATCGGCAATCACTTCCCTAACCATTTCTCCACCATCTCGCAACAGTTTTCGTCCCACGAGATCAGATGCCTGAATACCCGTTGTTCCTTCATAGATCGTTGTAATACGAGCGTCACGATAGTGTTGCGCCGCGCCAGTTTCCTCCATAAAGCCCATACCCCCATGGACCTGCAGCGCTTGGCTAGCAATCTGGTTTCCAACTTCAGTACTCCAGCCCTTAACAATCGGGATCAGCACCTCGACGCGTCGCTGCTGTTGCTGTCGAACCTGTGCTTCGGGATGCCTTTCCGCACGATCCATTGCCGCTGCTGTGCAACAACCGAGCGCACGCATTGCCTCGATCTGGCAACGCATTTCCAACAACATCCGTCGAATATCGGGGTGATTAATAATCGCGACGCGCGGTCCGTCTCGCTGACCGATCGACCTACCCTGAATCCGCTCCTTCGAATAAGCCAGTGCCTGCTGATAGGCCCGATCGGCAATCCCGTAACCTTCAACGCCGACCGCATGGCGCGCAGCATTCATCATAATAAACATGTACTCCAGACCGCGATGCTCCTCCCCTACCAGGTAAGCCACGGCACCCTTATTCCCACCATAGGACATCAACGCTGTTGGGCTACCATGAATCCCCAATTTATGCTCCAAGGACACGCAGTGCACCTCGTTTCTGGGTCCAGCTTCCCCGGCAGAGTCCGGAATAAACTTCGGCACGATAAAAAGTGAAATCCCCTTGATACCTTCCGGGGCATCGGGAGTACGTGCCAAAACGAGATGAATAATATTCTCCGCCAGATCGTGATCACCATAGGTAATAAACATCTTCTGGCCTGATAACAAGTAATGTCCGTTCCCCTCCGGCACCGCGATTGCACTGATAGCACTCAAATCGGAACCCGCCTGAGGCTCTGTCAGGTTCATCGTACCCGTCCATTCGCCCCGAACCAATTTCGACAAATAAACAGACTTCTGCTCCGCGGTACCGATAATGCTAATGGCCTCGGCTGCCGCCTGTGTGAGTAGCAGCCACAGCGCGAAAGACATATTAGAGGCCTCCCACATCTCCTGAACCGCAGTTGAAACGACACGCGGTAATCCCTGGCCGCCAAATTTCGGATCGAACATCAACCCAGTCCACCCCCCGGCAACAAAGGTCTGAAAAGCTTCCTGCCAACCCGGCGGCGTCACAACCAAACCGGCTTCGAACCGTGCACCCACCTCATCCCCAACCCGATTCAGCGGCGCCAGAACTTGCGCGGCAACTTTTCCCGCCTCGGACAAAATGGCATCAACAAGATCAGACTGAACATCCTCGTAACCCGGCAGCTCGCGGATGCTATCTAGATCGGCAAGCTCTTCGAGCACAAACCGAAGATCATCGATCGGTGGCGTGTATGCGGACATCCCTTCTCTCCAATGTGGGCGCCATAAATGACGCAAATTCTCGTCATACTCATTCTTTCAGGAAACAGATAATCACCCAATCTTAAGCCTCGCGTTGGCGCTGGTCCCACGCATCAGCGAGCACACATAGAATCTCGAACATCATTGTCGCACCCACTAGGGCTGTATTCCCGCTCGGATCAAATGGAGGTGCGACCTCAACGACATCACCACCGATCAGATTTAACCCTTTCAACCCCCGAATCATGAATTGTGCCTCCATGGAACTGAAACCACCGACTTCCGGTGTTCCTGTCCCCGGTGCGTAAACTGGATCGAGACCATCAACATCAAATGATATGTAGGTCGGCCCTATACCCACCACACGGCGTGCTTCATCGATGACCCGCTTGACACCGAGCTCATAAAACTCTTCCATGTAGATCACCCGCATGCCGCTATCATGGCTAAACTTCCATATGTCAGGTTCGTTGACTGATCCACGTATTCCGATTTGTATCGTGCGCTCAGGATCAAGCAGGCCTTCCTCCACCGCCCGCCGGAAAGGCGCGCCATGGTGAAACTTGGAACCAAGATAGTCATCCCCAGTGTCACAATGGGCGTCAAAATGAACCATGCCAACGGGCCCAGTCTTCGTAATAGCCCGCAAAATTGGCAAGGTAATAGAGTGATCGCCCCCAGCAGATAGCGGAGTCACCGATGCTTCGTTTAAACGTGTGAAAAATGCGGCGATCTCATCAAGACTACTCTCTAGGTGAAATGGCGACTGCACCCACGCATCTCCCACATCAGCGACACGAGCCAAATCATGTGGGCTGATGCCACTGGACTGATGCATTCGACGCATCAAACTCGACTGATTGCGAATCTCCCGTGGGCCATGCCGCGCACCGGGACGATTGGTAACACCTCCGTCAAACGGTACCCCGACTAATCCAATATCCACATTATCCAATGCTTCTTCGTAAGGAGCCCGCAGGAAGGTCGGCACTCCGGTATAACGTGGGCGCTGTATCGGATCAGAATATTCCTCGTATTTATACATCGTTATTCTCCATTCCGTGTATAAGTTTCCACGGCATAATAGGAAGGATAGATTATCCATGATCCCACGTACCAAATTCGACCCCAAGGTGCCGACTCGTAGTCCTGTCGATGTTTTACAACTGGCCGACCCTTCGAAATCCTGAACATGACAAATCCTGGTACCTTTCTTCGCCGTCTGTTTGAGACAGCAGTCAGTGCCGCGGCCCCACATCACGTTGTCGGACCTTACTTACCTTCACCACCTGCGGGCAGAACGGTTGTGGTGGGCGCGGGAAAAGCGGCGGCGGCCATGGCGAGTGCCGTCGAAACTGCCGCACCAGGACCAATGGAAGGTATTGTTGTGACACGTTACGGGCATGATGCACCATGCCACTCAATCGATGTGGTAGAGGCGGGACATCCAATACCGGACGCCATCGGGCAGACAACGGCTCAGCGCCTACTCAGGCTTGCAAAATCCCTGACTCCGAACGACCTCCTTTTGTGCTTATGGTCGGGCGGCGGGTCAGCTCTCCTGACGCTACCGGGCTTTGGAGTATCCCTAGAAGATAAACAATTAATTAATCTGCAATTACTAAAGTCGGGTGCTGCAATCACCGAGATTAACTGCGTGCGGAAACACCTTTCAGCCATCAAAGGAGGACGCCTGGCCGAAGCGGCGCAGGGGGCACGAATCGAAAGCCTAATTATCTCTGATGTGGCCGGAGATGACCTTGCGGTGATTGCTTCGGGGCCCACTGTCGGCGACCCGACCAGTTGCACCGATGCATTGGATATCCTCCAACACTACGACATCAATGCGCCCTCCACGCTAACCGATATGCTCAGGACCGGTGTCTCGGAAACCCCATGGCCTGACGACCCACTCTTTGAGAAAACACGCCATCATATTATTGCATCGGGACAACAGTCCTTGACGGCAGCAATGTCGTTGGCCGAGTCGCGGGGGTTTCGGGTTATCAGTCTTGGCGATCAGATCGAGGGCGATTCACGCCAAGTTGCACTTAACCACGCTGCCCAGTTTCGTCAATACATCGCCGGCGACCCTACACTACCACTCGTTATGTTCTCCGGCGGCGAGACCACCGTGACAGTGCGCGGCCAGGGTCGCGGAGGACCAAACCGTGAGTTTCTCCTCGCGCTAGCGTTAGAACTCGATGCCGATCCCACCATCTGGGCGCTGGCCGGTGATACCGATGGACTAGATGGTAGCGACGATGACGCGGGCGCTGTGATTAGTCCTGACACTCTACAACGCGCTGCGCTTCTTGGTGTCGATGCGGCTGACGCACTCGAAAAAAACAATGTCGGGCAGTTTTTTTACGCTATCGGGGACAACCTGACTACCGGCCCAACCCGAACCAATGTTAATGACTTCAGGGTGTTGCTATATCAACCTGACACTTGATCTAGCCAACTTTTACCTCGACTCTTCAGGAGTACTGATAGATGGGAAATAGACTAAGTAAAATATATACGCGGACCGGTGATGACGGCACCACCGGCCTTGGAGACGGCTCACGAGTACCGAAAACTGATCCTCGAGTAGAAGCGATGGGTGCGATTGATGAGTTAAATAGCGTTATTGGCCTATTGATGACCGAAGATCTACCTGATGATATTGGTCAGTGTTTCACCGAGATTCAACACACCTTGTTTGATCTTGGCGGCGAACTCAGCATCCCTGGTTACAGTCTAGTCAAGACTCAAGATGTGGGACGCCTAGAAGAAATCCTAGACAAACTGAATGCGCATTTGACGCCACTAAAAGAATTTATCCTGCCGGGCGGCTGTCGAAGTGCGGCGTTTTGTCACCAGGCCAGGAGCGTTTGCCGGCGCGTGGAGCGCCGTCTGCTTGCCGTCAACGACGAAACTCCCGTATCAACAGCAGGCCTTGCTTACATCAATCGATTGTCTGATCTCTTGTTTGTAACCGCACGAAGTCTGAATCGTGCGGCTGGATATTCTGATGTCCTGTGGCACCATGAACGTAAAGCTCCATGAATTGCCTAGACTCGAGTTAACAACCTGATTAATGCCGACACCTCAAGAGAATATCACCGCGTCGCAACGGCACCGCGCCCAATCAAAACATGGCCCTGGATCTGACTTCCTGTCGGGTGCAATGTCACTGTGCCCGACGAGATGGTCTGCCGTTACCGCTGGAAACTCCCGTATCAATGACTGATTGAGTCGGGCTAAAGACCGATATTGGGCTTCTTCGTAGGGGTTTATATCAGTTCCCTCAAGCTCAACCCCGATAGAAAAATCGTTTACATCAGTCCGGCCCAGACAAGAGGAAATTCCGGCATGCCAGGCCCGCATCGTGAGTGGAACGAATTGAAGGATTTCTCCGTCGCGACGAATAAAAAAATGAGCCGAGACTTTGAGTCCGTTGAGCGGGGAAAAACTGGAGTGTGCGTTGACATCGAGCTGATTAAGGAACAATCGAATCACCGCATCCCCGCCAAATTGCCCGGCAGGGAGACTGATTCCATGAAGCACAATGACCTCTACCTGGGCGCCTTCAGGTCGGGCATCACAATTCGGTGAAAGTAATTGGCGGAGCCCGGAGACCCAACCGGTCTCACTGTCAACGGACAATATCTCGTCGTTGGTCAATTGCATTTAGCCCTTTGACCCCATCGCCGGAGATTCAAGAAAGGTTACCCGATCGACAGCGCTTATACACCGTATGTGGTGAGGGGTTTTTGATCAGAGGTCGCTAGCGCCAGTGTCATAGCGGAGTCACTACACCTAGATTCCTTGCGCACGCCGCCCGAACGCGGAAGAAGTTCAGGAGTACGTCAGTTAACTAGCGCTGCCCTCAGCCGTTTCAGTTGGCTGATCTACCAGTTGAACGTAAGCCATGGGAGCATTATCGCCGCGTCGAAAACCACACTTGAGTATCCTGGTGTAGCCACCCGGTCGCGCCTTGTATCGTGG
>Ga0209501_10006002_pt1 | contig 11022 bp, 12 predicted proteins | sample ArcticOcean_MG_C_4_FD_187434 | JGI IMG/M metagenome (GOLD analysis project Ga0209501, IMG submission 187434) | Marine microbial communities from western Arctic Ocean - ArcticOcean_MG_CB4_134 (SPAdes) (version 2) | ecosystem: Environmental > Aquatic > Marine > Oceanic | place: Arctic Ocean...
TACATAAGAAACTTTTTGGGAATTTTCTAAACCACTCACTTAGAAAATTATTTACTCAAGCTAATTAAATTCACTTATCTATACCAGAATTAGATATTTTTACATGAAATGGTGGGTAATGCCATTACTAGGAGCTATATTTGTAGCACTGATTGCTGGTTCTGTTCAATCAATATCTGCAGACCATGAGTCAGGTAATGGAATTTTTAAAAATGAGCACGAAGTTGAGCTTGCTGACACTAAAAATACAAAATATCAAGTATACCTACAAGCTGTTCTTAGAAATGGAGATGGTCATCTGATCAGCGTTGTAGAAAGTACAGCTAATGCAGGACATATATCTCATAAACTAACCGATGACATATTCGATACGTTAATGGGCGAAAAGGAAATTGTCATTATTGATAACATAAAGTATGAAAAAGTTCAGTACACATTTACTCCAACTTTAGAACAAAGATGGATGGGAATGTACCAAATTTCTGAACAAATCAAAATAAACATAGAAGTGGAAGGAGATGCTCTCGTACAAATGAATAAAAAAATCAAGGCTTACAATGTATGGAAAATACATTATTGCGCAGACTTTACTAACATTGGACATCCTGATGGATTACAATGCATACCTATTTTTCAAGTCCTAGTTCCAACCATGATGTTAGAACCAACTGATGTTATCACTCAGCACTGGACAATTTTGAGAGAACTAAACTAAAATTTTAAAGTACTAAATCATTTATCTATATCTGATATGGTAGGTGCATATGAAAAAATTTGCTATGGTGATGTTGGGTGCTATCTTTATTACACTAATTGCTAGTTCTTTTCAATCTCTTGATGCACAAAATGAAAATGATGTTATGAATTCAGAATACAAGATACATCTGCAAATAGTAGTCAGAGATACAAATGAACAGCTAGTTAGTGTTATAGAATCTACAAATACTGAAGTATTTCCAACTTATCTTCCAGACGGTAAATTAGTTGAAGGTTTTATAGATTATATGTTCAATCAGGAATTGCAAAACAACTACCAAGTTATTACTATTGATAATACAAAATATGAAAAAATTGTGTGGACAACACCTATTCAAGAAACAGATCCTGGTATGATTGTAACAACTACTAGCCAACTGGATATTTGTACATCATTCAAAGAATATGGGGAAATGTGCATACCATTACTTGGGGCAAGTTTTAGCTGGATTGATTTAGATCTTAGTTTCACTACGATAGAAAAATGGACAGTTTTCAGAGTAATGAACTGATTTTGTAAAATAAAATGCCAGCACTACCACTTCCCAACAGCTCTCGCACGTCAGTAACACGATAGCGACATTGGGTTTGACTTCTAGGTTCGGAATGGGTCTAGGTCGCACCCCAACGCTATGACCGGCTTATTTCGTTAAGAAATAATCTTCTCTATTAAGGTAACGATGCTAATTACTTAAAACAAACTCGATTATTCCTTTTGACTTCAAATGAGATATAAATTAAAGATGTAATAAATTATGTCATGACTCATCGTGTTGCAGTATTAGATAAGGAATTATGCCAACCAAAAAAATGTGGCTTAGAATGTATCAAGTATTGCCCAGTAAACAAATCAGGAGCAGATTGCATTGTACTGAATGAAGAAACAAAAAAAGCACAGATTGATGAAGACATTTGCAATGGATGCGGTATTTGTGTTAAAGTTTGCCCTTTTGAAGCAATAACTATTGTTAATTTAGCTACAGAATTAGCTACTGATAAAATTCATCAGTATGGTCAAAACTCTTTTCGTTTGTACAAATTACCTACCCCAAAGAAGGGAGAAGTTATAGGATTGTTGGGAAGAAATGGTATGGGAAAAAGCACTGTCATTAATATTTTATCAGGGAATTTGAAACCTAATCTGGGAAAATTTGATGAGCCGCCAGAATGGGATGAAATTTTAAAATTTTACAGTGGAACAGAATTAAAATCACACTTTGAAAAGATCAAAGATAATCAAATCAGCGCTTCTATAAAACCACAACAAGTTTACAACATAGCCAAAGTTTTTGACGGTACGGGCAAAGAACTGCTTGAAAAATATGATGAGAGAGGAATCACTAACCAATTAATAAAAACACTAGACTTGAAAAATTCAGTAGATCAAAATGTAAAAGAACTTAGCGGGGGCGAATTACAGAGATTAGCAGTAGCTGTTACGTCAGTAAAGGATGCAGATTTCTACTTTTTTGATGAACCGTCATCGTATAATGATATATACCAACGCATGGGTGTTGCAAGAGTTATTCAAAGCCTAGCAAAGACTGGAAAGAGTGTAATGGTGGTTGAACATGATTTAACGTTGTTAGATTATGTAAGTGATTTAATTGAGGTACTCTACGGAGTTTCTTCTGCGTATGGGATTGTATCTGGCGTATTATCCACAAAGGTAGGAATCAATGTATTTCTTGATGGATATCTTCCAAACGAGAATGTTCGATTTCGTGATAAAAAGTTCTCCTTTGACGTTTCAACAACTGTGGGACAGTTTACAGGAGAAACTATAATAAAATATCCAACTCTCGAAAAAAAATATTCAAGTTTTTCTGTAACTATTGAGGCAGGGCAAGTACACAAGGGAGAGGTTTTAGGAATTTTAGGTGCAAATGCACTTGGTAAAACTACTATGATGAAAATGATTGCTGGTGTAGAAAAACCAGATTCTGGCAGTGTAAATAAAAAACTCAAAATTGCTTACAAGCCACAATATCTTTCAAGTGATATTGATGTAGATGTTGTATCAGTACTAAACAAGGCAAATGAAGGATTGATTGAAGGAAGCCAAGAAGAAGAACAAATAGTTGATCCGTTAAAAATTAAAAAACTCTATAACAAGTCAATAAAAAATTTGTCTGGAGGAGAGCTCCAAAAGGTGTCAATTGCAACTTGTCTTCTCCAAAAAGCTGACCTGTATGCACTCGATGAACCATCTGCCTTTTTAGATGTTGAAGACAGAATAGCTGTTGCGAAATTCATTCAGAAGTTTACCAGGTCTTATGGAAAATCAGCTATGATTATTGATCATGATGTACAGTTATTAGATCTGGTTTCTGATTCAATGGTTATTTTTGAAGGAACGTCTGGTGTTAGTGGTCATGCAACATCTCCCTTATCAAAGGTCGAAGGTATGAATAAATTCCTAAAATCTTTGGATGTTACTTTTAGAAGAGATGAAAAGAGCCGCAGACCACGAGTAAACAAGGAAAAGAGTAGGTTGGATAAGATACAAAAAGCAGAAGCAAATTTCTATTATTAATGCCACGAATATTAAAAAAAATATTGGGCTCACTGCTTACTGCAAAAGAATCTGATGAGCTCATTTCAGCCTTTGACCAAGTTGGCAATATCATAATAGTGAAAATACCTGATTCATTATTACCAAAGAAGAAGCTGATTGGTGAAACACTTTTAGAACAAGTGAAGAGTGCAAAGTCTGTTTTTTATCAATCATCTTCTGTTGAGGGAGAATTTCGAACTAGAGATTTAGAAATTATAGCTGGAGATGATAAAACAGAAACTGAATACAAAGAATCTGGATGTAGGTTCATAGTAGATGTTAGAAAAGCATTCTTTTCTCCAAGATTATCGTCAGAACGAATGCGAATTTCTGAATTGGTAAATGATGGAGAAGTAATAGTTAACATGTTTGGAGGAATTGGAATGTTCTCAATCATTGCTGCAAAAAAGAAAAAATGTACTGTATACAACATTGATATCAATCCGGATGCCGCAAAATCTTGCCAAAAAAACATTGCGATAAACAAACTCGCAGGAAACGTAATATCAATTCATGGTGATGCATCTGATGTAATAAGAAATGAACTAGAAGGCAAATCTGACAGAACACTCATGTTACTCCCTGAAAAATCAGATGAATTTCTAAACTTAGCCATTCTAACTGCTAAAAATAATGGCATTATTCATTACTATTCACATATTCATGCAGATAAAAAATCAGATGCGGCAAAATTATCAGAACAACATTATTTGGATATTGCACCTGTAAAATCTACAATACTAGGTTCCAAAATAGTTAGGCCGGTTGGTCCTAGATTCTATCAAACCGTAGTTGATATAAAAATAGAACAATAAGGTTAGTTATCATCATCTTGTATTATTGATGATGGAGAAGATTTTGTTGTAGCCATCATATATCCTATCCAAGAAATTACTCCGAGAATTCCTCCAACAATCATTAAAATGGATAATTGTAAAACAATTGGACTCCATTCTGATAACATTAGAAGGTATGAGTATACAAAAAATGCAGATATGGCTAGAACAAATATCATAATACCCTGAGCTTTACGTCTTGACAATGAGTAAAAAATTAGTCTAGAGTTATTTATTTGAACCTAGTTAGCAAGATCAATAGCCATAACGTATGCATCTTCGCCATCACGATAATATGCTTTTAATTTTTGTGCTATAGAAAACCCCAATTTCTCATATAATCTCACAGCATCATTATTACTACATCTAACTTCCAAGTATAGTTCAGAACACTGTCTGATTTTCACGCCTGTAATACTCTCGTTTACTAGTGCACTACCGAACCCTTTACTCCTATGTTCATTTATAACTGCAATGGATACAACGTGACCTTTTTTCACGAAACCCAGTTTTTTAAAATTTGAAAATCCATGTTCCATCTTGCACATTATGTACCCCACTATTTTGCCAGAAATTTCAGCGACAACGAATGCCTCCGGCAATTCTTCAAGTAAGCTTTCATAAAAATAATCAGAATAATGTTCGGGAAGTGTTCTCAGATTAATTTCCATTACAGGTATGATATCACTAAGTTCACATCTCCTAAGAATACAATCTCCCATTTGTTTCAATATTACTTGCACATTTGCAATGAAGGCGTGCAAATATTTAATTTTAGAGTAAAAAAGCAATTAATGGAATGTATGTGTGTGATAAATCATGACTGATCTAACACAGGATGAAGTAATCTCAAAAGTATCTTCAATTTTTGATGTCAAAGATATAGTAATCAGCACTAATGATATGCGGCTTAAAATAGAAGACAAAGATTTCAAAAACAAATTTGTGAGCCTAGCCAGACAACTAGAAGTTAGAAATTTGGTACCACATCTTGAAAAATCTTTTGACGGAGTGTATATTGTTGTAACTAAATTACCTGAAGCTAAAAGAAAATGGTTATCAAACTCCTGGTTGCCCAGACTTCTTTTTGCTGTAACCGTTACCATGGTATTGATTGATGGTTATTTTAGAACTGATTTTGTAAATTCTCTTGCCTTTATAGGAGATCCTTTTGGAATGTCAATTTTGTATGCGTTTGCACTTATTGGCATTTTGGGTGTTCATGAATCAGGGCATCTCATTGCAGCCAAAAAACATAAAATCAGAACAACATGGCCGTTTTTTATTCCAGGAGTGCCAGTATTTGGCATTCCTACCTTTGGGGCACTAATTCAATCAAAAGGTCTTACAATCAATCGTGACATTTTGTTTGATGTAGCAATTGCTGGGCCCATTGCAGGTTTAGTTATAGCAATCATCGTTTGTATTTTTGGGGCGTATACATCACCAGAAATTAGCAACGAATTAGCTGATGAATTGTTTAAGGAATCACAACTCATGAAAATGAATATGCCAATACTCATGTCAATTTCCCTTGATGCTTTTGACAAGGGCGGAAAAGATGCACAAGTGGTTATGTCTCCTATAATGTTTGCCGCATGGCTAGGTTTTCTTATTACATTTTTGAATTTACTACCAGCATGGCAGCTAGATGGTGGACACATGGCAAGATCACTTTTTGGAAAAAAATGGCATAAGATTGCTACATATGCCAGCATGGGAGTTCTTGCTCTTTTAGGCTACTGGTTTATGGCACTGTTTATCCTACTGCTGAGTTCAAGAAGTCAAGATGCAAAACCACTTGATGATATTTCTCCTCTAACTAAAAACAGGAAAAGAATGTTTGTCGTTATTGCAATTCTTGGAGTTTTGTGTGCACCATTACCGTCAGGAATTTTACCTTAAAAGAGTGCGAGCCCCATCAGAGATGACTTCAACTTTTTGGTTCTGACCCTGGTTTTTTAACACATAATCCATTACTTGTTTAATTCCATCAAATGGTATCATGTTTAGTTTTTTTGTATAATGTGTTGGTAGTATAGATAATAAACCAAGTTGAAACTTCTTTTGAATTTCAGTAATGTACAGAAGATTTTCCATACCATCTATATATTGAGAAGGTTTTTTCAAACGATCTATATTCATTCTACCATCTATGAAACTTTGAATTCCATCTGAACCAATACCAAGTTTGCATTCTGCTAACAAAATGGCAAAACCATCATTCTTTACTGCGTCTGAGCAGTTCCACAATGATGACAAGGATTTGCTTAATGTGTTGTTACTGGACTCCTTTCCAGTGCTTATTATCATAGTTTTGTGTTTTCCAATATCTTTTGTAGCAGTAATTCCAAATGATTTTGATATGGAAGCTGTAGATGATGGATGCCCTACTGATAAATCATATATGCCATTTGAATTTGCAATGATCTCAATTGCAAGTATATCAAATTTTTCAGAAAATTTTTTTGCAATTTGAAAATTTTCTACATCTTGACCTGGTGAAGGCAAGTCACCTTTTCTTTTTTCATATGCTGAAAGCATTAATTCGGTACCAAATTTTTTTAATAATCTTGTGGATGTGGTTTCGTAACCAAACAATCCATCAAATTCCATCTCACCAATAAAAACTAATTTTGAGTTGGAATCTTCTACATTAGAAAATTCAGATATAGAACTGTGTTCTGGAAGATAGTTTTTTACGATCTTCATTATTTTTCTATCTGCCAAAATTGGTGGTTTAGGGATTGATTTTTGCTCATATCTTTCAAATAGAATTGATAGTGTTTTTCTTACTGATTCTGATGTGTTAAGAACTACAAATTCTGTTGGTTTTGAAATATCTAATGATCCTAATTTTGACTCAATTTCAGAATTTGAGAGAGTTTTACCCCCTACATCGATTTTTTCTTCAAGATTTTCTGCTTTTATATCTAAGACAACGTCAGTTTGGCCATAATTTAACCACATTTCAGGCATAATTTAGTGAAAACACAAACCAAAATAAATCCAGTTAAGCTAAATTTGGTATGGAATTTGTAAAAGAGTTTGCAATGTTTTTGCACAAAAATAACATAATTAAATTTGGAGATTTTACGCTTACTAGTGGGAAAAATAGTTCGTACTATATTGATCTTAGGCTAGTGCCTAGTTATCCTCATCAATTTAGAAAAATGATAAAAAATCTTCAAAATTTGATCATTGAAAAAACAGGTCTGGATAATTTTGATAGCTTAGTTTCTGTTCCAACAGGAGGTCTTGTAGTCGCATCTGCACTTGCAATTGAAGTTGTTAAGCCACTAATCTATGTTCGAAATAAACCCAAGGAACATGGCACCACGAAATCCATTGAGGGTAAAACATCTGCAGGAATGAAAGTGGTGATGGTGGATGATGTTGCAACTACAGGTACTTCTGTCTTAAATGGGATAAAGCAACTCAAAGAATCAGGATTATTGATTTCTGACGTGTATGTTATCATAAACAGATTAGAAGGTGCGGATAAAGCATTGGATGATATGGGTGTACAAATACATCAACTAACTGATATATTAGAAATCACAAATGTTCTTTTTCAAGAAAAGTTAGTTAGTAAAGAAATTTTTGATAAAATAAAAAATCAGGTTAACCAGAATTAAGCATTATACAACATAAGATCTTTTTCTTCTAGGAGTGCATGTATGTTATGTACAGATTTAAAGACATCACTTTCCTTTTTTGCTCCAGTACAAACCAGTTTGCCAGAAGCAAACAATAGTAGTACAGTTTTTGGATCTACCATTCTATGTATAAGTCCTGGGAACTGTTCAGGTTCATACATACTGCGTGGTAACCTTCTTGCTGCATCCTCTAGGTGAATTTTTCCACCCAAACTACCAGACGCAACTATATTTTGGACTGTAATTACTGCATCTTTTTTTATTTTGATCTTACCCTTACGAAGTTTTTGTACAACTGTGCGAACAGCCTTTATCGACATAGCTTCAGACTTACCACCAGTACAAACCATTTTCCCTGAACGAAAAATCAAAGTAGCAGTTTTTGGTGTCGTTAATCTAAACACTAAACCTGGAAATTGGTCAGGATGCCATTCTGTATCTGGAAATTTTTTAGTAACATCAGCAAGATCTATTGCTTGATCAACTGATGCAGAAGCTACAACGTTCTCAATGCTTACTATTGGTTTTGTCTCAGGCATGATGAAGCTATATAAACTCGTCTTATATACTACGCTAAAATTTTAGTCGGTTGAAATTATACAAATTGAATTTTTGGCAGCTCAGACAAATGCCTTCACATCATTTTTCAGATATAACTCTGATTCTTCATTGCAGCCAATTAAATCAACATCATGTTTGATTTAAAACTAATTGAAAATGTGTTAAAGAAAAATTTCTAGAAGAAAATAATGGGCCTGATGGGCTTCGATCCCGTGGCTCCCCGATTATGAGTCGGGTACTCTACCAAGCTGAGTTACAGGCCCTACCTAAAATCAATTTTTCTTAGTAAAAAATGTTAGAATCTAACAATATTCATCGTAACAGCTATCCAATAACAAGTTTTGGCAAGTTACGGAGCTTTCAGCAGCGCTGATTATTTCTTGGTCATGTCCGGAAAATCCATCAATAACCTTTTTCCATGATGCTGTATGCCTAATATCGGCTTCCATATGCTCCTTGAAATATTTAGTTATATCTTCATTTGTTAGACCATAAAATTCTGCCAGACCTTCTAATTTAGTTTGACTGATTTTTGGTATTTCTTTTTCAAGTGCATACATTGCAGTTGATCCGCTTACAAATGATGACATAAGAGTATGCATCCCAGATATAGCATGATTTGTTGTATACAATCCTTCATAATTGTTTAATTCCTCATAAGAAACTCCCAACCCGTCAGCAAATCTTTCCCACAAGCTGATATGTGAAAATTCTTCTTGTTGGTTAAAATTAAATTCATCATGCAAGGATTCTGGAACATGATCCATTAGTTGTGCCATAAATATTGGAACAGCTTTTACCAATTGATAGTATTCCTTGGAATACCCTGCCAAAGATTCACGTGTTAGCTTTCCATCAGACCAAGCTTGGTAGAATGGATGTTTTAGCAAACTTCGTTCTTCTATAATGCGATCAATTTCTTGAATCAAGTGATTCATGATTTTAATCCAATTTTAGTAATAAAAAAATCTTTGTAGCTACCAAAGAATTTTATGGATTGATATAACGATCGGTTTTATGCTCCTGTAGTGTAGTCCGGTCAAGCATTTAGGCCTTTCACGCCTGAGACTCGGGTTCGAATCCCGACGGGAGCACTCAAGTTTAATATATTTCTCATAAATATTTGAAATTGAAGTCTTTGGAAAGAAAGAATATAGAGATCAATCCATTGCTTGAAAAATACAGTACGTATATTGAAAAAATCAATACTGTACTAGATTCAGAATTAGAATTATACGCAGAATCTGAATTCAAAGAACCTCTAAAATATGCATTGAATGGAGGTAAACGGATTAGACCAATTATCCTTCTTTTGGCATCAGAATGTGTGGGCGAGATTGATGATAACACTTTTGCTGCTGCTTGTGCAATTGAATTTTTACATACTGAATCAGTTATTCATGATGATATAATAGATAACGAAACTTTACGTAGACAAAAAGATCCATTTCATATAAAATATGGATATAACACCAGCGTTCTAACGGGTGATTTTGTTTTAGGATTAATCCTGAACATAGCATCGAGAATCAATAATCCAAGAGTAACAAAAAATCTTGCTACTACTGCTATGATGATGAGTGAGGGAGAAGTACTTGAGGGTAGGCTTGAGACAAGCGAGGATGTGACTTTTGATGACTATCTTAAGGTAATTGAATATAAAACTGCAACAGCTTTTGAAACTGCGTCAAGATTGGGTGCGATAATTTCAGGAGGGTCTGAAGAAGAAATTGAATCTTTAGCAGATTATGGCAAAAATATTGGAATTGCCTACCAGATTAGAGATGATTTACTTGACTGGCAAAATGAAGACAAGTTGTTTAATCTTCTAATTAAGAAGAGCTCAGATCCTAGAGATATTTTTAATGATATGGAAGAGTTGTTTAAAAAATATTCGGATAGAGCTATCTTTAGCATTAGGAAAATAAAAGATTCTCAGGCTAAAGATAATTTGGAAAATTTAGTTAGATTTACTAGAACTACGGCATAAATCCTGCGTTAATTACTGGTGTAGCAAATTCCGTAAATTGTATAATAGGTTCTGGATAGACACCTATAGTTACCATAAATAGTATTGAAAATGCCATTATAGCTATAATTGATTTTGGTTCTTTGATTCTCTTTTCTCTCTCACCCTCAAAGTACATCTTACGTATTATCCAACCATAGTAAGCCAAAGACAGCGCGCTATTTAGAACACCTGCCACTGCAAGCCAAGGACCCCACCATACCACTGTGCCAGAATCAATTGCAGCACCAAACAACATTAACTTACTCCAAAATCCACTAAGTGGTGGAACGCCTGCTAGCGCTAGCAAGGAAATTACTAATCCTAAAGATGTTATAGGCATACGCCTTGCAAGACCTTTTAGTTTGTCAACATGTGTAATCGCTAATGCAGTTACAATTCCCGCAACTGCAATGAATGCTGCACCTTTCATTACAGCATGGTTTAGTATGTGGAACATAGATCCTTGAAGACCTAGAGTGGAAAATGGTGCAATAGATAAACCAATCAAGATGTATCCTGCATGTCCAATGCTGGAATAAGCTAACATTCGAGCCAGATTTTTTTGCATTATGGCTGCAATGTTACCAACTGTCATTGTCATTACAGCGATAATACCTAAAGCAAGTGTCCAGTCAAGACTTA
>Ga0209501_10006009_pt1 | contig 11015 bp, 12 predicted proteins | sample ArcticOcean_MG_C_4_FD_187434 | JGI IMG/M metagenome (GOLD analysis project Ga0209501, IMG submission 187434) | Marine microbial communities from western Arctic Ocean - ArcticOcean_MG_CB4_134 (SPAdes) (version 2) | ecosystem: Environmental > Aquatic > Marine > Oceanic | place: Arctic Ocean...
GCCGAAATGGCCGTGTTCATCGAGCAAAACGCACGTAGGTGTGACGATATTAAGAAAGCCCTAGAACGACATAGGTTGGCAATGCAAGGTTCTGTTCAAAGAGGAAGCGCACTCAACACAGTCGGAAGACTGAAGGGTGAGTTTGACCTGATTTTCGCCGATCCGCCGTACGATCTCGTTGAGTTCGAGGGATTGTTTGAGCGTGTTGAAGATGCAGGGCTGATAGCACCCGGGGCGATTGCGTTTCTAGAACATTCGAAAATGACCGAGCTGCCCGATGCTCTGTCTGGACTCACGTTATCTACTCACCGCCTTTACGGCGACACCGCGGTTTCGGTCTACAAAAGCAGCCAGAAACTCGTTGCAGCATCACAACAGTCAGGGGGCGAATAGATGGCAACAGCGATCTATCCCGGCACGTTTGATCCGGTGACAAAGGGTCACATAGATATTGTCGAAAGAGCATCGCATGTCGTCGAGCATCTGACGGTCGGTGTGGTTGAAATATCGTCGAAACGAACAATGTTCGATGTCGATGAGCGGATATCAATGTTCTCTGAAGCCGTGGCACATTTGCCTAACGTTTCAGTGGAGTCGTACTCAGGGCTAACGGTCAACGTCGCTCGAGAAATCGGGGCAGATATGATAGTTCGTGGGCTCCGAATCACAAGTGATTTTGAGTACGAAAGTGAAATGGCACTAATGAACCGCAGGATGGCTGAAGACATCGAAACGATCTGTCTTTTCAGCGCTCTGGAATACCAGATTCTGAGTTCTTCAAGAGTGAAAGAGGTGGCAGCACTCGGCGCTGATGTGTCGGATTTTGTGCCACCGAACGTATGGGAGCCTCTGGTTGAGAGGCTCGCCGAACGAAAAGCAAGCAGCAGTTAGCACGCGTCAGTCGACACGCATGGAGGCAGTAATGACACTTATGTCGCAGCTCGAAGACCTGGAGGCGATTATCGTCAAGGGTCGAGTACCTGGAACGGCACGAACTCTCGTAAATCTGGAGAAAATCACGGCAGCTATCACTGATATGAAGAGTGATATGCCCACCCAGATGAGCGAAGCAGAAGGCGTTGTTCGTCAGAAGGATGCAATCATCAAGCAGGCTGAACTCGAAGCCCGCCGGATTCGCGCATACGCAGACGAAGAAGCCACAACAATTCGCCAGCTGGCCGAAGAGCAGTCGAACACTCTGCTCACCACTTCGCAAGAAGAGGCCCAGAAGATGATCAGCGAGACCGAGATCATTCGTGTGGCAACAGAACAGGCAGCAGAGATCGAGACCGATGGCCAGGCACGCGCCACCCGGTTGATCGATGATGCCGAGAATAATGTCAATGGCATTTTGAAAGAGGCTGAGACTTCAGCAACAGCGCGCCGCAAGGGTGCAGATAACTACGCCCGAGAAGTGCTGTTCACGCTCGAAGAACGAATCGCCGACACGCTGGGTCAGGTTCGAGGTGGTATCGACCTTCTCGACGCACGACCGATCGAAAAAGTCGCCGACTAGTACTGCTTCATCTGCCAGATTCACCGTCCAAACCTCCCTCTATTGGCTTAGTGCTTTGAGAGGGAGGTGGGCGTGTTCTACCCAAAAAAACCTGCGAATTGGACTTTGTCGTTGCAGAAAATAATCCCGCCGCCGACCGAAGATCTCGCCTGGGTGATTGGTCCGTACCAGGAGCCTAACGCGCACGTAACGCCCGGAAAGACGGTCCAGATTTCAACTCTGGATGCATTCGGTAACCTGATCGATTCGCCAGATCTGGATCTGGCTGAGATCATCCAGTTACCTTTCGTGAACCCCTGCACCGGGCCGATATTCGTCGATGGAGCGGAGCCCGGTGACACCCTTGCGGTAACTATCGATTCGATTTCGATCACTCGGGATTACGCCGTAAGTTGTCTTATTCCCGAGTTTGGCGGACTCTGTGGCACACCATTCACTCGCGTGCTCAACGAGCCTCTGCCCCAGCGGATAATGTTGCATTCGCTCACCGAGACCGAGATGGTCTTTGATCCGAATTTGAACATCCTTCCGATACCTGTCGAGCCGTTCTACGGGACGATCGGCACGTCGCCGTCTTTGGAGGCTATCTCAACGCTCTCGCCCGGTTTTCACGGCGGGAACATGGATGCTGCAGACGTATGCGCCGGCAACACAGTGTACCTGCCGGTAAACGTTCCGGGTGCGTTGCTGTTTTTGGGTGATGGTCACGCAGCACAGGGTGATGGCGAGGTGTGCGGTGTGGCTGCGGAGGTCCCTACGACGGGGACTCTGACTATCGATGTGATCAAGGGCCGTGGCACCCCGACTCCTCGTATTGAGTCCGACGAATTCTTGATGTCAGTCGGCAACGCGAGGCCGATGGAAGATGCTGCTCGGATAGCGTTCTACGATCTCGTGACGTGGCTTTCGACCGACTACGGGTTCGACAGGCTTGAGGCGTATCAGCTCTGCTCGCAGGTGGCGCAGGTTCGATTGGCAAACATGGTCGACATTCTCTACTCGGTCATCGCCAAGTTCCCGAAGCGATATCTGATTCGGGACTGAGTTGGGGCCATCGGCACCTAAACGAGGCCCGATGCCCAGTCGCCACCCAGCACGGTTTCGAACATCTCGGCCGATTCGTCGTTCCAGCCGAAGCGGTTTACGAGATTTAGGCGATAGATCAACTCGAGGCTGCTTAGGCGGGCTGACATCATTTCGTCGCTGAGGTCGCCCTGGCAGAGCTTCACAAACGGCTCCATCAGTTCGATATCAAGCGGATCGTTGTATACCGCTTCGAGTTGTTCAGGAACGAAGTTCCACGGGTATCGCCAGAACCTCAGAAGCATGTCCAGCTCATAGTCGGCGGGTGCAACTGCCATTCGATCGAAATCGACAATCCCCGATAGCCCACCCTGGTGGTCGACCAGGATATTCCCGAGCCAGAGATCTCCGTGACACAAAAACTCTGGGTCGTTCTACCAACGCCTCGGCCCACTCGGCAAATGCCCCCTGCGACTGCGTTAGAACTCGACCGGGAACTAAGGCATCGACTGCGCGTAGAGACCGGTTGAACGACTGCCTGATGTGCTGTGCCCAATCACTTGTTTCGGCGTGAAGCATCGATTCATCTGGTGTGAATTTCTGCAGGTTGCCTAACGCTTCGGCGAGCTGGATCGTGAGATTTCGTTTTGCGTCAGAATCCAGTCGGGCCAGACGTTGTAGCCGCTTGACCCTTCAAGCCGAGTGAGAATTACCCACGCCCTGCCCTCAAGTGCGCCCGTTTCCAACACCCTGGGAGTAGCGACGTTTGGGATTTCCATCTGACTGACGGCAAGTTCGTGGCTGAAGCGTTCGGGACGCCCTACCTCGGGATCGATCTTGATGACTGTTTCGTTGCCGATGAACACCCACGTGCCGTAACCGAAGCCGTAGTCGACGTTGCTGCCAAGTTTGTTGGCTGCCCATTCACGAACGCGACCGAGCGCGGCGTGGTCGTCTTTTTCGTAGTTTCGCACCCAGGGGTTGATCAGCATGGCTGCTGACAAGTGTACGGGTGCGGGCGTTGTGGGCGGTGTTGGGTTGTGTGGTGGGCGGAGTTGTGTGCGAAGTCCTCTCTATGAGGGAGAGGATTTAGGTGAAGGGGAATGTGGGTGTGGGGCTGGGGTGCGTGGGTTTTACGGTGTTTGCTGAGGTGGGCTTTCTCCCTCAACCTCGCCTTCTCCCCAAAGAGAAGGAATTAAGGGGGGAGGACGGGCTGGTTTATGCCGTTATGCGGGTTTGAACGCTCTCAGGGTTAGGTTGATCAGCGATGCGCGCCACTCTTCTGTGCCGCCGGTGCTTTTGCGATCTTCGAGAACTTCGATGTCGGCAAAGCCGGTCTCTTCGACCATGGCTAGATACTCGCTCATGACGGCTGCTCCACCAACACACGAAACCCACTCGGCTGCCGATTTCCTGACTTCGTCCGGTAGCGGTTTGTCGGTAACGATGTCGGATATGACGAACCTGCCGCCGGGTTTCAAGATTCGCAGGATCTCTGAGAAGACTCGGTCTTTTTGTTCAGACAGAGCAATTACGCAGTTTGAAATCACGAGATCAACGGAGTCGTCCTGCTGTGGAATCGATTCGATGTGACCCAGTTTGAACACGACGTTTTCGGTCTTCAGCTTCTCGGCGTTGTTCTGTGCCAGTTCGAGCATTCTTGGAGTCATGTCGATACCGATCACATAACCGGTCTCTCCAACCTCTTTGGCAGCGAGGAAGCAATCGATACCACCGCCTGAGCCCAGGTCCAGTACCGTCTCGCCGGGTTTGGCGTCGGCGATGCCAACTGGGTTGCCGCAGCCTGCGGACGCCCCGGCTGCTTCGTCGGTGAGTACCGATCGTTGCTCTTCGGTGTAGAACCGGTCGGCGGCCTTCGTGGTTGAGGATGCGCGCTCGGCGGCTCTCTCTGCCAGCGCGCCGTACTGGTGTTGAACTGCAGCTGTGATCGAATCGAGCTGGACGTGTGTGATCTCGGCACCGATTTCGCCGCCGCAGCAAGCAGCATCTGCCGAGATTGGAGTCAATGTGCCGAATGGGTTGTTATCGCTCATCGTGAATCCTTCGAATTTGCTGGTTGCTGTTTTTCTGGCTCCAGGCCTCTGAGTTCAATAATGCTGGAATCTATAACCATTGTCGTGCAGCAAGGGGTTTCGACGCCCGCTTCCTTTACTGCCGTTTCGATTTGCGGCAGGACCATCGCCCACGCTTGAGCCGAGGCTCGGTACGCCTCGTTTCCGAGTGCTGACAGCGAGTATATTTTTCGCTTACGACCGTTTATGACTGCATTTTCGAGTTCAACGTACCCACCAGTTTCTAGCTCTTTTAGCATCGGGTAGATCATGGCATCGGTGGGTCGTGCGTCGCAGCAAAGCGCGATTCTTGTACCGATCTCGTAGCCGTGCATCGGCCCTGAGCTCAGTTGCTGCAACAGGAAGAATCTGAGGAGGCTCTTCCTGTTGAGAGTCTGCCAGTAGTCGATGCTGGCGAGGTTGTTGCTGGGTTTTGTTGAAGTGGTCACTGTTCGTGATTAGATTTGATCTGCGGCTTGGTTGCTTATACCTAGCTATACAATATATCGCCTAGCTGGGTATGCCAATGAGGTGCCGGCGTTTTGAACAGGAATCTGTCATTGAGAGGAGTCCGGCGACGTGGCAATCACGGTCGAGCGGCTGAAGTTATTTATTCAGTTAACGATGCTCGCTTAGCAAGGGTGGTCGTTCGAAGGCGGTCGTGACTGAAAGGTCACACCGTTTCAAATAACCAATGATTGCCACGTCGTCGAACTCCTCGCAATGACAAGTGAGCGCCACTTAAAGTCCTCTCTATCAGGGAGAAGGAATAAAAAAGGAGCAGGAGCCGCGGCCGAAGCGATAGCGGCTTGCCTTGAACGCTATAATCCGCACATCTCTTGTTTCAACACGAATTTTCGTACCAAACTGGCATCTATTAGGGCTTATTTCACCTTCATATGACGACATCTCCGGCAAAAACTGACGACCAGCTATTCCTACTAATCGACGGCCACGCAATCGTTTTTCGGGCGTGGTTCGCGATGCGCGACCATCTCATCACCTCGTCGGGACAGAACACCACTGGTGCAAGCGGCTTCATGACGATGTTCCTGAAGACGATTCGTGAGCAGAAACCGACTCACATTGCCGTTACTTTCGATACCAAGGCACCGACTTTTCGCAAAGAAATGTTCCCGGCGTACAAGGCGCAGCGCCAGGAAGTCGACCCTGCCCTACACGAGCAAATTCCGATCTTGAAAGAGATTCTTGAACCCATGGGAGTGCCGGTGTTCGAGTACGACGGATTTGAGGCGGACGACCTGATCGGAACGTTATCGAAACAGGCGACAGAAAAGGGCATAAAAACGCTGATTCTTACAGGTGATGCCGACCAGTTGCAGCTGGTGGATGAGTACACATCGCTGCTTATGTACACCGGATTCGGGAATATGCGGACCTACGATCCGGCTGGAGTTGCCGAAAAGTACGATGGGCTCGGACCCGAGTATGTTGCTGAGATCAAGGCACTCGAAGGCGACTCGTCAGACAACATTCCTGGCGTACCGGGAGTGGGCAAGAAATCCGCTCGCGCCGTGCTTAATAAACTGGGGCATTTTCCTTCTTTATTTGACCGGCTTCCCGAGATAGAGAACATCGAGGGGCTGCGCGGCGCTAAGCGGACGATGAACCTTCTTGACGAGCACCGAGAGACCGCTGCGACCGCGCTGGTTTTGACGACTATCGTTCGGGATGTGCCGGTCAAGTTCAGCGCTGAAGATTCAAAGTTCGGTGATTTCGACCGGGAGGCCGTCATCAAGATATTGATGAACTACGAGCTTCGCCTGATCGCCAACCGCTTGCCGAAAATGGAGAGCGCCCCAGAGCCAGCGATCGAAATGGAAACTGCTCCCGGGTGGGAGGCGAGCGCCAGTGAAACTCCGGCTGTCAGCGCATCTGGACAGATGGACATGATGGGAGATGGCAAAGTTGAGGCACTAATCGAGCCCGAGCCACCTAAGCCGCTTGGCGATTACGAGATCGTGACCGATATGGCTGGTCTCAACTCGATGATCGACAAGCTGCGGGTGAATGGCGAGTTTGCGTTCGACACCGAGACGACTGGGCTTAATTCGATGACGTCGGATCTTGTCGGGCTTTCATTTTCGATTAAATCTGGGCATGCCTGGTACGTTGCCGTTGGCCACGACGAGGGCGATCAGGTGCCGTTCGCAGAGGGTCTAACAGCCCTTCGAGCCTTGTTCGAGGACGAGTCGATTGGGAAGATCGCGCATAACGCCAACTTCGACATGATGGTGCTGGCAACCGCCGATATTGCGGTGGAAAACACCAGCTTCGACACCATGATCGCGGCAGCTTTGTGTGGTCGCCGGGCGATTGGGCTTAAACAGCTTGCGCTTGAACTATTTGAGGCGGAAATGACCGAGATGAAGACGTTGATCGGGGTCGGTAAAAAGCAGATCACTATGGCTGCTGTGCCTATCGAGCAGGCGGGTCCGTATGCCGCAGCCGACGCTGATTTCACGTGGCGGCTGAAGGAGTATTTCGAGCCAGAAATCGATGTGCACGAAGCACGGTATGTGAACGAGCAGATCGAGCTGCCGTTGTTGCCGGTGATCATCGAAATGCAGTGGAACGGCATGATGATCGATAAGGCTGCGCTCGCCGAGATGTCGGAACAGCTGGGCGCCGATGTCGAGCAGATCAAGCAGGCCGCTACTGCTGTGATCGGTGGACGAGAGCTGAATCTTGCTTCGAACCAGCAGGTGGCCGCGCTTTTGATCGACGAGTTGGGGGCACCAAAAACCCGCAAGACCAAGACTGGTTGGTCGATGGACGCTAACGCACTGGAGAAAATCCGGGAGACGAGCGGACTTGACGATCGCGTCTACCAGATCGCCGATGCCGTGCTGAAGTTCCGAGAACTGAGCAAGTTGAAGTCGACTTATGTCGATGCCCTGCCGTTACTGGTGAACCCGCAAACCCAGCGCGTTCACACGAGCTTCAACCAGGTCGGATCGGCGACGGGTCGACTTTCTAGCACTGATCCGAACGTGCAAAACATTCCGGTTCGCACCGAACTTGGTCGGAAGGTGCGAAAGGCGTTCATTGCGGATTCGGCTAACGGCTGGCAGTTCCTTGCGGCTGACTACTCGCAGATCGAGTTGAGGATATTGGCGCACCTGTCTCAGGAGCCCGGATTGCTCGAAGCCTTCCACAAGGGCGAGGATATCCATGATGCAACTGCTCGTGCGATGTACGGGGTTGAGAAGGTTTCTGTCGACCAGCGCCGGATCGCCAAGATTTTGAACTTTGGAGTGATTTACGGGCTGGGTCCGGTGGGTGTTGCTCGTCAGACTGACCTGACCCGAAAACAGGGTCAGGAATTTATCGATCTTTATTTTGGAAAGTACCCGGGCATTCGTGACTACATCGAGCAGGTGAAGCAGTCAGCTCGGGAGACCGGATATGCCGAGACGATCACGGGTCGACGGCGTTACTTACCCGACATTAACTCGGGTCACGCTATGTACCGTTCTGCCGCTGAGCGGGTTTCGGTGAACATGCCGATTCAGGGCACTGCGGCCGACGTAATTAAGATCGCCATGGTCAACATTTCAAACGAAATTAAGACTCAGAAAATGCAGTCGAAGATGTCGATTCAGGTTCATGACGAGCTGATCTTCGAGATCGCTCCAGGCGAGCTGATGGAGATGCAGATGATGGTCACGACCATGATGCCGGCTGCGATGGATCTGGCGGTACCGCTGCTGGTCGAGGCCAAGACGGGCCCGACGTGGGGCGATATGGATTCGGTTTAGTAGGGGCTGGTGACTACTCCTTCTCCATGGGGAGAAGGCTGGGATGAGGGAGAAGTTTTCACTGGCAGTACGCGTCAGACGCCCTACGCCCAAGACGCTTTCTCCCTCACCTAAATCCTCTCCCCATGGAGAGGACTTCATACGAGGATTGACCCGTGCCTGAACTGCCTGAAGTTGAATCTTTGCGTCGGTACCTTGTTCGTGAAGGGGTCGTTGGACGCGTGATCGAGCGGGTTGATGTTGAGTCAAATCAGAGTCCAGAGAAGGGCACCGGGGCGATCTCCGGGATCGATAATATTCGGGGGCGTACGATCAAGAGTCTTGAGCGGCGCGGCAAGCAGATTGCGGTGGTTCTTGATGAGGGTGTGCTCGGTTTGCACATGGGGATGACTGGTCGGATCGACGTCCTTTCGCCTGACGAGGCGGTGCCACGATTCACACGGGTCGAGTTTCTACTTGTGAACGGTGATGACCGCCTTCGGGTGGTGCTTGCCGATCCTCGTCGGTGGGGGATGGTTCAGCATTTCGAGAGTCTCGACGAGATTTTTGCCGGGATGGGCCCTGACGCCCTCGACCCTGATCTCACCGCCGAGTGGTTTTCGGAGGCTGTGAGTGAAAGAAAATCACCTATCAAGCCACTATTGCTGAATCAGTCGTTGATAGCCGGAGTCGGCAACATTTATGCCGACGAGGCACTTCATAGAGTGGAGATTTCACCTTCACGCAGGGCGAATCGAATTTCGGGCAAGAATCTGTCGGCTTTGTTCGGGGCGATTCGAGAATCGCTGGAGCACACGCTTGAGTTCATTCAGAACCACCCTGACGAGCGCGGGCGACCGTACATCGTGGATGCGCACGACGATCGGATGCGTCTTGTTCGCAAGCCTGGATCGTTCTGCCCACGTTGCGAGATTCCGCTGCGCACACTGAAGCTTGGCGGCCGGACGGCGTACTTTTGTGGGCGGTGTCAGCGGTAGGTGAAGTCCTGTCATTGCGAGGACGGAGGACGTGACAATCAGTGGTCGTTTGGAGCAGGTGGTCGAGTCGGTCGCACACATATTAGCGAGGATGTTTGGAGTGACAGCTGATCCGCGCCCTCGCAAAGGCCATGATTCAACACAGCCAGCGAGTGATCATGATTGCCACGTCGTCGAACTCCTCGCAATGACAAAGGGACGTGAATCCCGCACCGCTATCTAGTTGAAACCTACGTCGTCGAGGTCGTCTGTCTTACGGGCTCGTAGTCGATCTCGTAGTGCGACCCAGAAAAGTATGAGCACCCCGACAGCTGCGATAGCGTATCCGGCGGCATAGAGAATCCAGGAATCCTCGGTGACTATCAGTACCACTATGCCAACGATGGCGATCACGATCCCGGCAACAACAGTCCACATTCCCGACCATTCAAGAAGTTGTTTCACGGTCTCTCTCCTAACTGGTTACTGGCCGGTTTCTGGCTGGCCACCGGTGAATTAAAGAACGAATTCACGATGATGCCTACGAGGTATTCCGACGGCCGCACAGCGGAATTTTCGTCCTCTAAATACAGTATCGACTGTCTGGACGCTCCAAACCAGATTGGATCGCTGTTGAATTTATGGTGTTTGACCATTTCAGATAAGTCGAACTTGCTATTAGACTTATCTACTGTGCGGTTTCATCCCGCAGCGTTGACACCTCTGCGGAGGGGTGGCAGAGTGGTTGAATGCGCTTGTCTTGAAAACAAGTGTCGTCGTAAGGCGACCGCAGGTTCGAATCCTGTCCCCTCCGCCATTTTTTGTTTTGCCCTGCGTTTTGCTCTGGCGCCCTCGGACGACTTGTCGCTTGCGGCAGGCTCGTCGCTATGGCCCGTAGCCTCTTCCCGAAGGAATGGGAACAGGACGCGAGCACTCTTGGGACGACCGGTCCCGCTGGATGTGTGACGTAGATGGGGTTTTCTGGGGAAGTACTTGTCGGTTACGAGCGGGACGACTCGATCGATTCTGTAATTTTCTTGGCGGGTGCAGCGACATTATCTGGAACCACCATTCCCTTGGTGGCACGCGGCAACTCAACTCGAATTGTGCTTCCGACACCCGGTTCACTCGTCACGGAAACGGTCCCGTCGTGCAGTTCCGCTATTTTCTTGACGATCGCTAGTCCCAGTCCAGTACCTACCTGCGCTTGCGTGAACTCATCAGATGAGCGGAAGAACGGTGTGAACATGTTCTCCAGAATTGTGGAGTCCATTCCGATGCCGGAGTCGGTAACTGAGAGCACCAGAATATCGTCATCAACCGAGATCCCCACTTCGATTTCGGTTCCGTTCTGAGACTACTTCGAGGCATTGCTCATCAGATTTGTGAGCAACTGAGCGATCCGGTCTCGATCGGCCAGGATGACCGTGTCTACCGTGGTGCCAGTGTCACTGAATGAGGATGACTGGTTTTTGGGTTCTAAAATCGGGACGAACGCAATTCGTATTTCGTCTGTCACGCCGACTCGTCACGCCTGTATATCATAGACACTGCCCATTGCCCTCCGTACGATGATTCGCGACTCTACGCAATAAGGGCACACCCGCGTAAAACTATTTCAGCAACGTTAGCGGGTTCACGACACAAAAAAGCGAGTATCTAATCG
>Ga0209501_10006016_pt1 | contig 11008 bp, 11 predicted proteins | sample ArcticOcean_MG_C_4_FD_187434 | JGI IMG/M metagenome (GOLD analysis project Ga0209501, IMG submission 187434) | Marine microbial communities from western Arctic Ocean - ArcticOcean_MG_CB4_134 (SPAdes) (version 2) | ecosystem: Environmental > Aquatic > Marine > Oceanic | place: Arctic Ocean...
TGGATCACCTCGTCAGGGTCTTGGCCTGGCGGCATCACGATTATTCGCGGGTCAGCATCAATTATTTGACTCGTGCCGTCTGGTCTTGGTTTGTTAACTGCCTTGGTCTTGAAGTTTTGCAGGACCACGTCCAGACTGCGCAGGGTGGCATTCTGGCCGGCGGCGTCTTGGTCCAACGCCATGGTCATCTTGCCTGTGAGCCGCCTGATCTCATCTACTTGAAACTCGGTCAGTGCTGTGCCCATCTGGGCTATTACGTTTTTAAACCCGGCCTGGTGGGCCGCGATGGCATCCATGTAACCTTCAACGATTACTGCGCCATCTTTTCTTACTTCGGTTCTGGCCCGGTCCATGGCGTAGAGGATGCGACTCTTGTCAAACATGGGACCTTGGGGCGAGTTCAGGTACTTGGGCTCCGTTCCGTCCAGTGTCCGGGCACCGAAACCCACCAGATTGCCGTGGGCGTCACGAATGGGGAACATCAGACGTCCCCGGAACAAATCGTGGCTAACACCGTCATCACCCACACGGACAACGCCAGCGCTGATGAGTTCTTCTGGTGAATATCCTTCCCTGATTAAATGATTTTTAAGTGATTCTCCGTCAGAGGGGCTGAGGCCCACTCCAAAGGCTTCGATTGCCTGTTTATCCACGCCACGTTTTTCCAGGTATTCCCTGGTGGCCGCGCCCTGAGCCGATGCCAACGTTCGCTGGAAGTAGGCCCTGGTATCTTCGTTTATCTTGTAAGCTGCTTCATTCTGTGGGTTCTGTCCCCGCTGGGGCAGGGTGACTCCGGCCACTTGGGCCATCTGCCGCAAAGCCTCGCCAAATTCCAATCCCTCAGCCTTCATCACGAAGGATAGAACGTCTCCGCCGGTGGCACAGGCACCAAAACAGCGCCAAGACTGCCGGTCTGGGAACACGTGGAACGATGGCGTCTTTTCCTGGTGAAAAGGACAGGGGGCTTTGTAGCTGTTGCCGGAGCGTTGCAGTGGTACTCTCTGTGAGATTACCTCAACGATATCCAACCGACTCTTGACATCATCGACGGCGGTCATTGTCCGCCCTCCATGCCATTGAGCCTAAACACCCTTGACTGCCGGCCTAATTCCATCAGTCGATTCGTGACAACACCGCCCAACTACAGCTAATATCCAGTAAAACTATACAAATAAGACGTAGTTTCACTAGCTTATTTTACCATAGTCTTCAACGTTTTGACAGTCCAAATGGCCATCAAAACCACCGGCATTTACGGCTGAATCTGGTGCGGCGGCTAGGCTAACCGGTCAGCCAGTTCCCGCTTTTTATCCAACATCTCTTGCAGTGAATCAGTGACGAAGGCCTCCAGGCGGACGGCGGCCATTTTTTCGATATGTTGATCAAAATCCAAGTCCCAGGCCAAAACTCTGGTACCGTTGGCTTGGAACTTCCGGTGCAACTTGGAGTTGTAGGTATCGTTGGCTGGGTCGTACCAATTGGCTTGCACCAGCGGGCTGAATATTCTTGACCGGATGGGGAACGGATGGTTCTTGGACCAGATATACCCGCGTTTGATCTGGGGTTCAATTTTTCTCAATTCCCAGAGGGATATGGGATTGAAGCTGGCCACCAAAGTGCTGTCCCAACGGGCGTGACGGCGGACGATTTCTGCAGTTTTGTGGGCGATAAGCCGCATCCCTTTCATGATGACTTTCATCTCAACGTTGATCAGAAAGTCAGTCGGCAGAGACTCAAATACCTCGTCCAGAGTCGGCGAGTGTTCGCCTTTGAACTCAGGACCGAACCATGACCCGGCGTCAAGGGCAAGCACTTCCTGCTGCGTGCAGTGGTTCACCGGCCCGACGCCGTTGGATGTCCGTTCCAAGCAACGGTCATGGAAAACCACCAATTGATCGTCCTTGGTGAGTCTTACATCCAGCTCAATGCCGTCGGCACCCAGTTCCAGCGCTCTTTTGAAGGCAGAGATCGTGTTTTCCGGGGCGTTGGTCCGGTCGCCGCGGTGGGCGATAACCAATGGTAGCGGTAGTGAACCGGGTGGAAAATCCCAGACTGTTGTATGGAGAGGGGTTGTGTCTGATGTCAAGATGGAACCTCGGTGCCAAGTGTATAGCCACGATACCCAGGCCCGCGAACAGGTGTCAATCGCGGCTTTCATATCAGTCTCCATCGCAGTCTTATGGCAACGTGCAACCGATACCCGTAGTTGGGGAGTAGAATTATGAGGCTAATCGGACAAACCTATTTTAGTGTCGCCATTCTTGAGCTGGTTGGGCACAAGCGATTAACTGAGGTATCTCGGCGGAATGAGGCCATTTCCAAGGGCTAAAGGGCCAATCTGGACGGTGTTGCAGAACCCCGACTTCAGGTCTATCTGGTATGTGGGTAGCCTTGGCGAGGTTGGCCGCCGCATGGAACTGCTGGTTTTAAGCTGGCTCATACTCCAGTTGACCGATTCTTATTTCCAGCTGGGTTTGGTTTTCGCCTTCAATAACCTCCCCCGGCCCATGATTTCGATGTACACCGGTTACATCGCCGACCGTTTCCCCCGAGCCAAGATCCTGATGGCCGGGCAGGTGATAAACGTCCTCACAGCGGTGGTGCTGCTGTCGGTGATGGCCTACGACTTTGACATCATTAAGCCGTGGCACGTTTTTGGCGCGGTGTTCGTTCAGGGCATCACCAAATCCATAGAGGACCCTTCTCGCCGTACCGCCATCTTTGACATTGTGGGTCAGCAACGGCTGGTAAACGCATTATCCCTGGATGTGATCAGCAACAACCTGGGCAAGATGGCAGGGCCGATTGTGGCTGGGATATTGTTGGACGTTTCCGGGTTCACCGGTGCCTATTCATTCTTGCTGGTGGTGCACCTAGCAAACCTGGCGTTGATGACCCGACTCCGAATTCCTGGCTACCAGGAACCGGCCCAAGTTGAGCCCATCGTGCGCAGTATGAAAGGGGCAATCAGCTACGCTTGGCGGAGTCCGGTGCTGGTTGGGCTGTTCTACATCACCATCATCATGAACACGCTGGCGTTTCCGTTCCAGCAGTTCATCCCGGCCATCGGACGCGATCACTTGGAGGTCGGCGTTATCCTGGTGGGCTTGCTGGTTGCTGCTGACGGCTTTGGTCAACTGGCCGGGGCCGGAATTATGGCGCTCACCCGAGACTTGAGATTCCACGGGCGGGTATTTGTCCTGGGGTGTATGGGCGTGCTGACCCTTGGCATGATCTTTGTGTGGTCCCCTTGGTACGCCCTGACGTTTGGCTTGCTGACCATGAGTGGAATAGCGCAGTCCGGTTTCGCAACCATGCAGAGCGCCATTACGATGCTGTCTACACCCCATGATATGCGGGGTCGGATGATGGGGTTGCTCAGTGTTTTCATTGGCGTGGGTACGCCATTGGGCGCTGCGGAGATTGGTCTGGTGGCGTCTACGATCTCGATCCAGTGGGCCATATCCATGAACATGTTCGCCGGGTTGGTACTGCTCATTCCCGCAATCATACTTTCTCCGCTGGCCTGGAAGCCTTTAACCCAGGCGGAGTCTGAGACTGACCCGAATGATACCGCTGCTGAGACGGCAACTCTGAAACCCGGAGCACCCGAGGCTGGCGATAACTGACCCGGCTCGCTTTGGCGCATCTCCTTGCCCGCTCCTATGGGAAACGTTATATTCTGAGTGGTTGAACTGCTGTAGAATCTGCAGACTCAAATTAGCTTAGCCACCAGTAGAGAAATCTGGAGTAAATATGCCGCAACTCGTAGATTGGCCCGCCAGGATGAAAGAGGTTGCCGCGTTTGTGGGCCTGGGCCAAAACGAACTAGATATTATCGAGTCTACTCGCGAGATGGTATTAGCCAGAGGTGAGGAGATTACCGATGCCGTATACGACCATTTTTTGGAATTCCAAGAGACCCGCCGCTTCTTTCTAAACGAAGAAAACGCTGTTGACGATGACCGTCTGGTGCGACGCAAGCATAGCCTGTTGCGCTGGTTGAGAGGGTCGTTGGACTTCAAGATTGACCAGGATTATCCAGTCCGGTTGCTGGCCACCGGAATCGTCCACAGCCACCCGCCGACGCACCGGGCGCACATGGGCTCGGTTCCCAGCAAGTACATGATTGGGTCAATGTCGTTTTTGCAGACAGCCTTGGCCGATATATTTCAGGAAGAGATTTCAGATAGGAAGGAAGCTCATCAGGCATCGATTGCATGGAACAAGATGCTGATGGTGCAATTGGATATCCTGCAGGCTGGTTACATCAACGAGACTCCGACGGCCGCGACCGAAGAGGCTCCGCCAATACCGGAGTCAGAACAGGGACCAGCTTCTACTAGCAAATAAACAGGCCAGCCGTGTTTGGCCAATCAAATAACAAATTTCAGGAGAGTACATCATGGGTAAGGTGTTGGTAATTCAAGGCGCAGGAATGAACATGAGAGGCAAGGTCCAATTGGAGACCTTTGGCCCAATGACCTTGGGAGAAATGAACGAGCAGATCGTTGGTTACGGAAAAGAGTTGGACATGGACATTGAACTGTTCCATTCCAACCTGGAAGGCGATGTCATCAACGCCCTATATGAAGCCCATGACAACGGCTATGAAGCTGGGATCATCAACCCTGCCGGTTTCACGACCACCACCGGGCCCATCAAGGCTGCCATCGCCCAGGTCCAGTTCCCGATGATCGAGGTCCACGCCTCCAACCCAACGTCCCGAGGCACCGTGTCCCAGATTCAGCCGGTCTGCAAGGGTTCCGTCTACGGCTTTGGTATCTACGGTTACAAGCTGGCGCTGGAAGCAATCAAAAGCCTGCGCTAAAGGGCTTTTACGCCTAGTCGCATCTAAAGCAGCGGCGTTTCCCAAAAACTTCGTCATGAACATTCCGGGTGGCTATTAGATAGTCGATAATAGCCCGGAATGTTTTGCTTTCATCCACAATCTCGTATTTATCTTTCATGGAGCGGATGAAGGCCATCTGGTCCGTGCCCAATTCTAGTTCGTAGGTCTGCTTGGGGTTTGCCATCTATGATGTCTCCTGGGGTTGGACTGACTGCGACAGGCTAATACAGGCTGCTAAAGGGCGGCATCCAGCACCGCTTGGGATATTGCCGCTAGTCGCGGGGTATTTGTGACTTCGGCGCGGAACCCGTTGGTGATGTAGGCAAATGCAAGGCCCGAGTCCTGGTTGGCCCAGCCAACAGACGTCCCCGAGCCAGCGTGACCAAAGGTTCGGGTGTCTTCGTTGCCGGGCTCCGCTGATCGCGGGTCACCCAATGACAGGCCTAAAGAGCGTTTTACGTTGCGGTCCAGGCTGTGGTCCAAACCCTCAGACTGTTGCACGGTCACTGCGGCCACCGTCTCCGGTTTCATAGTGGTCACGCCGTCCAGCGTTCCGCCACCGGCCATCATGGCGTAGAACCTGGCCAATCCTCTGGCCGTGGCAATCCCACCACCGGCGGGCAGCACTGCGGTATGCACCTCTGGCCGATTGTAGATGTTCACCTGGCTGGTCCGGTCGCAGTCTTCCATGGCGTGCAGTTTGGAAACGCGGCCTTCCATGGAAGGGTCTATACCCAGGTGAAACTCTTCTATTTCCAGTGGGCCGGTGATTTCTTCACGGACAAACTGATCAATGGTCCGGCCGTCTATCCGGTGGACCAGCTCACCAACCACCCAGCCAAAGTTGCGGGGATGATAGGCGATTACCCGGCCTGGTTTGTAATCCAGCGGGATCTGTTCCATGGCGTCCACGACGGCATCCCAGTCGTGCCATCGATCCCAGGTCATGTGGCTAGGGGTATCTGGAAAGCCTGATTGGTGGGTCAAGACGTGCCGGATGGTGACGCCTTCTTTGCCCTTTTGAGCAAACCCAGGCCAATGGGAGGCAACGGTGTCATCCCAGTCCAATTTGCCCCGCTCCCAGAGTATGTGTAAGCAGGCAGATGTGACCGCTTTGGTGGAGGAATACAGCACAAACATGGTGTCTGCTTCCACTTGCTTGCCAGTCTCTTGGTTTGCCAGTCCGCTGTAGAGATCAAGTACGGGCAGACCATGGCGGTAGACTGCCAAAGCTGCGCCGGGGTGCACTCTGGTCTCTATCTGCTGATTGAACAAATCTTCCACCCGGCTGAGTCCGGCTGGGTCCATCTGAGCGTTTTCTGCGGCTACCACCATTCAGTTACGTCCTCTGTTTTGGGGTTCAAATCCGGCCAAGTCTTTAAAACAAAAGATTTAAACGACTGTTAACTCTGCGCTGCCAAGACCCTCAATAATTATGGAGGCTGTATCGCCGGGTTTCACGACTTTGGGCGGCACGATACTGCCGGTAATTATCACCATTCCAGCCGACAGACCCAAGCCTTGTTCTGCCAGTTTGTTGGCCAGCCAGGCCAGTGGTTCTAGTGGGTGGCCCATCACGTCAGAACCGTGGCCGTCACCCACCATCACATCGTTGATGGTCATCGATCCGTAGGCGGCTTCAAGGTCCAGTTCCCGCCAATTGGTCACTGGTTCTCCCAGGACGACTCCGGCATTGAAGATATTGGCGGCTACTCCGGTTATGAACGCAATCTTGGGGTCCATTCCTTGTGTGCGGCGTATATCCACAACTTCAAATGCCGGCATCAAGGACTCAACAGCTTCTGAGACCTTGCCTCGGTCATAGGGTGCGCCGGCCGGGCTCAGGTTGGCCCCCAGTCGGACTCCGACTTCACATTCCAGAGCCAGTTGATAGAAATCAGAGGCTTTCAGTGTACTTGGAGAATGTCGGATGTTGTCCTCCAGCATTATCCCCAACACGGGATCACTAACACCAACAGACTCTTGCAGAACCGATGTCGTGTAGGCCAATTTATAACCGGCTGTGGCACCCTGTAGCTCCGATACATGGGACTGAAATTCTCGTTGAATCAGATAAGCCTCGTCCAAGTCAGAAGGCATCAGCCTTTCTTCCAGTGAGTACAGTTCTTTGTAATTGAACTGGTCTAATAATGCTTGCGCTGCCTGCTGGACTTTGACGTTTACCGACATTTAACCGACTTCCTTTCTTTTGTTCGTTTCTATTGATGCTTTTGGGTAATGCTTTTGGGCAGTCTGCAAGACGCGATTTAGACGAATGGCTGCAGTTCTATCTCATGCAACGCCGGGACAACTTCGCTACCTAGAAGCTCCAATGACCGCATCACATCCTTGTGGGGAATGTTGCCATCACTGCCAATTAGAATCAAATAACCGGGACTCAGCTTTTGGACGGTGTCCTTCAATTTTGCTATCACGGTTTTTGGACTACCGACTACTATCGCATTAACGTCCTGCAGGTCCTGATAGGTCATGGGAGGGCCACCTCCGCCGCCCAGCCGCCTGGTGGCCATTTGGCTGGCAACGCGAGACTGATACCCTGGCGGATCAGTGTGTTCTATTGGGCCGCGCATCCGGTGCTGCTGTGCCCAGAGAAACCCTTTGCCAATCTCCTGAGCTTTTTCATCAGTGTCGGCAACCAGTGCGCGCACCTGGTAGCCAAAATGCTTTGGCGTTGGTGTGAAACCTACTTCCTTGGCAGTATCTATGTAGACCTTTTTCAGTTCTTGGGTGAGACCAATTAGCGCGCCAAGGTTCATGTAGGCGTACTGGTGCTTGGCGGCCCAGACCACGCTCTCCGGGCTGCTTCCACCGGGAAACCAGACTGGGGGATGGGGTTTCTGAATTGGCAGAACCCAAGGGTTGACCACGCGGCGTTGATAATATTGACCCTCAAAACGGAACGGGCCTGGCTGGGTCCAGCACTTGATGATCAGGTCATGGGCCTCTTCAAACCGGTCTCGGTTCTCAGTGGGGGACATACCCGCCTGCAGCGTTTCAACCGCGCCACCACGGACAAATCCCGAGATTAGACGCCCGCCGGAATAGCAGTCCAACATGGCCAATTCCTCGGCCATACGCACCGGGTCATTGATGGGAATTATGTTGCCCAGAATTGCGATGCGCACCTTCTTGGTAAGTCGGCTAATCACCGCCGCATCGATGTTGGCAGACGGTTTCATGTTCCAGTAGGCGGCATGGTGTTCGTTGGTCATGATGCCGTCCATACCAGCTTCGTCGGCCAGTATGTATTGCTCATGGTATTGGTTGTAGAGGACGTGGGCTTTTTCCGGGTCAAAGTAGCTGTTTGGAAAGCCCAATCGCCCGGAGTCGTATTTTGCCAGGTCTTCTTCCGTTACATGTATGTAAGGCTGCTGCGAGTGGAAGAAAACCTCTACATGGTCTTTCATATCAAAAACTCTCAAACGTCCGGTTGAATCAATTTGGCCGAATCACGTTCGAAATAAGGCTGCGCACAAGGCCAAGGGAAGACGGTGCCTAGTATAGCACCGTGTTTTATGTCGCCTTGGGTATCTCTTTATCCGATCTCGATGCCCACCGGGCAGTGGTCTGAGCCATAAACGTCGGACAGGATGAACGCCCTGGTCAGACGCTCCGCAAATTCATCATCGGCAAAGAAATAATCGATGCGCCATCCAACGTTTCGGTCGCGGGCACGGGTCATCTGATCCCAGTAGGAATAATTGTCCGGTTCTTGGTTGAAGATCCTGAGAGTGTCTTTGTAGCCACGGGCCAAGAATTCGTCCATCCAGGCGCGCTCTTGGGGCAGGAACCCTGATACTTTGACGTTTTCCTTGGGACGGGCTAGGTCAATTTCTTTATGAGCGGTGTTCACATCGCCGCAGACCACCACGTGCTTGCCGCTCTTGCGGGTCTTTTCTGCGTATTCCAAGAAGGCATCGTAGAATTCCATTTTGTATTGCAGCCGGTCAGCGGAGCGCCTGCCGTTGGGAAAGTAAATATTGAAAAGAACAAAGTCTTCAAAGTCGGCGATGATGGTGCGACCTTCAGAATCGAAGCGGTCGCCAAATCCGTACTGCACACTTTCAGGAGCCTTCTTGGCGTAGAGACCAACGCCGCTGTAGCCCTTTTTCTCCGGGGTGGAAAAGAAAGAAGTGTAGCCTTCGATCGACTTTACTTCGTCGGGTAATTGGACTTCGTGGGCTTTGGTTTCCTGAAGGCAGAGGATGTCTGGCGCTTCTTCTCCGAACCAATCTAGAAAACCCTTCTTGTGGGCGGCTCTGAGACCATTTACGTTCCAGGATATAACCTTCATGAGACCAACTCCTTACTTGTTCAACTGAACCGATACAGCCTGCAACCCGTCCGGTCCCATTTAAAGACGCTATTCGCACTGTTAGTACCAGACGGCTACTAAACTGTGTGGGAAATTTCGCGTGGTCTGGGCCCTAAAGTATCGGCCCGGTTGCGGGTGACATTGCCAATCCCGAGATGGCCCGATTATATCTGTTGCTACATTCCCGTCAATCAGTAGTGATTATCTGGTTTCTGAAGTTTGGTAACCCGCCGTCGATTGCCAAAACTGTTAATCATGGCTGTGATATTATTGCGCACTCAACCGCTGGCCCGGTTTCCATCCATCAAACGAGGCTAGCCTACTTGTGACTGCGGAGTGCACCAAATGACAAAAACAGGACAAAACCACCTTGATAGCTTGCGAGACGGTCGCAGCGTTTTTCTAAACGGCCAACGGGTCGGTGACGTTGTTGACCACCCGGCCTACCGAAACGCCATCCGGTCTACCGCTAAGCTATATGACTTCCAGGCGGCGCCCGAGAATGAGGAATTGATGACATTTGTTTCGCCCACCGGTGCACGGGTCAACCGCAGTTGGCACCTGCCTGAGTCCTACGATGAGTTGGTGCAACGCCGCAAAGCTATTGAGGCCTGGGCGGAACAGACAAATGGGTTCTTGGGCCGCTCTCCCGACCATGTGGCATCTTCCCTCTGCGGAATGATGATGCGACCAGACCTATTTGAAGCCCACGGAGAGAAACGCGCCAAGGCTTTTGCTGATTATTTTGCCTACGTTAGGGACAATGACCAGTTTGTTACCTACGTGGTGGTTGGCCCTCAGGCTGACCGATCTAAGGGTGTTAGCCAGCAAGCAAATGAATTCACTACGGCCGGCATCTGTGATGAGGACTCCCAAGGCATAACAGTGAAAGGTGCAAAGATGTTGGGCACCAGCTGCATCCTGGCCAACGAGATTTTGCTGGGCACGATCCAGCCCATGAAACCGGGTGAAGAGCAATACGCATTCTCCGCGGCTGTACCGATCGGCACCAAGGGAGTAAAGCTACTTTCGCGGAAGTCTTATGAAGCCTCTGCGGTTTCAGAGTTTGATAACCCGCTTTCATCCCAGTTCGATGAAAACGATGCTGTCGTCTACTTTGATGAGGTGAAAATTCCGTGGGAGCGTGTGTTTGTCCACCGTGACCCGGCCATGTGTTACGCCCAATACCACGAGACACCAGCTCACGTATTCCACAACTACCAAGCCCAAGTTAGGTTGATGGTGAAGTTACGCTTTCTGGTTGGCGTATCCCGAAAGATCGCGGAAACGACCAACGTTATCGCCTACCCTCAGGTGGTGGAAAGCTTGGGGAGTTTGGCGGGGCAAGCAGCCCTGATAGAAGGCATGGTTCACGGCATGGAGGCCAAGGGCACTTGGGTGGGTAAGTATTACGTGCCAGACCGTCATTTGATGTACGCGTCTCAGGTTCAGGCCCAGAAGATGTATCCAGAGGTGATTCAGGCTATCCGGCAGATGACCGGGGGCGGGGTGATTATGATGCCGTCATCAGTGGAAGATTTCTCCAGCGATGAGACCGCCGGTTACATTGAGAAGACCCAACAATCACCAGTCAGTAATTCCAAAGACCGGGTCAAACTGTTCAAACTGGCGTGGGACGCGATTGGGTCTGAGTTCGGCTCCCGGCACGTGCAGTATGAGATGTTTTACTCGGGCGCTCAGTTTGCAGTTCGTAACCACTCTTTTCGTACTTACGACTGGGAGAAGGCCACCAACATGGTGGACCGTTTCTTGAGCACCTACGACCTACCGGAGTAACCACTGGGTTTGGTATGTGTGCT
>Ga0209501_10006018_pt1 | contig 11005 bp, 21 predicted proteins | sample ArcticOcean_MG_C_4_FD_187434 | JGI IMG/M metagenome (GOLD analysis project Ga0209501, IMG submission 187434) | Marine microbial communities from western Arctic Ocean - ArcticOcean_MG_CB4_134 (SPAdes) (version 2) | ecosystem: Environmental > Aquatic > Marine > Oceanic | place: Arctic Ocean...
GATCGGTGAACCCACCAATATTTACCCCATCACAAAATATCTGAGGAGATGTTCTTAAATAAGGATATTTTTCAGTGAATTTTTCCCGTTCATTTCCATCGTCCAAATTAATTTCAGTAAAATCTAATTCATTATTCTGCAACCATTGTTTGGCAGCACCACAGTATCCACAAAAATTAGACGTATAGACTATTATTGATTTCATCTTTTCCATTTTTTTAGTTTACACTCATTCTTAGTTCCTCAACTGAGTCATTGTTTGTTCACTAACCGTTACTAAATGAAATGACTTCCAGAAATAATTGGTAATATTTAATAAGTATTTCATTATTTTATTTATTAATTATAAATTTAATAGTTACTATCTACATGACTGGAGAACTATCCAAACATTTTTAGGACTTGAACAATTCTTCGAAACTAGGATCAGAAATTAATGGAGAATCAATCAGGAATACCGGATGGTATACTCTGGGATCGGATTCCTGATTGATCATTTTTCAACCTCCCGAGGTGGGATACGGGAAGTTGAATGGATTTACTGCATGGGATATCGGTTATGCCGGAAGACAAAGTCCTTTCCCGGAGCTCCAATGTGGCAACCGATACAGCCTCCCACTCCAGGAGCACCTACACGTCCTGCCAGTGAAACGCCTTTTGGATTTTTGAGGACATTACCCTGCGGACTGTATTTCACATAGAACCAATCTCCATTTGCCGAATCATAGCCTGCCGGTTTGCGGAACATGATGGTCACAGCTTTGAGGAATTTTGCAGGATTTTCCATCACCTGCGCAGGTTCCTTTTCACCACCGTAATTACGTTTAATGATCAGGATATTTTTCTCATTTCCTACCGTGAACTCACCTTCGACGGTGTCAAGCACTATTCCGTGTGGAGGAAATCCTTTATAGGGTTGGGAGACAAAGGCATTATCTCCCACTAGAGACGCTTTTGTCATCGCCTGCCATACCGTGCGGGCGAATTCAACATCATCCGGATTTCCAAATTTTCCAGCATATAGCGGGAAACTGCCAAGGACCAGAACGGTACCGAGGATAAACAATTTTTTGAACATATTCACTCCCTCATTTAGGTTAAGAAACAGTAAACCATTCAACGATGAATGGCCACACGAAACCATTCAACGATGAATGGCCACACGAAACCATTCAACGATGAATGGCCACACGAAACCTAAGTCGGAAGTCTTGCAGAATTCTTACAAAGAATAGAGGGTTTTTTTATTTGTAAGTTTTTTGATGATCTCTGAAAGCGTACTTAATCCATCTTAATAGAGGAATGTCTCATCTCAAAACGGTCTAATCATACTTCATTGCGCGAAAAACATAATCAACAAAACCATCCAAATAACAAACATTCCTGAGGGATAGAATTTGATTCTACTAACCTCACATCCTGAATTATGGCACCATATCCTGATTTGCTAATTGCCGCAACTATCTGTTGTGGAGTAGTCTTTTGTGGATCGTACCAGACAGATGCTTCCGTCAAACTTATTTTAGATGCGCTTACGCCTTCCAGACCTGAAAGGGACGATTTTACAATCGCCACTCAACCGCCTCAGGTGAGTCCACTCAAACTCAAATCAGCTTTTTTAAGTTGAGGAAGTACCTCTTGTGACAATACTGGAGTCGTCAAAAACAGTAGTGCAACTCCTAAAAGAAAAACAAATTTTCTCATAATCCACCTTCACAATGAAACAAGAAAAAAGTCCACATAAGTTACAAGACTCATCAGGACAGTTGAAAAAACAAGTGCAGCAATATTCATGCGTTTACCCTGCATTTGACAGACTTGTGCTTCACAGACTTTCTTACGACGGAAATAGATCCAATATGACGTTCCCAGTCCGAGGAGTCCAATCGGGTACAGAATGACACGATACTGCATGGTAATCATCATAAATCCTCCACTGCCCAGGCCGAGCAAAACTATTGTCATCGGTAGAACACAGCAAAGAGTCGAACCAAACGAAGTGGAAAGACTGATTAAAGCCGGTTTTAAATCTGCGAATAACATGCTGCTCTCCTTTATTTCTCAGGTCTTTACTGTAAAGGAATTAGTGACAGAAATGGATGAGCTGTCAGAGAATAAAAGACTGTCTGTCCCTGATTGACGGACTTTGCAATACGGTGTGCCTTCAATTTAGCTAAGTGATGAGAAACCGCGGCGGCAGTTACTCCAAAAATATCTTTCAGATCACAGACACAAACCGATTCCTTTTCTCTCAATAGGTGAATGATTTTCAGGCGTATCGGATTTGAAATTAAATTATAGAATTCCGCACGCTCCTCAATTTCCGGATTGAAGGAATATTGATCCTGTAAATCCCGTAGTTCTTTATCAGACAAAGTAGGTCCCACACAACGCATGATTAAATCTCCGCTTTTGTTGATTCAATATTTTCACAAATCTGCTTATCTTTTTGATTACGGTAAATTCCGTAAGCAGTCAGTACGACAAAAAAAGAGAGCAAAGGCAGCAGAACATAATCCAGATAACTGATAACGGCTACAGTTCCGAGGCCTGTTAAACCAATTACCAGGATTGGTGTAAAACAGCAAACTGCTGTCACCGCTGTGCCAATTCCTCCATACAAAGTTATTTTGTTTTTCATAGTTAGTATTTTATTTATAAGTATTTAATCAAGTTCTAAAGTTTGAATAAAGAAAATAAATCAACAAGTATTTAAACAAGTTCAATTAAAACTTATGAAAGTTGGGAATAAGGAATGAATCCCTGTAAAGTCATTCATCTGAAAAATATTTTAAGACAACATCAAGAGATTTTATTTCAAGAACCGGATTTCCAGGTAAGCGTTCCGGAGCCTGTCCAAAACGATTTACCCATACAGCCTGAAAACCAAAAGTGGCAGAACCTGAAACGTCCCAGGCATTTGAGGAAAAGAATAATATCTCTTGAGGATCACAGCCGAGTTGATCGACAGCCAGTTGATAAACCTGCGGATCCGGTTTGAAGATCCTAATTGTCTCAACCGAAAATACTCCATCCAAAAGTTCTTTCAAACCACTGTTACGTACTCCGGATTCGATCATTTCAAAAGAACCGTTGGAAAGGATGGATGTACCCAGTCCTTGCTGCTTCAACTTCTGCAGAGTTTCCGGAACTTCGGGATAACATGACAATTGATGATAGGCATTCAGCAGATCCTGTCGCAAACTTTCATCCTCTATTCCATGAGACTCAAGAGCATAGTCCAGCGCTTCTCGAGTCACTTGCGCAAAATTTACGTAACGATGCATCAAGCTGCGTAACCATGTGTACTCCAACTGTTTTGTTCGCCACAAAGTTGAGACAGCCTGTGCTTTATCACCTAACTTTTTCTGGTGTTGTGCAGCCGCTGAGTGAACATCAAAGAGGGTGCCGTAGGCGTCAAACACCGCATGTTTAACGTCTTTCAAAGCGAGTGTAGACATGTTTACCTTTTAAAGAGAGATAATCAGTATCAATGAAATGGTATTTTACGGGACATACACGGATGGTGCAACCCTTTAATCTCTAGCTGAGAATATTTCAGTTTCAGGATGAAAAGTATACCACGCAAACCAAAAAGAGTTTAAGCTTGGCAGAACTTTTCCTTGAGGATCACGGATAATACCGTTCCGGGTTTCATTATTAAAGTCGAGGGTGAATTTTTGTCCGGCAAAAGTGTCTTCAAGAGGAGATTTTACTTGAGACAATTCCGCAAAAGGATAGGCTTTAAACTCGCCATTGAACTCTACGCCAATCACTCTTTCTTTAGGATGATACTGACTGCTGCGGAATGACAGGGGAAAATATATATCACCGTTTTCATCATAGTCACCATAAGGCGAACGGCCATATGCACGACTGAATCCGGTGTCCTTTGAGAGCACTTCTGTTTGAGGATGATGCTTTTTCCAATCTTCCCAGGTGGTGTGTTCTATCGGTACTGGAATCATCCTTTCGCCTTTGCGGGGACCGCTGACAGCTTGTCCCATAACTTGAGACCAAAGTGATTCACTTTCCCTATCATAAAACAGGAGGTCACTATTATAAAGTAATCCTGAGACACCGAGGGTTGTGACAGTACCGATGAAATCCCTACGGAAGGCCATGCCGGTACCGCAGAGAGGACAATAGGTTACCGCCAATGGCACTCCACCAACACTGTCATTGACAATTTCATGCCAGTTGAGAATGGCCAGTGGATAAGCACGTATTACTCCGTTTATTTCCAACCCCAAAATACGACTGCCGGGCAATAGCCAGTCTACCTCTGAGGCAGAGATAAATTTTGGAGAATCAATAGAAGGGATCCCGTCACGTGGCGGTCCGCCACTCAAGATGTCTTCCAGAGGAATTATTGGATCTTCGATTGAAAATCCGTTGCGTTGGGATGATTCTGCCTGTCCTGGATTGACGGAAAAGAGCAGCGCTCCCGCCAATATTATCGACAACATACGGATTTTCATAAGTTTCCTTCAGCATCAAGCTTCTTTGTGTACTGTTTGTACCTCTTGCTGGAGAACATTGCCCACTTGACCTAAACCGTTACTAGCTAGATTTGCGGCATGTGGATCAATATAGTTCATTTCTTCTTCGCCCATATCCTGTTTGATCAATATTTCCTGGCAAGGGTTTTCGATTTTGGTGATTTTGCCACCATGACCAAAGTACCGTTCCATTGCCGACTTAACATCTTCATGGCTAACGCAGGATGCCATTATTTTGGTTTTGATTTTCATCTCCATCTCCTATAATTAGTTGAGAAGTGATAGATAAATGCAACGGTCTTACTTAGTTTGACGATCCATTAAAGTAAATCTTACAGTCTCTTCAAAAACAAGATGGCCGAGTGCAAGCTAACCTTTGCTTTATATGCGAAAGTGGTAATGCAAGAATCGTAAAAAATTTACTCTTTTAATCTACTCTCCAAAATATTCATTCCAGCGTTCAGGTGAGTCTTCTCCAAATAAATTCTCACAGGAGTCTTTTATTCCCTTCGATTGTTTGAGGTCTTCGTGTCGTTCCACCAACGCAAGTTTAGAGCGGCGGAGCAAAAAGTCTTCCAGAGTTACTATCATTTCGAGTTGGCAGAATATCTGATTTCTTTATCACAGATTTCGAATAAACTGAAACCGGATACATCAGAAACATCTAATCCATTAACTTACTAAAACCCTCATTGAATTCAAAATTGACTCTTAATTTTCGGATTCTAGTTAGGAAAGATTTGAATCTCCGGAACATTTTACTGAACCATAGGAGCAGAACACACAACAGTCACCGGTTTTTGCTGTAATATCTTTGTAGCATAACTTGCAGTTGTGCAGACGGATTCACATATCAGGAGGGATAATTTCTTCAGAAGATTTTCCACAATGCTGACAGGAGAGAACTGAAGTCCGTGTAATAATATCACTCTCTTTAGTCTGTGATTTTTTGATCATTTTCACTCCCTCATTTAGGTTATTGAAACAAGAAACCATTCAACGATGAATGACCACACGAAACCTAAGTCGTAAGTCATTTAGAATTCTTACAACTAATAGTTTTTGTTTCTCTTGTTCCACGACTAGCTAATGTATGTGCATCATCATTAGTCCAGTTTTTAACATGGTTTACATCAAAAAACCACTTGATCCACGTTGTTTTTAAATTCGTACAGATTATTGCAAATACACTAATGACATACTAATCTTATTATTTAAATATTAAAAAAGAAGTGGAGTAGTGGATCAATGTGGATCCTGTTAGTTTTTAACAGGTCTTGAGTTGTTCCATGTTGTTTTTGGAAGTACAGTGGAGTAGTGGTTTTACTCAACAACTTAATTCTTCACAGAGTCAGACAGTCTCCAAGTAAAATCTCCACTTTCTTGTAAAATCCCCCCCAACACTGAAATAGGATTGATCTCGTAGGATGAAATGAAAAATGATTTGGAGGATTTTAGATATTCGAGAGTCAGATACTTTTGTAAATCGAAGACGAAAAACAAAGCAACAACAATGGTGAAGAAGGCTATAAGCAACATAATTTTGATTTGCTTATTCTTCTCAGGCATAGAAATGAATCTTGTATATTTTATGTAATTCAGTATTTACATTGATTACATTTCAGTTCAAAGGATGATCTACGATAATTTTACACGCTTACCATGAATTGCACCCCATGTGGTTACACAGTAAGGGACACAATATGTAAGCAAAATTTTAAAAAAATTAATGGATTCACCTTTAAGAATGAAATCACCATGATTGATGATGGCCAGGATAGTCCCCACTACTAATGCGGTCATAACAGCTTTTTGGGGAGTCCCGTCACTAAAAGCTAATTCGAAAAAGTCTGGGGTTGCAGTTTGATTCATAATTTTTTATTTCTAAGATTATATGAGATAGAATGTCATAGGTGACAGTCTCGCAATAAGTATGCAATCCACAATTTGTGGTTAAAACATTAAGTAAAACCTTTATGATATTAGCATAAGTTTATAAAATTTTTCTCGCTTCGCTATAAATAACACGATTTTAAGACTTTTTATGTCGGTATTATGATTTATTTTTCAGTAGACACAATAACCGTTGACCAAAAAACCTTTATCAAATTTGTATTTTCAACAAAAGGATTTATGACTAAAACGTAATCTTTTTTTTCAAAGTGTAATAATTTGGAAACCACTTGAAACCAATTTGGCAATGCTTGGATGTCCATTATATTCGCTGACAAGAGGTAATCCTTCTTTCCTTACCAAATCCTTTTCTACACCAAAAGCTGTGACGCAATGATCACAGACTCCTGAGATGATTCCAGCACTTTTAAGAGTTTGATATAGTGGCGTCATTTTGTGTTCTTTACTAAACTCCTCAATCCATTTAGTGCCCCCTCCATCAAAAATAAGTTTCACCTCATGACCTTCTTCATTCAATTCCTTTGAATATAAAAGTGCATGTAGAGCTCTGCCAAGAGAGTCGTGAGTTCCTGGCTCTGCGTGTAAAATGATTGCGATCTTACTCATAGTTTTCCCTTCTTTAGTAAAATATTTTCTAAATATTGAGCACACATCCCTTGTCAAAAAACATGCGCTAAATGATTTACCTAATGTATAGAAAATCTTAATTAATGTTCGTGAATTATGAAAAAAAGTTTTAAGTATGCTGAATTTTATATAATGAAATAATTGGTGCAATAAAGCGGTCTTCTATAAACATTCCCAATCCCATTGAAAAAACGAATAATAATGTGCCCAAACTCCCCGTTCCAATTGAAGTAATAGCCGGACCAGGACAGTAACCTCCAAGTCCCCAACCAGCACCAAACAAAATTGAACCAAATATGAGATTCCTGTCAATTTTACTTTTAGAGGGAGTATAAAAATCTTTAACTAATAGCGGAGTCTCTAATTTTATTTTGATAAATAAATTAAAAATTAAATAAGTGATAATACCTCCAACCATGACAAAGATAAGACTCATATCCCATTCTCCAAGAATATCAAGAAAACCAATAACCTTCTGTGGTTTTGTCATTCCGCTTATACCAAGTCCGATTGAAAATAGTATCCCTGAGAATAAAGCTACAACATTTATTTTTGTCATAATAAAATTTCAATTGTAAAATGGCTGGACTATGGACACCAAAAACATTCCTGCCAATACGAAAACTACAGTTGCTACAAGAGACGTTACTGACAATCTGCCAATTCCACATACTCCGTGACCACTTGTACAACCTCTACCTAATTTAGATCCAATACCAACTAGAAGTCCCGAAGTAACTAAAACTAACAAACTACGACCTGTAGTATTTTCAAATAGTTCTGGATTCAAATATTGCAGAACAAATCCTCCAAATATCAAACCAGCTAAAAAGTAAGATCTCCATGTTTCTTCATGCTCCCTCTTAAAAAGCAGTCCGCTAAATATTCCAGATATCCCCGTTGTTCTACCATTAAACAAAAGCATTATCCCAGACGAAACACCTATCAAAACTCCTCCCAGAAGAGGCATTACGAATTCGCCATTTACCATCTTTTATTTATTTTGATTGTTATTAATATTTAAAATATACAATAAAAATACTTATTTATTTTGAGTTTTCAAAGGTTTTTAAAATCAGTATTATCCAATATTTTTTTTATACGTGCTTTGGATGATTCTGGCATTTTTATTTCATCTGCAGAAGCAGCATCTCCAAGTCCAAAAAATATTTCTCGCAATGCATACAACTGTCTTTTTACAGACTTACATTTTCGACACATCATAAGATGAGTCATTAATAACAAACGTTTCCGTTTAGAAAGAGAAACATCCATATTTTCAGACAAAAGTATTGATGTTTCTTCACAAGTGGTCATTAACTTCAAAATACCTCCTTGACTTCCTTAGAATACCGCGATCTCATGAATGAGGATTTGCAGCACTGTGGGTGAAGTCGAGTGAGTTTTAAACATCTTACAAAATACATACTTATTTATTATTAAAAAGTGAAGGAAAGCCGTTTTTCAGAAAACAATTCCTGAGTTGAAATCGTGCCCGGTACATCATCACACTGAAATTTGAAACACTGATCTCCAGTTTTTCACAAATTAGTTCTGTTGATTCATTTTCAATATCTCTCATTACAAAAATCTGTCTTAAGCGATCTGGTAATCCATCCAGACATTCACGTAGAGTTTGACGCAATTCCTCATGTTCAAGGATCTCTTCCGGATTTAGCCGGATCGATTCTTTATCCTGCACCATTTCTTCAGAAGCAATAGCAGATTGAGTTAAAGTTTCTCCGCCATCAGGATAATCCTCGAGTGATTTAGTTTTTTTCTTACGATAATGATCTATAATTTTGTGCCGCAAAATAGTCATGAGCCAGTTCTTTGCAGAAGATTCTCGACGGAAACTGGTCCAGTCTTTCAAAGCAGAAGTGAAAGTGATTTGGACCAAATCTTCTGCCAGTTCGTGACTGTTTACTCGACCGCGTGCAAAGCGGTAAAGCAAGTCTCCGTGTTCCTCTACCCATTGTGACAATTCTTGTACTGAACCTTCCTGAAGATCTGGACTTTGCGGTTCATTAAGTTTTATTTTTTCAGGCACGGTATTAAAAATCAGTTTATAGTTTTTTTACTACATAAATCCCGGGCTTTTTCTAAGCAATGGGAACTAAATAGTAAAGTTTTTGAAGGCAAGAACTATTTAACAAAATCTGCTCAAGCTGGTTTATATGATTTAATTAAAAGAACTTTCGAATAAGTTTTTCTAAATAATTACAGAGCTTAGATGTTCTGAAGTCACGCCTTTGCTCCAATAACTAATTGACCACATGCACCCTGAATATCCTGTCCTTTGGAAATTCTTATTGGGGCAACAACACCATGATCTAGAAGGTACTTTTGAAATTTGCGTGACTGTCCCTGAGAAGGTGACAAATATTTGCTGCCTGGAACTGAGTTGAAGGGAATCAAATTGATCTTGAATTTCATACCGTGCAGCAAACTAATCAATCCCTTTGCATCTTTTATTGAATCTGTCAAATCACGAATCAGGATGTACTCAAATGTAATACGTCTCCGTGATTCCAAAGGAAACTCTCGACAAACTTTAATGAGCTTTTCCAGATTGTATGGAATGTTAACAGGCATAAGTTTTGAACGAACATTATCAGTTACACCATTCAAGGAAATTGCCAGATTGGCCTTGATTTTTTCTTCCCCAAAACGCCGGATTTTTGGCAGTAACCCCGAAGTGGAAACCGTGATACGGCGCTGTGAAAAATTAAAACCATGCTCATCCGTAAGAATTTCCAGAGCTTGCATGAGATTTTGATAATTATGAAAGGGCTCACCCATTCCCATAAAAACAATATTCCGAATCTTCTCTCCCTCAGGCTGATCTTTCAAGACTGTCAATACTTGGTCGATAATTTCTGCAGTATTTAGATTTCTCACCAAACCCATTGTTCCAGTCATGCAAAAATCACAGCCCATTCCGCATCCTACCTGAGATGAAACACAAACTGTATTATGACTGGTATGCGGCATGAACACGGATTCTATGCTGAGTCCGTCATCCAGTAACAAACGATATTTAATTGAACCATCCTGAGATTGTTGTTTTTCAGCCTTTTCGAGTGAACTGATCCAGAAATTCTCTTCCAAAATTTTTCGGGTTTCCCTGCCAATATTATTCATTTCGGAAAAGCTTCCCACCTGTTGCGTATAGAGCCAATAAAATACTTGATCTGCCCTGAATTCCTTTACCTTGAAGTTTGTTGTGGATTTTTCAGCCATCCACTCACGTAATTTTTGGCGCGTCCAGTTTTTTATATTGTGCAGTTTTGACATTTTAAATTTGGAAATGTAACTATTTTATGAATATGTTATTCTTCATGGTAAGTAAATGTACCCGAGTGGTCAATCAGAAGCTGCTTAAATTTAAAAAATGCTCATACAAAATATTGGTTAACTGATGAAATGTTTAAAATGCGGATGGTCCAATTCTGACACTGCTGCCTACTGTCAAAAATGCCATGCATACCTGTCAGAACAACCAGGCATGGAATCAATAGATGCATTTAAAGCACTTATTTTAAGTCTCTTTTTCACAGGAATTTTCTATCTCGTTTTCCCGATTCCTGTCATACGGAGTGAATACTGGCTGCAATTATTTTCAGGTCATATCTCAGAAACTATTGTTGCCCTTGTGCTTTGGTCTCTGTTTTTGATTTTTTTCAAGTGGCGACAGTTTCGACAACAACTCCTGGCATATGAGGCCTTCAGAAATCAGATCATGCACGACTCTTTATCAAAAGGCATTTATGTCAGGGATGTGGACGAAAGGATTTTGGAAATCAGTCAGTTTATGCAGGAGCAAAAAGTAAAAAAATTTCAGGACAGCGTCATTTTCCGGAGAGTACGCCGCACATTAAGACACCTCAAAGCCATTCCTAAAAAAGAAGAAATAACTTCAATTCTCAATTATCAGGCAGACATTGATCACAACAGAATGC
>Ga0209501_10006022_pt1 | contig 11003 bp, 9 predicted proteins | sample ArcticOcean_MG_C_4_FD_187434 | JGI IMG/M metagenome (GOLD analysis project Ga0209501, IMG submission 187434) | Marine microbial communities from western Arctic Ocean - ArcticOcean_MG_CB4_134 (SPAdes) (version 2) | ecosystem: Environmental > Aquatic > Marine > Oceanic | place: Arctic Ocean...
TCATCTATCTGACGTGTAGAATAGTCAATTTTCGCCTTAGTACAAAGCATTTTTCGTGAATAGGGATTGCAAACGAACGCACCAGCTTGGAGAACAAGAATTACGGCTGTCAATTGAATAGACGCAATCTACGTTGCGTGTTCATCGCCGGAAACGGATCTTTCCGTCAGGTCGCCCAGGATGTCCGTGATCTGCTCCAGAGCGGCGGTGGGATGCGTGACAGCCCATCTGCTGTCAATTAGCGTTCGGATACGGTAGATTCTCCGCAGAAAGCATTTTCCCCCGGCCACAGGTGTGTCCTGTACCCATGAAAGCTATTTCCATTACCGCTATGATTTTCGCTGTTGCCGCCACCTTCGCCGTTGGCTGGCTTACCGGCAGCCATGCCGGATACACGGCCGGGGCCGAGTCGGAGCATGTGCGGATCAATACCCGTGCAACACTGCCGGAGCCTGCACCACCGGTCGAAATCGTTGAGCCGGTCCGCAGCAGCAAGCCGGCGCCTGGCACCTGGCGCACTATCGCACTGCCCGGCGTTGACGGCTCCGATACGGAAGCCGCATGGACGTACTCACCGAGCCGATATAGCGGGTCGGCTATTATTACATATCCATTGTCCGTTGGTGCCCCGCGTCGGTTCTTTCTCTTTGTCGACGTAGACAACAACCGCTTCGATCGCCTGGACTACAGCGACGCAAAAAACTGCGCATACATCTCAGCCATCTCAGGCGATGCAAACTCTGACACCGCAACGTCCCGCGCTCGCGCCCCCATCGCCTGACATGCATCGCGGTCCGATTTGAGCCGCGTCAGGGTAGCCAAAAGATCGTCGCGGTCGGCGACCTTGAAGCAGGGAATCTTATCCGATAAGCCCACGCCCCTTGGCATGATCATCGGTGTGCCGCACATCGCCGCTTCCAGAAGCACCGTCGGGCCACCTTCCTGAATGCTGAAATTGATCAGCACATCGGGCTGGCAGTATGCTTCCCTCAAATCCTCTCGCGCAACATCCTGAATTTCACGGAGCGGCACACCCGCCGTCTTGCATACCTCACGGATAACATCCAATCGTTTCGATGGGTCCGTGCGATTGCCTGAAAACAAAGCGGTAAATGTCTCCGGCTTTTCATGTCCGCCCGGATAGAAAACGGCCGGGTCGGTGGCGTCGGGAATGATTGTATATTTGGTCTTCAGGTGCGGCGCGATTTCGTCGCGTAAGTATTCGGTGGCGAAAACGATCCCTCGGCATGTCGACAGCTCTGCACCCACTTGCGCCGGAGTTCGCTTCATCTGCACCCAGCGCGCCGAGAAACAACCTTTGATCAGGTTTCCACAGTCGTGCGGAACCAGGGGCTCGGACCAATTGAAAGTCATCACATAATCCCAGTCACGCGTATCAACTTTGGTGATTTCGACCCTGTATTGAACGGTGTAGGTAATCCCCGACGTCGGCGGATTGTATTTGATGATATCCCTGACCTTGTTGTCAAAGGCCCAACCCCGCGAGTCTGGCAATAAAAGTACTTTCATATGAAGTGAAGCTCCACGACGGACTTACTAACCCGGGCACAATACACCTATTCCGCGCCCACTTCTTGTTTATTGAAATTGATGTCTCAGAGGCGTATCGTTTTCTGCAACCCTCGCAGCAGGCTTGGGGCCCGATATTTCGATCTCGTGGCTGCCCGGGAGCGGAAGAACGATTGGAAGTCTCACAATGTCTTTGGCTACAAGAACAAACGTTCGGACAAAAGCAACTTGCTCAGTGTTTCCGCCTGAAGCTGCGATAGCAGCGACCTTCCGGCAGAACGTTCGCAGAACGTTCGAGAGGCTAGCTCCAGCCATCTTTTTTCGGGATAATGTGATTGCGGGTTGTCCGACGCATGGCGTGGAGATTATCGACCTGGCAGCGCCTGGCGCCGTTCTGCGGATTCCGAAAACTGGGCTTCACAACTTTCGGAGTTGGTTTCAGAGGGGTCGGCAATTCGTATGAGGCTGGCAGAAATCGCTGAGGGAAATGGCGTGTTAGATATCAAAGACTTGGAAGCATGCGAAGCCCCCCCCTGGGTAGGCAGGTAAAATCTCTACAGGGTGAGCGCCTGCAGACGCACCGGGTTATACGCGCCTTTTGCGTCATCCCTGGTGAGGAATTTGAAAGGCCAGCGGCACCGCTTCGATGCTACGCTTGGCGCTTTTCATATTCGGCATGCGTCCCTCGGGGCGCGGTCATTTCGTTCGGTTACGAGCCAACAAAGATAGAACGGAGGCATGATGGGATCAACAGGTACGGAGGGTTAGCTTAAGCACACCATGGAAGCCGTCCTCCTCATCGTCGTCCTCATCGCCTCGGTCGTCGTGCACGAAGTCGCGCACGCGTGGCAGGCTCGTCGGGAGGGTGACGACACAGCCGACCGACTCGGTCGCATCACGCTGAACCCCTTGCCGCACCTGGACCCCATCGGGTCCGTGATCGTGCCGCTGGTACTTCACTTCACCGGGAGCGGGTTCCTATTCGGTTGGGCGAAGCCGGTACCCGTGAATCCAGCGAACTATCGCAGCCCGGTGTGGGGTGACATTCGCGTCTCCATGGCCGGCATCGTTTCGAACATCGGTCTCGCGATCTTGTCGACGTTCGCTTTTGCCATTGCACTCAAGGTCCAGACCACGCTCGGCCCCCTGGGCGGTGCCACGACGCTGGCCGCTCAGGCAGCGTATTATGGCGTGTTCATCAACCTGGTGCTCGCGTTCTTCAACCTGATTCCGATCCCTCCCTTGGACGGCTCGCACGTTCTCTTCCACGTCCTGCCAGAGCCGCTGGCCCTACGCTACCGTGAGGCAGGACGCCACGGGCTCCTCATCATGATGGGCCTGCTCTTTTTCTTTCCGGGCGTGTTGAAGTACGTGCTCTGGCCGGTGACGTTCTTCGCCGGCCTCGCCACCGAATTCGCGCGACTATGGCTCTGACGGTCTCTTCGAGATCCCCACCGCTTCGATGCTACGATCATCACCACGACGTTCGCATTCGTCACCGCTCCCTGAGTGAGGCCAGCGGCCTTAACAAATTACTTGTTAAGGTGCTCGTCGGGTAAAGTTGTCGCGAACAACCCACAACGCATCGGCGTTGACGGCTCCGATACGGAAGCAGCATGGACGACGGCACTCGCTGCCCACCTCGGCGGCGAAGCCGAGCAGGCGATCGACGGCGTGGTTGTGGGCCGCGTGGACGTACTCACCGGCACGCAGGCAATCGAACTGGATTGGCTGAAGGGCAACAAGTTTCACGAGGGCATCGGCCAGGCCCTGCACTACGGCGACGTGACCGGGCAGCAGCCGGTACTTGCTTTAATCAGTGAGTACTACAATGTTTTCGGCGCCGAACAGCAGAAACTCGAATACGTTTCCGGGCTATGCGCGGCGCCCGGCGTCGAAGTATGGGCGTTAACAGCAAGGAGGCAGAATGATGAAAACATCGTGGAGCAAATCTGTGCATGTAATTTCGTTCATTCGAACGCTGCTGATTATAACTTACCTGTCTTTTTAAGCAGTCTTTTAAGCAGAAAAAAAAGCGGCGCCACGCAGGATGGTGCAGAACAGTTCGTATACATGCACAAGTTGGCATCGCCTGCAGCGGCTGATGCCGCCCGCAAAACGATCACAGCGGAGAACAATCGAATGCCGAACAGACCACCGCCACGCGGAATCCGGCAGCGTTCACAGCCCATCTCGACGGCAACGTCGGGCACCAGCCCGGCATCGTGCCCGGTTCCTATAATTCCGGGCTTTGTCCGGTAGCAGTACTCTGTGGTGAAATCCCCCCTCCCATTCCAGGATCGTATTGCAGTAGTAGCCTTGAAGGTCCGGATATTCTCGGATAAACTTGCACAGGCTTGGACCCAATCGTGGACAACAGAGCAATGACAGGAAAGCATCGTTTTTCGCACATCGAATGCTGCGGACGCAGCCTGAAAGGACGCATCTCGCTCAAGGGCTTCACTTTGATCGAACTGCTGGTCGTAATCACCATTATCGCCATCCTGGCGAGCATGCTGCTGCCGGTACTGAGCCAGGCAAAGCGCCAGGCCAAGATCATAACCTGCATCGGCAATCTCAAACAGATCGTGCTGGCGGGTTCGTTGTACACGGGCGATTACGACGACCGTTTCCCGGTTCGGTATCATCCGCACGCATGGGTCGGTCAACTGGGAACCGGCAGTAGTTTTGGACTCCTGGATATCACCGATCGCCCCTTGAACTCCTATCTCGGTTACGACACTGATGGGCAGAAGTGCGAGATCGGGCGGTGCCCGTTTGACATACCCGGCAGCAAGTATAAGGACGGTGTGTCCACCTTTATTGAGAATCACGGCGATTCGTACGCGGCATCCTCCGTTCAAAGGATTTACACCGACTTGAGCTTGAATTACGACGACGAGCAGGCGAACACGGTGACCGGCATCCACAACCCGTCGACGATGGTCTTCATGGGGGATGCCGCGGGACGCAATTACGCCTTCGAAGCCTGCCTCCATCCGGGTGGGGACGGCGATTGGGATCCGCATGGGAAGCGGTCCTACGGCTTCAGTTTCGTGGACGGGCACGTGGCCAGCCATCAGGTGTTCATCGGCATGGGCGTCGCGAATGTCAATGGTGGAGATTCGTCGTGGCTGAGCGAAATAGATTTCACCAACGGCGGCGGACATCAGACCGGCATGGGGGCTTGTGGCACGTCCGCAATATACCGCTATGGCATACCCTCCAGCCCGTAGCCGCCCATCAACAGCAGCAGCTCGAATACGTTTCCAGGCTATGCGCGGTGCACGCCGTGCGACGACGTCGCTAATGCCGCAGTCAATCTGGCCTGCACAATTCTGAGCGAGGCCCTGCCGACCAGTAGCCAGGAACTTACGGATGCTGCCACGGTCATTGTCAATTCGCTGATGATCAGCACCAATATCTGGGAGCCGGCTTGCGATATCGGCGCCGGAATCCAGGCTGCCATCGACGTCAAACTCAATCAGTAAAACCGATTGACATGTTGACCTTGAAAAAACACGGAGTCCGAAGACTCCGTGTTTTTTTTTGTGTGGGGGAACACAGCGCACTACCGTCACGGTTCGGTTTGACAAAAACAGTCTGCAGGCAGATACTTGGCACCGTTGTATAATGTATCAGAAAATATATGTCGACCATGAGGCTGACACGCAGGGGAAGGCCATGGTACAGACCGGACACCGTTTCACGCTGATAGAATTGCTGGTGGTCATCACCGTCATCGCCATCCTCGTATCGATGCTGCTGCCGGCGTTGTCTCGCGCCAAGGAGAAAGCGCGCCAGGTTGTGTGCATGAGCAATCTGCGTCAGTTCGGCGTCGCCCTGCATTCCTACGCCGCAGCGAACGATGCGAAATTCTTCAAGCAGTGGGATGACGTCTGGGGCGGTGCCGATCCGGCCTACGTCGATCGCCTCGCCGAGCCGACCTACCTGATGCTCAGAGACGAGTACAGCTACGATTTCGAAGAGATGGGTTGTCCGAACCTCAGGCGCTACCGGCCAGATGGGGAAATCGCGACGAATCCGGGGGACACCGCCGCTTTGTTCACAACCTCGAGCTGGCATGCGTTCGGCTTTCACACCTGGTGGTGGGAGGGAAACCCCAAGGGCGATCACTATATCATCGAGCATCTTTATCTGGCAAATCTCCACGACCTCGAGGCGGGCTGTAACGAGCCGGAAAATGTGACAAGTTCGCCCCGGGGGATAGCGGAGTCCGACCCGTCGGAGATGGTGCTTGGCGCCGACAAGAATATCCGTGTCGCCGGCAATTGGACGTCAGCCGGCACCAGCCCGTACTTCCAACCCAGTGTTGCGCCTCACAGCCATGGTGACAGCCTGCCCGGTGATATCTACGGCGGCAATACGCTCTACCTCGACGGCCACGTCAAGTGGCGCAGCAACGCCGATTTGGATCTGAACAGTGAAGGCCCTTTCGACTATCACGAGTGTGCCGGCATCGGCGGCCACGACGTGTACTGGTGAACGATACCCTTGGAGAGTCTCGACACCTGCTGACGATCGCGGCGCGGAGCGAAGCCTCAATCTTTACGAGGTCGGATGCGCCTCTGCGCGCGTCATTCCACGGGGTTTCAGAGTTGCCGATCGCCAGCGGAATTGCCCCCAAAACACGCCATTCCCAATGAGTAATTCGAATCCCGACAGCCTTCATCAGGGCATACGCGTGACGTTGACGGAAGACCTTGAGATAGCGAACGGCGAACGCACAATGCAGAAGTAGATGACGGATCCTCTTGCGGAGGCTACGTCGTCAGCAGTTCCAGGCAGCCTTCTATAAGCCGATCCCCGGCGCCAAAGGCGAACGGCAGGGGACGACACCCGTGCTCCAGCATCGAATACCGGTTGCTGGTATTCATTTCATAGCCGCCGCGACGTTTGTCCTCGTCCGTCCCGATGTATCCTTCCGTGCCGTTGGTCATGGAAATGAGCAGGGTTTCCGCCAGCGGGCTGCGGGCCGCCAGCTCCAGGCTCAGTTCCGTAAACGGTTCGCCGCTGTTGAAGATGATCGCAAGATCGTCGAGAGTCCATGCCGTAGCCGAGATCGGCCACGCGTCCGGGAAGGTGCGCCCCGATTCCAATGCTGCCTTCAACCGGCGCGCCCATTCCGCCAGTGGCCGCGCCGCGCCCTGTTTGAGCTCGGTGCGCCACTCAGGTTTGAAGTTGACATCGAGCACCCATGCCAGGGTTGGATCGTTCTCCACTGCCTGGATGTACGCCTCGACCTCGGCGATCTCGCTGTCGAGCTGCTCGATCGGCGGTGGTGGATCGAGCGGTAATTCGATGGTCCCCGTGCGGCTTGTGAATCGCTGCAGTTCCTTCGTTTCGATACCGGCGAAGACCGGGCCGGCCAGCGCTGCGAGCTGGAGGCCCAGGTTGCGGGTGTCCTCCTCGGTCCCGAACATCGGCAGACAGTTCACGTCGCCGGAGGCGCCGTAGCCGAACAGCATAGGCGCGCCGTTCGCGAACTCCTCGCTCATTTGATCCGTCATGTAGCCCGGGTACTCCGCCGATATTGGTGTGTCGAAAATGACGCAGGCCGGGTGCGCCGAAAAACGCACCCACCCGGCAATCGGCTGTCCCGAGGCATCGTCGATTCGCAGCACGCTCACGCGCGGGTCGATCGGCCGGCCGGTTGCCAGCGCTTCCCGGAAATCCCTGGCGAACTTGACCCGGGCGCATGCCGGCCAGTCGCCGCCCCCTTTCGGCAGCGGTTTGCGCTGGTTGAACGAGGCGCCGACGGCAAACGTCCGGTCGTGGCCGAGCCGTGCCGGCTGCCGGGCTTCCCACGCCGCGGCAGCGACTTCCGTCGTCTGTCGACAGACGAGCTCGTAGACGGGTTGTGGCCCGCCCATCGGTTCGGCGCGCGGTGTCGAGTGGCTGTGCGTGCTGCTGATGACGATGTCGTCCATCTGCAGATCCAGCTCAGTGGCGATCGTCTGGCGCAGCGGATCACTGTGCTCTCGCGGTAAAAGAACGAAGTCCAGAACGATAAGGATCCCGTTCGTGTCGCCGTGAGACAACGCCACTGCCTTGGCACGCAGCGGGCTGCCCAGGGGATCGAAGCTGAGCTTCATGGTGGAGTGCAGCGTGTTGTCGATCTGATCGGGTGTCGGCATCAAGTCGCGCTGCGCGGCACCGGCAAGGAATTGAGTCATGGTGGAGTCAGGAGTCAGGTTGGAGAACGTCGGGATTTGTTGGAGTTCACGCTGCAGCGTGTCTTTCACAGCGTCTACGCATCAGCGGTAAAGACACGCTAAAGGGGCTGTCGATTTACCCACGACATGATATATAGCTCGCCGGTGCTAGATTTCCACGCTCACGTTATCATCAATCGCAGCCAGATCACGGAAGACCATGGATAAAAACATGCACTGGGACCAAGCGTCACTCGCGCGCACAACTCACCCTGTTCCCGACAAGCTTGGATGAGCGTATCGCTGCGGATGATCCGATCCGCATGGTGGATGCACTCTCAGAACAAGTAGACTGGAGCGAGTCGAGCGTGTCCGGATCGATACCCGTGCAACATGAGAGCTCTTGTTGTCTTCATCTCGGAATTCCCCCTGTGATAGTGGTTGTTTTCGCAAAAAAATACGGGTGTGAAAAACGGACAGCCAATTGCAAGCTAAAATTACTAATAATGGTCGGTAGACGATTGCAGGTTCGCGTGGCAGGTTCCACAGTTATCCTTAGAAATCCCCTGCGCATCAAAATCGGCGAGCAAATCTGAAGAAAATGCCTGATCTCTTTCACAAACCTGGAGTCGTCTGGTTCTGGTTTCTCAACGATGCGTGTGAGACCGGCAAGCTCGACGCCTTTGTTGACGCCTTTGCCGAGAGCGCTGCTGCGGGTGTCGTTCTCCATGCCCGCCCTGGTGGGCTCATGCCCTACGGCGGTGCGGACTGGTTCGATATGATCCGCCACATTGTCGAACGCTGCGCCGCCAAGGGACTCGCCGCCTGGCTCTACGACGAGGACCCGTACCCGAGCGGCGCCTGTGGCGGCATCCTGACGCACGAAAACCCGAACCGGCAGGCTCGCGCGATCTATCAGCACATTGTTGATCCGGATCTGCAAACGGGTGAACTCTTCGGATTTCCGATCGGCGAGCTGCTGTGGTGCGGTGCGGTGCGCGAATCTGATGGTGGCCAAGGCTCGGCAATCGCCGACGGGGATGTTCTTGACTTCACCGCACGGGTCGGAACGGTCCGACGCGAATGGATGGTTTTTGAAGACGCCAACAGCTCGCATTATTACCCGTGCATCCCGGCCTACGATTGCATCCGCAGCGATACTTTTACCCCGGAATTCGCCCTGAAGATTCCTGAGCTTCCAGCCGGCTATGTTCTGCATGCCTATGTTGCGCGCCCCTGCGGCAAGGGTGCGGTCTACGGCGATCAGCTGCCGGATTTGTTAAATCCGGAACTGGCACAGGAATTCATCCGCCGCACCCATGACCGGTACTATGAAAGTGTCGGCCAATGGTTCGGCAACACGATTCCTGCGATCTTCACCGATGAACCCAAATACTTCGGATCCACCCCGTGGACCGCCGGGATCGCCGAAGACTTTGCGGCGACGTATGGCTACGACCTGTTGCCGCGGCTCTGGCACCTGTATTCGCCGCGACTGGATCCGGAGCTGATGAAGACGCGCCTGGATTATCGCGAATGGTGCGGGCATCGGTTCCGTGAGGTCTGGCTGAAACCGGTGTCCGACTGGTGCCACGACCATGGTATCGCCCTGACCGGACACATCAGCCCCGAGGACGATCCGCCGCAGCAGGCGGTCAGCGTCTCGAACCTGTTTTCCTGTTTTCCTTATTTCACAATCCCCGGGATCGACCTGATTGTTCCCGCTGTTGGCGATCGGCACCATGCCCTGCTCAACATCGGCGTCGTCAGTGCGACATCGTCGGCGCAGCAGAACAACCGGCCGGGCGTGATGAGCGAGACGCTCGCCTGCAGCGGCCTCGACAGCAACGTCGAGATCGCGGCGTTAGTCCTGCGCTGGCAGTTGGTCATGGGCGTGACGACGCACGTCATCCATGGCGCTTTCAACAGCGTCGAGGGGGAACGGCTCTATGACGCGCCGCCGGACTGGGGGCCGCAAAGCGATCACTGGCCTGGCATGGTCGAGCTGGGACGCGAGCTGGCGGACCTGCAGTCGGCCATCCGTGACGCTGCTCAGATCGCGCCCGTCGCGATTCTCTGGCCGATTCGCAGCTATGCTGCTCTGTCAGTCGATGCCCTCGAGGTTGGCGATGGCTGGCGTGACCAGCTCGTGGAACTTCTCCGGCGTTGCCTGGACCAGCAGAGCGGCGTCCATTTTATCGACGAAGCGGACCTCTCGAGATCGACGATCGCCGATGGTCATATAAAGCTCGGGCGCGCTATCTACAGCCACATCCTGGTACCGGACTGCCTGATCCTCGCAGCGTCAACGATTCAGGCGCTGCGTGAGGCGGCGATCGCGGGCGTCTCAGTCGTTGGAACCGGGACGGGCCCGGCGTGGATACAGACAGAAACCGGCATCGGATCGGCCGGTGAACTGCCGTGGAAACGTGTCGGGCTCGATGACGTGATGCCGCAACTGCCGCGCCTCGTGATAGTCGATGGCGACACCACCGACATTCGCTGTACAGCCTGGGAACGCAACGGCGAGATCACCCGGCTGCTGATCAACATCAACGACAAAAAACGTGATACAGTAGTCGATGGGAAGACGATCAAGCTGCCACGCGGTAAAGTAGTTGTATTGTGATTACACAAGACGATATCAGCGCGCTTGAATCTGACGGATATGTCATACTGCGGTCGTTGCTCGACCCGGACCGCGACCTCCGCCCCTTCGTTAGCGAGTATCATGACCTGATCGACCGGCTCATCGCCACTGCAGCTGCCGATGACCCGCCGTCGCGCGACGCCGGGATCGACGAGAAGATGTCCTGGTTGATGGTGGCGACGGGGGGCACGTGCCAGCAGACGCTGGACTTTTCCCTGCCGCAGGCCGGTGTCACCCAGGACACGCCGATCCATCTTGGTCCCGCCGTCTTCGATTTGTTGCGTAACAACGCATCGCTCGACGCGGTTGAGGCGATCATCGGACCGGAGATCTACTCCGTGCCGGTCCAGCACACCCGGTTCAAGTTGCCGGAACACAAGCTCACTGACAGCAGTAAGGGCACCGCTCTTGCCGGCGCCACCAACTGGCACCAGGACCTCGGCGTGCTGCTGCCGGAGGCGGACGATTCCCGCATCCTCTCGGTCTGGTTTCCGCTGACCCCGGTGAACGAGGAAACCGGATGTCTGCTGGTTATTCCCGGCAGCCACCAGGGACCGTTGCTGCACCACGACATGATGTTTATGAATATCAGTTTGTCGGCCGGAGAGGTCGACGAAAGCAAAGCCATAGCATTGCCGATGGACGTT
>Ga0209501_10006031_pt1 | contig 10994 bp, 11 predicted proteins | sample ArcticOcean_MG_C_4_FD_187434 | JGI IMG/M metagenome (GOLD analysis project Ga0209501, IMG submission 187434) | Marine microbial communities from western Arctic Ocean - ArcticOcean_MG_CB4_134 (SPAdes) (version 2) | ecosystem: Environmental > Aquatic > Marine > Oceanic | place: Arctic Ocean...
TTTCCAATACTAGGCGATTATAATAGCAAAACCATAAGAGATTATGATATCTTAGTGCCTGACCTTTTGCATCTAAAAGACTATAATTTTGCAAAACGCTCTGTATTCATCATTGATGAAAGTGGTACCATAGTATACAAATGGGTTTCAGAAGACCCACTAAAAGAACCAAATTATCAAGAGATTATAGATTTCCTTAAGAAAGGAAATTAATTTTATTCAATTTCAGCCAAGATATCATTTTTGTTAACGGAATTTCCTTCTTTAATTTTCAAAGTTTTTACTTCACCATCTTTATGTGATTTGACTGAGACCTGCATCTTCATTGACTCTAAAACGCATACAACGTCACCCTTTTTGACTTTGTCACCAACTATAACCTCTATAGAAACCACTCTTCCAGGTATTTGGCTTCTCAAGTTTATCTGTGTAGAACCAACATCAGCTCCACCTGTGTTCTTGTAAACAATCTCGTCTAATTTCGTATGCATGTTTATTGTTAGTGGAACACCATCAACAACAATTTTCATTTCTGCTGTTTGATTTTCTAGGTAATTTACACTGTGATAATGATTATCCAATACAAATTCCATTCCACTAGAATTAATATTCAGAATTTGAATATGATATTCTTTATCCTGAATCTTAATCAGATATTCATTATTTGAAATTTTATTAACAATCTCTCCATTGAAAGTTTCTTCTATATCTTCAAGTTTGTATTCCATCTTCTATCTATCCATTCGGCTCTTCCATCGTGGGTTTGTAATAGTTGATGATTTTACTCTGCTTTGGAAAAATGTTGAATGCATTACTGCTGCAGCAATTGCTGCAATTTGTTTATCCTTTCTTTGATTTTTTAGATCCTCTTTTAGTCTATCTATAATACCAAATCTTTTCAAAAAGTTTGTTGAGAGATCTCCATTCTTATATTCTTCAGTCTCCAAAATTGTTTTGTAAAGAGGTATTGATGTTTCGACACCTTGAATGTAAAAGTCATTTAATGCGTTAAGCATTCTTAGTCTTGACTCATCAAATGTTTGTCCCCACGTGACAAGCTTTGCCATTAGAGAATCATAAAATGGTGATACCGTACATCCTGGATAGAGATAGGAATCACATCTAACACCTGGTCCTGATGGAATAGTAACAGCTGGTATAGGACCTGTTGATGGTGCAAAATCCAAGAATGTATCTTCTGCATTTATTCTGCATTCAATTGCATAACCATTCATTTTAAGATCTGACTGTTTGAATGGAATCGGCTCACCATTTGCAATATCTAATTGTAGTTTCACAAGATCTAATCCAGATACAAACTCAGTTATTGGATGTTCAACTTGTAGTCTAGCATTAATCTCTATGAAATAAAATTCCCCATTGTCTGCTCTTAGAAATTCTGCAGTGCCAAGATTAGTATAACTAACTGCATTTGCTGCATTTACAACCAGTTTTCCAATTCTTTCTCTTGTTTCTTCATCAACTATTGGTGAAGGAGTCTGTTCGATTAATTTCTGGTTACGTCTCTGAATTGAACATTCTCTCTCAAATATATGAACAGCATTACCATGTTTGTCTCTGGCAAATTGATATTCAATATGTCTAGTTTGTTCAAGGAATTTTTCTACAAGGATTGCAGATTTTCCTACTGCTGCGATTGACTCTGCTGTAACTGTTTCATATGCATCTTGTAATTCTTGATCAGTGGTTACAATTCTAATTCCACGACCACCTCCACCATAAACAGATTTTAGCATTACAGGATAGCCAATTTCATTTGCAATTTTTTCTGCCTCATCAGCATCTTTTACTACATCTGGGCTTCCAGGTACGGTTGGAACTTCTGCCTTAAGCATTGTAGCCTTGCATCGCATTTTATCACCACAAAGCTCCATGGATTTCGCAGTTGGTCCAATGAATGTGACCTTATTTTTTTCGCACAAACCTGCAAAATCTGGATTTTCTGATAAAAATCCATAGCCAGGATGAACAGCATCTGCACCAGAGGATAAAATTACATCAAGAATTTTTTCTTGATTAAGGTAGCTTTTAGCAGGAGCAGCCTCACCTATATGATATGATTCTGTGGCGTTTTTTACATGAAGAGAATTTCTATCTTCGTCAGAATATACAGCTACTGTCTTTATTCCAAGTACCTTACACGTCTTAATTACACGTAATGCAATTTCTCCACGATTGGCGATTAATACCTTGCTTATCATCTAAATCACAGATTCATGTTGCCATGCTTCCTAGGTATCTGTCTGTCTCGTTTGTTGGAAAGCATTTCAAGAGCTTTAATGATCATAGGTCTGGTTTCAGCTGGATCAATAATTGTATCAACTGTTCCATGAGATGCAGCAACATATGGATTTGCAAATTTTTCGGTAAACTCGTCTACCAATTGTTTTTTTAATGCTTCAGGATCCTTTGAACTAGCAAGTTCCTTCCTATTCATAATCTTAACAGCTGCCTCAGAACCAAGAACCGCAATTCGTGCAGTTGGCCAAGCATAGTTAACATCTGTTCTTAGATTCTTACTACCCATCGCAATGTAAGCTCCGCCATATGCTTTTCCAATCACAATAGTGATCTTTGGAACTGTTGCCTCGGAATAAGCGTACAAAAGTTTACTGCCATGACGAATAATTCCATTATGCTCCTGATTTGTTCCAGGCATATAACCAGGAGTATCAACTAATGTAAGAATAGGAATGTGATAACAATCACAAAATCGAATGAACCGTGAAGCTTTGTTTGAAGAGTCGATGTCAAGTGCACCAGCAAGGAATAATGGTTGACTTGCAACTATTCCGATCGTTTTTCCATTCATTCTGGCAAATCCAATAATAATGTTTTGTGCAAACAATTCATGAACTTCAAAAAAGTTATGATTGTCAACTATTGAATGAATAATCTCTTTCATATCATAAGGCTTCAATGAATCTTCAGGTACGATATTGATTAGGTTATGATCCAGACGGTTTGGATCATCATCATTTGATACAATTGAAGGCTCTTCCGTGTTATTTTGTGGGATGTATGAGAGTAGTGTCTTGATATAATCCATGCACTCATATTCATTTTTTGCAACAAAATGAGCAACACCACTTTTGGTACCATGTGTCATAGCTCCACCAAGATCATCAAATGAAACTTCTTCACCAAGTACAGTCTTTACAACATCAGGTCCAGTGACAAACATAGTTCCCAATTTATCTACCATTATAACAAAATCAGTCATTGCTGGCGAATACACAGCACCACCAGCAGAAGGTCCAATACTAGCAGTGATTTGTGGAACTACACCCGATGCCAATTGATTATGGTAAAAAATATCACCAAACCCATCAAGACTTTGTATTCCTTCCTGAATTCTTGCGCCACCAGAGTCCATTATTCCAATAATTGGACATCCATTACGTATGGCATGATCCATTAATTTAGTAATTTTTTTTGCGCCCATTTTGCTTAGAGTTCCACCTAAAACTGTAAAATCATAAGCAAAAACGTAGACTTGTCTGCCGTTAATCACCCCATATCCACCAATTATACCATCACCAAAAAATTTCTTTTTTTGCATATCATATTGATGGTAATGATGTGTTGTTAATGCATCAATTTCTACAAAACTTCCTTCGTCAAGTAATAGATTAATTCGTTCTCTTGCCGTGAGTTTACCTTTTTCATGTTGTTTGGCAATACGATCCTGACCACCATCCTGATCAGCAATCTTTCTTGTTTTTAGGAATTCGTCGATTTTATCAGAATGCATAATAACAAAATTATCTAATTCTGGTTAAATTTTAAGATTTAGCATAGGAAATTTTTCATCTACCGCTTTTCTGTATGAAATAAATGGATCTTCTAATTCTTCACATTTTTTACATATACACAGTGGTGACACATCCTGTGGATTACAATATTCAGCAAATTCACAATTTGGGCATCCCACTGAGCCATTGCAAATAATACACTTGAGATCTGCGTTTTCTTTCTGCCATTTTGAACAATTATGGGTAGAACCATCTTTTTCTATAGGTCTATCTCCTTTCTTATACGGTTGTTTCCAAATTAATGGTTTATTACAGATTCTACATGAAGGCATTTTTCTCTCTCCTCATTTAATTAAAGCAATCTCCTTCTGTACAATCTCTTCTAATGATTCATCAAATTCCAAATCTATTTTTTTATTTTTAATACAATATAGTAAGAATGGAAAATAAATAGTTGAAAAAGTACTTTTTGAAACATGCATAGTTTTTGCGAGAGAAGCAACAATAGATTTTATTTTTGCCCCATCCCATCTAAGTCTGTTAAGAAGTGGCCATGATAGATTATACTTGGAATAACGAATGGAAGTATCTTTTTTATACAGTCCTAAAAGTATAGCGTCAAGATATCGTAATAGGCGCCATTGTTGTGTTTTCATAATTTTCCCATATAACATATCAGCTTCGGAAATTACACAGAGAAATTTTTGCAAATCATCAACAGAAATCTTGCTTGTTATGATACTAGAATAAAATGCATTAATTTTTTCTCTTGGATCTATTCTGAGCGAATACAAAACAGAACGAGCCTCATCAATTGAGTTTGCTTTGTAAAATGCATTAACTCCTTCTTCAATATCCAATGATTCAAAAGATTTTTCAGTGGGGGGATCAAATCCAGTAACTCTTGCTTGCGTAAAATTAATCATGGAACGTATATCACCTCTTGATTGTGTAACAAGTTTCATTAAAGAATCTGAGTCGATTTTCACTCCCTCAAGTTGTAGTATTCGATTCAGATAAAGTCGCAATAATTTTGGTGATAGTGGTTTCAACTCTATTGTTTTTACAACTTTTTTTATACTTTTCATTTTGTCCGAAGAGTATGAGTTTGCTGCAAGAACTATTGGTATAGTAGGTTCCTTCAAAATCTTGATTATGGCTTCAGTACCACCATAATCCGACCTACCATGCACTCCATCTACTTCATCGATGAAAATCATTGGAGTTCCTAAAACAGTCTGATTTCCCAAAACTGGACTCAGAATTTCATTAATGTTTTTTTTATTTCTCACATCGCTTGCATTAATACTGATAAGATCATAACCGAATTGTTTTGCAGCAAGATTAGCTAGAGTTGTTTTCCCAATACCTGGAGGACCAACTAGAAGAATTGGTTTTATACCCTTTTTCCAATTTGTAAACCACTCTACAAATAAATTTCTGGATTGTTCATTACCAATTAAATCGAGAAAATTTTTTGGACGATATTTTTCTGACCACATCATTAAAAATCACCTTGGTAGTTTAGTTGTAAGATCTGACCAGATATTTTCCTTTTGTAATCTTTTGAACCAAAACTCGTTATAATGTTCCACAGTTAAAAATAAAAATTCTAAAAATGGTCTATGAGAGAAATTTTCAGGTAAACGTTCAAGTACTTTTCTTGCATCATTTAGATACATTTCACTTCTTTCCATAGTTAGATCAAAGCCCTTTCGAACATCATTTACAGATAGGCTGTAATACAATGGCCATGATGGAATTTTTACGGCTCTATCCCTAATAGAATCTTCAATCTCATTTCCACATCCAACTGACTCGGAAGCTTTACCCATTCCTATTTGAAATATTTCTCCAAGTGGTTGCCTTGAAAGTGCCATATTAGAACCAGCTGTACCCATAACAGAGCGATATTTTTTGTAGCTTTCGTCAAGTTCTTTCTCAGTAATTGTAGAAGGAGTTTGTTTTAATTTAGTATCAAGGTATTGTCCAACTCTAGCATCTTTAAATCCATTTTCAAATTGTTTTAAAACTTCTTCCCCACCCTTTGCAATTTTTTCTCGAGCTAGTTTTAGGATATATGGATTCATTAACTTGTAATCATCAAGATAATCCAAATCTTCATCTCTGTCAACAATTCTATCCATAGGTTCACTGAGATCTATTGCTATAATATGCCCATCAACAATATCTTCTCTAAGTTTCTGGTCTTTCTTATCCTGAAAATATTCTGTTGATGCATCAAATAGCGCATTAAATACAGGAAAAGTCATTTTTACAAAATTAGAGTTTAGAATTCTTAAAACTCTATCATTAAGAATCTCAAAGCTCTCAAGTTTTGATTTAATTGAATCAATTTGCGATGATTCCAGAATAATTTCAGTTGATCCAACTTCTTCCCCAAATTTTTGCTGTGTAACGTTGGGAGATGAATCAGATTTAATCTGTTGTAATAAAGCATTTGTAAATCGCGTTGCAAATTCAGGAAACTTTGTCTCATATTCTTCCTTGTATTGATTAAATTGTCTATACCCCTTAGATTTGAATAAGCCTTGCTTGATTATCTTCTTTCCTGATTTTGTTCCCATCAAGGAATTCTTACTGGTGACAGATTCATTTTTTCCACTCATAGAATAATCTTTACGAATTGATATTTATGCCTTCAAAAAATTTTCACTTAAATTATGTTCTGTTTGAAATTACGCATGAACACAATTGAAATTCTTCTCGATGTTTCAAAACTTGTTTATAAAAATGTCAAAGATCTAGCTGGAACTGCGGAAGCGGCATCAGGAGATTTTGGGAGAGGAGCAGGAGGAGATATTTCAAGAAATATAGACATAATTGCAGAAAAAACTGTAATTGATTATCTCAAAGAAATAAATTTTGATTGTGTAATACTTGGCGAAGAATGCGGTAGAGTTGAATTATCATCAAATCCAAAGGGTTTCATAATAATGGATGCAATAGACGGTTCAGCAAATGCTGTAAGAGGAATGCCATTTTTTTGTTGTTCACTAGCATTTGCAACGGAAGAAAAACTTAGCTCAGTTACAGATGCCGTAGTTACAAATCTTTCAACAGGAGATCTTTATTCAGCTTCAAAGGGTAAGGGATCTTTCAAAAATGGTAAAAAAATTTCTGTACATAAAGAAAAACCACTATACAAAATTGTTGGGATTAATAGTTCTGGTTCATCACCAGAATTAATGAATAGACTTGCACCGATTTTTGAAAAACATCACCATATTAGACATATGGGTGCTAATGCGTTAGAAATGGCTATGTCTGCAGAAGGTCTGATAGATATTTTCATTGATCTAAGAAAAAAGATTAGAATCCAGGATTTAGCTGGAGGGTATCTTTTGGTAAAAGAAGCTGGAGGTTTGATACTAGATGAAAATTTGCAGCCACTTGACTCTGATCTAAATTATGACACACGGTTATCTTTCGTTGTTGCAGCAAACAAAGAAATTTTAGATGAGATTTTTTCATTAATAAAATAATGGCGCCCTCGGCGGGATTTGAACACGCGTCTCAGCCGTGACAGGGCCGAATTCTAGACCGGGCTATACTACAAGGGCTCACTTATCCGGTAAAATCTTTCAATTTTAAAGTTTCCAGATTCCAGTAAAATCTGAAAACACTAAATTATCCTGTTTAAGCAATCTTGTTCAGGGTCTATAGCGCAGCCAGGTAGCGCACCGGACTTTTAATCCGGTTGTCGTGGGTTCGATTCCCACTAGACCCGCCTTTTAATCCTAATGTGTACACGTGCAAGGAACCATCTCTGTGTTAAATGAACAATCATGCGGTCCGTCAGTTTTCATATTGATTGGTATCTGTTTCATGCATTCTGAATGTCTTCCTTTTTTACAAAACCAGCACATTACCTGCTCTGAATCATTTAACGAGTTTGACTCCATATTTATCACTAAATTGATTTAGTAAAAAACTTAGATGTAGTGCAGCCAAGAAGCAAATTTCTGATCTTGACCCATCACAATATCCATAAACGATTTTTGTAGTGTTTTTGTTATATTTCCGATCTTGCCATTTCCAATCATCGTTTTATTGATTTTTGATACAGATTTTACTTCTGCGGCAGTTCCGGTCATGAAAACCTCGTCAGCATTTAACAATTCTTTTATCGTTATGTTTTTTTCAATTAATTTAATTCTCTTAGTACTTATCAATCTAATTACACTGTCTCTTGTAATTCCGTTTAAGATGTCTGCGTTTAATGGAGGAGTTTTAATTATTCCATTTTTTATTATGAAAATATTTTCAGCACTTCCTTCTGCAACTTTTCCATTTGAATTGAGCATGATTGCCTCGTCATATCCACTTTTTAGTGCTTCAACACGAGCTAAAGCTGCATTTGAATAATTCGCGGCAGATTTTGATTGCATGGGTTGAGATTTGGAATTAATCCTAATCCATTTTGAAATTTTACATTTAGATCCAGAAAATTTACCAGCTTTTGATTCGCCCATCTTCCATTCCCAACATGAAATAGACACATCAACTTTGTTTAATGTAGGTGTAAGTCCCATTGTACCATATCCATAGTAAGCTATTGGTCTGATGTAACATTCTTTCAGACCACTGGTTTTTACTGTTTTAATTATAGCATCTATAATTTGTTTTTTTGTATAACGAATCTTCATACCATATAATTTTGCTGAATTGAAAAATCTATCAACATGTTCTGGCAGTCGAAAAATTGCAGAGCCAGTAGGAGTATTATAGCATCTGATGCCTTCAAAGACAGCAGTAGAATAATGTAGAGCGTGAGTAAGAACATGTATTTTTGCATCCTTGAATGGAACTAATTTTCCATTCATCCAAATCTTTCCTACTTCTTTCATATGGATTGATCCAATTTTGGTAATTTAAATAATTGCGCCTAGACGAATTTGATATTAGAGCGTTCTTCATGGATTGCACCGATTGCTTTTTCAATATTATCACCAGAATCCTCTACCACAACTATAATTCTTGAAGTCTCTTCCTGTGCATCAATATTGAGTATATTCAAACCAGATTCGCCTATCTTTGCACTAGTTTTTGAAACAATCTGTTGCACCCTCCACATTTCATCACCAATCAATGTTATCACCCCTCGATCATAGGTAATAGTTGCAAGTGGATCAAATCCTAAAATGTATTTTTCATTTCTTTTAACATAATCACCATCAAGGAATAATATTCTAGAAAATTTTATTCCGTCTTTAGTAAATGGTGAAAGTATCACAAATTCACTATATCTTTTTTTATTTTCAAGAGACTCCAACAGTTTATGTACAAACTCGTCTTCTATTCTTAAAATTGAACAGTTTTTTTTTCCAGTAATGATTTTAATCGGATGACCATTACCATCAGTTGTTTTTCTTTCAACTGTTGTAGTTTTTTCAGGGTTTCTCATATCTGTGATGACTATTGGTAGGGAAACACCATTTTCCAAAATTTCTTTAATCGCAATAGGATCAAGTATATTCATCCCAAACATGCCAGCTAGTCTTGCCTCGTTATATGAAATACTGTGTACATCAGTGAGTCCATCTTTTACGATTTTAGGATCAGCAGAAACAACAGAGCTGTCCTTTTCAAAATCAATCATTATATCAAACTTCTTGTGAAGTAAAATTCCCAAATCTGCAGCTGTTCTGTCGGAGCCACCTCTCTCATATGTTGTTATAACTCCATCTGTAGTTCGACCAATAAAACCTCCAATTGTAATTACTTGATTTTGCTCAAGTGATTTTTCAAGATGTTCAACTCTTTTATTAGATTCTGATAGAATAAAATTTGTATATTCAATATTGTTATCAGTTATTATCGGCCAATTTTCTAATTTTACAGCTTTTGATTTAATTCCTTGACTTTGTAGAATGTACTCCATTACAAATGACATCAAAATTTCACCAGAATACGCTAAAGTTTTAGAACGAATTTCATCAGAAAATTCCTTTTTTTCCATGGCCTTTTCCAATTCAATCCTAACTTTATCCAAACAATCATCAATTATTATTTTACAATCGTCATGAAATTCTGAACTTACAAGTTCCAATATTTTTTCGTATGTTTTCCTTAAAATAATCAAATCAAAAATTTTTCCTTCTTTTGCTCTGTTTCCAAGCTCTATTGCAACATCTGTTAATGATGTAGTTTTTCCTTCTACAATAGTTAGTGGAGCAGAAAATACAGCAACAACTTTTGCGTTTTTGCTAATGGTACTAATTCTCTGAATTATCACTGGAATTGATATGCCATCAATCCCAATTGTACTACCTCCAAATTTTGCAACTATCACTGAATCCATTATGTCGTATGAAACACTTGCACTATTATTCGTTAGTTTAACACTGACATTTTTTATGATAATCTACTATCAGTGTATTTGAAAAATGATTTCTCAAAGTTTAAATGGTTTTTAGCAAGAAATTTGCTGGGTCCATGGTCCAGGTCGGTTATGACGTCGCCCTTACACGGCGAAAATCCAGGGTTCAAATCCCTGTGGACCCATTCACCTTTAATGGGACAAATAGTTCCAACATGAATAAATTTCAGTTGAAGATAACAATTGACTCAGAATCTGAGATGCTTGGATATGGAATAGGTATCATATTACTAAACATTGGAATGTACTTTGTTGCTCCAGCCGTTCTGATCATGAAAGTTAGGAAAAATTGAATATTTTTTAACCTGATGTCATTAAGCATATTATATTGAGTGAATTATCCATGAACGATAAAATGACGTTAATTCAGTATGCGATTGAAAAATATGAAAAAGAAGAAACGTTGGTTGAAAAACTAAAACATATTTTACCAGAAAAGGATATTCAACGTAATCTAGACACCCTTATTGGGACACAACGTGTGCGTAGAATCGGTCCTGAAATTTTACAAAATAACCAAAGCCATACAGAATTACCAAGTTTGCCTGAACACTTGAAACCATTACTAGAAAAAATTTAATTTTTAGAAAGCCCTAAAGCCTTCTGGTCTAACATTTTCAGGATGTTCTTTCAGCCAAGAGATTTTTTCAAGCATTGCATCTTTTTCATGAGGAAAGATTCCAGCTATATTATATGCATTAGAACCATGATTTGCTCTAAATACCATTTTTTCTTTAACGTCAATTTGCTGAACCAAATCATGTAGTTCAGTCAAAGCTTCATCATCATTGATTGGATGAAATTCCTCCCCAAAC
>Ga0209501_10006042_pt1 | contig 10985 bp, 20 predicted proteins | sample ArcticOcean_MG_C_4_FD_187434 | JGI IMG/M metagenome (GOLD analysis project Ga0209501, IMG submission 187434) | Marine microbial communities from western Arctic Ocean - ArcticOcean_MG_CB4_134 (SPAdes) (version 2) | ecosystem: Environmental > Aquatic > Marine > Oceanic | place: Arctic Ocean...
AAATATTGAATTTATTTCAGTCTCTGAGCCACTTAAATAATCTTTTTTTTTAAACTGTATGCTTTTTGAATTGCTGAATGGAGGGTTTGAAACAGTTAAAACAATTGTCTCAGAATCTTCACCATAGTAATTAATAGCTTTTACTGGTATATTATAAGTACCACTTACTAAAGCTGACCCCCCTATTAATTTCCTTACATTACCTTCTACATTTACAATATCTGAAACAGTTGACAAATCCCATTCATAACCTACTCCAAAATTTGCAGTTAATTCATAATTAAGGGTTTGACCTTGGGCTAAATTTATAGTAAGGTTTGAAGTTATTACAGGGACATTACCACCACCGCCACCAGTCGCTTGAAAAATAGCGTTTAAATTGTTAGTAGTAGTTTGTCCGTCTGTACCCCATGCAACACCGTTTTTATCTTCAAACTGTGTATAATCAATATCTGATAATATCTCTATATCTCTAGCAATATCAAATACTGAAAGTGTGCTATCTGTTGGATTATCTTGTACGGCTTGTAGATTATTTAAAAATTGCGCCCCGTTATTATCTTCAATAAATATAGCATTCGCATTATTGTCTATATAAATTACTATCATAACCCTCCTTTTATTACTTGAACAACAGAACCAGCATTAACTAAAGTCCCGTCATTTTCTAAATTAACTTGTATTTTAATATAATTATCTTTCGTATTACTGTCACCCATATAAATTAAATCAGGTTTTAATGCTTTTCTATATCCAACACCTGAGCCACTATCTAAACGTCCTACAATTGTCTCTAAGTAATACAAGCCAGCACCAGTGCCTAGCTCGTATCTAATTTTTAATAAACTATTGTTAACTTTTGGCGTTATTGTGTAGTCATTTCTTATTAATATAGTATCACCTATAATTAATTGAGTTGGGTCGATATAACCTGTAGTTGTATCCATTAATTCATTGACTCCAAAAGGTAAACTACTTAAATTAGTAAAAGAACCTAGACCATTATTAGGTATGTCAGTCCAAGTATTAGCTAATAAAGTAACGGGAGTAATGCTAGTAGAAGAATCATTATAATCAGCAAAGCCGTTTTTTATTTTATCTTTTACGTTTATACTCATAAAGTATTCTTTAAAAGATTAAAAGTAATAGTTGATCCAACACCTACACCAGTAGAATCATAAACAAACCTAATATATTTAAAAGTTAAAAATTCGTCTTCAAATAACTCAGGTAGTGATATGTTTTTTATATTTTCATAAGTCGTAAAACTCAATAAATCACTAGTGTTACTTGCTTGAAATTCTATTTTAGGCTTAGGATTTGCTCCAGATAAGTTATTGAACCAAATATTTAAAGAATAACCTTTAAAATCATCCCACATTAACGCATCAGTTGTAAAATCACTAGTAGCATCATAAGAAACTACCGCATTATTCGCAACCCTTACTGTTATTTCTTCCTTTAAAGCCATGACGCAACATCTTTATTTAAACCGTTATATTCTGGGTAAGTTGCTGAATTTTCGCAAATATACCATTGTATAACATTATAAGTCTGTAATCCTAAGTTATAACGTTCTGTTAACCCTAATTGAATATAACTAACGCCTAGCGAATTACTAAATTGATTCTTTACATTACCAGAAATAGTGTTAAAATAATCGCTATCACCTACAAAACTATAGTAAACAAATCCTTTAAGCATTTCAACCATACCCAAAGAACGTTCTTGGCATCCACTACCTAAACTAACGTCAATACTAAATGCATCATACAATGATAAGAATCTAGCCGTTACAGGTTTGTTTGTAATTGGGTCAATGTCTGCTATAAATAAATCATAAAGAGTATTACCTAATAAATCACGTAACATAGTTGGTTCAATCTCATCAATGTAAGTTTGAATTTTCTCATCATTATTACCGCCTTTAGCGATTTGATGAAAACCTATGTAATCTGTGTATTTAGTAAGACTCATTTCTTAATTGTTTTTACCACCAAAACCCCGACACGTTAGTATCGAGGTAATGAATGATTTTTAAACTAATTAAGCTTTTTTAGCTTGCTTGTTTTTAATGATTGAATCAGCAACTTCTTTTGTTACTTCATAAGTTTCACCAATCTTTAAGTGTTGAGCTTTGCCTTTTGGAGACTCAATCCCAACAACTTTTACTAGTACTTCTTTTTTATCTGACATTTTTTATGTTTTTATTATTAATATTAAGCTGTTTCTAAAGCAGCAGCATCAGTAGCAAATACACCTTTAATGAATGCAGTTCTTTTATTAGTTTTTACTAACGCTAAACCTCTCCATTCTGCCAATACTGTAACTAAATTCTTAGTAAAATCATCAGCATCTCTTCCGATTTCAATAGAAATAGAGCCTTTGTCGTACACATTAGCTAAATCAAAAGCACCAATCAAGTATTGACCAGCAGTAACTAATGTAGTTTGCATAATTGGAATACCATCTAAAGATAAATTACCAGCTACTAAAGCCAATCTTTCAACATAACGTTTGTCAGTTGCAGTAACTTTTACCATTTTTAATGCTGTCACATCTGACGGGTGCATTAAAATATAATTCGGCATTGGTTGTTCTGCAATCAAGATTTGATTAGCGGCAACAGTTAAAACATCAACAGAGTTTGCGTTATCAATCGAAAGTGCAAAAGTTCCAGCAGAAAACGCAGTTGCAACAGTTCTAATTCCGTTTAAGTTTGTACCTGAGTTGTCACCTTGATAAACTTGGTTTTCAACATCTTTTAATAATTCTCTCATTAACTCGTTGTTAATCTCAGAACGCATAAAGTCAATATCTCCTACCATTTCAGTAGATACTTTTATAAACGCTGTTCTTTTCTTAACAGACTCAGAAACAACTACTAAATCAAAATCAATTTGATTCTTTAACGCTCCCTCAGCAGTACCACCAGCAGAACCTTCTTTGTTTGCTTGACTCACCCAAGAAATGACATTACTTGAAGCTGTACCTCTTGATACAATATCTAATAATCTTACTTGTCTTGACGCTAATGAATCCATTCCTGCTAAACGTTGTTCAACTGGCACATTACCACCTGATACGTTTGTAGAAATAAGCATTGTTCCTACCGCTTTAAACGATACGCTTTCTTTGTCTCCTTCTGAGATTCTTTTTAAAGTGTCTGCGTTGTCTTCTAATCCCTTAGATATTGTAGCACCGTTCAAGATACTTACGTCTCCTTCATTGGTTTTATTAACGTTTTTAATCGCTAATCCCATCTCTTTAAGAGCATCATTTAACGCCTTAGACTGTTCAATTCTTAAGTCAGTTAATTCAGATTTCAAATCATCAATAGACTCTTTGTTTTCTTCTTTAAGTGCTGTCTTTAGTTCTTCTTGCTTTACTGCATTGAACTCATTGTAAAACTCAGCAATTTTTTCTGCTGTAGTGTCTTCTTTAATCTCGTAACCTTTAGAGGCTAACCATTCTTTAAACTTCATCTTTATAGATTTTTATAAAAGTTAATTACGTCATTTTGCTCTTTGCTAGTGACTTGTTTTTGAGTGTCGTTTGACGGCTCGGTTTTATCAGTGTCCTCTGACGGCTGAATATTTTTATTGTCTAGTATTCCAGTCGCTCCATTTGAGCCCCTTAGTACTAAACTTGATTCTCCTATGTTCTTTGCTTCGGTAACAACCCAGAAATAATCTATTTCATCAAAGTCATCTTTATTAGCAATTGCATCAATGTTGTCAGTATAAGCTTTGAACTCTTCTACATCATCTTTAGATGTGCTATTCATTGCTAATTCAATTTTAACATACTGCATCCTTACGCTTGCTTCTATATCGTCTCCACTCTCTAACCATTCTTTTGCTAAATCATTTATAATATTAGCTTTATCGAATTGGTAGATTAATGCTTGTGTATTTCCTTCGTAACTCTTACCAATAGAACTAAACGGTATAGTAGCTAAGAACATTTTAATATTATCCTTTTTAACTACCACGTTAGCCATTTCCATTTTATGGTCAGTAACTAAATAGTTTTTACCTTGTTGGTCTCGTACTGTTCTGTCCCAAATACCAACCTTATGTAAATCATCATGACTATCTAGTACTCCTGTAGTGTTAACCGCTAAATAATAACTATCGTCTGAATCAAATAAACCTTTAATAGTAGTATCGAACTTAGATACATCTAGTTTTTTACATGAAACACCCACGTTTTTATCACTAGACTTTTGAATCTTAGCCTTTTTAACTGCAATAATATCAGATTTATTAGCCTTCAAAGCCTTGAATAACTCCTTTTTATTACCAAATGTTTTATCTAATTCCTTACAAACTATCATTTATTTACAGTTTTATCGTTCTCAATTATCTTTAACTTGTCCTTTATAGATTTAACTACAGTCTTGTTAAGTCCTTTCTTATCTAAAAGTTGTTTAATCTTCTGTGCTTTGTCCATTTCCTACAATTGTTTTTGCTTTGTCCTCTTCAAATCCATAAACAGTCATAAGTATCTCAACTTTTCCGTTTGTATCTGTTGGACTTGCTAACACATCTTTGATACCTAGAGCGTTAACCCTGTTTTTGTCTGCTTCCTCTTTTTGATTACTTTGTAGTGCTTCAATTGCTGAAGTATCTACTTTTATAATAAAATCAGTATTGTCTACTCTGTTAATCCCTTTTACTATTGCTTCATTATAAGAACCAACTAATTTAGTTAAGTTCGGTATGATAGCATTTTGATACATTGACTTATTAGCTTCTGTGACGTTGTTAAAAGAACTTGAAGAAACATCATTAAATAGTTTAGAATCTAACCCGTAAAGATTACATAGTTGACGGTCTGTTAATACTCCTGACTGAATCAATTGTAAATCTGCTGAACTCATACCCATTTGTAGGTAGTCTAAATCTGCACTCGTAACGTGTGTACTAGCAAACTTATCTATTCCACTAAGCATATTCTTAATAGCACCCTTTACAGCTTTCGCCATGTCCTCAGAAAAACGAGTATTAGTTTGACCTCTACCACCTTTATTAGTAAGAATACCTTTAACGCCTTGGTTCTTTACGACTACACTAATAGCCTTTTGAATATCAGTTGAACCAGTAAGAGAGTATAAACCCGCCTGTAATGGACTAAGACCTTTTAAGTAGTCTAATCCGTATTGAGTAGGGTTAATATGTTTTAAGTGATTTAAATCGTCTGATTCTATTCTAAATTGGCTTTGCTTATCTGTAACTTTAAAGCCGTTATTCTTTAACAAATAACTATTAGGCACAATAGGCTCAATGATTCCACTAGGTATAATGTTTAATACGTCCGCGGTTCTTTGGTCTACTAAGTTATCTTTCTGTTGGTATAGATTACCCGTAGTAAGTAAGTAGGCTAATGCAACCTCTTTCCATTCGTCTTGGCTAAGTAACTCGCCTCTATAAGTTGCAGGTTGTTGAAACGTATCATAAACCCTACCATTAGTCACATATTCCTCTGTTCTGTTATCCCAAACCCCTAAAGGAACGGTAATAGAAGTAGTAAGAATCTTATTTATAATAGCGTAAACAGTTACATTAGAACCGTAACCCTCATCAATTAACTTTTGCTCGTCTTGTGTCTTAGACTTGATTAAACCATCAAAACCAAATAATTTACTAGTACCGTTTATAAGTTTTATTTCGCTCATTTAGTACGGTATTTAGTTAAACCCAAAAAACCCACTAAGTTAATAGTAGGCTCTTTAGCGATAATCAATAGAAAATAGTTTTTTGTCATATTCTGTTACGAATGCGTACATTGTCATAATTTGTTACAATTATATACAGGTCAAAGATACTAAACTTTATTTAATAAATTGCAATTATACTAATTATTTATTTAGGTACACATACAGTCACTTGGTCAACGTCTCCCGTGTTCATTGTTCCGTTACTCTCAAAAGTATTTTTATCGTCTGTACTGCCTTCTAATTCATAATTGTAAGTAGAAGTACCTAACACGCTTGTAGTTGTTATAGTGCAATCCCATTTCTTAGTACATGATGTTAGTACTAGACCGAGTAATATTAATTTAATTGTTTTCATATTATTTGTTTTTGTAAATATACTAATTATTAATTGAAACTCTCGGGGAATTTCCAAACCCACTCATTTAAAAAAGTTCTATTAGTTTGTACGCCTTGTTTATCTTTAAACTCATTAAACGAAAGTAACTTTATATCATTGAACGGTTTAGAGGTTAGTTGCCATGCTTGCTGTGTTATCCACCAATCCATGTAAATGTTAAATTCTTTCTTATCCTTATTTGTTATTTCCATACTGTAAATATACTAATTAATTAACTAGCAATAAAAAACCCCTACAATTAATGCAGGGGTTATATTATTCTCATTGGTCTATATTTTGATTAATAAAGTCATTTAATTCTTTTAGTTTTAAATGTTGCTCTATAATTAATGAACCACTTTCTTTTGTATCTTTTCTTAGTCTCTCTAATTCTTCAAAGTCAGTAATTCTACGACTTGACAAAACTGCGTTTTCATGAAGTAAGTTATAATAATCACACTTAAACACTTTAATTTTAGAATATTCGTAATTATCTTTTGATAACTTAGTATTTTCAATTTTTAGTCTATTAACCTCACTTAGTAGTTTTTTTGCTTTTTTCCATCCGTTCAACATATTTCTTTGTATTTAATTAACAAGTCAAAAGCTCTATTACAAAGTCCATTCCTATTTTCTCTACTATAGTTTTTATAATAAGAAACTTTAAAATAATCACTACCCATCACTCCCTCTCTAAATTTAACCCTTAAACATTCTTCTTTTTTACTGTAGTAAATCGGTATATTAGTATTAAAATCACTTTCATAACCTATTAAATCCCATTCTGACTCTATCATATTATTTATATCTTTATTAATTCCAAAGCTTTATTAATTGATTTCAAACGCTCTTCTCTAATTTTAAACGCCTCTTTGTATTCCGTACTTTCCCATCCTTCCAAAGCTTTAATTAGACTCTCTTTTTGGTCTTGTAGTACTTTTATTGCATATTCCATAATTATAGTTTTCTACCTATTTTTACACTAACGTCACTACCATAATTGTATGGCTTAAATACCAATACATCAATCAATGACTTCAACACTTGACGACCTCCTATTGGTTGATATGGTTTAGACTCATTAGGTAAGAAACCAAATAATAAACCGTCTATTGTAGCCACGCCACTTGTTCCGTTTGTTCTACCTGAGAATCCATTTGTAAATGTTCCTGTAAGTGTTGCAAATTTTACTATAGTTGAAGTTGTCATATCGTTTATTTTAGTTATTTAATTTCTATACGTCAAAGATATACAAACTATATTGTATTTACAAACTATTTACTACTTATTATTAATTTATTTTCAACCCAATAAAAAACCCCTACAATTAACGCAGGGGGCTAGTCAGCAACGACTACACGCGTACTAATAGCGTACTTTTAATCCTTTGGCATTTGTCTACGAATAGATTCAATTCCTACTTTGTAATCTTCTATAGTCATATCGTTATGTTCTAACAATTGCTCTATTAAAACTAATAACCCCACACCGTTAATAGTTACCGTAGACATATCAGCATTACCATCAGTAACAGTTAAATCCATTTCTTGTTCGTTAGCGTCACCAAGTAATAGTAATGTACAATACCCGTCTTCATCTTTTAATACTTTTGTTACTTTCATATTTATTTTGTTTGATAATAATTTAACTTAATATTCTTTTTAATCGTTAATTCTTTAATATCTTCAAATGAAAGATTTAATACTATTTCGCCCGTTGTAGTATTTACTATACTTAATTTATCTGAACTTTTTATATGAACCTCTGAACTTTTCATGCCCTATTTATTTTCACTAAGTATAACTAAATCCTTTAACTGCGCTGTTGTGTAGTCTCCCTTTGGTACGTGTGTAGTTTTGATTATCTCCGTCTCAATCTCTTCCTGTTTAATCTCTTTCTCGTACTGCTCATTGTGAGCCTTATTGTCTGCTATCTGCTTCTTAAGTCCTTTGTTAAAAGCCTTGTTGTCTTTAATCAGTTTCTTTAATTGTTCTATTCTATTCATCCTATTTGTTTTTAATTAATCCCAATATTTGTTTGTAAATGTCGCTTTGTTTGCGTCACTCTTAGTGTAAATAACTTTAAAGTTAGATTTTCTATTCTCATTACCTCTATTATCTTTAACAGTTCCGTTGACTGCTTTTGCAAAACTATAAGCGCTCTTCTTACTACTAAATCTCCTACCTCTTAATCCCATATCTATTTATTTTGTTTAACAAAGATAGTATAAATATATTATAAATACAAGTTAATTGGATTAATTGTTAAACTACAAAGAAATCCTGCTTTCTCAATTGATATGTAACAGCGTATCTAAGAGCGTCTAATAAGTGATTATGATTGTCTACTGGAATAGATGCTTTCTTATTGTTCCAACAGTAATTATTAAGCTCTTTAATCATGTTTGGACTGTCCTCTATGATTAATTTGTAATCTCTCACTAATGCAATACCGTTTACAATACTATCTTTTCCTTTAGTACAGGCAATTATATTAACCCCACGCTGTTGTAGGTCGTTTATAAGTCTTGGTTCTGCATTATCTCCCACTATTAAATCGTCAGGTTTACCTAATGCGTTTTTATTAGCTTGTGCAATACCCTCAGTATTTAGATTAGTGTGATAAAGATATTCTTTGCAATAGATTAGTTTCTTTTTATCGTCAATAGCCACTTTAATTAGTGTAGTAGGGTCAGGACTAAATCCGTAATCTTGACCGAATAAGTAAGGTAGTGAACTATCGAAATCTCCAATGTCCCAATTCTCATAAATAACACCCTCGGCTTTATCTAACCAACCCCCTAGTATTTGATGGTTATACTTATCGGGTCTATTAACCCTAATATTCTCAACGTTAATTAAAAATGATTCGTCTAAGTTCTTTAAATTATCTAGGTAAGTTGTGTGAATATAAGTAGTTTGGTCTTTAACACCATTGAACCCACCCTTTAAACTTTGTTGCTCAAAGAATTTCTGATATATCCAATGTTCCTTAGTCGTGGGGTTAAGTATTAGAATTACTTTGTTTTGTAATCCTTTAGTCCTGATAGATAAATCAATCTTATCAAATATACTTTCATCTACTAACTCCTCTGCTTCATCTAATACCCATGTTGTAATCCCTTGTAAGGACTTTAAAGAAGCTGTTTGATTACCGCTTGACGTCTTTATACCTTTAAAGATTATACTTGAACCAGTAAGCTTATTTGTGATACTATCTTTAGTTACATCAAAGCAATGTTGAGCGTTTAATAATTCTATCTTTTCTAAGAACTCAGGTATAATAGAAACGTTAGCCGAAACCATTGTATAACGAGTAAATAAAATCTTTTGGTTAGGCTCGAATGTAGATATACATAAGTCTAATGATGTACTGAATGATTTAGCAGAACCACGTCCACCAGTTAAAACAAAGTACCTTGTATCATTCTCAAATAAAGGTTTGAATTTATCACTAACATTTATATCCATAAGTCCCGTGGCTCTATGTCTAAGACTTAATCTTCTTTAGTTAAAAAATTAATCTTACTAAATCCTACATTCTCTCCGTTAGTAGTTAAATCAACTGATTCTTTTGGCTTACCGTATCTATACTCTAAGTATAACTTAACGGCTTGGAAGTTGCCCTCCATTACCATCTCCTTTAATTTAGTTATAACTTCATCTTGTTCAATGATATTATCTAGGCGTTCAATAAGTTTCTGTTCATCAGCCTTAGTAGGGCGTCCTGCTCCCTTTCTTGCTCCTCCACGATTAGATTTCTTATCTGCCATAATTGATAAAGTTTTGTTTATTCAAATGATTAAAAGAAACAGTTATAAGTAACTGCCCATAGCTTCATGTAGCTAACTACTAAGAAAGGTAATAGTGTTACTACCCCTAATATAATTAACCATCCTTTTAAATTGTTATTCTTTTTCATAATTCAAAGATACTAATAATATTGTAAATACTTACTATACCTTACTGATTAATTGGTTTGTACTTGTTTACTAACTCTATTGCTTTATCTTTCATATCCTCTATTTAATCCGCTTAGTTCTTATTATATTTAATTGATAAATCAGTTTATAGCGCATTGAAACGCGCCATAGTCACGTGTTGTGCATAATACTACAATCCTACTCTTTTACAAGCAATATTAAAATACTCTTCATTCATTTCAATCCCTATAAAATCTCTACCTGTATTTTTGCAAGCCACTCCCGTACTTCCGCTTCCCATTGTCGCATCAAAAATAGTCATTCCTTCATTACTGTAAGTTTTAATTAAGTATTCAAGTAATGCAGTAGGCTTTTGCGTAGGGTGTACACTTTTACTTTTTCCAGTTGCAAATTCAATTATGCTTTTTGGGTATCTCTTATTACTCACACTCCCACCGTCAATAAACTGGTCTAAATGTTTTACATAGCCTCCGCCACTAACATACTCCTTACCCTCTGTCATTTGTGGGTTGTAAACTCGTGGGTTTTTTTCGTCAAATTTTCTTATCAATTCTGCTCTAAATTCCTTATTTTCTATATTTAAAACCTCCCAATCAATAAATGATTTCATTATATCAATACCATAAACCTCAATAAGTTTGTTGTAAGTATTTTTTGTACATAATCCGTACTGAGTACTTTCAACCCTAAAACAATGGTCAGCACATTGTCCTATTCTGTTTATTATCTCTTTCTTCTTTAACCCAATAAAACTCAATACCTTTTTAAAATATTCTCTTTGTGGGTGCTCTCCTTTTGTATCGTGTTTTGTTGGTTCGTTACTAAAAACTAAAACATCTTCATAATAATTTAAAGGTGCTTTTTTAGCAGTTAAAGCATTTGCAAAGTGGTCTTTTTCCCATATCATACTATAATTAAAAGGCACGTTTGGCAGTGCTTTATTT
>Ga0209501_10006048_pt1 | contig 10981 bp, 9 predicted proteins | sample ArcticOcean_MG_C_4_FD_187434 | JGI IMG/M metagenome (GOLD analysis project Ga0209501, IMG submission 187434) | Marine microbial communities from western Arctic Ocean - ArcticOcean_MG_CB4_134 (SPAdes) (version 2) | ecosystem: Environmental > Aquatic > Marine > Oceanic | place: Arctic Ocean...
GATCACCGACCATCTCATGCGAGCGCAGTGGAGCGGGTTCGAGGCGTCCTCACCCTCTCGCCCCCGCAGATATTCTCCCACAATCCAGATCACGGCTCCGAGCAGAATCATCGTGTCGATTCCGATGGTTGCGCCCATCGCATGGCCCGTAACGGCATACGTTCCATGGATGATCGCGTTCAACGGCGGAACCGAGATGAGTACGGCGGATCCAACAATCGCCACGGACCAATACTTCGCGGCTGAGAAGCTGCCCCGTGTGGCACAGAAGGGCCGATCTTCCCTGGTACGAACCAGCTTTACGAGATCCGACACCGCGCGGACCAGGATGATGATCTCCATCATACTCACGACGAAAGAGATCCACTTTACGAGATCACGCTGAGGGAGATGGTAGGTATGGTGCGCAAAATTGGTGAATGAGTTGAGGAGGCCCACCGCAAAAAGGGCGTATGCGGTTCGCGAGTGTCCGTACTCGGCGTCCCCGGAAATCCGTTCGCCGATATAGATGACGGAGCCGTAAACGAACAGGTTGAAGGCCCCCACCAGGGTGCCCGTCGCCTTCCACTGCACCCTTAGGTCGTGTACCGGATCACCCCAAAATTCGGGCAGCAGATAGGCGTGCTGTTCAAGGAACGTGTAGACAAAAAACACGGTTCCGACACCCCACATGGTAACGTAGAGAGGACGGTTCCAGAAGCCGGGACCTACGATACGGAAGAAGTTCCAGGCATAACAAAGCCACCCGGTGAGGATCAGAATCGAGAAGGCTGGGTGGAAACCGACGTACTCCCGGCCTGAGCCTACCCCCGATAGCAGAGTGACGAGGATTCCACATCCCGCCGCTGCCCAACAAAGAACCTGAATCCGTAGGCGCCACCGATCGCCGTCGGTCGCGTAGCCGCCGTGGTCCATGAGATAGCGGTGAACCACAGCCATCCCGCCCAAGAAAATCCACGCGGACGCGAAGGTCGTGTGCACCGGGCGTAGCTGCCTCAAATCCAGTCCAAGCGACTGGAACGTCGGAGCCAACGATGGAACGGAGTAGAGCGCTCCGAGCAACCCGCCCACGAGCGTTATCGCAATGGCGATCAATCCACCACGCAGAAACGTGATCGTCGCGAACTGCCGCACCGGATCGGCATCCTCGAATGGTAGAATGCGGAGCTCCGTGCCGGTCACCGACGGAGCGACTACCTCGTGCGGCTGCTGCGTAGCGGTCGCTCCGTCGATTTCGTCTACCTGACTCATCGGAACTCCCACCAGGGGATCTGCCCCAGATCGACTGTGGACCCCGATGACGCTCTGGCCAAGTCGGCTTCCAGGTCATCCCTGCTCTCGCCGAGCCAGCGTAGAAACTCGATCACGTCACCCAGCTCAGATTCATCGAGGGCCGGAATCGGCGGCGGCATGCCGATCTCAGGACGGCCCACGGTCAACACACGCTCCATCTCCTCAAATGAGAGACGCCCCGTGACCGTTGAAAGGTCAGGGGCGCCGACAGGTGAATCACTGAGCGGGAGGTGACAGCTGGTACATGGTCGAGCCTCGATCGCGGCATAGCCTGCCCTAGCCTCCGCCGATGCGCCTCGCAACGCGTTCTCGACGACTCCGTCGAACAGCCCCCACGGGCCGCTGCCCTCGGGGAGGGAACCCATGCGAAGTTGGCCCAGGCCGAGATCGGGCCGGTCCAGGGCTTCCAAGTAGGCAGCGACGGCGGCAATCTGCTCGGCCGTGTAGTTGAACGCCGGCATCTGTCCACTCCCGACGGTCAGGAGTGATTCCAGCCGGGAGGCCTCGAGCCGACCGGCAACGTTGGTGAGGTCCGGGCCGAGAAATCCACCCTGACCATACACCTGATGGCAAACCTGACAGGACCCCTCATGCCAAAGAGCCCGGCCCTGAAGAGCAGCCTCTGACAACGGCTCTTGCCGGTCATCAGTGTAGACCAAGGTGGTCTGGATCCCAAAGGCGGCAACCAGGCAGGCCATCGCGATCTTTTTGATGGAAGCCCTAACCATGCGCCGCCATTTTCCTCCTGATGTGGTCGAGTGCCAGTGGCCGGAGCTCAGCTCGTCGAAGCCCCGCCGGTTGAAGCCCCATGCGTTGGGGCCCCGGATATTCGCCGACAAGAACAGCCATTCTAAGGTGATTGGGCCTCATACCCAAGTGGCCAAGGGCCCTAAAGGCCACAACGCCCCTACAGGCCGTTGATACAGGCCCGGCGACACCCCTGATGGACACACATGGGCTGCCTCCCTTCCCACCCAGGGCCGGTCTTGATAACCTGGGTCTCAAGGGGCGACCAAACACGACATAACCCCCCTTTCCCTGCGACGACCCAAAACCAGACATCAGGTGCAATGGCACACGACAGCATCGCCGTCATAGACTTCGGCGGGCAGTACGCCCACCTCATCGCCACGAAGGTCCGCCGTCGCGGCGTGCATGCCGAAATCCGCCAACCCGAAGACCCGATCGACGCGTTCCACGGGTACCGCGGTATCATCATTTCGGGCAGTCCGAGCCTCGCCTCTCACGGCGAAGACTCCGACTACAACAAAGAGATCTACGACCTCGACATACCGATCTTGGGGTTCTGTTTCGGGCACCAGGAAATCGCCACGCACTATGGTGGCGAAGTCGTTCACGGAGGGCGGGAGTGGGGGCGAGCCGACCTACACCTCGAGCCGGGTCACGATCTGTTCGAAGGGCTCGGGCCCGTAGAGCCAGTCTGGATGAGCCACTACGACTCGGTGGTCGGGGTCGGCCCTGAGTTTCAGGAGCTTGGCTACACCATCACGGCAGAGGGCTCTCCCGATCACCGTTACGCCGCCATCGGGTCGGACTCACTGCGGCGCTATGGGTTCCAGTTTCATCCCGAGGTCGACGATACGGTCCACGGCGATGACATGATCGCCAACTTCGTGTTGGGCATCTGTGGCTGTACGGCATCTTGGTCGATGGACGCTTTCATGGCCGAGCAGCGGAGTCGCGTTAGCGAACAAGTCGGCGACGGATCTGTGTTCCTCCTGGCCTCGGGTGGTGTGGATTCTACCGTCGCGGCCGCGGTCATCGGGCAGGCACTGGGCCCCGAGCGCCTCCATCTGCTCCATGTCGACAACGGCCTGATGCGGAAGGATGAGAGCCGGCAAGTGCTCGAGCTATTCAAGGACTTGGGGCTGGACACGAATCTCCATTTCGTGGACGCGAGCGACACGTTTCTCGAAGCCCTCGCTACGGCCATCGAGCCGGAAGCGAAGCGCCGCATCATCGGCGACACCTTCATTCGGGTATTCCAAGAGAAGGCGCGCGAGCTGGGCGTGGAGGATCACCTACTCGGACAAGGCACCATCTACCCCGATACGATCGAGACAGGGGCGACCAAACGGTCGGACACGATCAAGACCCACCACAACCGCGTGCCTATCATCGAGGAAATGATCGCCAACGGCACCGTGGTGGAGCCCTTGGCGGAACTCTACAAGGTGGAAGTGCGAGAGCTGGGCGAACGCCTGGGCATTCCCTACGCCGCGCTCTGGCGACACCCATTCCCTGGCCCGGGCCTAGGCGTCCGGCTTCTCTGTAGCGACGGCATTCCGGATACCGAAGGCCTCGATGGGGACCACAAGGCGGTACCTGAAGCGGCCCGTCGCTTTGGGCTCGAAGCCCTCGTGCTTCCCATCCGTTCGGTCGGCGTGAAGGCCGACCTCCGGGCCTACGAGCATCCGGTCCTGCTGACGGGGGATGTCGAGTGGACCACCCTGCTCGACGCGTCGTCGACCCTTACGTCGGAGATTCCAGGGATCAACCGCTGCATCTGGAATCTGGGCACCGAGGGACCCGATGCCGCTCGACCCATCGCTGCGACCGCGACCCGAGCTCGGCTCGACGTCCTACGCGAGGCCGATCACATCGTCATGGAGGCACTACGTCGGCACGACTTGTACGATGAGATCTGGCAGTGCCCCACCGTCCTTGTTCCCATAGAGGTCGGTGGCCGGAAAGGGGAGATGGTCGTGGTGAGACCCATCCGGTCCAAGAGAGCCATGACGGCCTCTCCGGTAGAGCTGCCACCCGTGGTGCTGGACGAGTTACGCCAACAGATCCTCGGCCTCGATGGTATTTCCAGTCTTGCGTTAGACATCACGTCTAAACCGCCGGGGACCATCGAATGGGAGTAGCGGCTCAACCCACCGCTTGACGGCCCGAAGACGGGCGTCCCTCTTGAGGGACGGTCCGTCCTCACCCTGCTGCTCCGTAGTGGGTAGCCCTCTGCCTCTTTGCCCTGGACAGTCTGATGCGTTTTCTCGTCGACATTCGGTTCGTCTTGATCTCCCTAGTGACCCTTCTCGGTGCGTCGGCGCTATCTTCCGCCGCCCTGACGGCTCAGGAGACCACCCTGCTGCGCCCGGCTCGGGTCTTCGACGGTTCGACGCTTCAGGAGGGATGGGTGGTCCTGGTGCGCGAGAATCGCATCGCGGCGGTGGGGCCGGAGTCGGACGTCGACGCGCCCCGCGGCACGGTTGAGATCGACCTTCCCCGCACTACGCTGCTTCCCGGCCTGATCGAAGGACATTCGCACATCCTCCTGCACCCCTATAACGAGACATCCTGGACCGATCAGGTCCTCAATGAATCACTCGGCCTTCGCACCGCGAGAGCCACGGTTCACGTGAAGAACAGTCTCATGGCCGGTGTCACCACCATGCGGGACCTGGGAGCCGAAGGAGCCGGCTTCGCGGATGTGGGTATCAAGCAGGCGATCGACCGCGGGGTCATCCCGGGACCCCGCCTCCTCATCGCCACCAAGGCGATCGTAGCTACCGGTAGCTACAACCCGAAGGGGGCGCCCGAACTCGACCTTCCCAAGGGCGCCGAAGAGGCAGACGGCTACGACGACCTGATCAGGGTCACGCGGGACCAGATCGGCCGCGGTGCCGACTTCATCAAGATCTACGCGGACTACCGCTGGGGCCCCAACGGAACGACACAGCCCGCGTTCACGCAGACTGAGATCGAGACCATCGTGGACGTGGCGAACAGCTCAGGCCGACCCGTGGTGGCTCACGCGTCGACCCCGGAAGCCATCCGCCGGGCCACCCTTGCTGGTGTCGCCACGATTGAGCACGGCAACAACGCGACGGACGAGTCCTTTCGCCTGATGGCAGACAACGGGGTGGCCTTCTGCCCGACTCTGGCCGCAGGTCACTCGATCAGGACCTATTCCGGGTGGCGGCCGGGTGTGGACCCGGATCCGGCCAGCATCATCAGAAAGCGGGAGAGTTTCTCCCGAGCCCTCGCCTCTGGAGTCACCATCTGCTTCGGCGGCGACATCGGCGTGTACACCCACGGCAACAACGTGCTCGAGCTAGAGCTTCTGGTCGACTACGGCATGGACACCAAAGCCGCATTGATGGCGGCCACCTCGGGGAATGCGAAGACGTTTGGCATCGACGGCCAAGTCGGCCGTGTCGAGCCTGGCCTGTTGGCCGATCTCGTGGCCGTCGAGGGTGATCCGACACAGGACATCTCCGACCTCCGCAACGTCCGTTTCGTCATGAAGGACGGCGAGGTCTACCTATCGCCATGAGCAAACCGAAGCTCCTCAAGAAGGAGCTTGGCCTGTGGGATGTGTACGTTATCGCCACGGGTGCCACCCTAAGTTCGGGGTTCTTTCTGCTTCCTGGGCTAGCCGCGGCAGGGGCGGGGACAGGAATCCCCTTGTCGTACCTCTTGGCTGGGCTACTGCTTGTCCCCGGCCTGGTCAGCATGGCCGAACTCGCGACCGCCATGCCGCGGGCGGGGGGAGTCTACTACTTCTTGGACCGGAGTATGGGCCCCCTGATCGGCACGGTCGGCGGCTTCGGAACCTGGATCGCCGTCTCCCTGAAGTCCGCCTTCGCTCTTATCGGAATCGGGGCCTACCTGAGGCTCTTTCTCCCGGACCTGAACGTTGTGCCGATCGCAGTCGGCTTCGCCGTCGTGTTCGGCTTCGTCAACATATTGGGCGCAAAGAATTCCACGCGATTCCAAGGGTACATGGTCGTGGGCCTCCTCATCATCCTCGCTTGGTTTTCTGGTGCGGGATTCATGCAGGTGGAGTCGACGAATCTCGTCGGTATGTTCGGTCAAGCGCCCGTGGACATCGTCTCCACGGCGGGCCTAGTGATCGTCAGCTACATGGGACTCACCAAAGTGGCCAGCGTGGCTGAAGAGGTGCGTGACCCCGAACGGAACCTCCCGCTCGGCATGTTCCTCGCCTTCGCCACTGCCATCGTCGTGTATACGGTGGGCACCATAATCATGGTGGGGGTGGTCTCGGCGGACACCTTGGCCCTCAACGGTGGCGACCTGACGCCCGTGGCGACGGTGGCTGTCGTCCTGGGCGGGCCGTGGGGGAGGATCGTGGTGACCGGGGCGGCCGTTCTCGCTTTCTCGTCTGTGGCTAACGCAGGCATCATGAGCGCGTCCCGGTATCCATTGGCCATGAGTCGCGACAATGTGCTCCCCCGGTTCTTCTCGAAGATTCAGGCCGGTGGCGCGCCGGTACGCGCCATCTATACCACGGTGGCCTTGATTCTCTTGTTCGTCGTTCTGTTCGATCCGAACAAGATCGCCAAACTGGCGGGGGCCTTTCAGCTCATGATGTTCGGGCTCAGCTGCCTGGCCGTGATCGTCATGCGAGAGAGCCGGATCGAATCTTACGACCCGGCCTACCGCTCGCCATTCTACCCGTGGCTTCACGTCCTCGGGGTGTTGGCTCCGTTCTGGATGGTCGTCCAGATGGGGTTCCTCGCGAGTCTGTTTACCGGAGGGATCGTCGCTTTCGGGGCGATGTGGTACACCTATTACGCCCGCGACCGGGTGAGCCGCGAAGGGGCCATTCTACACGTCTTCGAGCGGCTCGGGCGACAACGCGACGGTGGCCTGGACCTGGAACTCCGGGAGATCATGAAGGAGAAAGGGCTCCGCGACGCAGACCCCTTCGAGGAGGTTGTGGCATCGGCCGCAATCATCGACGTGCCTGGTGGCACCAGCTTCCGTAACATCATCTGGGAGGCCGCCGCCTACCTGTCCGAGAGCTGCGACACGTCGGCAAACAAGCTGGGCGAAGGCTTCCTGCAGGGGACGGTGGTGGGGCTGACTCCGGTGTCACACGGCGTGGCGCTCCCCCATCTCCGGCTCACCACCATTGAAGCCGCCCGCATGGTCCTGGTGCGATGTAAGGACGGGGTCGAAATGGATGTGGACCCCGCGTCTGGCCCGACCGAGGCATCGCCCGAACCGGTACGGGCGGTCTTCTTCTTGGTCAGTCCAGAGACGGACCCAGGCCAGCATCTTCGCATCCTCGCACAGATTGCCGGGCTCGTGGACAGGGAGGACTTCATGGAGACCTGGCTGTCAGCCTCCGACCATCAGGAGTTGAAGGAAGCCGTGCTCCGCGACGAGCGGGTCCTCGCCCTTACGTTGCTGGCCAACGGTCCGGCCGGGTCGCTCATCGGCCGCGCGCTCAGAGAAGTGGAGATGCCGGAAGGTACCCTCATCGCACTGGTGAATCGGGAAGCTGAGGCCATCATACCCCGTGGCGCCACGGTGCTCGAAGAAGGGGATCGACTCACAGTTATCGGGGAGCCCGCCGGCCTCAAGATCTTGGGCCACCGCTACAAGCGCAGGGCAGCCGAGTCCGTATCAGATACCGACGGTTCATCAGAACCGTAATCGACGCTGCTGTCAGCCGGCGCGGCCACCCGCTTCGGCCCACGCGCAAGCGACGAAACGGCCATCATGAGACATTGAGAGGTCCAAAGACAACCGCTCGTCTCGACGGTGGAGTGTGGGGATCCCAGCCTCGCTCACAACCTCAATTTCGGACGGGCAGACCTTCATTAGTGACCCAACAGCCGCCCGCGCCACCTCCCTGACCCGTCTGCTGGAGCGATCGGCGCAGCTGGAAGCACCGCGGCCGGAGGCACCTCTGTGGGAGGCTCCTCGGACGGCAGCACCTGCCATCTCCTCGTTCGGGGCACCTTCTTCCCCTTCGGCGAGACTCGTCACCGTGAGTCGGCGCACTCGAGAGCCGACCCCGACGGGAGGTTTGTCCGCTGCGGACCCGTGATCCGTCTCGTGCACAGCCACGGCGTGCAACCACTCGTCGGCCCGCTCGAACCAGACGGAGAAACGCCCTGTTTGGTGAGTCACCTCGGCCCTGACATCACCGAGCATTCGGACCGCGAAGTCCCTCGGAAAGAACCGGACGTCCCGGTCCAGTTTACGGGCAATTTTGAAGGCGCTTTCCTTCGCCGCCCAAAGAGACCAGCGAAATTGGTGAGGCGAACCACTCCCGCCAATCTGAGTTCGTTCGGGCCCTGTAAACGCACGGCTGTCGAATCTGCCATGGATGTTTTCGGGCTGACTCCACGGGTCGTGGAGATCGACGATGTCGTTACCGACTAGCAAAATACTGCTGCTCCATGACGGACAATCGGGCGACAATCTGCTCCGCCAAATCCTTCGAGCGGCGAAGACCCGAGTGCTCCGATTCGGGCCGGAAGAGCTCGAAATCCACGTAGAACGAGTCACCACGAGCCGGCACGGTAGACCAAGTCGTCTGGCGGTCGCCGCGCATGTAGACACACAACGCCTGACAGTCCCGCACAGAGTTCATGATCCGTCCGACTCCGTGCGCGATGGAGTCGAACTCCACACGTCCTGTCCGACTGCGCCCCGCCTCCGGAAAGATCAGCGCGGTCTCGCCGCGAGCTAGGAGATGCTGGACGCGCTGGATGACCCCGGACACGTCTTTCCGATTACCGCCTCGCCTTATCGGAATACACTTCGTGATCCACGCCCCGAAGCGGCTGGGCCAAAGCGACGCGTAGTTGGTGTATTCGGGAAGGTTCCAGGGCATTCTAGAATAGTTGAAGAGGTACCACCAACTTCCGCCCAGAGCCCAGGCGACAACGGCCGAATCGGCCATGGTCAGGTGGTTCGCACAGATCAGTACCGGCTGATCATTCTCACGCATCATCGCGCGGAAGCGCCTGCGGAGTTCCACGGCGTCTTTGACGCGATACCGCATGAGGTAGCGCATGGCAAAGACGATCGACGTGATCCACACGACGGCCGACAATCGACCGACCTCGCGCTGGAGGGTCAGCGCCGCCCGGGTTCGAAGAGGAAGCTTCGTCACGACCGCTACTGCTACGAGATTTTTTCCTGGATGAGCCCTACTGCGTCACCGACCGTATTCACTGCGTCGGCGTCTTCGTCTTCGACCTCGATGTCGAACTCATCTTCGAAGTTCAAGATGATGTCGACCAACCGTGCGGAATTGACCTTGAGGTCTTGGAGGATGTTGGTCTCTTCATCCACCGCCTCCAGTGCCTCCGGGTTCTTCACATACGGCCGTACAATGTCGACCACCTTGGTGAAGATCTCTTCTCTTGTCATAAACGTTCCCCGTTTCGATCCGGTGCTAATCGACCCACTTACGGAAGATCGCACAAGAATTCACGTCGCCAAAGCCGAATCCGGCTTTGATAATGGTATTAAGCTCGGGCATCTCCCGCACTACATGCGGAATCGACGCCGCGTACTGCTCAATCTCGGGGTGCATATCCTCGCAGTTTAATGAAGGATGCACGAACCCTCCTTCCAGCATCAAGATACAAGCCACCGCCTCAAGCCCCCCAGCGGCACCCAACCCGTGTCCGATCATCGACTTGGTCGACGTGATGGCCGGAAACGTATCAGGCGTCCGTTCGAGCGCCTTAGCCCAAGAAGCCACTTCACGCGGATCTGCGCCAGTAGCGGTCAGGTGGCCGTTGATGGCGTCCACTTCGTCCGGGTCGATCGAGGCATCCTCCACCGCTTGGCGGATACAACGCCTCACTCCTTCCGAATTGGGCGCCGTCATGCTACCTCCACCTCGATGTCCTCCACAATTAATGGCCCCACCAAGGACCTCTGCGTAGATCCGAGCCCCCCTGCCCTGGGCGCTCTCTAGGCTCTCCAAATGGAGTAGTCCCGCACCGCTCCCCGGAACGAAGCCACCGGCTGACGCGCTCAGGGGGCGCGAAGCCTTTTCGGGCTCGTCATTGTGGTTGCGACACAGAACACGCATGGAGTCGAAGCCGGCCCAGGCATAGTGGCTCGATCCCTCAGAGCCACCGCAGAGCATTCGGTCGGCTCGTCCGTCAGCGATGCGACGGTATCCATCGATGATCGCCTCCAGACCCGTACTACAAGCGCTGGAGTTGGACGTCACCTGGTTGCCGAGGGCCAGCATCCCGGCCACTCGGGCGGAGACGCCACTACCCATCACCTGCTCGACGATGGTGCTCCCCAGCCTGCGCACCTGTCCGGCATCGGTCATCGGCACGAGCTTCTCACCGGTGGTGTCTAGTCCCCCGATTCCCGTCCCGAGAACTGTGCCCGCTTCCCAATAGATGTGATCGTCACCGGCCTCTGGACGCTCGAAACCCGCATCGGTCCACGCGTCGACGGCAGCGACGCATCCGTAGCGGTGGCTGCTGTTCATCGCCAGCAACTCGTCGGGCTCGAAATACTCCGTGGCGATTTCGTCGGCACCCTGAGGGATGCCGCCGACCGTGCATCCGAACTTCAGTTCCTCTAGGAGCGGCTGATGCCGAATCCCAGACACACCCTCGCGCAATGCCCGCCTATACTCCTCAAGGCCATTCCCGTTCGGTGCTATAACGCCGATGCCAGTAACAACGACTCGTTGGCTCATATCTCCACCCCCACGCCAGAAATAGTCCCTGAGAGTACCACCGTCCCATCGTCCAGGGTCATGGTCGCTTCGGCCCGAAATTTGTTACGTCGGTAAAATATTTTCTTCGCGGAGGTCGTTACTCGGTCGCCGGGCTTTACGATACCGGTGAAGTCGACATTCGCGTCACAAAACAAAGCCACTCGTTTCTTCACCCCTTCGACTCCATACTCGAGGGCGATGATG
>Ga0209501_10006052_pt1 | contig 10979 bp, 10 predicted proteins | sample ArcticOcean_MG_C_4_FD_187434 | JGI IMG/M metagenome (GOLD analysis project Ga0209501, IMG submission 187434) | Marine microbial communities from western Arctic Ocean - ArcticOcean_MG_CB4_134 (SPAdes) (version 2) | ecosystem: Environmental > Aquatic > Marine > Oceanic | place: Arctic Ocean...
TGCAGCTTCAGAAGATCAATTTAATATAAAACCGATTTATAAAACTTTTCCAGGCTGGAAAACCTCAACACGAGGTATAAGAAATATAGAAGAATTACCTAAAAAAGCTAAAGTTTATATACATGCTTTAGAAGATTTTATTAATGCTAAGATTTCAAGTATCTCTACAAGTCCCGAGAGAGAAGATACAATCTTAATTGAAGATCCTTTTCAGCTTTTAAAATTTAGTTAGCAGGTAGCAAATTTTTAGATTTGCTAGAATTAATCATTGATTTTTGAATTTTTTCAAAAGCTTTTGTCTCAATTTGTCTTATTCTTTCTCTACTAATTTTATATTTTTTACTTAGTTCTTCTAAAGTTTTAGGATTTTCCGTTAATCTTCTAGCTTCTAAAATTTCTTTTTCTCTATCATTTAAAATTATCATTGCATCGTAAAGTAATTCTTTTTTATCATCAAACTCTTGCTTTTGTGACATGATTAATTCTTGATCTAAATGATCATCAACTAACCAATCTTGCCATTCATCAGTTTCACCAGCTTTAACAGGATCATTAAGTGATTTTTCATGTCCCATTAGTCGACGATTCATATTAACGACTTCCCTTGAATCAACATCTAATCTTTTTGATATTTCCTCAACATGTGTATCTCTTAAATCACCTTCTTGGTTAGGTGCGATTTGGTTTTTAATTTTTTTTAGATTAAAAAAAAGTTTTTTTTGGGCCGTTGTTGTTCCCATTTTAACTAAGCTCCACGATCTTAATACATATTCTTGTATCGCTGCTTTTATCCACCACATAGCGTAAGTAGCTAACCTAAAGCCTCGCTCAGGGTCAAACTTTTTAACAGCTTGCATTAAACCAATATTACCTTCCGATATTAAATCATTAACAGGCAATCCATATCCTCTGTAGCCCATAGCAATTTTAGCAACTAATCTTAAATGACTTGTTACTAATTTATGAGCGGCTTTCAGATTTCCTCTTTCTTTCCAATTCTTTGCAAGCATGTATTCTTCTTCTGCATCAAGCATAGGAAATTTTTTAATTTGTTCCAAATAAAACGATAAACCTCCAATTGAAGGTGTTGGTAGATTAGTTATCTGTGTTTTATTATTCATCTATAATTATTTATAAACTAAATTTGGCTTTTCAATGACTTAATTTATTTAATAAATCTAGTATTTTCTTAAAATCTTTGGGTAGTTTTGATTTAAAGCTTATAAATTTTTTAATAGCAGGGTGCACAAAGCCTAAATTTTTTGCATGTAAAGCCTGTCTATTTAGTATCTTTAATTTACTTTCAAAATCTTCATTAATTTTTTTAAACTTAAGGTTTTTTTTCCCATACTGCTGATCTCCAAGCAAAGAGTTTCCCTTATAAGCCATGTGCACTCTAATTTGGTGGGTTCTTCCTGTTTCTAATTCACATTCTATAAAACTTATTTTAGGTACATCTTTTATATTGAAAACTTTTAAAGTTATGTAATTCGTTACAGCTTTTTTACCAGATATTTCAGTTACAGACATTAGTTGGCGATTTTTTCGACTTCTACCGATTAAAGTTTCAATTCGTCCATTGAGAGGTCTTAAAACTCCCCAGATTAATGCCTGATAAGTTCGTTTAATTGTGTGATTGCTAAATTGTTCTCCCAAATTAGAATGGGCTTTATTATTTTTGGCGATCACTAATAGTCCGCTTGTTTCTTTATCAATTCTATGAACTATGCCAGGCCTAATACTTCCATTAACATTTGATAGATTTTTTTTATATTTATAAATCAATGCATTAACTAATGTATCTTTATGATTACCAGCTCCTGGATGAACAACCATGCCCGCTGGTTTATTTATAATCAAAATATCTTTATCTTCGTAAATTATATTTAACTTAATTTTTGCTGGTAAAATTTTTATCTCATCTTTTGGAATTAGATTTATTTCAACACTATCATTTACTTTTATTTTTTTAGATGGAGACTCTACAATAGTGTTGTTAATTTTTACTTGTTTAAGCTCTATAATTTTTTTTAAGTTTGATCTTGTTAAATCAGGCAAGAGTTTTGTAAGAATAATGTCCAGACGATTTCCCGCCTCTTGATCTGTAATTAAGAATTTGGTTGAGTTATTAGGCATTTAAATTTACATTATCATCATACGCGTTCGTAGCTCAACTGGATAGAGCGCCTGACTTCGGAACAGTCGTGACTTAATAAATCTTCTCTATTATTATTATATAACAACACTTATAGCTTACAACATTTAAAATTAGTATTTCGGAACTCTATAGGAACTCTACTCAAACTGTTATGGGGCGTAATTCGTACAGGGTGTTTCATTTTTAAAACATAAAAATAAACACATGAAATAGATTCTTTTACACGCCTATCAATAACTTTTGTTATGCGTATTTCGCATTTAAACGATCGCACAGCGCTGCGTAAATCAAGTTGGTAGGTGGATTCATTTCGAAGCGCGGATAGATTCTAAATGGCCTCTATGAATCTTTAAACACTATAACTGAACAGCTTTAAAATCGCGCCGCCTAGTCGGCAACTTACTATCGTTGCTGCTGTTGCAGCAAAGCTCTTGACCTCAGACGCTTCGCGTCTTCGGTCGGTACCTCAATAGAGTTACCAGTTCAATTCTCAAATTTGAAAGATTTAAAAAGGGGGTACACTCCTTATACAGATAGGGATCCTAATAGATTACCCTTTATACTTGGATCTACACAGCCTTAGCCCTAAAAAACTTAATTAAACTTAGAAACGTGGACCGAAATATTTTAAAAATTTTAAAATGATTCCTAACGGATTATCCTATATAAATTTATTTCTTACGGGCCGATAGTTCAACTGGATAGAATGTCGGATTTCGAATCCGAAGGTTGTAGGTTCAACTCCTACTCGGCCCACGTTAAAAATTTTAATTTTTTTGCAATAAACTATTTAAACATGAATGCTCATGAACCAGATGTAGGCCAACTTATAATAGGATTATTGATTAATACTTCTATAGAGATTTTCTGTTAGGGCTTATAGGAGAATACGCAATAAATATGTTTACCCGGACTAGAAAGTTAGCTTTTATTATTGAGAAAGAGAAGATGAATTTTAATTCAAATTTTTTAATTTGATAAAAGTCCAATATTTAAATTTACTATGAAATTCATAGTTTTCTTTTAAATATGTATTTACTAAAATTAACCTCTTATCAGTTTCAATCCAAGAAAATCTTTCAGATTTGTAAAGAATAATCTTTGGCCTTTTTATTTTTAGTTGATTTATAAAGTTATCTTGTATTAGACTAGGTTCTGCAACAATTATTTGATAATAAATTGTACAAGATTTTTTTCTCAACAAATAAGGTATTGCAACTTCATCTGTGAAAATTTGAACACATTTTTCATTTTTAGTTAATTTTTTATAATAATTTATTAAAGAATTGTATTCATTTGAAGCAAATTCACTTTTAGAGCCATCAAAATCTCCACTTGACAAAAACTCTCTATCAGAAGCATCCAGAAGTTTATTTATTTTTACAAATGAAGTATTAATGTTTTGAATTTTATTTAAACCAAAGTTGAAAATAATTAGTAGTAATATAGTTACTGTAGAAACTACTTTTATGTATTTTTCATTCAATCTCAAAAAGTTCATCTTAATTTTTTTTTGTTTTAAAAAATTAAAAAAAAAATAAAGCGTAAATGTAGAAAGCAGAAGTATTACTGTTTCACTAGCTTCACTAATATGGCCAGAATCAGATCTGCTTAAACCTGATTTGTAGACAATTAAAGCCAACAAATAAAAGAATATAAAAAATATTTTTCCATTATTTGAAACATTATTTGATTTGTCAAAACATATATTAATCACAAAAACACCCGTTATAACAAAAAATATTAAATTTTTTGTAGCTCGACTATCATCTGAAAAAAAAGGTACCGGATGTATGAGACCGTGAAGTTGATCCATTTTTAAAAAAATATTTAGAGTATTGCTAATAAAATATTGAAATTCATTTACTGGTAAAATTATATAAAAACTAGACCAAGCAAAAATTGCCCCCAGCAATATTGAAACTACAAATTTATATTTTTTTTTAATTAAAAAAAAAAATATTATTAAAAAAATCAAAATATTTATATATGCCCCAACATCAATAAACCAAATCATAGAAATAAGAGAAAAAGCACCCAATGAAAAAGAAAAAAAGTTAAACTTGTGAGTATATTTAAGTGAAATGAAGAAAATATTTAGAAACAATAGAGTCATGCCGTTTCTTAAATAAGGACGAGAATCTGTGTAGTTACTCATAGACAAAAAAATTATTACCAAAATAGTAAAAAATAATATTTTTTTTAACTTGTCAAAATTAACATTGTCCGCAATTTGTTTTGCTAAAAATAAAAGAAATATTTTATAACTAAGAACTAAGAATAATTCAAAAAGTCTTGCTGAACCAATACTTATACTTGAATTTATTTTCCAAACAATTAACGGAAAAAAATTCCCATACATACCCCTATCTATGTACGAACTTGTCCAAAAATTATTTGTATCGAGGTAATTCATTGAAGACGTTAAGTACAAACCTTCATGAAATATATCTAAAGGAGATATCAATTCTTCAAACTCAATTAGTAAAAATTGTAAAAAAATACAAATAAGAAAAAAACCAAGAATATAATTAACCTCAGGTGTTATTGTGTTTTTTTCTCTATTTTCTTGAATAAAAAATATTTCTTTTAAGCTATAATTGTCATTTTTATAAGTGTACAGGTACGTTAGTAAGAACGGAACTAGAGAAATTAATATAAATAAAAAAAACCTAATAGTGTCATTACTAGAACTATAATTTTTTTCAAGATATTCCCCCCTATAATCAACAGCATCAGAAATCGGAAAATGAACAAACTTCCACACAATAGACGCAACTATAGTAGAGACCAACAATAAACAGAATAAATAGATTTTTTTTTTCATTGTTTTATCTTTTACTTTTATTAATCAAATTTATCTATATAAAGATGCTTGCTAATTATAAAGTTTTTTTAACCCCAATAAGTCATGCCTAAAAACAATCTTAATTCTTACTCACTTTCTATAATCATACCAATGATTAATGAGATTAAATCTTTAAAGAAAACATTACAAATCCTTAATTTAATTAAATGTAAAAAGGAATATTTAATAATAATATCGAAAAAACTTACCACTAAAAAAAATCAGTCAGAACTAAAAAAATTAAATAAAAAATATTCTAATTTTTTTACTTTCTATCAAAAAAAAAAATTTGTAGGAGGGGCGATAATTAAGGGAATACAAAAAGCTAAAAATAGTCATATCGCTATAATGGCAGCAGATATGGAAACAAACCCATACGATTTAAAAAAAATGGTTTCAATTTCCAAGTTAAATTTAAACGCTATCATAAGTGGTGATAGATGGATTCATAAAGATAGTTTCAAAAAATACAATTTTCTAAAATTAGCGGCAAATTATCTGGCACAAAAAATTATTAGATTAATTTTTAAGACAACAATTAATGATTTTACTTTTGCCTACCGTATTTATCCACAAAAAATATTGTTAAAATTTCAAATTAGTGAACTTCGACATGGCTTTGCTTTAGAAATGATTATTAAACCAATTAAATTAGGATATAGAGTAATAAATTTTCCTACTAAGTGGAAAGAAAGAAACGAAGGAGTGGCAACTTCCAGTATTTTTAATTATTATTCATTTTTAAAAGTTTTAATTAAAAATTTATTTTAGAATATGATTTATATTGCCACAACAACTATAAACGAGGCAACAAAAGCACTTAAAGCTTTTGCAAAAAATAATAATTGTAAGCTAATTGTTGCACTAGACAAGAAATCTAAAAATTTTAATTTAAAAAACTCCATAGTCTTAAGTACTGAATATCAGGAAAAAAAGTGGAAAAAGCTTTCTGATCTCATAGGGTGGAACTGCATACAAAGAAGAAACTTTGCTATACTGGAAGCTTACGAGAGAGGAGCTGAAATAATTGCACTAATCGATGATGACAATATACCTAAATCTAATTGGTTTAAAAATATTTTAGTGAATAAAAAAACTGAAGTAAACGAAGTGGTTTTAAATAAACCAATTTTTGATCCAATCGGCTACACAAATCATAAAAATTTATGGCACAGAGGCTACCCTCTCGAATTAGTAGAGGGAAGAAAGTATAAAAAAAAGAAAAAAAAGAATATTTTTTTCGATATTCAAGCCAACTTCTGGGATGGTGATCCAGACATTGACGCAGTTTGCCGTATGTTGTTTAAGCCAGAGTGCAAATTTGAAAAAAAATATTTTCCTTTTTATTCAAAAAAAATCTCTCCATTCAATTCGCAAAATACAATAATAAGTCGAAAAGTTGTAAAAGATTATTTTTTGTTTCCACATATAGGACGTATGGATGACATTTGGGCTTCATTTTATGTTTTGTCAAAAAAATACAAGGTAATTTATTGTGAGCCAACCGTATATCAAGATAGAAATATTCATAATTTAATTAAAGACTTTAAAAATGAAATTATCGGCTACGTAAATAGTGCCGATCTTGTTAAAGATTTATTAAAAAATCCGAATAATATATATAAATATTTACCTAAAAAAAGCCGTCAAGCTTTTGACGAGTGGAAAAAAATTATTAAAAAAATTAAATCTTAATATGAAAATTTTAATATTTGGTGGAGCAGGGTTTGTAGGCAGACATTACGCGTATTATTTTTTAAAAAGTGGCAATGAAGTGCTTGTTGTAGATAATCTTGCCAATCTTACCGGAGCAGTTCACCCAAAAAAGTGGACACTTTTTGATCCATTTAAATATAAAAAAAAATTTAAATTTATAAAAATTGATTGTAGAAAGTATTTTAAAAAAAAATTTGATAAATTTAATTTAGTAATTAATCTTGCGGCTATTGTTGGGGGAAGAGAAGTAATAGAAAATAATCCTTTAGCTGTTGCGGAAGACCTTGAGATTGATACCTCTTTTTGGAGGTGGGTCATTAAATGTAAACATGACCACATATTAACATATTCATCTAGTGCCGCTTATCCTGTTAATTTACAAACTAAAAAAAATTTTAGACTACTTAAAGAAAATGACGTCTCATTTGCAGACAGTAATATAGGATTACCTGACTTGTCTTACGGATGGGCAAAGTTAAATAATGAATTCTTGTCAAAAATTGCTTTTGATAAGTACAAAATTAAAAATACTGTTTTTAGACCTTTTTCAGGATATGGTTACGATCAAGATCTAAATTATCCCTTCCCAAGTATCTTGAAGAGAGCCCTTGATCACGATCAAAGAAAAAAATTTATTGTATGGGGTAGTGGATATCAAATGAGAGATTTTATTCACATAGAAGATGTAATTAAAGGATCTATAAAGATTTCAAAAAAAATCAAGAATGGTAGCGCTATTAATTTATCAACTGGCATTTATACAAATTTTATTAATCTTGCTAAACTATCTCTAAATATATTAGGAAAAAAAAATGTTGTAGTAGAAGGTAACTCAACTAAGCCCGAAGGTGTTTTCGCAAGAGCCGGATGTACTAAATTACAAAAAAAATTAGGATTTTATCCAAAGATCACTATTGAAAAAGGCGTAAGTGAATCACTAAAAATTATGAGCAAATAAATTTTAAAGAATCCAATCTTTTAAAATATTTTTATTTTGCCTAACAAAAGAAGGATAACTTTCGTCTATTTTAATTTTTTTTAAATCAAAACTTCTATCAAAAATATCTTGATTATTAGCAATTTTTTCTTTTATTTTTTTTTCATCAACAAATTCATTCTGGTTAAACTCTCCATGAGAATAAGATTTAATTTTTTTTGCAATATCTGATGGTTTTTGTAAGAAAGAAAAGTGCCAACCCCCACTAATTATTTGTTGTCCAAGTTTATCAATTCTCCAAAAAGGGTACTTTTTAAATTTTAAGTTTCTTAATTTTTGGGGTATTGGGAAATTTTTCTTTAAGGTAATTTTTGACCCTATCCAATTGCTTTCATTTAAATTTTGAAGATTAAGTTTGTACATAAACATCTTTTGGGAAAATGCAGTAAATTTTGTAGATTTTTTAATTTGGTTTAATTTTGTTAAATCAGGAATTTCATCCGAGTCTGACAAAATAATTAAATCATTATCATTTGCATTTATTAAACCTTCAGAAAGAGAATTTCTTTGGTGTTGCTCGACCAGAGATTCTCCACCTGTGTGATTTTCAAAATCAATTTTTTTGTCATAGTCTGCAACGATATATTTAATTTTATGTTTAAATTTACTAAAATTATTAATATTAAAACTTAGTTTTTTTGGATTACCTTGATGTGTTTTTGTAGACTCTGCAATTATAAAATAATCAACTTTTTGGTTTAGTATATTAAATCTTAAATCTAAAACATGATCTTCATTAAAATACTGAAAACAGTCATATATTGCCATTTATTTTTTAGTAAATGTAGTTAAGCCAATTTTTTTATTTTTAATGTTTGAAGATGAACAATGTAGGTTTGTTCTATCAAAAATTAAAAGATCACCTAAATTCCATTTATAAACATACTCTATTTCTAGTCCTTTTAAATTCTCTATATCTTCATGTTTTAAGTACTTATCATGATCATTTTTATTAAAAGATTTATCAGAAAACATTTTCAAGTGTTCTGCAGATCTTGCATTTTTTCCTTTTTTATAATTTTCTGGATTATTTTCTAATAACTCATTTTCAATTTTTGTAAAACTTGTTGAAACACCATAAAATCTATTTTTAAAAATAACAGTCTCACCATATTCTGACAAAGGTATAAGTGTTTGCTTGTAAATTAAGTCTTTTAAATTAAAACCAGCATCCACATGTAATTTAAGAGGCTTATGACTTTCCTGGAAAAGGCCAAAACATTCTTTTTCATCTTCTGTTATTAAATTATCCATTTTAAAATCATCTATTTCTAACTTTAATTTTGTTTTAAATAATGCTTCTAAATTCTTTGCATATCCTTCCAACCATCTTTTTTTTATTACTTTTTGTTTTAAGTTATTAATAGCGACAGGAAGTTCTTCGTATAATTTTAAAAATTGATTAATTTCTTCAGAGCTTACAAAATTTTTTATTACCCTAGGTGGGCTTTCCAAACTTTTTATTTTATTTAAATTCTCATGCATTTTAGTTATTCTCCAATGTTTATTAATGTACCTCTCATTTTTGCACCATAATATGCAGCATAGAAAACAATTATACCAAGTGCAGAATAAAATAAAGAAATTGCTATACTTTTAAAAATCTCTAAATTGTTCACCGTGTGATTTATTAATATATTTCTCATTTCCTCAAAGATATGAACTAAAGGTAAAGCTTTAGCAATTACTTGGAGAGAGTTTGGCAATATTTCAATTGGATAATAAATGCAGCCGAGAGGAGCTAAAAAAAATAAACTTGCCCAAGCAATATTTTCAAAAGAAGGACCAAACCTTAATAAGCCAGACGTAACTAGCAAACCTAAGCTTATGCCAAAAATATAAAGGGCAATAAGAAGAAAAATTAAAGGAATACCTAATTTAAATATAGACACACCAAACAAAGGAATTGCAAGTAAAACCGCAGGAACTAAACCAATTAATGTTCTAAAAATTGCAGTCATAGTAAGAGCTGCAATAATTTCACTAATTTTAATTGGTGCAATAAATAAATTTGTAAAATTCCTACTCCAGATTTCTTCTAAAAACATCATGTTAAAACTAATGCTTGATCTAAATAAAAAATCATAAAGGATCGCCGCTGTAAGAATAACACCTACAGTATTATTGTAATATGTTGAGCTTACGGTAAAAAACTCAGAGATAAATCCCCATAAAAAAACTTGTATGGATGGCCAATAAATTAAATCTAAAATTCTTGGAAAAGAACTTCTGATTAAATAAATATGCCTTAGGCTTAAGGCATAAATTTTATGCCATCTCATTGTTGCTCCTTGCTATTTTTAAAAAAGTATCTTCAAGGTTATCTCTGCCGTGTCTGCTAATTAAATCTTTACACGTACCTCGATCTACAATCTGACCCTCTTTCATCATAATTACTGTATCGCAAAGTCTTTCTACTTCTTTCATATTGTGAGAAGCTAATAAAATAGTTATTTTATTTTTTGTTTTATAAGTTTCTATATAGTTTCTGACAAAATCTCCAATATCAGGATCCAAACTGGCCGTAGGCTCATCTAAGAATAAAACTTCAGGTTTATTTATTAATGACTTAGCTAAAGACACTCTATTTTTTTGCCCTGAAGATAATTCACCTGTTTTTCTATTTAAAAAACTATTTAAGTTTAAATCTTCTGATATTTCAGAGATTCTATATTTCAAGTCTTTAATCCCATAAAGTCTGCCGTAAACTTCTAAATTCTCTCTCACTGTTAGTTTTTTTGGTAATTCAATGTATGGAGAGGCAAAGTTCATCCTACTTAAAAGATCATCATGATTAATATTGTTGACATTTTGATTATCAATTAATACTTCTCCGTCTGAAGGAGTAATCAGACCTAACATCATCCCTATAGAAGTTGTCTTACCGCATCCATTAGGACCTAATAAACCCAAAGTTTTATTTTTTTCTACAGTAAAATTAATATTATTAACTGCTAGAAAGTTATTAAACTTTTTACTTAAATTTTTTACTTTAATATTCATGAATTTATTTTGCCGCTCGACTTAATCTGTCATTTATTGCTAAACCAATACCCGTTTGTGGAATTGAAGATACGAAAATCATTTTATAATTTTTTTTCTTAATTAATCTGAGTGTTTTGTACAAATTTCTAGCTGCTTCGTTTAAATTTGATTTATAACTTAAGTTAAAAATATTTTTGCCTTTTTTATATTTTTTTCCAAAAACAATAAAGGCTTCATTATTTTTTGCGTATTTTTGATTAAGTTTCATAGGAATA
>Ga0209501_10006056_pt1 | contig 10974 bp, 9 predicted proteins | sample ArcticOcean_MG_C_4_FD_187434 | JGI IMG/M metagenome (GOLD analysis project Ga0209501, IMG submission 187434) | Marine microbial communities from western Arctic Ocean - ArcticOcean_MG_CB4_134 (SPAdes) (version 2) | ecosystem: Environmental > Aquatic > Marine > Oceanic | place: Arctic Ocean...
ACTATTGATGGTAATCTAACAGGCACCACTAACTGTGCGTGTGTGCGCTTCGGTAATGTTCTTGGAAGTAGGGGTTCAGTTATTCCTGCAATGATAAAGGGAATTCGAGAAAGAGGAGAAATTTGGATTTCGGATGAAAATATAACCCGTTTTGCTATGCCAATACCAGACGCGGCTACTTTGGTACTTGATGCGGTTGACGTTTGTATCGGTGGAGAAATTTTCGTGTTGAAGATGAAGTCATTTAGTCTCAAACAACTTGTAGAAGTAATGAGAGGAATGCCATTTGCAGCATCTGGTTTTGATGTTGATGTTCGTGGACTTATTCGTGCTGAAAAGTTGCATGAAGATCTAGTGACTAGTGATGAAATTGGCCGATTATGGGAATCGGATTCACACTATATTGTTGCACCCCCTGTTGGTGACTGGGAACCGGGCACTGGGTTGTCAAAAATTGAACTTGAGGATTATAATTCAAGTAGCGGTTCGGTATTTTCTAATGATGAGTTAGCACAACATATTGAAGAGTGTGTTGTTGCTCTTGGCCTTGATTGATGTGAGATTATGATTGGCGTTACCGGGGCGACCGGATTCATTGGTTCTCATCTGATGGGTGCGCTTGGTAAAACTGGATTTGAAATAGACTTGAGAAATCCAAGAGATGAGGAAGTAAGAGATTTAATCATCAAACATAACTGCAAGACGATTGTTCATTTAGCCAACCCAACGCCATCAAGTTTTAATGACAATAGTGACAGTATGAGAGAAAAAGGTAGAAATCTTGCTAATCGTTTGATTGAAATTATTGAACCGATGCAAGACATTCACATCATTGCTCTTTCTTCAATTAGAGTTTATCCAAATGGATTGCCGTTTTTTACTAGTAATTCCCCTTTGGGCCCAATTGATGATTATGGGTGGGGTAAAGTTGAGATGGAAGAAATTTTCAAATCATCAAAACATACAGTTACGGCATTGCGGTGTTCAAGTGTTCAAGGAGTTGGGCAAGACGGTTTGCCGCGCGGCATAGTTGGTGTTTTTGCCAAACAACTTCATGAAAATAGCATACTGAGAATAATGGGTGATGGTTTGGCAACCAAAGATTTGATTCATGTTGAAAATTTGGTTTCTTTGTTAGTTAAACTTGCATCAATGGGTGCACATGAAACTGATATGTTTCTTCCAGTTGGTGGGGGCTCGTCTCTCAGTGTCGCCGAACTTGCTGAATTATTCATTACTGGAACAGATTGTAAAACACAAACTATTGAACCGGCAGATTTTGAATTATCAGGCCGTGTTGATAATTCTGAAATTATATCCCATGTTGATTGGACCCCAACATGGTCTGTTGTAAATATGATTGAAGAATCTCTCAAAGCCACGAGAGGTGCGATGTAATGATTGGGGCAAGAAACACCACGACAATTATCCACCTATTCGAAGGAAAAAATGATGGTATTGTGAACGCAGTTCAACGATACGAAGAATTGTACGGTGTGGGTCCAATTTGGGTAATTCAAGTACCCGCTAGAATCTGTTTGGCCGCAGATCACACTGATTATTGGCCTGGGTTTACCTCAGAACTTGTTGTTATGGCAAGCGATTCACAAATTATGACGGCAGTTATTGGACCCCGTGATGATGAGGTTGTTTATTGTGATTCAATGGATGAGGAGTTTGACCCGTGGGATGAACATTTGGGGGAAAATATCCCTATTGGTAATGAGTGGTTAACATGGCTTGAAATGTTGGGAGCACAAACACCACATTGGTCAAATTATGTGATGGGTTCTGTTAGGCATACACAGATGTTTGAAAAAGTGAAATTTGGATTCAATATGTCAATCACATCTACTATCCCACCAGATTCTGGGGCTTCTTCCTCCTCCGCATTAGCAATTTGTGGGATGTTTGCAATTCGATTATCAAATCAACTTGCAACGGATGCTGAAGTCATGGCTTTCACTACTGCTGAGGCTGAATGGTTTTGTGGCACTAGAGGTGGCATGATGGACCATGCTACGATGATGTACGGTAGTAGTGATTCTGTATTGAAATTGACCTTCAATCCATTTACCCAAAAAGCAATTGAATTACCAAAGGAGATGGATGGCATGAAATTTGCAACGCTGTTTACACATCCATCAAAGAAGGGGGGTGAGATAAAACGGGCTTTCAATGAACTCGCTTTCGTAGCCCGCGAAGTTATCCCAAGATTAGTACCGAAAGATTGGCAAGATAATTGGACGGAAGTGGCCGAAGAATTACCTGAAAAAATGTCTCGGCAAGAAATAACCAACCGTTGGCCAAATGATTGTGTGATGTTTGAAAAAATGTATCCAGCCCTTTTTGATAGTGATTTTGAAATCAAAGTGGCGAATAGATTTAGATTCGCAATGCGTGAATTAGATAGGAGCAAACGTATGCAATCATTGCTAACAGGCAGTAATTGCACTGCTGAACAAATTGGTAACATTATGAACGAAGCATGGGTTGATGCTGGTGATTTATATGACATAAGAACCCGCGAAATGGATCAATTTGCAAACAGAGCACGAAAGATTCCTGGCGTTCATGGAATCAAAGTAATGGGGGCCGGATTTGGAGGTAATCTTCTATTACTAACTGATTCCGACGCTGACCTCTCTTCATTAGACAAGGAGAGAATTCAAGAATGCTCTGCTGGACCAGCCGCATCAATAATTGATATTGAAGAGATGATGCCTGCACTAGACAATTCAACACCGCCACTAGCGGCGGTATTGTTGTGTGGTGGTAAAGGTAGTCGAATGTTAGAACAAGGAATTACTACACATAAGCCTCTACTAAATTTGAACGGGGTCCCTTCAACTAAACTTGTCATTCAACAACTGCTTAATTCACAACTAAAATTTACGCAAATATTAGTTGTTGTACCACCTAGAAGAGAATCTGATTATGAAGATGCTTTATCTGGGTTAGGTGTGAAAATTATTACCCAACACGAAGCGTTGGGAACGGGAAATGCTGTGCACTGTATTATTGATGAATTGTTATCCCAAATTGAACAAGTGTATGTCTCATTTGGCACCCAACCTTTGATTAGAACTACAACAATTGAGACTGCTTTGGCGCATCATTTAGCTATAGGGGCAGGATTCACCTTGCCCACCACCCTTCGCAAAGACCCCTATGCGCCATTAATTAGAGATGAAATGGGTAAAGTTGTTGGTTCAATAGAAACCCATCTTGATAACGCTGAAATGCCAACCTTTGGTGAAACAAATGTTGGTGGTTATTGGAGTAGTAAACAAGCGTTAGAAATTGTGTTGGGCAAACTACATTCAAATCTTTACGATGAAGAAAATAAGCGATATAACACAAACTCTGGAGAGTTAGGATTCCCAAATGAGATGACAAAAGGTTGTCTTGAAGCGGGTCTTGGAGTCGAGGGAATTGCAATTGCTGACCCTGAAGAAGTGGTTGGTCTCAAAACCCCCGAACATATCAGAGAGGTTGAGCAGTGGTTGAACAAGGGTTGGCGGAAGTGATTGAATGGCTGTACTTCTATATCTCGCCGACCGTTGGCCATAACACCCTAGTGAGTCGTTTTTGACGAAGGAAATAAGGGGATTATTTTTTAGTTAAATTTGCTTCATTTGTGATTCGTAATTGAATTATATAACTCTTCTAATTGATCAATTATGACATTTTTACCGAATCTTTGAATACATCTTTCAGATATTGATTTACCGTCCCATTTATTATTCATCATGTTTTTCATAGAATCTACGATTGCTTGTTCATCATCAATAGGAATTAGGTATCCATCGCCTTCTTTGATGACATGGTTTGGGCCTCCACACTTTGTTGAAATTACTGGTCGGCCAGTAGCTAATGCCTCTATTATTACAATACCTTGGGTTTCATATCGGCTTGGATGAATAAATGCGTGGGAATTTGTAAAAGCGTTTGGAATTTCATCTCTAGATATTAACCCCGTGAATATAACCTGGTCATCGATACCTAGCGACTTGGATAATGACTGTAAACTACCCATTAGGGGGCCGTCTCCAACAATAGTTAGCATTGATTTTTTATCATTTAATTTTGAAAATGCTCGTAATAATGTATCATGGCCTTTATCATCGACTAAATTACTAACACTAAGCCAGTTAAAAGTCTCATCAGAGGAGGGAGGGTTTGTGTAAACAAACTTCGCATCGACCATATGGGGTGTTATTTTAAAATCAATATTATCTAAATCCAAGAGGGGGGTTAAATCAACAATTAAAGAAGGGCTGATTGAACAGTTTTTTGATGCGATGTGATATATTTGTTCTGCGGTTTTCCTCTCACGCGGCCCTGCAATTCCCCTTGGTATTACACTTGAATGCTCTGTTATTATGAAGGGGATATTGTGTTTTTTTGCTATTGCGGCAGCCAACACGCCGCCCCAAAGAGCGCTGTGGCCATGAATTATATCGGGTTTACCACATTGAGTAACGTAGGAATCATACATTTTCAAACCAAGTTTTTGCCTTTGTCGAATGCTTGCATTATAGATGAAAGGGATCCGGTGAAATGGTCCTGGTTGGCGCAATCGTTGGGCTGCCCTAACAACATTTAATGGCCCTTCAACAGAATAGGTGATTTTCTGACTATCACCATGTAACCAATCATTTGAGGGTAAATCAAAGAATCTTGCAGCAATTATTCCTACTTTGATATCTCTTTCCGTCAACGCTTCCGCTTGTTCGCGAAAAAAACTACCTAAAAGTGGGGCTTTAGAGTGAGAATACCACGATGGTATTGATAAAACATGAATCAGAAAATCACCCTAGTCCAATTTAATTCTTGGGAGGGGGTGGTTTGTCAAGACTATTTCGCAGAATTTATTGATTATTCTTCTTCGGACGCATCGGCCGCCTTTGCAACAGGCGCTGGTGTTTTTCCATCTCTAAATGCCGAAATCACCCTCGCTTCAGTTGAGGTTGATGGGTCAATTTGCTCAATACTTGCAATTTTCATTGCTCGGCGGGTAACTCTATGCCGGCTTCCAAATGATGATTCTACACGGTGACGTGCTTCAGCCTCATCATTAGCCACAACATCTTGGGTAAATGACTGAATTGTCCTTCCATTGGGGAACTTTCCCACTACTCGGTAAGCCTTCATTGAGCCGTCGACTTGGGTTGTCGTCTTAAACGCGACGGGAGGTGACAAATTCATGACGCGAGGACCTAGAGTCGTTTTCCTCGCACTCATTCTAATTATCCCACTACCACCTTTACCACATGATGAACAACAAATATTCGGTGAAATTGTACTCAATTCTGACGACCCTTGGGATGTCAAAGGATGGAACTCATTGGTGGAACAGGGAATGACTCCTTTACGTCAATTAAATGCACATGAAATGTTGGTGTGGGCACCTATTGCTGAGGGAGACATACCAGAAAAAATTACTGAATTTAGGGGATTAATAGATGAATATGAAACATATATTGTTGTGTTAGAACCCCGTCTAGATGTAAAAGAAAAGAATGGAATTAAAACCACTTTAAGCATGATTGGGTTGAACCCAAATACGATCTTCTCACCAATGGAAGGCTCTCCATTATCAGAAATTATCCAAATCACCCCGAGTAATACATTTTCTAATTGGTGGCAATTTGTTGAGATTATGCATGGCATACATTGGGTAGAGCCTGTGCTTGAAACTGCTGGAAGAAATGATATTGCTGCAGCAATTATGCAACATGGAAATATTTCAAGCCAGCCAGCATGGTTATTTGGATTAGATGGTTCAGGGGTAATTATTTCTAATGCAGATTCGGGAATTGACCGTGACCATGCCTGCTTCCGCGAAGCAACAGAACCAGGCGCTTCGGGAAGTGAATGGAATAACGCAACAGGGACGCCAGGACAAAATCATAGAAAAATTATCTTTTTCAATGATACAATAGATGATTGGGATTCCCCAAATAATCAAAATTATCGTCATGGAACCCATGTTGCAGGCAGTTTAGCATGCCGTTCTATTTGGGAAATTTCAGCAGAAAACCAAGCAGATTGGGTAAATGCTACTCCTAGTGAGGGGACATCAATTTCTCATGGCGCTCGTCTTGTGATTGAAGATGTTGTAGATGATGATGGATGGCAAATACCTGAAATCGGAGAATTGTTTTGGGAAGCAAGTTCTCATGGCGGGGTGATCCGGTCCGATTCGTGGGGGGATGACAGTACAGAATATACACTTCGAACAAGTAAATTTGATACTTGGCTCTTCTCAGTACCATGGTCGGTTTCTTTTGTTGCACCGGGAAACACTGGGGCCGAAATTTTGGAACCTGCAAATGGATTGAATGTTGTCTCTGTTGGTGCTTCGGCAAAAGACGGGACTAATGATTTGTGGACACTCAGCCCACGCCAAGCAACCGCACAAGGAAGAATGGGTGTTACTATTGTTGTACCTGGAGAATCTGTAATATCCGCTAAAGGGGATGGGTTGTATGATTCCAATAATGATGAATTGAGAAGTTCGACGGGAACCTCAATGGCTACACCACAAGCAGCGGCTTTTGCAGCCGTTATACAACAAATGGTTGAAACTGGTTGGATTACTGGAAATGATAGTAAGGTAGTAGTTTCATCAAATTCACTAAGACCTGATTGGGCAGAGTCTGTAGATAATAATCTCACAGCAGGCAACCTATTATTGGGGGATGGTTTTACTCCATCAGGGCCACTTATCAGAGCGTTGATTGTATTGAGTGCTGATTCCCTAGAAGGGGGAAGACAGGCGGAGTTGACACTTGGGGTGGCCCCTGATAATCAACAAGGGTGGGGGCGCCCAAATCTATCAAATATTGTAGATTTTGAATATCTTAACATACAAATGAATAATTCAACTATTGATCCTACTACAAATATTTGGATTCATGATTCATTTAGAATGGTTGACAATAACTGGCAAAGCATGATTGAAAATTGGGTAGAGGAAAATCCTCTAGATTCTGTTTCAAACCATCACTGGAAAGGTGAGGGGGCTGTGGGTCCTTTTCTTTCAACATCAGAGGATGTCGTTTGGAAAATGCCAATCGTGAATGGTGAAGATTTTGATGCACGACTTGTTTGGAACTCCGCACCAAATATTGATTCACGCGATGATTTGGATATTGTCATTACCTTACCAGATGGGCAAACTTTCCTTGGAAATGATATGGACGGAGATGGCGTTCGAGAAAATGTTGAGACAATAGAGGGGGTTCACATCCCTTCTGAAATTATTAACGATTTTGAGTATCTTGAATTGCGAATTGTCGGCCATCAAATAAACACCGGGCCTGAACGTGGTGTGGTGGGATTGAATGGCGATAAGATTGGTTTTGCTTTAGCTGTAAAAGGGGTTGATAGTGGTGGTGTCAAAACAATCACGCCATGGTCAATAGTACTTCAAGAAGAAGGAGAAAATGCAGAGCAGGGTGCCGGTTCTTTGGAAAAATATTGGTTTGCTGCAATGATTATTATTGTATTGTTTGTAATTGGGTTAATCATTATTGAAAGGCATAAAATATCCCCTCAAATAGTAGTTGAAGAATTTATGACCGAAGGTGAACCTTCAAACCATGATAGTGACTCCCTGCCAATAGCGGTAGCACCGCATATAGGTGATGACGATGAGTGAGAGACTGTACATCGGGATAGATTTAGGAACATTTCAATCGACGATTTCTGCGTCGAATGGAACGAATGAAAGCGTATTGACAGTGGTTGGGAAACCTAAGGATCCCATCGCTCGTAACTTTTTGAAAAGAGATACTTTGTTTGGTGCCGAGGCTTTGAAAAATAAGTTGGCTTGTAACTTGTATTATCCTCTTGCAGCAGGAGTCGCGCAAGATGATGAAAACAATTTGGCAGCGGCAAAATCGTTTGTTACTCACTTAGTTGAAGCGGTTGACCCGGAAGAATTCGATGAGGTGTTTGGTGTAATTTGCTCGCCTTCTCATATTTCATTTGTTGACAAGAGCAATTTAGTAAGTATTCTACGTGGCCAGGTTAACGCAATTATGGTTGTTAGTGAACCGTTTGCAGTTGCGTTCGGACTTGATGAAATTGGTGGCAGTATTGTTGTTGACATCGGGGCGGGAACAACTGATGTTGCTCGTATCTATGGAACATTCCCTAGTGAAGAAGACCAAGTTACTATCTCAGAAGCAGGAGATTGGATTGATCATCGTTTAATGGAACTGGTTGCTAAGAAATTCACTGGTGCCCAATTAACAAAAGACATGGTTCGCCAATGGAAAGAAGCAGGAGCATATGTTGGTGGAGATGAAAAAGAGCAGATGGTTGAACTTTCTGTTGATGGAAAGAAGCAAGTTGTTGATGTTGGAGATTTAATTCAAATCGCATGTGAAGAATTAATACCACATATTGTAAGGACTGTGAAGGGTATTGTCGCAGGTGCTGACCCAGAGTATCAATCATTACTACGTAACAACATCATTCTCTCTGGTGGCGGGTCATTAATTGATGGTTTGGCCGACCGCGTGGCTGATGAACTAGCAGATATTGGTGATGTGCGTGTTTGGTGCGCTGATGACCCAATGATAAGAGTGGCTGATGGGGCACTAAAACTGTCAATGGTGATGCCAGACGACCAATATACAGCAATCAGTTGATGCTAATTCGGTGACCTTGAAAAGGGTTCAAGAATGACTCGGTTTGACTAATGTCAAGGTGAAGGTTCAAGAATGGTTCTCTCGCGATAGGGTATTTGATTGAGTATGGGGCCAGCGAAGACCACTAATGGAAAAACTACTGCGGGGGACGATATAGACCGTGCGGCATTGGCAGGAATGCTGTCTGGGTATGGGCCAGAACAACTTGTCGATGAAGTAATTACTGCTTGGGAAGAATTGGCTTCTGCAAACAAGGAATTGGCAAATTCAAATCAAAGAAACAGAGTGATGGAACTTGATTTATCTGAGCGGGAAGAATTAGGTGCGCCAGACCGGGCCCGTTTAATGAAAATAGATGAAGATCTAAGAGATAGAGAGGCACGAATTATCCATCTTGAAAGAATGCTTGATGATACAAGAAGGGAAAAAGAAGCAATTGCCAATTCAGTGGGAGCAATTAGAATTGATGAATTAGAGCGTAATGAGAATGACCTTTCTGAAAAAGTAGAATCTCAAACAAATATTATTAGTGAATTAGAAGCAAAATTAGACCAATTAGTAGATGCATTGGAAAAAGCCGCGGAAGCGGGCTTAACCTCAATTACTGCTGATGAAGTTAGAAATTTAAATCATGAATTAGAAGATGCACATCGTAAAATTGAAGCAGAGCAAATAGAAAACAACACTGTCTCCGAAGAAAGAGATAAACTTCGTGAAATGGTAACACAAACTAAGTCGTTATTAGAACAAAGAGATCTTCGCCTCAAAGAATTAGATGGGCAAATGCAGAGAATGATGGATGGGCCCCGCTCTATTTCAGCAGAACATGATTATCTTGTCGAACAAATTGAAGAATTGAAACGACGTTTACTTGAAAGAAACAGAGAGTATGAAGCGCTACGAAGAAGAGAAAGGCGATTACATAGAGATGTCTTTGAGCGGGATGAGAGAATTCAACAAATGCAACTCACAATTAGTGATATTGAAGGTGGTTTGTCAGATCGCACAGCAGAACTGAAGAGTTTGGAAGAAGTTTATGAGAAAATGGCTGCCGAAGTTGATGGACTACGTAAATCTGAAAGGACTAGGGGCGTAGTTAGTGGTGCGTTCCAAGATTCTCTTGGTGTTTTGCGAACACATGAACAAAGTAAGGCTAGAAGAGAGGGGTTGGGGATTGAAGATGATGACTCAATACCTGAGCCTGGTGAGGGTAGCGCCCCTGGTGGTTCTGCTGCTCCTGCAATGAGAGATATTGATGATCTTGAATGATTGTCGAACCAATTCCAATTCTAATTTGTTGATTTTGGGGTTTGGTGTGTTGTGTGTCTATAAGGCAAATAAATAATATCGCCTTGATTGGAATGGCGGGGGTTGGTAAAAGCCATATCGCTAAAAAAATAGCAACAATTTCAAATTATGAATATATGGAAACAGACAAACTCATCGCTGAACAGGCAAATGAGGAAGGTATGGAATACCACGAGCTTTCTGATGATGATTTTTTGAGAATTGAGAAAGATGTTTTTATGAATTTAGGTGATTTATCAGATAAAATTATTGATACAGGTGCTAGTGTTATTTATGATCAAGATATTATGTCTAAAATTGCAGAATTAGCCCATATCATCTACATTAAAGACAGTATTGATGTTATTATGGGCCGTTTCAATGCTCGTGGTCCTGTGCCTTTGATGGGGATTAAAGGTAAGACGTTTGAACAGTTATTTGACGAGAGGTGCCCGTTGTATGAAAAGTATGCGCAATCCACAGTAATACGAAACAATTCACGCAATAATGATGCGCAGTTGATAGCGAATCAAATATTAGGGTAATTATAAGTGAAATTATATTTTAGTCCTGAAACCCATTGCTCGAACAACACACCAACCCATACGGGCCTCCCACATTACAAATATAGCACCCGTAATTGCACACCCAGTGATAACCCACCCAAGTGTGGTTGGAATAACTCCAAATAAAGTAAGTGCACCCAATATTAGTCCTAAAACAAGTAGCCTAATACCTAGTTTCAATCGTGCAACTTTACCACGCGCGTCAATGTTGCATTCAAAAGCCATAGTTATCCCTCGGGCGCCGTTAGTTTGTTCTTTTCGTCAGAATAAATTGATGTATTTCGCTTGAGATAAACCCCCCATACTACAAAACCAAACAAAGCGCTTGTCAGATGGCCCCAAGTGATGTATTCTGATATCCCATTGTATTCACTATTCCAATATTCGAAAGAAAGTAAAATAATTGGAATTAACCATTTCCATCTTGATTGGTGGGATAATGCTCCGAGGATACC
>Ga0209501_10006059_pt1 | contig 10972 bp, 9 predicted proteins | sample ArcticOcean_MG_C_4_FD_187434 | JGI IMG/M metagenome (GOLD analysis project Ga0209501, IMG submission 187434) | Marine microbial communities from western Arctic Ocean - ArcticOcean_MG_CB4_134 (SPAdes) (version 2) | ecosystem: Environmental > Aquatic > Marine > Oceanic | place: Arctic Ocean...
CTTCACGATAATATGAATCAATGTGGTTGGTAATTCGTCGAGAATCGTGTGGGCGCAGGCGAGTGTTTGAAGGTCAGAGCCAAGAATTGCGATAGTTTGGGTCAAGCAACCAACTCATTTTGGTGGGGTGATGAAAAGAATAGTGCGTTGACGGGGCAAGCCGGAATGCAGAGTTCGCAATGGGTACATTCTGGTTCATTGATATTAATCAAGAGTCCTTCAAGATCCAAGACGTCGATCGGGCAGAGAGCGACGCATGCCGCACAACCGAAACACCTCCCCTCATCGAGCTGAAGAGTCTCATTTGTTCGGCGAGCCATGATGATTCGGAGGGGGGGGTTGTTCTCAAATTAATACCCCATCCCCTTGTTTTCTATTGGAGAAGTGATGAGGGTCAAAGATATCGATAGAATCATTCTTTTTAACTCAATCTTCGATAGTCATTTGAAGTATATCGCTGACGGACAATAGCCATACCCCCGCTTCCATTCGAATTGTTTGAATTGATATCCATCTCCAGAAGAAATTCAGGGGTTCCCCTACTCGGACCGCCGGTTGAATGATGAGCATCACTCACTTCGCACGGTCATGGTATTGTACACACCAGGCAGGACATCAGGATATCCAGAAGAACGGGTCGAGTCTGGAATCAGACTACATTTTCTCGGAGGTGGAGATGAGGTGGGTAATGTAGGGTGCGTACTTGAGGATCGAACCGGAACTCGAGTACTCATCGATTATGGACTCGCACCGACCAGACCACCACGATACCCGAAGGAATGCCCCCCAATCGAACACGCCATCATTACTCATTCACATATTGATCATATTGGCATGGCACCATGGTTGGTTGGTCAACATGGGGCTACACTTCATGGAACGACACTAACAGCTGCGGTGTCAGAAATCATGTGGAGAGACACTTACAAAGTTTCCAGCATTGAGGGCTATCCATTACCTTGGGATAAGAGGGATCTCGATGCTGCCCTCAATGCTTGGCAGACTCACGATGTGGGGGAATGGTTCGAGATTGGTGAGTGGAAATGCAGATTCCATCGGGCTGGGCACATACCTGGAGCCATCATGATCGAGATCAAGACTCCTGAATTGCGGTTGTTGTGGAGTGGAGACATCGACATTAGAGATGGCCCCAACGTTCGAGGAGCGAAACCAATCAATTGTGATATTCTCTGTCTAGAAGCTACTTATGGAGGAAGAGAACACCCCGTTCGGGCAACTGAAGAGGCGCGTTTCGTCAGTAGAGTGAAGGAAGTTGTGAGTAGAGGGGGGGTGGTGCTGGTGCCCGCCTTCGCATCTGGTAGATGTCAGGACATCCTTCGAATCCTACATCGCGCAGCACCTCATCTTAACGTTCATTTTGATGGGATGGGCACACGACTCACTCGTCATTGGCTATCTCATCCTGAGCACATCGATGAACCAGAACATCTCAGAGAAGTATGGAATTGGGCACGCATAGTGTCAAGCAAGTCCGATCGCAAGAAAGCCTTGGATGCTGACGTCATCGTAACAACGAGTGGGATGCTTGATGGCGGGCCAGCTATATGGTATCTAAATCGACTTCGTCATGATTCTGCCAATGCGATCCTCCTGACTGGTTACCAAGCAGAGGGTTCAGGGGGGCACCGATTGTTGGAGAAAGGTAGTTTGAGGATATTTGGTAACGAGACAGCAATAGATCTCGAAGTCACACAATTCCAATTATCCAATCATGCAGGTCATTCTGATCTCATCTCCTTCGTGCGTGCGTGCGAGCCCAGGCATGTCGTATTGTTTCATGGTGATGATGACGCGAGATCGGCGATTGCAGCAGAATTCACAGAGTCGCCTACACCCTCACTTCCACTGAATGGCAATACCCTCAATCTCAATTAATGCCTAATTCGGCCGAATCCTAAATAAGCCCACCGCGGGGTTGACAGGGTACGTAGCCGACGCGCTGCGTTACTGGAAGGAAAGGTGAAAAAATGGAAGCAATGAAATTATTAGATAAACAATTTGGACTGACAGAAGCTGGAACCACTGTCGAGGCGGAGATACGGGCTGGAGTGACGACATTCCTGACCATGGCTTACATCCTCATAGTGAATCCTTCTATGTTGAGTAATTTTGGTGCAACGGGCATACCCTTTGGGGACGCACTGTTCGCGACGGCCGTGGCGGCCTTCGTCGGCTGCGTGGTCATGGGGTTGTGGGCAAATCTGCCCTTCGCTCTTGCACCTGGAATGGGACTGAATGCGTACTTCACGTTCGCAGTGGTCCTCGGTATGGGCATACCTTGGGATGTCGCATTAGCCGCGGTTTTGGTTGAAGGAGTATTATTCCTCATAATTTCTCTACCTCAAATAGGCTGGAGAACTATCATGATCAACTCCATCCCGACGGACCTCAAGATAGCCACAGGAGCCGGCATAGGCATGTTCCTGGCAATCATAGGTCTCCGGGAGATGGGCTGGGTCGTTGACAATGGGGCAACTCTTGTCGACCTCGGCGTGACGGAGAAATTCACGTACGACCACGGGGGTTTTATCTCCATGGTCTGCCTAATTCTAACGGTCATCCTGATGGCCCGTGGGCAGAAGGGCGCCATAATCATCGGAATCGGAGTAGCATCGGTATGGGGCTGGGCCACCAAGGCCTACGACCCGTACAACGACTTCATGGCCGGTGGAGCGGGATGGGCAACACCAAACGCTACCTGGCCTGACCTGACGGCGGTCGGATTCGTTGGCATGCCAGTGGAGACCATGGGAGCAGCCCTGAGCGCTCTGGGCGACGTCGGTTCCGCAGACGGTGTGACGTTGGGCGCGTTCTTGATGGTGATGATCACCTTCCTGTTCGTCGATATCTTCGACACCGCGGGCACCCTCTACTCTGTGGGCCGCCAGGCGGGCTACGTCGATGAGAATGACGAGCTGAAGAACTCGGACGAAGCCTTCATGTCGGACGCAGCCGCGACGGTTGTCGGCGCGTTCTTCGGGACCAGCACGACCACCACTTACATCGAGTCGGTGGCTGGTGTTGAGGAAGGCGGGAAGACCGGTCTCGTAGCAGTGACTGTGGGCGTCCTGATGCTCACTGGCCTGTTCTTCGAGAACCTCTTCCAGAACATCCCTACCTTCGCTGCAGCACTGGCGCTGGTAATCATCGGCGCCATGATGATGCGTCAGGCCGCAGACATCAACTGGGCCGACGCGGAGATGGCGGTACCGGCCTTCTTGACCATGGTGATAATGCCATTCACGTACTCCATCGCAGATGGAATCGCGTGGGGTATCATCTCCTACGTCGCGATCAAGATCGGCATGGGTAAGATGGGCGAGTTGAACACGGTCATGTGGGCTCTATTCGGCCTGATGGCGATGTTCTACCTCGGTCCTGGCGACCAGAACACCTTCAACTGGCTGTTCGACACACTCGGACTCAATTGATTGGGAACTACGTAACGGGAAACCTGGGCCTGACGGCATAGCCTGAAGGCCCAGGCCCCTCCCCCGGCGGAGCGGATAGCGTGTCTGATGCACGAATCAATAGATTGCGAGAGGCAGTTCGGACCGTTCCGGACTTCCCTGTTGAAGGGATAATGTTCCGAGACATCACGCCACTGCTGGCTGATGGAACCCTCCTATCGATGGCGACTAATCTCTTCATTGAACGTATGGAAGAAGTAGGCTGGAAGCCCGATGCGATCATCGGCCCCGAGGCTCGTGGATTCATCTTCGGCCCCCTGCTCGCCAGCCGTCTTGAAATCGGATTCATCCCGGTACGCAAACCCGGCAAGTTACCCAACTCGACGAGGGTGGTGGAATACACACTCGAATACGGAACCAACCGACTCGAAATGCATGAGGATGCTTTAGCATCTGGGCAGAAGGTGGTGATTGTCGATGACCTTCTGGCGACTGGAGGAACGGTCGCTGCTTGTATCGAACTCTGTGAGCAAGCGGGTGCCGAGGTCGCAGGATCCCTCTTTCTCATTGAATTAGATGGACTCAATGGTCGCGACGTGATTGCGCCTGTACAGGTTCAATCTCTACTGAGATTTCCTGCATGATGTAGGTAACATCTCCCCGATTATTTCATAGCATCACCGGCTTTGCCATAGGAGGATAGCCATGGCAGACAAGCCCCCACCACCACCACCACCACCCCCGGGCAAAGCCAAGGCAGCCCCACCCCCTCCTCCACCGAAGCGCAAAGCGCCACCCCCTCCGAAGGCCAGACCGAAGGGCAAGGCACCACCACCACCCCCGAAGAGGGTGCCACCACCTCCCTCGAAGCGACCCGCACCGACCAAGGGCAGACCACCATCTCGCACAAGTAAGAGGCCAGCAGCCAAAGGAAGACCCATTCCACCCTCCAGCAAGCGTAAAACCGCGCCGAGAGGAAAGCCGATGCCACCTTCGGGGGGCAAACGGCCAGCCCCGACAGGTAAACGCCCTGCGAAGGGAAAAACCAAGCCGACCAAAGGAAGGACCAAACAACGGAAACCCGCGAAGAGGCGTAGGCGAAGGTTACGAATCAAACTCGGGTTGAGAGAGAAGGTCATCTCAGAAGAGGCAGATGAATACGTGGACCAAGTTGGCTGGACCGTCCACGAGAACGTTCTGGACGACATCGAGATGGAGGATTCCGACGAGCCGCAGATCATCACTCACCAATGTTCGATGTGCGGCTCGACGATGCAGATCCCGAAACCGAAACGGGACCGATACAAGGTCTTGTGCGCCTACCCCGAATGCGGTCACTCCGATGCAATTGGCCTCTGAATAACGGTCAGCACTCCCTGCACCTCCGCGAATCAAACCCAATCAAATACCCAACAACCCTAGGACCCGTTTTCCGGCAGCGATCAGCAGAACCACAACAAGGAGCCTGCGAACAGTCGATTGATGGGCTACCCCGGCGCCATATGTCGATCCGATGAACCCCCCCACCAAGACTACAGGCACCGCGATGGAGATGAAATCCAAATCCAGAACGAACTGTCCCGACGCTGCCGACCCAATCAATCCAGCCGCCGAATTCACCCAGATGAAAGCGGCAGCACTCGCCGCCACAACCTTCGGGGTCGCCCAGCGATTGAGCAACATGACGGGCGAGAGAAATATTCCCCCCCCAATTCCAATAGCCCCACTCGCAAGCCCAATCGAGGCACCCCAGGGCACGACCTCTCTGAACTCAGGAACGCCCGGAGCGACCTCGAAATCAACAGATTGAGAGTCGAAGAGCCGCCACGCCGCCCAAATCAGAACCATCGACAGCAGCGTGTCGTACAACACACCATCAACCCGAAGATAACCTCCGATGAAAGCCATCGGCACGCTGACGACCAGGAAGGGAACAGTCAGAGAGCGTTGGTGGAATCCTTGTCTGTGAAAGTGAAGGAAAGCGATTCCGGCGACAACCAGATTCAAGGTCCACGAATGCTGCTTCAACCATATCGGGTCAGAACCCGCCAAAGTGCTCAACGAAAGCACCGCGAGATAACCCGAACCACCCCCATGACCGACTGATGAATACAGTATCGCAATGGTGAACAGAGCCGAAAGAAGAATCAATTCCTCCATTCCAAACACACTTGAATCGAGGCAGGAAGAACACTTGAACGAGACGGTGTCTGAAGAATCATGGAGCGAGGGGTGAGGCTCGAGCGAGCCATTGAATTGGCTTGCGAAAAACCGATGCCCCGCCGCACCGAACACATTCCTCTGGATGCGGCGCACAATCGCATTCTCGCTGTTGGGCTGCACTCGAAAGTCGATGATCCTCGCTTCGATAATTCAGCTATGGACGGCTTTGCTGTTCGCGCCTCGGATTGTCACGAGGCCGGTGCGCGATTACGCATCGTTGGAACCAGCAAAGCCGGCGGCCAAGACCTCCCTACAGTGGAGGCCGGCGAGGCATGTCGAATCATGACAGGTGCTCGAATTCCAGACGGAGCCGACGCGATCGTCATGGTCGAGGATACCGAAGTTCGGGGTGAATCAGTATCGATAAACGGGCCAGCCAGAACCAATTTCATCCGCCGCCGAGCCGAGAATCTGGCGCGAGGACAAGAGGCTCTTCCAACAGGAGCGTTACTCGGTCCAGCTGAATTGGCCCTGGCCGCGACGATGGGCCACGGTGAGATCGAAGTCGCCGTGAAACCCCGAATAGCGATTATCTCGACAGGAGATGAATTGGTTCGAGCCGGCGATGAATTGGCCGAAGGTCAGATTTACGAATCGAATTCGCATGCTCTGGCTTCGTTGGTCGAGGAGATGGGCTGCGAAGCAAACCGCCTCGACAGTGCACCAGACTCACTCGATGAGTTACGAAAGACTCTCGATTCTCTCACCGGTCATGATGCCATCATCACCAGCGGTGGGGTCAGCATGGGGGATTGGGACCTCGTTCGGCGGCTCATGGAAGAGGAGGGCGAACTCGTATTCTGGCGAGTGAAAGTCAGGCCTGGAGGCCCACCTTTATTCGGTACTTGGAAGGGCACCCCGCTCTTCGGCTTACCCGGAAATCCAGTTAGCAGTCAAGTGATTTTCCATATTCTGCTGGCGCCGTGGATTCAGCATTCCCTCGGCGCTCACCCCGAACTCGGGCCCCGATTATCGAGACAAGTCCGAGTTCGATTGAAGAATTCAGTCAAAGGCGCTGAAGACAAACTCTGCCTGCGTCGCATCCGCATCACGAGCGAGGGCGACGAACTCGTCGGCAGCGTCCATACCCACCAAGGCAGCGGCAACCTTCACAGCCTCGTCGCCCACGATGGACTGACCCTTCTACCTCCCGGCACTGATGCCGAAGCCGGAGATTTCGTCGATGCACTATGGCTTCGTTGAGCGAGGCCGTTGACGAGCGGATGAGTTCAAGGACGCCCTCATTCACGGTAAGCCTGCGCGCGGGGGATTGAATCTGGTTCGAAGGGAAGAGAATGGCGCGACCGAACAGGGTTGGATAGTGGTCAAGGGCGCCCGGACCCATAATCTGCGAGACATTGACGTCAAGATCCCAAGAGGAAAATTCGTCGTCATCTCTGGCGTCTCTGGAAGCGGTAAATCCAGCCTCGCCTTCGACACTCTGTATGCCGAAGGACAGCGACGTTACGTCGAGTCTCTCTCCTCCTATGCTCGGCAATTCCTCGGCCAGATGAAGAAGCCGGACTGTGACAGCATCGAAGGCCTCTCACCTGCCATCAGCATTGACCAGAAGCAGGGCAGCCACAACCCCCGCTCAACTGTCGCGACGGTCACCGAGATCATGGATTACCTACGCCTGCTATGGGCTCGCGTAGGGCTTCCGCACTGCCCTGATTGTGGACGCGAAGTCACCCGCAGAACAGTTCAGGAAATTGTCGATGACGTGCTCTGGCGCTTCGAAGGCCATGCGATCGCCATCTGGTCGCCCGCTGTCAGAAACCGCAAAGGAACACATGCCGATCTATTCCGAGCTCTCGTCGAACAAGGCTATCTGAAGGGCCGAATCAATGGCCGAGAGGAGGAGTTTGAAGGAGCTCCCGAACTCGAGAAGAATCTTCGTCACGACATCGACGTAAGAATCGACAGGCTGCGCCTGTCGCGAACCAACAAGCAGCGATTGACCGAAGCGGTCGCCGAAGGCATGCGTCTAGGTGGCGGGACCGTCGCCATCGAGAGCCTTGAAGCACCCAAGTCCGCGAAGGGCGAGAAAAGCCAAGAACAGAGATTCCAGACGAAGTCAGGGGAGATCATCCCTTACACAGAGGAGTTCGCCTGCGCCGAGCACGGCTCCTTCCTACCCGAGATGAGCCCCCGCGTCTTCTCCTTCAACAATCCACTCGGCGCTTGCCCTGACTGTCAAGGTCTTGGAGTGCAACGCGAATTCTCTCCAGACATGGTGATTGACCGATTGGCCAGCGTCGAAGAGGGGTGCATCAGACCATTCCGCTCTTCGATGATGTCGGGCTGGTACAAGACTCAGATGAAACAGGTATGCGAACACTATGGACATCCCACAGACATCCCATTCGGAGAATTGGACGATGACGCTAAAGACATCCTGTTGCACGGTACTGGCAGCACTGCGATCAATTTTGAATTCTCTTCCAACAAGGGCTCAGCCTACCGAATGATCAGACCGTGGGAGGGTGTTTTCTCCCGCATCAGGCGCACCTATACCGACACCGCATCCGACCGCACACGCTCACGGCTGGCATCATACATGACCGATGAGCACTGCCTTGAATGCAATGGCAGGAAGTTGAATCGGGCAGTCAGTGGAGTCATCGTCGGGGGCGTCAGCCTACCCAATTTCTCAGCCTGCAGTGTCCTCGAGGCGCTGGCCGTGGTCCAGAGATGGCGCCTCGGTGCTCTGGATGAGACGTGGGATAAATTGGAGCGTGAGATTCCGACGACAGAAGTAGTTTCGACGTCACAACACCTTGACGAACGCTCACTTTTCATTGGTGAGGAGGTAATCAAGGAGATTGAATCCAGACTCCGCTTCCTCGCCCTCGTCGGCCTCGATTATCTCACCCTCGACCGCCGTGCCAACACCTTGTCTGGAGGCGAATCCCAACGCATTCGACTCGCTACCCAGATAGGCACTCGACTGACCGGCGTCATGTACGTCCTCGATGAACCCAGCATCGGCCTGCACCCGCGCGACAACGGTCGGCTGCTTGAGACGTTGCGAGAACTGACGACTCTGGGCAACTCACTGCTCGTCGTCGAGCACGACGAAGCAACGCTGCGACAAGCCGATTGGATCGTCGACATGGGAATCGGCGCCGGAAAAGAAGGCGGCGACGTTGTGGTGAATGGCTCCTTCAAGGATCTTCTCGAGTCGAAAGACAGCATCACCGCAGCCTACCTGTCTGGGCGTAGTTCGATACCGATTCCAAAAGACAGAATCGACCCCGATGAGTCACGCTGTCTAACCATCCTCGGCGCGCGCAGGAACAACCTGCGCGATTTGGATGTGAAGATACCATTGGGTTGCATGATAGCGGTGACCGGAGTGTCGGGCTCAGGGAAATCATCTCTAATCACTGAAACACTCGCGCCCGCTCTGCTGCGCGAGTTACACGGAGCCGACACGATTCCAGGAAGTCACGACCGAATCGATGGCACCGAACATATCGACAAGGTGATCGTCATCGACCAATCACCGATCGGCCGAACCCCACGCTCCAACGCAGCCACCTATACAGGTGCATTCACCCCTATCCGCAGCCTCTTCTCAGAGACCAAGCTAGCCCGCGAGCGAGGTTACCTGCCAGGGCATTTCTCATTCAATGTCAAGGGTGGAAGATGCGAATCCTGCAAGGGAGCGGGTTCGATGAAACTCGAGATGAACTTCCTTCCTGACGTCTGGGTGACCTGCGATATCTGCAAAGGAAAACGCTACACACGCGAGACTCTCGAAGTCAAATGGCGCGGAAAAACCATCCACGACATCCTTGAGATGCCGGTGGAAGAAGCAAACGATTTCTTCGCCAACCAGCGAGGCATCCATCGAATTCTTTCAACACTCAAAGATGTCGGCCTCGGCTACATCCGCCTCGGCCAGCCAGCCACCACACTGTCAGGAGGCGAAGCGCAACGGGTCAAGTTGGCGTCAGAGTTGCACAGACCGGCGCGCAGACACACAGTCTACATCCTCGATGAACCTACAACTGGCTTGGCGATGTCCGATGTCCACCAACTCATTGACGTTCTTCTCCGTCTACGCCGGAATGGCCACACGGTCATCATCATCGAACACCATCTCGATGTCATCAAGTGCGCCGACTGGGTTCTCGACCTCGGCCCTGGTGGCGGCGAGCGTGGCGGAGCGATAGTCGCCCAAGGCACTCCAGCAGAGGTTGCGGCGAATGACGCGAGTCATACAGGACAGCATCTGAAGAGGATGATTTGAGAAAATACCGGGATAAGCCTTGAGAAGGGTGGTCATTTTCGAATGTATGTGTATCGTTCCGGAAACCCTGCTCTTTCAGACGCGACTTTCGAGAAATCGTCCTACAGCGAATCTGATTGGTGGGACGATGACTCACACCTGATGTCGATGGAAGGAACCGCCGAGAAGACGGCGATTCTCCTGATCATCACTGCAACAGCAGGCATCGCAACCGCGATGATGATGCCCGCAGCTGCACTCTTGGTGATTGTGGGGTTTCTGGGTGGTTTCATCACCGCGATGATAGTGATATTCTCAGGTTCGACGAATCCTGCATTGATCTGCACCTATGCAGCATTCGAAGGACTCGCGCTTGGTGGCATGACTTGGTTCTTCGAGCAGGCATTTCCTGGGATAGGGCTGCAAGCGATGTTGTTGACATTCCTCATACTCGGCAGTATGTTGCTGATTTATCGAGCCGGCCTGATAGCGTGGAATCAAAATCTGGCAATCGCCGTCTTCTCCTCACTCCTCGCCATTGTCCTGATCTATATCGTCAGCTTCCTCGGCCCGTTCTTCGGCTTCGAAGTGCCATATATCCACGGCAGCGGCAATATAGGAATCGCTTTCTCTCTCTTCGTGATCGGCATTGGCGCCTTGTGCCTCGTCGCCGACTTCGATTTCATCGAGAAGGGAGTCGAGCGCGGCGCTCCCAAACAACTCGAATGGCGCGCCGCATTCGGGTTGATGGTGACTCTCGTCTGGCTCTACCTTGAGATACTCAAACTCCTCGCCAAGCTCAGGTCACGCTGAGGTATGGTGTTGGAGACAGATCTAATTCTCGGCCTTGCCCTCGCTGGCGCGACACTTGGCATCATCGAGGGGATCAAGCCCGGCCCACTTCTGACGATGGTCATCCGCGAGACTCTTTCTGGAGGTTTACGCGCAGGCGTCTGGACTGCTGCGGCACCGATTTTCACCGACGGTCCTCTGGTGATCGTCAGCCTCTTCGCCGCCGCTTGGATAGCTACAAACCCCCTCGCATTATTCCTTATATCGGCTCTCGGTGCCATTTTTCTCG
>Ga0209501_10006063_pt1 | contig 10967 bp, 14 predicted proteins | sample ArcticOcean_MG_C_4_FD_187434 | JGI IMG/M metagenome (GOLD analysis project Ga0209501, IMG submission 187434) | Marine microbial communities from western Arctic Ocean - ArcticOcean_MG_CB4_134 (SPAdes) (version 2) | ecosystem: Environmental > Aquatic > Marine > Oceanic | place: Arctic Ocean...
CTTCATCCCCATGCTGCACGCGGTCCGCAATCACGTGCCGATGTTCGCCGGAAGGGTCGTGCCCGGCACCCGCACTGATTTGCCGCAGCTGCCGGCCATGGTGACACGCGGCAAGGAAATGATGGAGATTTTCCTGGGCCGTGTCGAGCCGCACATGACTAAAAATGAGTTCGTCGCCGGGCCGGCGTTTACCGTTGCCGACATCACCGGCTATTTCACCGTGCGCATGACAGGAGCATTGGAGATGGAGATCGCCACCTCCTATCCCGCTGTCACCGCCTGGTTGGCTAAAGTATCGGCGCGACCGGCCTTCCAACTCTAGGGAGCTAGATATGAACAAACCAGTCTGCCTCGTCACCGGCGTCGGGCCCGAGCACGGCACCGGCGCCGAGATCGCCAAACGTTTCAGCGAGGGCGGCTATCAAGTCGCCATGCTGGCCCGCAATGCAGATAACCTCGATGCCCTATCCGGTAAGTACGCCGATACCCGCACCTACCCGTGCGACGTCGCCGATCTCGACGCCCTGGTGGAGACCGTTTCGCGCATCAAGGCGGAGATGGGCACGCCCAAAGTTGTGGTTCACAACGCCCTGCGCTCGACCCGGGGCAGCATTCTGGAGATGGACCCGGACGATCTGGAAAAGAATTTCAGGGTCAATACCACGGCGCTGCTTTATCTCGCCCGGGAGACCATTCCGGCGATGCTAGACACGGGCGAGGGCGCGATCCTGGTGACCGGCAACACCTCGGCCACACGGGGCAAGACCAATTGGGGCTTCTTCGCCTCGACCAAGGCGGCGCAGAGGATTCTGGCGGAATCGATGGCGCGGGAATTCGGCCCGCAGGGGATTCATGTCGCCTATTTTATCATCGACGCGGCGATCGACACGCCGCGCACCCGCCCCATGATAGCGCCTGACAAGCCCGACGATTTCTTTGCCAAAACCCCGGCGATCGCAGAGGAGATGTACCGCGTCGCCCACCAGGACCGCTCTACATGGTCCTTCCAGGTCGAATTGCGCCCCTTCGGCGAGGTCTGGTAGTCTGTCAGATCTATCCATCCCGAGCGCCCGCGCCGAGAGCAATGGGAAGATCACCATGACTTACGGACCCGACATCAGTCAGCAGCCAATGCCGGGCGTCCATCGGACCCCCAACGCGTGCTTTGCAGCCATCGATGACTACCCGTTCGAACCGCACTACATCAACACCGACGGGTTGCGGATGCACTACGTCGACGAAGGCTCAGGCGAAGCCGGAACATTCATGCTTCTGCATGGCGAGCCGGTCTGGAGCTACATGTAACGCGACGCGATTCAGGGTTTAGCTGCCGCCGGGTACAGGGTCATCGCGCCGGACAACGTCGGGTTCGGCAAGAGCGACAAGGTTATCAATCTGAAGTGGTACACGCTCGATCAGTATATCCAGACGCTGAAGGCCCTGGTTCGACGCCTGGACCTGCGCAAAATTTCGATCGTAGTGAATGATTGGGGCGGGCCGAACGGCTTGGTCATGGCGACCGAGATGCCGGAGCGCTTTGACCGCCTGGTTATCCTCAACACCTGGCCGCACCACGAAGGCTTCGTGTACACAGAGGCCCTGCAAGAGTGGCACAATATTTCGCAGGCCATGGATTTCACGACCGGCGCTACTCCCGGCTGACCGGGCGCGAGGATCACGCCGGACGCAGTTTTGGCGCCGTTCGATAGCCCAGCCTCGACGGCGGGCCCGTTGCGGTGGCCCTGGATTCTGCCGTTTCCGCAGCCGGAGGAATCCAACACCAGACGCCAGGCTGCTGCGTTCGACGCACTGGCCGCGTGGGCGAAGCCGGCGCATGTGGTATTCGGCGTCAAAGACTCGGTTTTCACGGAAGAATGGGGCCGCCAGTTCGCAGCACACATTCCGGGGGCAACCTTCACCGCCGTGGCCGGTGAGGGCCATCGGCCGCTACTCTGGACCGGTGGTCGTGATGGCGGCAAGCACCGGGGTGCCGAGTTCGCTGAACTCGTGCTACGTCTGATCAGTGAAGAATAACGCGTTCCCCACGGGGCACATCAGGGGAATCCAGGGGTCAGCTTGGTGATTGCAGCAGACGAGACATTTGACGGCACTTGTTCCTACTAACCTCGTCTTTTCGACGGAAACGGCTTTCCCCAGCACTATGTGGATGAAGGGGCGACCGGCAAAACGCACTACAATGTTGTCGTCTGCGTTCATGGTCAGCCGACCTGGGGCTACCTTTACCGGGACTTTATTCCAAGCCTGACCAAGCTGGGCATGGAACGAATCCAGCAAGTGGGCCTTGGCGCCTAAGGGGTAGTCAGAATCGACCCTCGTCGTAGGACTTCGCAAAAATTGGCCGTTTACTGAGGCTCGCTAGTCCCGCGCAATGTTTTGCAAGCATTAAGACAGATAGTCTGCCAGGGCGTCACGTGTCCTCTCTCTGGAGATTTCGTCGTGCGCCGCAACCTGAATGCGCAAATCTGTCGCTCCCGCCTCGGCGTATTCTGCCAGCCCGTCCAAAATTTGTTGCCAGCTTCCGATCAAGTGTAGGTCGGAGGCATCATCGAGGCCTTCGTGCTTGGTGGCATTGGCATAGGAGGGGTTCGACTGGTATTGCGCAGCGATTTCCCGCGCCAGAACTTTTGCGCCCGCAAAATCGTCGGTGACGCAGATCCGCACCAGCGCCATGATGCGCGGAGCGCTGCTGCGGTTGGCACGCTCGGCACCGGCTTGGAGGTGCGGCAAAATGTAGGATAATATGGTGCGCGGCCCGCATTGCCCTAGCGTCGTGCCCCCTAGCCGGCTGCCGGCAAAATACAACATCCTTGGGCCGAGCGCAGCTAGCAAAATGGGCGTCGGTCGCGCCTCGATCGCGAGCTTGGCGTGTGCGGAGATCTGTATGCCGTCCGTATCCGCCGCCTCGTCCGTCAGCAACGGCTCTAACGCGTCTATGAACTCTCGCGCGTAGGAGAATGGCTTGTCCCACGAAAGGCCGAGCACGTCCTCGGCATGGCGCTTGGAGGCGGCCCCCACGCCAAGGGTGAATCGTCCACCCAGGGCATTCTGAGCGCTCCGCGCCAGCTGGGCGAGCCCGACTGGGTGGCGGCCATACAGCGGCACAACCGACGTGCCAACTTCGCTGATACCGGGAAAATCGCCGCCAATGCAGGCCAGCGCCAAAATGGGATCGATACCCATGGCATGGGAAATCCAGAAGCTGTCGAAGCCCGCTTTCTCGGCAAATCGGGCAGCATCGCGCGCTTCATCTATGGACGCCAGCGTCGTGCCGCCAGCCAATCCCCAGCGGATACCAAAGCGATCATTCGTCATGATTCAAAGCCTCTAGCCGATAGCATTACGGAGCGGGTGACGCAGCTGCCCGCTCCGGATTCTTCAAGTATATCTTTGTTGGTTCTGAATGTCCCGAATGTGTCGTAGCCCGGGCGTGTTCTGGATGCGGTCACGAGTTCGCAGATTAACCATAAGCCGACATTCGTGTTGCCTGGCTTTCCCTTGCACCTGAACTACTATGATCGCAAAAGGGAGACAATTCATTACAGGGTGAGAACCGTAAACTGGTTGTCATACTGCGGCGTTCGCTGCGGGCGAGGCATGGACGGGCCAGCGCTGGCACGTTAATAATTGAAGTTGAAACAGCTGTTCAGGATAGTGGCGAGGTCCCGCCGCGCAACAATCAAAACAATGCAACCGATGCACAAGGGAGAATGAGTTTGTCAGGCGCTCTTGAAGGAATTCGCGTAATCGATATCACCACCGTACTGCTTGGCCCGTACGGTACGCAGGCGCTCGCCGATGCCGGCGCTGATGTCATAAAGATTGAAGCGCCGCCCACGGGCGATATCGCGCGCAACATGGGCGCGGTGAAGAACGTCAATATGGGCGGCATCTTCTTGAATACCAACCGAAACAAGCGGTCGCTGGCGCTGAACCTCAAACATGAAGCGGCCAAGGACATCCTACGCAAACTGATTCCGACAGCGGACGTTTTCCTCCACAACATGCGGCCCCAGGCGATGGCCGGGTTGGGCTTCGATTATGAGGCGGTCTCGGCGATCAAACCAGACATCATCTATGTCGGTGCCTATGGATTCGGCCAGGACGGGCCCTATAGGTCGAAGCCGGCCTATGACGATGCTATCCAGGCATCGTCCGGGCTCGCCAGCATGTTCAGGCGGCAGGACGGTGAGGCGCGCTATGTCCCTGCCGCAATTGCCGACAAGGTCACCGGATTGACTATGAGCCAGGCTGTTGCCTTCGCGCTTTTGCATAAGGAGCGGACCGGCGAAGGACAGTTCGTCGAAGTGCCGATGCTGGAAACTATGGTGAGCTTCAATCTGGTCGAGCACATCAATGGCTGTGCCTACGAACCGCCGATCAGCGAGTTGGGTTATGCGCGCGTTATGACGAACGCCCGCCGACCCTTTAAGACCAAAGACGGGTTCGTTTGCCTGCTGCCTTATAGTGACAAGCACTGGCTCAACTTCTTCACCGCCGTCGGTCGGCCGGAACTCATGGAAGATCCTCGATTTTCGACTTATCGCGCGCGTATCGGCAGTGTCGGCGATCTCTACGGCTTCGTAGGCGAGTGTACGCCGGAGCGGACCACAGCGGAATGGGTTGCAATTTGTGAGGAGCAGCAGATCCCTTGCATGCCGATTACCGATTTGGACGACCTGATCGAAGATGAACATCTAAAAGCCGTCGGCATGTTCGAAAAACACATCCATCCGACTGAAGGCGAAACCCTGCTGGTGCGGCCGCCGGTAAAATATTCGAAAACGCCGTCTACCATCCGCACCCATGCACCGCACTTCGGCGAACATAGTGCGGAAGTCTTGCGCGAGATCGGCTACGATGAAAGTGAGATTGAGAAACTATCGGCGGATGGTGCGGTGCTCCAGGACACGGGAACGGCGTAAGCCCGCGGCGAGGCGGGCCCGCGTCCGTGGTTGTACCAAGCCGCACTAACAGGAACCCGACGGGGCCTGAAAGGTTGATCCGGGTTTGCTGGGCTATCCCGCATAAACAATGCCAACCTATTGGAACTTTGCCATCACTTCGGTCGCAAAGAGCTCCAACCGGTCGACCGTCCCCTGGTAATCGCTGCCATCGCCGCCGATCAGGAAATGCTGAAGACCACGCTCTTGGAACTGACCAATGTCGTCGATGATGGCCTGTGCACTACCCGTGAATGCCAGACGACCGCCGCCGCGTCCTTCCTGAATAGAACCAACTCGGCAGTAGATGGCTAGCAATGCCCCTGCGATTTCTTCTGGGGCACGCCCCACCTGTTCCGCATGGGCGCGCACATCACTCAGCGCTTGGCCATACAAATCCGGCGTATCCAATGGCAGTCGTGGATTGGCGGCTACGGGATACCAACCGTCTCCGAGCTGCCCCGCGCGCCGGCGCGCTCCCTTTGCTTCGCCACCGACCCAGATCGGCGCGTGCGGAGTCTGTGCCGACTTCGGCGCAAACAACAGGTGGTCGAAAGTAGCATACATGCCTCTCTTCGCCGGCGTCTCTGATGTCCATAGTTCTCTAAACGCTTCGATGTATTCGTCAGATGCCTTGGCGCGATCCGCAAACGGCGGCCCGCCGAGCAACGCAATCTCTTCCGCCATCCAGCCAACGCCAACGCCTACAATCAGACGCCCCTTGGAGAGCACATCAACGGTCGCGAGCATCTTGGCGGCCAGCACTGGATGGCGATGCGGCAGTACCAGTACCGAGGTCAAGAGACGAATGCGATTGGTCGCTGCAGCTACGAAGCCCAGCGCAGTCACCTGCTCTAGTGACACGCCCGTGTCTTGAGCATAGAACTTTCCGCTCGCGGAATAGGGATAAGCGCTGGCGACGTCCGTGGCGACGACCACGTGATCGCTCATACCGAAGTGCTCAAAGCCCAACGCCTCAGCCTTCTGGGCAATGGCCTTCAGTGTATCGGGATCGCCGGCGACCCCACGAGAACCAAAATGCACGCCGAACTTCATGGTCTTACCCCATCAATCAATTCTCAAATTCTATATTGATGGGATTACAAGCGCCAGACCACCCCATCAGCGGCACGTTGAAGCCATAAGGGATGTGGAATTCCCATACTCTGGTCGTACCTTTCTCGTCACGAGGGATACTGTTTCAAAAAATCGAGGGCTTCATTAGATTTCCGAATTGGTTCAAAGGCGGCCTGTTAGAATTATCTAATAATGTGCTCCGGGCTACCGCCTCCCGGGGTCCATCAAGCGGCGGCTTCCAGCCGTTCCTCACGCACGGGAAGCAGCAACAGCAGGCCCACGACCAGGAAGACCAAAATTGCCGCCACGCCGGCACGTTGGCTTTGCGCCATGCCGGTAACCAGACCAACCACCAGAGGGGCGATAAAGGCGGTTGCCTTGCCCGACAAGGCGTACAGGCCGTAAAACTCACCAATCATCGCGGGCGGCGCCAGCCGCGATACCATGGTCCGGGACGCGGCCTGGGCCGGACCGCCGAAGATGCCGATCATGATGCCGAAGATGAGGAATACCTGCTCCGCCAGGGTGGTGAACATGCCCTCCCCCGGCGCGGCTACGGCATAGTGGACAAAGAAGAATATGGTATCCGTCCGGGCCGCGGTGCCCAGACCATCGACGGTAATGGAAACAATCCCCAGGGTCGCGATGATCAGCCCAGCCACCGCCAGGATAATAGTTTTTTTAGAGCCTATATGGTCATCGAGCCAACCGCCGACGACGGCGCCAACAGCGGCGAATATGGTGATAATGATACCAAATATGCCCAAATTCGTTGTAGTCCAGCCAAAACTGCCCGCAGCATAAATGCCACCGAAGGCGAAGATCGCTGAAAGGCCATCAAAGTAGATCATCCGCGCGATCAAAAACCGCATGATGTTCCGGTAATGGCGCAAATGGCGCAAGGTGCCCGCCAACTGGCGCAAGCCCTGGCGCACCGACTGCGCCCGGCCCAGACCGCTGGGTGGGATGTCCGGGGTAAACAGGAACAGGGGTAGAATGAATATCACCATCCAGACCGCCGATAGCGGACCGACCATGCGGTCATGTTCGTGACTGGCCTTGTCCAAGCTGAACAAAGGCACCTCCGGCAGGCTGAAGCCGCCCAAGACAAAGCCCAGGGATACTAGGCCGCCCAGATAGCCCAGGCCCCAGGCATAGCCCGACAACCGGCCCAGACGCGCCACGGACGTCAGGCTCGGCAGCATGGCATTGTTAAACAAGGTGGCGAATTCCGCGCCCAGACTGGCCAGCACCACCAGACCCAGGATCATCACCACGTCCCGGTCCGCCGCTCCCGGCAGCGCCAACCACAGGCCGGCACAACTGAGTGCCCCAAGGGCCTGAAACACCAATATCCAGGGTTTGCGCCGGCCGCTGGCATCGGCCATGGCTCCCATCACGGGGCTTAACAAGGCAATGCAAAGTCCGGCAACGGCCTGGCCATAGCCCCACAATTCCTGGCCGCGAATGGCGTTGCCAACCACATATGAGGTGAAATAAGGGGCGAAAATGAAGGTTGTGACCAAGGTGAAGTAGGGCTGGTTTGCCCAATCGAACAGGGCCCAACTGAATTGCCCCAATCGCCGCGCCGGCGGCATGCCGGTCACGGTTAAGCCCTCGCCATGCCCATGGTCCAGACCTTGATTCCGCGTTGCCATCCTCGCCCCCAAAGTATCGGAGGACAGAGTTTAACCTATAATCAACCTGCGCATATAGCGGTTCGTAAGAGCCAATTTGGCAATGTCTATGCCGCCGGCCTGGAATTCGGCCAGGCGATTGCCGCCCTCCTCGCCCCAATGTTCAACCAGCGCGTCGTAGAAATCATCCTGCCAATGCTGCGCCACGGTATTGTCCTCGGCAAACTGCTTGCCGCGATAAGCCTCGGGAGCGATCTCGCGGGGATTGCGGAACAGGTTAAGGGTACATATCCCGTTTGTAGGTTTCGGGTAGCGTAGCGTTGAGGGAAATGGCCAGATTGTTTAGACATCGGTCCAGCTTTTCGCCCCATGCCCGCGACGACAGGGTGCCGTTCAAAACAAAATTAATCAGATTCTCGCGTGGATTGATCGAATAGATGTAATCCAGCGCCTCACCCAATTGCGGATGCAGGAAAGTTTTGCCAAAACCGGTGAGCTGGATGATCTGGGCCTTGCGCAGAGACGCTTCCATAGCGTAGAGCTTTTCCAGCGCTATATTCTTACCCTTGCTGCCAATTTGCCCCTCTAATTTCTCGCGGGTGCAGATAAAATACTTCAGATTGCAACGATCGGTCATAGCAACCGTCAACTTCATCGGATTTGGCGCCTTAGCCGGCAAATTAATCATCACATTGCAACCCATTAATCTGACAGTATTCCCCACGTAACAGATTTCCAGGCTAAAGGCAGACGCTGAATGAACGGTGGATCTGGAACCAAGTAAAATTAACCTTATTCCAGTCGGTCGCCGGGTTGCAGCGGGTTGCCGCGCTGGAAATCTTCTGTTGCCACCGCCGCCTTGCCGGGTTTTTGCAATCGCATGAGGCGCAAGGAGCCCGCCCCGCACGCGATCAGCATGTCATGGTCCAGGATGGTGCCCGGCGCGGCGGCGTCACCGCCGTCCTCGGGCCGGGCTAAAAGAATTTTGATGCGGGCGCCTTGCCATTCGCACCAGGCGCCGGGAACGGGCGACAAACCGCGGATCAGACAATCCAGCTCCGCCGCCGGCCGGCGCCAATCAATGCGGGCTTCCGCCTTAACAATTTTCTTGGCATAGGTTACACTGGCCTCCGCCTGGGGCTGTGCCGTAAGCCGCCCACCGGCCACGCCGCGCAGAGCCTCAAGCATCATCGGGGCGCCCAAAGCGGCCAATTGATCATGCAGCCCGCCCGCCGTAGCGTCAGCCGCGATAGGCTGTTCCGCGCGCAACAGCACGGCGCCAGTATCCAGGCCCTCGTCCATGGCCATCACGCATACCCCCGTCACCTGATCACCGGCCATCACCGCCCGTTGGATCGGCGCCGCCCCGCGCCAGCGAGGCAGCAAGGATCCATGCAGGTTGAAACAGCCCAGGCGAGGCGCGCCCAGGACCGCCCCCGGCAGGATCAAGCCATAGGCAACCACCACCACCGCCTCGGCGCCTAGCGTGTTAAATTCGACCTGAACGTCGGCGTATTTTAGGCTGGCGGGGGTGTGGACTGGAAGATCATGGGCCAACGCAGCGGTATGTATTGGTGTGCGCCGCAGCTGCCAACCGCGTCCGGCCCGGCGCGGCGGCTGGGTATAGACCGCGACCACGTCGATCCCGTCGGCCGCCAGCAACGCGGCAAGGGTTGGCAAGGCAAAGTCCGGCGTGCCCATGAAGACGACCCGCAAATCAGCCATGTCAACTTATGCCCCGTTTTATGCCGTGACTTTTTGCCGCTTTGCCTTGTCCAGCTTGCGCAAAATGATACTGCGCTTAACGATGGAAAGATGATCCACGAACAGGCGGCCCTTTAGATGATCCATTTCGTGCTGAATACAGCGCGCCAACAAGCCCTCGGCGTGCAACCGCCGCGCCTCGCCGTAATAATCCAGAAATTTCACCGTGATCGCCTCGGGCCGGTCCAGATCGGCGAATTGCTCAGGCAGGGATAGACAACCTTCGTTATAGGATCCTAATTCTTCGGAGTATTCCATGATTTCCGGATTAATCAGATAGAGCGGCGCCTTGGCCTCATCGTCCGGCGAGACATCCACGGTGATCATACATTTGGGGTCGCCGACCTGCACGGCGGACAGGCCGATGCCCGGGGCCTGGTACATGGTTTCCAACATATCGTCGAGAAATTGCCGCACTTTGTCATCAACAGTTTCCACAGGTTTCGATTTAACCTTCAGACGGCGGTCCGGCGCGGTGATGATAGGCAGGATGGTCATGATTCGTTTGCCGTGCGTAGGGTCAAAAAAATGACAAAATGGTAGTCTAGCTTCTAGGTAGTATGGCACCTCAACCGGGTCAAGCTCCGGCATGCCGCCTGGACCGCACGATTGAAAATGACCGCGACATGTAAATATTGATCGGCGCCCTGGCGGTCTCGACCCTGCTGCTCATTTTGGCGGGGTCTGTGTATCTGCTTTGGCTGCGCCGTGGGCCGGGTGCAGATGACGAGCGCATGGACACGCCTTCGCCGCGACCGCCGCCAGTCTGGCCACCGCCCAGGCCGATCTGGGCAGGCGATTGAGCCAGATGTCGGAACAATCCGCAACCGAGCGGGCGGAATTGCTGCGAACCTTGCATGAACGCCTGGATGGGGTCGGCAAGAGCATGGGCGAAAGCCTGGAAAAATCGGCGATCCGCACGGCGGCCTCGTTGGGCGAACTGGGTAAACAGTTGCTGATCATCGATCAGGCGCAAAAGAATATCTCGGGCCTGGCCGGTCAGGTCATCGGCCTGCAGGACATTTTGGACAATAAACAGACCCGCGGCGCTTTTGGCGACGTGCAATTGCACGATCTCGTCGTCTCTATCCTGCTGCCAACAGCCAATGTATTTCAGGCCGCGTTATCGAACCAACGCCGGGTCGATTGCCTAATCCGCCTGCCCCAACCACCCGGTCCCATCAGCATCGGCGCCAAATTTTCCTAGAAAGCTATCGTGCCCTGCGCCAGGCCACGGACGACAACCAAATGAAATTCGCGCTACCGGCCTCCCGCGCGGCCATTGGAAAACACATCAAGGATATCCAGGAACGCTATATTTTGGCGGGCGAGACCGCCGATAGCGCTCTGATGTTCCTACCGTCCAAAGCGGTCTATGCGGAACTGCACGCCAATTTCCCGTAAACGGTGGAGCAGTCCTACTGGGCCCATGTCTGGATTGTGTCTCCCACCACCCTGATAGCGACCCTGAACACCGTTCGCGCGGTGCTAAAGGATGCCCGCATGCGCAAACAGGCCGGCGTCGGTC
>Ga0209501_10006065_pt1 | contig 10965 bp, 13 predicted proteins | sample ArcticOcean_MG_C_4_FD_187434 | JGI IMG/M metagenome (GOLD analysis project Ga0209501, IMG submission 187434) | Marine microbial communities from western Arctic Ocean - ArcticOcean_MG_CB4_134 (SPAdes) (version 2) | ecosystem: Environmental > Aquatic > Marine > Oceanic | place: Arctic Ocean...
AGAATTAATTAAAGCATTAGAAAAACTTGAAAAATAATTTAGAAGAAATGGTGCGGATGATGGGATTTGAACCCACGTACTCCTAAGAGACTAGCCCCTCAAGCTAGCGCCTTTGGCCAGGCTGGGCGACATCCGCAATAAAACATTCATGTATGGTTTTTATAATCCTTGACGACATTTTTCTTCGTGTTAATTCCAGTTAGATGTTTTACTTGTGGAAATTTAATTGCAGATAAATATGATGATTATCAAACTAAACTCAAAGCAGGAGAGGATCCTAAAAAAGTTCTAAATGATTTAGCAATTAGCAGATATTGTTGTAGAAGAATGCTTTTGACTACTGCTGAAACAATTCAACAAGTAATCCCATTCTATGAATCAATTCATAAAAGAAAACAAGAAGTTCAAGCTGAATTAGATTAACTTGTCTAAAATTACTTCAATTGAAGGACGTGTATTATTCAATAGTAGAGGCAGTAAAACAATTGAAGTTGACATAAAATCAGATAATAAATTTCTAGGAAGAGTTTGTGCACCATCAGGTGCAAGTGTAGGAAAATATGAAGCAACCAGTTTTCCCAATGGAGGTCCAGAAGAAAGTCTTAAAATTTTAAGACAAAATTCTCAAAAATTTATAGGATTAGATTCATCAGATTTAAAAATAATTCATGATACTTTGAAAAGTTTAGACAATACCAATAATTATTCAGTAATTGGAGGTGCACTTGCATTTGCTGTAACAATTGCATCAATGGAATCAGCATCAAAATCACTAGACCAACCATTATTCAAAACACTATCAGCTGAGTCGAATGTTAAATGTCCATTTCCAATAGGAAATATTTTAGGTGGTGGGGCACATGCAGGACATGGAACCCCAGATATTCAAGAAATTTTAATTTGTGCAACAGGTTCAAAAACTATTGAAGATGCAATTGAAACAAATTTAGCAGTTCATAAAGAATTGCGTAAAGTTTTAGAAAAAGAAGATCCTAATTTTACCAACGGAAGAGGAGATGAAGGTGGATGGGCACCCAAATTAGAAAATCAAAAAGCATTAGAAGTATCAGTAAAAGCTTGTGAAAATTTAGGATTTACTTTAGGTAAAGAAGTTTCATTAGGAGTAGATTTTGCATCATCAACACAATGGAATGAAGAGAAGGGAAAATACTTGTACGATAGAGCTGGATTTGAAAATTCAACAGGAGAGCAAATTGATTTTGCAGCAAATATTATTGATAAATTCAAATTAATTTATGCTGAAGATGCAGTTCATGAAGAAGCGTTTGAGGACATGGCAGAGTTAACTGCAAAATTTCCAAATACACTTGTTACAGGAGATGATTTGACGGTTACAAGTAAAGATATTCTTTCAAAAGCAATTAATGTAAAAGCATGTAATGCCGCAATTTTAAAAGTTAATCAAGCAGGTAGTCTATTTGATGCTCTTGAATTTGCAAGTGTTGCAAATCAAAATAATATCAAATTAATCACATCACATAGATCTGGTGAATCCACAGATTCTCAAATTTCACATATAGGCATAGCAACAAAATCAAAAATGCTCAAAGTAGGTGTAGTAGGAGGCGAAAGAGTAGCAAAATTAAATGAATTATTACGTTTATCAGGGTATGATTTTATATGTGGCATGGCGGAGATTTAAAATCGTCATGAGTGAACAAACTGAAGCAATAGACATAAAGAAAAAAGTTATTTCAACTGGGATCAGGGTTGGAACACAAGTTAAGACAAAATTCATGAAACCATTTATCACAAAAGCAAGTCCTGAAGGACTATACATGCTAGATATTGATATGACGTTAGAAAAAATCAAGACATCTGCCAAATTCATCAATAGATTAGGGGCAGAAAATATCATAGTATGTTCAGGTAGACAGTATGCAGGAATTCCTATTGAAAAATTCTGTGAAATGACAGGAGCAAAACAACTTCTTGGAAGATTTATGCCAGGAACTTTAACGAATCCATCATTACCATATTATATTGAACCAAAAATTGTCTTTGTTTCAGACCCTGAAGTGGATGAACAAGCATTAATTGAAGCAACTAATGCAGGAATTCCAGTTATTGGAATTGCAAATACAGACAACATTACATCAAAATTAGATCTCATTATTCCAGCAAACAATAGAGGAAGAAAAGCACTAGCAACAATTTACTGGTTACTAGTTCGTCAAATTCTCATTGAAAAAGGAGAATTAAAAGAAAATGAATCAATGAAATATGAAATTGATGACTTTGAAGCAAAGATGATTGAAGAGGAAATAGAATAAACTATTTCAAACTTTTAATTGAAATCCATAGCATCTGCTCCAGGAAAAGTTATTCTGTTTGGAGAACATTTTGTAGTATATGGTGCAAAAGCAATTTTGTGCTCTATTGAGAAAAGAGTTACGGTTACAGCAGAAAAAATTACTGAGAGAAAAATTTTCATAAATTCAGAAATAGGTAATTTAGTTTTAGAACCCAATAAATCAATTTCAGAAATTAATTCACCATTAAAACCATTTTATTATTTAGCAGATAAAGTAATTAAAAATCAAGACATAGGTATACAAATTAAAATTGATTCAGAAATTCCATTAGGTGCAGGATTAGGTTCATCATCAGCCTGCTGTGTTGCAGGTGCTGCAGCAATTTTCAAACTATTTGGAGAAATATCTAAGGAGAGAATTGTAGAACTTGCAATAGAAGCTGAAAGAACAATTTTTGAAAATACATCAGGAGCAGATTGCACTGTATGTACATACGGAGGAATAATGGAATATAACAAGAAACAAGGTTTTAAAAAAATTGAAGATGAGCCTAATTTTCAACTAGTTATTGCAAATTCAAACATAGAACATTCAACTGAATCAATGGTTTCAAAAGTTAAAGAATTTAAAAATAAAAATAAAGAAGAATTTACTAAATTATTAAATCAAGAATCAAAATTAATTGAAGATGTTTTAGAATTACTAAAAAATAATAATACAAAAGAGTTAGGAAAAAAAATTAATCAAAATCAAGAATATTTGGAAACCATAGGAATTTCAAATAATCAATTAAAAGATATGGTAAAAATAGGTCAAAAATCATCTTTTGGAGCAAAAATAACAGGTTCAGGAGGAGGAGGATGTATTTTTGCAATAGCCAATGAATCAAATTTAGAAGATATCCTAAAAGAATTCAAAGATAAGAATTACGAATGTTTTTCAGCTAAAATTGATTTCAAAGGACTGGATAGTTTTTAATTAACTAAATAGTTTGGTACAACATGATTCTGATTAAATTAGGTGGATCAATTATCACAAATAAAAAAAAACCATTATCAGTTAGGAAAAAAATAATCGACAACATTACAAAAAGTTTGAAAAAAATTAATGAACCAATTATAATTGTTCATGGAGGAGGATCATATGGACATTATTGGTCTGTAAAATATGATATGCACACAAAAGAAAGAAAGTATGACATCAGAGGAGTTTCAATTATTAAAAATTCAATGATTGAATTAAATAAAATTATTTTAGATTCACTGCTAAAAAATAAATTAAATCCATACTCTTTACCTCCAACAGATTTTATGTTTGGTAACAAACCAATTACAAATAAAATTAAAGAAATTGAAAAAATTGCAAAATCAGGCTTAATTCCAGTCACATATGGAGATGCGTTATGGTTTGGTCAAAATAAAACATACATCTTATCTGGCGATAAAATTATGACTTATTTTGCAAAAGTTCTAAAACCAAGATTGACTATTTTTGTATTAAATGAAGATGGAGTGTATTCTGATCTTAAATCAAAAAAATTAATTTCAGAATTAAAAGGAAATGTTCCATTAATGTCAGAAAACAAAATGGATGTAACTGGAGGTATGAATAGAAAAGTAGAGGAAGCAATTAAAATTTCAAAAATGGGTATGAATGTATTTTTTGTTAATGGAAAAAAGCCTGAAAGGATTGTAACAGCTGTTAAAAATAGAGAGTTTAAAGGAACAATGTTTAAAGGAAAAAGAAGTGCCTGAAGAATTTATAATACTTGTAGACGAAAACGACAATCCAATTGGAACTGAAGAAAAAGTAAAATGCCATTTACCAAATGGAAAATTACATAGAGCATTTACTGCATTGTTATTTGATATTGATGGAAGATTGGTACTAACAAAAAGAGCAAAGGGGAAAATGTTATGGCCAGGAGATTGGGATGGAACATTTGCAAGTCATCCAAGAGAATCAGAAGGATATGTTTCATCAGGGGAAAGACGAATGCCAGAAGAATTAGGAATTAGTGGAAAATTAGACTATTTTCATAAATTTGAATATCATGTACCATACAAAGATGTAGGATCTGAAAATGAAATTTGTGGAACTCTAGTTGGAGTGATTGATAAGAATACAGAATTAAAAGAAATTGAAGGAGAAATTGATGAAATCAAATGGATTTCAGCCAAAGAATTAATCGCTGAAATAAAAATAAATCCTAAAATTTATTGTCCATGGATGCTAATTGCATTAGAATTACTTGAAAAATCAGACCAAACTATGCTCAAAAAACATGAAAATATCTTATCTACGTGGATAAATAATGAAATACGTGAAGGATTACAAGAAGCAATTAAGACCCATATTCCAACAGAAAAATGGAGATTAGTAAATGGAAAAAACTAAACAAATTGAAAATAATGCTAAAATTGTAAACAAGTATCTTAATTCAAAATTAAAAGGAAATCCAAAAAAACTCTACGATGCAGCAGGGCATTTAATTGTAAACGGAGGAAAAAGACTTAGACCATACATGGTAATTAGAAGTTGTCAAATTTTAGGGGGTAAGTCATCAAATGCAATAATATCTGCAGGTGCTGTAGAAATGGTACACAACTTTACATTAGTGCATGATGACATCATGGATAATGATGAAATACGTCATGGAGTTCCAACAGTACATAAAAAATTTGGTATGCCAATTGCAATTTTAGCAGGAGATGTATTATTTTCTAAAGCATTCCAAATTATTTCAGAATCAAAATTATCACCAAATGCAACTACACATCTAATATCCAGACTTGCAAAAGCTTGTGTAGATGTTTGTGAAGGTCAGCTATTAGATATTAAAATGGCAGATGAAAAAAGAATTCCAGCAGAAGCAGAATACATTACAATGATAGGTAAAAAAACAGCAGCATTATTTGATGTATCTTGTGCAATGGGAGCAATTTGTGCAACAAACAAACCTAAAGATATTGTAAATCTTTCAGCATTTGGAAGAAACTTAGGAATTGCATTCCAAATTACTGATGATTTGATAGGAGTTATGGGAGATCCTAAAGTTACAAAGAAACCAGTGGGAAATGATTTAAGAGAAGGTAAGAAATCACTGCCAATTTTAATGGCAATAAAATTAGCAAAAGGTAACGAGAAAAAAATAATTCTAAGTGCATTTGGAAATTCTAAAGTTTCAAAAAGTGATCTAACCAAAGCAGTTGAAGTTATTCGTTCCTTAGGAATAGAGGAAAAAGTAAGAAATCAGGCTCTAAAATACGCAGAAAAATCTCAAAAATCACTAACAAAATACTCAGGTACAGCCAAAATGGAGTTAACAGCATTATTAGATTTTGTAGTTAGGCGAAGTGTATAGTTACAATAGAGGAAATTATCGTGGATAAAGAAATTAGAAAAGAAATTAGAAAAATGGCCCTTCAAAATGCATTTGAACATGAAGGGAGAACTCAAGATAAAATAATTTTAGGAAAAATTCTTGGAACTAAACCAGAATTTAGAACTAAAGTAAAAGAAATTTCAATTGAAATATCTGAAATTGTATCTAGTGTAAATCAATCATCAATGGATGAACAAAAAAAAGAAATTGATAAAAAATTTCCAGAAATTTTAATACCTAAAGAAAAAATTAAAGAAAGAGAAGGCTTACCTGAATTAAAAAATGCACAACAAGGAAAAGTAATTACACGATTTCCACCAGAACCAAATGGTTATCCACATATCGGACATGCAAAAGCAGCTATAATTAATTCAGAGTATGCAAAAATGTATGGAGGGAAATTTATTCTAAGAATGGATGATACAAATCCTGAAGCTGAAAGAATGGAATATCATGCAGCAATTAAAGTAGGATTAGAATGGTTAGGAATAGAATTTGACATAGTGAAAAATACTTCAGATGATATGGAAATATTTTATGAAAAAGGAATGGAATTAATTAATTCTGGAAAAGCTTACATTTGTAAATGTAAAAGAGAAGACATTAGTAAAAACAGACGAAAAAGAAAAGCATGTAAATGTAGTAGGGAAGATGTAGATAAAAATATCAGTAATTGGGGGAAAATGGAAACCAAGTTTAAGCCAGGTGAAGCAATTGTCAGATTTCGTGGAAACATGGAAGCAGATAATGCAGTAATGAGAGATCCAGTATTATTCAGAATAATAGAGGGAAAACACTACATATTAGGTGAAAAATATAGAATTTGGCCAAGTTATGATTTTGCAGTGGCAATTGAAGATAGTATTGATGGAGTTACGCATGCTTTTCGTTCAAAAGAATTTGAATTAAGAGAAGAGCTAATTGAGGCAATTTTAGATTCACTGAATATGAGAAAACCAGAACAAGGTTTCTTCTCAAGATTAGAATTCAAAGGTATGCCAATTTCAAAAAGAATCATCAAACCATTGATTGAAGAACGTAAAGTTTCATGGTACGATGATCCTAGGTTACCAACTTTAGAGGCATTAAAGAAACGAGGAATCAAACCAGAAGCAATAAGAAAATTCATCATGTCATTAGGTTTAACCAAAGCAAATACTCTTGCACCTTTTGATTCTCTTGAAGCATTTAATAGAAAATTGGTTGATAAAAACAGTATTCGATTGTATATGGTTAGCAATCCAAAAAAACTTACAGTAAAAAATTTATCAATCACATCAGTTGAAGTTTCAAATCATCCAGTAAACGACATGGGTAAACGAAAAATTGATGTTGATGGAAGTTTCTATATTTCTGGAGAAGATGCACAAAATATCAAAGAGGGGGAACAAATCAGACTTTTAGGATTAGGAAATATTTTGATCACAAAACAAAGGGAAGAATTAGAAGGAGAATATGTAAAAGATGGAGACATTAAAAGTATTCCAAAAATACAATGGGTTTCACAAAAAACAGCACATCAAATTAAAATGATTATTCCAAAAATATTATTTATTGGTGAAAAATTCAACGAGGATAGTTTAGAAGAGACAGATGTGTATTGTGAACCACATTACTTACAAATAAAAGAAGGAGAGGAAATACAATTTGTTAGATTTGGATATTGTAGAAAGGATTCACAAAATCAAGCAATTTTTACACATAAGTGATGAAATATGAGAATAGTTAGAGTAACAGATGGAACTAGTGAAACATATGGTTTTGTTAAAGACAATAAAATATCCATAAAAAGTGAAATTACAGAATTAACAGGTGTACCAATTCCTTTCAATATCAAAGATTTTTTGTTTGATGGATGGTATGATGAAATTAAAAATAAAACAAATGAATTGGAATACAGAGAGGATATTTCAAAATACAAACTATTAGCACCGATTCCAGATCCAAATAAAATAATCTGTCTAGCATTCAATTATGTAGATCATGCTAAAGAACAAGGATTAGAAGCGCCAGATGAGCCAGCTTTAGTAATGAAACCAAGAACAGCGCTAAATCATACAAAATCAGACATTGTATATCCAGATTTTGTTACACAATTAGATTATGAAATTGAATTAGCTTTGATTATTGGAAAAGATTGTAAAAATGTTAGTGTAGAAAATGCATCAGAAATGATATTTGGATATATGATTTTCAATGATGTATCTGCAAGAGATATTCAAAATAGGGATAAACAATTTACCAGAGGAAAAGGATTTGATTCATTTGCACCATGTGGACCATGGATTACAACAGCTGATGAGATACAAAATCCTCAAAATCTAAAAATGATAACAAAAGTCAACGGAGAAATAAGACAAAATTCTTCAACAAGTAATATGTTTATTAAAATTCCAGAAATAATTGCAAAAATTACCAAAGTAATGACATTAGAAAAAGGAGACATAATTTCAACTGGAACACCTGCAGGTGTAATGTTAAACAAACCAAATGCAGTATATCTTAAAGATGGAGATGAAATAGAAATGGAAATCGAAGGTTTGGGAATTCTAAACAATACAATAAAAGTTGTTAAGTCAAATTAATGTAAAGATTTTTTCATCAAATTAAATGATATTTTATATTCTAGAGAATCAATAGGTGATAAATTTTCTTTAGTAAAAATTTGAATTCGTTTATAATTTTTTTTACTTGCATAATTTTGTAAATAAGAAATAATATTAGATAAAGTATCAAATGAACCTGAAAACAAGGTTACAATCAAAGTTTTATCAAGATGTTTGTAATCACAAATTATAGCAATAGAATCATTACCGTCAAGACTGGATTTAATTATTTTATTTTTAGCACATAAATCAGATAAAATTTTTTCGTTAGTTTCAAGCCATCTCCATGAATCCACATAATAAGGGAAAAATTGATAATCTAAAAATTCTTCAAATTCAATTTTATAATTAGAATTTTGTTTAGGAAGTAATGAATAATAATTCCATATTTGAAATATTTCATAATTTAAAGAATTAGCCATAGAAATTGATTTTTTATTTTCGGTATCTATTAACATGTATGAAAATAATGTATCAGTATTCTTTCCAATTAATTCAGCATGAGTTACAAGTTTTGATGCAATCTTTTGTCTTCGAAAATTAGAATCAATACGAATTCCTTCAATCCAGATTTGATTTTGAAAATAAAATGCGTGACAAATTCCAACAGGAAAATTTTTTTTAAATAAAAATAAATTTCCTTCATCTAACCAAGAAGACCAAACCTTATCGATATAATCACCCCAAGAAAAAGTATCTTTACAAAATTTTAAAATAAAATTTTTGTCAAGAGAAGTGGCATTTCTAATTTCCATATACAAAAAAATATTAAGAATGATCAAATAAAAATTGTCATGGGAAGAATAATTGCAGGAAAAACATCAGAAATTACACCTGGAAAAATGATCAAAGTTTCAATTGATAGAAGAGACATACTAGTTGCAAATATTGATGGAGAATATTGTGCAATAGATGATTCATGTACTCATTCAGGCTCTAGTTTATCTGAAGGGAAGTTAGAAGGATGTACAATCACTTGTGGATGGCATGCAGCAGAATTCGATTGTAAAACTGGTAAATTTTTGAAATTTCCAATGAAATTAAGAGGTTTAACATCATACAATGTTGTAGTTGAATCAGATAGTGTATTTGTAGAGATGTAACTATATACTGCTAATTTTTAACAAAATATGTAAAACATGGTAGACGATGCTCAAAATAAACAAGCAATGAAAGAGGCTATTGATACCTTAAATCTCATTGCATCTACAAATTCTACTCCAAAACCAATTAAAAAATCAGTCACTGATCTTGTCACAGATTTAGTAAAAGAAGAATACTCACTCTCAGTTAGAGCTGCAAATACAATCAGCCTACTTGATGATGTTACACAAGATCCAAACATGCCATCATATGTTAGAACTCAATTATGGCAAGCAGTATCAAAATTAGAAAGTATAAGAGAATAAATTCTTGTTTGGAATTGTTTAATTATTGAAAATTGAAGAATATTTAGAAACATTACCAAAAAATTTGCTTAGTGGCGAAGATGTTCAATTACCTGAAAAATCATTAAGAGAGATATTCAAATTTTCAAATCTAGGAAAAGAAGATGTATTTTTTCATTTAGGATGTAATAATGAGAAAGGAGTAGAAATTGCAGTTAATGAATTCAAAGTAAGAAAAGCAGTAGGAATAGATAGTAACCTAGAAAAAATTCAAAATGCACAAAAAAATATTGAAGAAAAAAACATCAATGCAAAAGTGATTCATCAAAAAATAGAGGAATCAGACATATCAGATGCAACTGTAATCTTGTTTTGGTTTATAGATGAAAATATCATAAAGGATATGATCAAAAAATTTGAGAAATTGAAACCAGAAACAAAAATAATTACAATATGGGGCCCACTTCCAAATTGTCTTCCAAATAAAGTAAATTTTCCATATATTATGAACAAAACACCGTTCAAAAAAGCAAAAAATTTGCAAGAACAACTGTTAGCAGTTTTTGGTGTAAAATGTGTAGATTTTGTTACTGCATGGGAATTTGCTGAAAGATACACTAAAGCAATTTCTGGTTCAGAAATCAAAAATGATAGATTTCTAACAATCATACAGACGTTGATTATTTGGATCAATGCTAAAGAATTAGGTGTTGTGTGTACAGAAGAAATACCAGAATCAATTAAAACATACATTAGTATCATGAAAATGCACTTTGATATAGATTTTGAACATTTGTTAAAATAAAAATAGGTGTAAGCCTTTTATTTTGTATGTCCGTAAAAAATTTATGGAAAGTAGATTAAACATCAATGTATCTGCGATTGATTATGATAAAACAAGTAAAGCATTAACACATCAACTTACACTTTTAGAAGAAATGGTTCACGGGGAAGAGGATTTTGTTATGACAGATTCAGAATTTGCATTTGGATGGCATTTTTTTGTGTTAAGTGTAAACAGAACACTAGTGCAAAAATTAGAATCAATGATGGGTACAGATTTTCAAAAATTGAAGGGAAAAGGAACAGATAAAAAATTCCTCACATGGTTAACAAAAAATATTGAAAGTAAATCACCTAGATTCAAAGTTGCCATTAAAGATGAGATGGAATCAAGTAAATTTGGAATATTTTAAAAGTAAAGAGGCCCTCGAGGGGAATCGAACTCCTGTCCGAGGATCCACAACCCTCTATACTAACCACTGTACTACGAGGGCCACTCAAAAATTAATTTTTTCATCCAGTAATAA
>Ga0209501_10006066_pt1 | contig 10964 bp, 8 predicted proteins | sample ArcticOcean_MG_C_4_FD_187434 | JGI IMG/M metagenome (GOLD analysis project Ga0209501, IMG submission 187434) | Marine microbial communities from western Arctic Ocean - ArcticOcean_MG_CB4_134 (SPAdes) (version 2) | ecosystem: Environmental > Aquatic > Marine > Oceanic | place: Arctic Ocean...
CCGGAAACGGATCGCTTCGCGGTGTCGGTATTCGCTACGGTGGACTCGGCGGGCCGCATCCGAGACTCCCGGTTCGAGCGTACCGAGATCCGAAGCCGGCATAAGCTGAGTTACGAAGAGGCGCAGGCCGTCCTGGACAATGAAAAGGCGATCGATCCCGATACGGACGAGGCCCTTCGCTCCTTGGCGACGCTTGCTGAAATCCTGCGTGAGAAACGGAAGGATCGCGGCTCCCTGGACTTCGACCTTCCGGAGGGCCGCGTGTTGCTGGGTGACGGGGGAAAGCCGGTCTCGATTCTCCGGATTAAGAGATTGGAGAGCCACCGCTTGGTCGAGGCCTTCATGCTTCTCGCCAATGAGATCGTGGCGCATGAGGCGGAACAAAAACGGTTGCCCATCCTGTACCGGGTGCATGAGCCCCCGCCCACTGACAAAATGCTGGAGCTACAGACCCTCCTGGGCCGACTCAGCTATCGCGTCTCCAGGGGAAAGATCTCGCAAAAAGACCTACAAGCAGTGCTCAAGCAAGTAGGGGGGCGCCCCGAAGAAAAACTCGTCTCTACCGTCATCCTCCGCTCCATGAGCCGGGCCCGCTACGATACTCGAAACCTCGGCCACTACGGACTTGCGTCGGACTGGTACACACATTTCACGTCGCCTATCCGGCGGTATCCGGATCTGTGGTTGCACCGGGTGCTGGTGCACGCCCTCGTCGAGGGCCGTGCTGTTCCCGAAGACTGGAAAGGGGAGGGTCTCAAGGAAAAAGCCCAGCGTTGTAGCGTCCGCGAAAGAGTGGCCGAGGTAGCGGAAAGAGAAAGCGTAGACCTCAAGAAGGTCGAATATATGGAGCGGTACCTCGGCGACGAATTCTCTGGCACGGTGTCCGGCGTCACTTCTTTCGGGATTTTCGTTCTCCTCGACGACGTTTTCGTGGACGGACTGGTCCACGTGAACAGCATGACCGACGATTATTACATCTTCCACCAGGACCGCTACATGTTGGTCGGAGAGCGCTCCCATCGCACCTTCCGTCTAGGGGATCGCCTAGTAATAAAAGTGGCCCGTGTCGATAAGGAGGAACTTCTTATCGACTTCACCATTGTAGGCTCAGAGAAAACGTCGAGAAAAGCGAGGTAGTGAGTTGCTGAAGTAAAGACGTGGTGTTGACGGCCACCAAGGAGTTCAACGACCGATACGGGTACAACCACTGAGATCATGTGATCTTGCTACTCTCAAGGATCCTTTGGGATGTGGTCCGCGGGCTTGCCCCGAATGGATTCGTTGGGCATATCGGGGGCGATGACTTTATGTTCATCGTCGACATGGCTTATCTTGAAGAATGTTGCGACGAGATCATCTGTTTGTTCGATGAGTTCATCCCGTATCAATACAACGTGGAGGACCGTCGTGCCGGCTATTCCCTGGGGAAGGACCGCCGGGGTAGCATTAGACGAGTGCCGTTGACGACTCTTTCGATCGGAGTGGTCACGAACCAGATACAGCGGTTTCCATATACGGCCCAGGTGAGTGAGTTAGCTGTGGGAATGAAGACCTACACGAAATCGCTTCCCGGTTCGGTCTACGCGGTAGACCGTAGACGGCCATTCAAAGAAGAAGTCGAGTAGCCATGACCATCACAGTTTCCTGTCCGTCCTGTGCAACGTCCTTTCCTGTCGACCCGGCCAAGGTCCCGCCAGAGGGCGTCCGCGCACAGTGTAGCGTCTGTCCAGAAACTTTTGACGTCGATCAGCCGAATGGCGCCACGACCGAAGCTCTGCCGGCTTCAGAGCCGATGCTCGGCAGCTTCGAAACCGCGGATCCCGCGGAAGCTGGCACGGTGGATCTTCCTGGGATTGAGGGAGCATTCGAAACGGCCGATTCCGCCGTTGCAGAAGACGACTCGAGCGGCAAGGATATTGGCCTGATGCAAACCGAGGACTACGCGACCGGGGACGTGGCGATCGACATACCCGAGCCTGCGGCGGACATCGTCGAGGCGGATGAGCCTCTTGCTACCCCGGGCGAGGTCTCGGAGGGAAGCCCGGGTCCGATTCGATTCGGTCGGCGTAGTCCTGAGGATAAGGCGAAGAGCTTGGCGATGAGCCTGGTGTCGGATCTGATCGCCTACAATCCCGAAAAACACAAAGAAGCCCTCGCGACCGAAACCCTGCGGGATGTCTTCGGCGAAGAGATAGAGAAGTCCCTGAAGGAGTATCAGGAGCAAGTGGAGCCGGACGTGATGGCTCGGGGCTCGTTCTTCAACGATGCCCTCAACTCGCTCCTGGCTGAGAGACGATCCATCTTCACGCTCGACGACTAGAGACGCGCGCGGTCGGTTGATGCCGCTTTCGGGCTGGAATATATTCCCTGCAGTTGAGGGGTCGTCCTTGCGGACGGCCCCTTCTTGCGTGGATCACCCTTCAAGAAGGTTAGATCACCCTTCTAGGACGAAAGAAATCCCGTGGCGATGCACAAAGAAAGCCTCCAGCGATTGGACGTGATTCGTGGACTCCTCTCCGACCTTCGGGGGTATCTTTGACGTCGTCGGGAAGAGCGCTCGAATCGAGGAACTCGACAAGGAGATGGCGGCATCCGGATTCTGGGACAATCAGGATCAAGCGCGCGAAGTCATTGCCGAGTCGAATCGCCTGAAGAGTTGGGTCGACCCCTGGAAGAAACTCGATACACAGTCTTTCGACCTCGTCGAAATGGCCTCGCTTCTGGAGGCGGAGCCGGATGATGGTCTCGAAGCGGAATGGCTTTCCGAGGTCGGGGAGATCGAACGCCTCATCGCGGCGCTCGAAGTCCGCACGATGCTCCAGGGGTCCGATGATCATCGAGGCGCACTACTCACGGTTCACCCAGGCGCGGGCGGTCTGGAGTCCCAGGATTGGGCCGAGATGCTGACCCGCATGTATACACGCTGGTCCGAGCGCCACGGGTACACTGTAAACGTGCTCGATCTGCAGCCGGGAGATGAGGCGGGGATCAAGAGCGCGACACTGGAGGTCACGGGGGAGGACGCCTACGGCTATCTGAGGGCGGAAAAGGGCATACACCGGCTCGTGCGTATATCGCCCTTCGACGCCCAGTCGCGCCGGCATACGTCCTTTGCGAGCGTGTTCGTGTATCCGCAGGTCGACGAAGAGATCGAGATCGAAATCGACGAGTCGGATTTACGCATCGACACGTACCGTGCGTCAGGTGCGGGCGGGCAACACGTGAACAAGACGGATTCCGCGATCCGGATTACTCACGTTCCCACGGGAATCGTCGCCTCCTGCCAGCAGGAGCGGTCTCAGCACAAGAATCGTGCGACCGCCATGAAGATGCTCAAAGCCGGGCTGTACGCGGCTGCCCTCGAGGAACAGGAGAAAGAGAAGGCGGTGGTCGAGGCCACGAAGACAGAGATCGGGTGGGGAAACCAGATTCGGTCCTACGTCTTTCAGCCCTATACCATGGTCAACGATCACCGGACTGAAGTGAAGGTCGGCGACGTGAACAAGGTGATGGATGGTGACCTCGATCCATTTATCGAGGCCTACCTAAAACGGTCCGCCGGGCAGGGAGCCGGAAGTTGACGGAGCCTTCACGGGGGAGTGAGGCGGAAGCACTCGCGTCCGAAGAGCTGAGCCAAGTGAGGCGGCACCGCCAGGATAAACTCGATGCTATCCGGGAGCTGGGTATCGAGCCGTACGCCTACACCTATGACCGGACCCATGTTGCCTTGGAGGCCGTCTCGCTCTTCGATCAGGCTGAGCAAGCCGGTACGCTCGATGAGAACAGCCATGCGGAGCGGGTTTCTGTCGCCGGACGCATTACGAGCTACAGAGCCCACGGAAAGAGTGCTTTCGCGCATATCGAGGACCGCTCGGGCCAGATACAGATCTATTTTCGCAAGAACATGCTCGGAGACGAACCGTTCGAAGCGCTCGAACTCCTAGACCTCAGCGATTGGATCGGCGTCGACGGTGTCCTTTTTCGGACTCGCACGGGTGAGGTCACGGTACAGGTTCAGGAGTGGACGCTCCTCTCTAAGTCCTTGCGACCACTCCCACTCGGGAAGACGGAGACGGATGGAGAGACCGGGGAGCGGAGCACTTTCGGCGGGTTCACGGACAAGGAAGCACGGTACCGGCAGAGGTATGCGGATCTCGCGGTCAATCCCGAGGTCCGGGAGGTCTTCCGGGCCAGGGCCAAGATCATCTCGGAGTTCCGTAGTTTCTTGGACGGTGAAGATTTTTTGGAAGTGGAGACGCCGGCCCTTCAGCCATTGTACGGCGGGGCAGCGGCGCGTCCGTTCGTCACCAAGCACAACGCCTTGGACCGGATCCTCTATCTTCGGATCGCCGACGAGCTCTACCTCAAGCGCCTCATCGTGGGGGGCTTGGGGCGGGTCTATGAGATCTGTAAAGACTTCCGCAACGAGGGCATCGACCGCTTCCATAATCCCGAATTCACGATGCTCGAATTCTACCAGGCCTTCATAGACTACAAGGGATTGATGGATCTGACGGAGCGGATGTTGGAGCACGTGGTCCATTCCACGACGGGTGCGCTCGAAGTCGTCTATCAGGGTCATGACGTCAATTTTTCCGGACCCTACGAGCGTGTGCCCATGCTGGGTAGCCTCTCTGACGCTCTGGGCGCCGATGTCAGGGGACTCGCCGCCGAGGATCTGCGAGCCCACGCAGAGCGTCTGAGCGTTCCTGATCTCGAAGGGGCGGGTTGGGGCAAGCTCATCGATAAGCTCTTCGGGGAACTGGTCCAGCCAAAGCTGATCCAGCCCACCTTCGTGATTGACCACCCCATGGAACTCAGCCCCCTCGCGAAGCGACATCGTGACCACCCCAATCTCACGGAGCGATTCGAGCTCTTTGTGGCGGGGGAGGAGATCGCCAACGCCTTCTCGGAGTTGAACGACCCGATCGACCAACGGCAGCGCTTCGAGGCGCAGACCAGGCTCAAGGAAGCGGGGGACCACGAGACGCATCCAATCGATGAAGATTATTTGAGAGCCCTCGAATACGGCATGCCTCCGACCGGAGGCCTGGGCCTGGGGATCGACCGGCTGACCATGCTCCTCACCGATCAAGCCTCCATTCGGGACGTCATTCTTTTCCCCACGCTCCGCGACGAGTGACGTCCTCTCCGTCTCCGCATCGTGGATTGGAGTGGTACGTCGCGCGACGGTACATGGCGTCCAGGCATGAAGGCCGCCTCTTCTCGTTCATCACTTGGATCGCGCTCGGCGGGGTGACGATCGGCGTCGGCGCCCTCGTGGTCGTGATCGGGGTGATGTCCGGGATGCAGGAAGATCTCCTGGGAAAGATCCTGGAGTCCTCTCCGCATGTGCTCGTCCAGCAACAGGGCAACAGTCTGCGGATGGACGATTGGGAGACAGTGGCGGATCGAGTCCGACAGATCGAAGACGTCGAGGCCGTCGCCCCCTGGGTTCTCACCACGGTCACTGCCCTTCGAGGGAGGTATTCCCAGTCCGCAGACATGTATGGCGTGGCCCTCGATCTCGAGGGGCCGGCTGTTACCGAAATGGAAGCCCGGATTCAGGAGGGGGCTCACGACCTCGGTCCGACCGAGTCGGGGCTCCCTCCCGTCCTGATGGGTAGCCGGCTGGCTACCCGGATGCAGGTCTTCAACGGCGACACACTCACACTTATCGCCTTCGAGAATCTTATCGTGGATGTAATGGGGATGCCCTCACCCAGCATGCGTCAGTATGAAGTCACGGGCACGTTTACGACCGGCATGTACGACTACGACATCAAGAACATCTATGTACCGATCGAGGCGGCACAGGAGCAGTTGGGTATCCTGAGCCGCGACCAGGTTTCCGGGCTCGGGGTGCGGGTCGACGATCCGGATCGTGCCTTATCGGTGTCGGACTCGATTCAGAGCTCGCTCGGGGACGGCTTCTATGCGATCAGTTGGAGTACTACGAACCGGGCCCTCTTTTCGGCGCTCGAACTCGAGAAACTCGCAATGTATCTGATCCTGACGTTGATCGTCGTTGTCGCCGCTTTCAACATCGTGAGTACTCTGGTGATGGTCGTGGTGGACCGAACCCGAGAAATCGGCATCCTCAAGTCGATGGGAATGACGGATCGCATGATTCTGCGAATCTTCATGCTCCAGGGACTCTCCATCGGAATCATCGGTACCGCCCTGGGGACCGTGCTCGGATTGGGGATCTCTTGGGTCTTGGACACGTTCGAGATCATCAAGATTCCGGCAGAAGTGTACTTCGTCGAGAAGCTACCGGTTTCGATCCACGCGACCGATGTCGGGATGATCGTGAGCGTAAGCCTTCTCATCGCATTCCTAGCCACGATCTATCCCGCGCTGAAGGCATCTCAGCTTCAGCCCGTCCAGGCGATCCGACGTGAATAGGCCAGACGTGCCCCCGCGTGATCTCGCGTTCCCCGCCGTGGAGGCCCGGACACTGGGCAAGGTATTCGTCGGCGGCGACGGCGGTGAACTCCCTGTATTGGTAGGGGTAAACATACGAGTTGACTCGGGGGAGACCGTCGCGATCGTGGGAAGTAGTGGGGCGGGGAAGTCCACGCTTTTGCATTTATTAGGTGGGCTCGATCGTCCTACGACCGGTGGCGTCTTCCTCGGAGGTCGCGACTTATCGGAGGTGGACGGGGATGAACTCGCTCGGATTCGAAACCGCGGCGTGGGGTTCGTCTTCCAGTTCCACCACCTCCTTCGAGAGTTTACGGCGTTGGAGAATGTGATGATGCCTTGTTTGATCGCCGGATGGCCACGAGCGGTTGCGGAGGACAGAGCGCGGGACTTGCTTACGCAGGTCGGCCTTCACGATCGGGTGTCCCACCGCTCCACTCAGCTTTCCGGTGGAGAACAGCAGCGCGTCGCGATTGCGCGGGCTCTTGCAACCGAGCCACCACTGCTTCTTGCCGACGAGCCCTCGGGCGACCTGGACACACAGACGAGTGAGCAACTACACGACCTCTTGTTTCGCCTTCGGACGAGCCAGGGTCTTGGCATGGTCCTGGTGACGCACAACCAGGAGTTGGCCAGTCGAGCCGACCGGATCCTCGAGTTGAGGGACGCCCGGCTTCACCGAGCCGCTCGAGCCTGACGGTCGATGAAAGGCGACGATCGATGAAGGGCGAGGAAGCCAAACAGCTTTGCGATCAGTGTGGCGCCTCCGACGCCGTCGTGCACCTCACGCAGATCCTGAACAACGAGATGACAACCTCGCATCTCTGTGAGAAATGCGCAGCCGCGAAGGGTGTCGAGGGAGGTGAGGAGCCCACCAACTTTCCTCTCACCGGATTCTTGGCTCAACTCACCGACGCACCGGGATCCGAGGATCCTCCCGAGGCGTTGGGTCCATGTTCGTTCTGTGGTCTTACGTTCGAAAAATTCCAGGAGGCTGGCCGCCTGGGTTGCCCGCACTGCTACACGGCCTACGAATCCTATCTGCGAGGGCTCCTCCGGCGTGTGCACGGGAGTACCCAGCACGTAGGGAAGGTCTACCTGCCTCCGGATCCGGCCGCATCCGACATGGAGAAACAGGTCGAGGTCCTCCGTCATAAACTCCAGCGCGCAGTGGACTCGGAGGATTTCGAGAGGGCTGCGGGGCTTCGTGATAAGATCCGGAGCATGGAGCCGGCCGGGAGCTGATGACACGCGATGAGTGACCTTCACACGTTTCCCAACCATGGCCTCGGATGGCTCGACGCCAGTGGAGACTATGCCGGCGTCGTGCTTTCTACCCGGATTCGACTCGCTCGCAACCTGCAGGGATATGCGTTCGGACCGCGAGCACGGGTCAACGACCGCGAGGCGGTCCTCAAGCAGACCCGCCGAGCGATGACCAGGGTCGAACTCCTCGCCGGATCCACCCTGCTGGAGCTACCCGATCTGGACGAACGAAGCCGAGGGATGCTTCTCGAGCGGCGACTCGCCTCGCGGGAGTTGCTCGGCGATGTAAAGACGGGTCCCCCGCGTGCCACTGCGGTTCTGCTCGCTGCCCAAGATCCCCTCAGTGTGATGGTGAACGAGGAAGATCACCTCCGCATCCAGGGGTTGATATCCGGACTCCACCTCAAAGAGGCGTGGAACCTCGTCGATCGACTGGACGAGGAGTTGGGGCAGGAACTCCCGTTCGCGTACCATCACGAATTCGGCTTCTTGACCACCTGCCCCACCAACGTCGGCAGTGGGCTTCGCGCATCGGTTCTTGTGCACCTCCCCGGCTTGGTCCTCACCAAGGAAATCGGAAAGGTGCTCCAGGGCCTCGGGCAGGTCGGTCTCACTTTTCGCGGCCTTTATGGCGAAGGCTCCGAAGTGGTTGGGAATTTCTTTCAACTCTCGAACCAGACGACGCTCGGCAAAAGCGAAGAAGAACTCATCGAACACCTCGACAAGATCGTAAGGCAGGTGATTCACTACGAAGATCAGGCCCGCCAAGTGCTCCTGCGTGATGCGCCCCAGGTGACGCAGGACAAAATCTGGCGTGCATATGGACTCCTGCGGTATGCTAGGTCTCTTTCCTTCGAAGAACTGATGAATTTATTGTCCGGAATTCGCCTTGGGGTAGGCCTGAAACTCCTACCGGAACTCCGGGTATACACGCTCAACAAGCTTATGATTTTCACGCAAACGGCCCATCTTGAACAAGCGGCCGAGCGCAACCTTCCGCCCTCGGAGTGTGATGCACATCGGGCGGCTTATGTGAGAAGGATCTTGTCAAAAGAGGGGCCGGTGGCCCCGGATGAAGGGATCGAAGAGACAGATTCCCCGGCAGAGGGATAACACTGAAAGCATGAACTACAATTTCACCGACCGGGTCCGAAAAGTGCTGGCGATGGCCAGAGAAGAGGCGATCCGCCTCCAGCACGATTATGTGGGTACCGAGCACATCCTACTCGGCCTCATCCGTGAAGGCGAAGGAGTAGCTACGGCCGTGCTCACGAACCTGAACGTCGACCTCGACCAGATTCACGAACAAGTCGAGGAATCGGTGAAGAAGGGGAAGGCCACGATTGCGCTCGGTGAACTCCCTTACACGTCGCGAGCTAAGAAGGTGCTTGAGTTTTCGATGGCCGAAGCGCGGGAACTCAGTCACTCCTACGTCGGCACGGAGCACCTCCTCCTCGGACTGTTGAGGGAGGAAAAGGGGATCGCGGCTCAGGTCCTCAACTCACTGGGTATCGGTATGGAAGAGGCTCGCTCGGAGATCCTCAAAGTGCTCGGGCCCGACGTGGGTCCGGCGGAGCCCGCGGAAATCGGGGGAGGCAAGTTCACCCCGCCGGCGGGGAAGGGGGCCAAGAAGTCGAAGACCCCCGCGCTCGACCACTTCTGCCGGGACCTGACCGACCTGGCGCGACAAGGGAAGCTGGACCCCACGATCGGCCGACGGACCGAAATCGAACGCGTGGTGGAGATCCTCTGTCGTAGGAAGAAGAACAACCCAGTGCTCATCGGGGAACCCGGCGTCGGTAAGACCGCCATCGTAGAGGGGCTGGCCCAACTCATCTCCCGCAACGAGGTGACGGATGCTCTGAAGGACAACAAGGTGCTCGCCCTCGACATGGCGGCGGTAATCGCGGGCACGAAGTACCGTGGGCAGTTCGAGGAACGGCTCAAAGCCGTGATGAACGAGATCTCACAGAATCAGGGCGTCATTCTCTTCATCGACGAGCTTCACACGCTCGTGGGAGCCGGTGCCGCGGAAGGCGCCATCGACGCCTCCAACATGCTCAAGCCCTCGCTGTCTCGTGGGGAGCTTCAGTGTATCGGTGCGTCGACAAACAGTGAATACCGGAAGTACATCGAGAAGGACGGTGCCCTTGAGCGCCGCTTTCAGCCCGTCATCGTAGAGCCACCGTCGGTCGATGAGACCGTGGAGATCCTGAAGGGTCTCAGGCAGCACTACGAGGACCATCATCGGATCGTGATCCCCGACGAGGTGGTCCGGCAATCCGCGAAGCTTTCCGACCGCTACATCACCGACCGGTTCCTCCCGGACAAGGCCATCGATGTCATTGATGAGGCGGGCGCGCGCGCGCGCATCGCGGCGCAGGTACCCCCTCCGCAGGTCGAGGAACTGAAGAAAGAGTTCGCCGAGATCGCCGACCGAAAGGAAGGGGCCATCCGGGACCAGGACTTCGAGCGGGCCGCCGAACTCCGGGACGAGGAGCGCGCGCTTCAAAATCGGATCAGGGCCGAACAAGAGCAGTGGGAGGAGGAGCGTAAGCAGCACCGCCCCGAAATCCAATCCGACGACGTAGCGTTCATCGTAAGCCGGTGGACGGGGATTCCGGTGATGAGACTCCAACAGGCCGAGACCGAGCGGCTGGTCCACATGGAAGATGAGCTCCACAAGCGCGTGGTTGGCCAGGACGATGCCATCTTTGCCATTTCGAGAGCCATCCGAAGGAGCCGTGCAGGCCTGAAGAACCCTCAGCGTCCGATCGGATCCTTTATTTTTTCTGGACCGACGGGCGTGGGAAAGACGGAACTCGCTCGGGCACTGGCAGAGTTTCTCTTCGCAGACAGCGAAGCCCTCATCCGCGTCGATATGAGTGAATACATGGAGAAGTTCTCCGTGTCGCGGTTGATCGGCGCGCCTCCAGGGTATGTGGGATATGAAGATTCCGGAGCCCTCACGAAGGCGGTCCGACGCCGTCCATATTCAGTGGTCTTGCTCGACGAGATCGAAAAGGCGCATCCGGATGTGTTCAACATCCTGCTTCAGGTGCTGGACGAAGGGCACCTCACGGACAACTACGGCAGAGTGATCGACTTCAAGAACACAGTCCTGATCATGACGTCCAATCTAGGAGCCAGAGATATTTCCAAAGGTGGCAGTCTCGGGTTTCACGATGGTGAGCAGAAGACCTCGTACGACGTGATGGAGGCCAAGGTACGTGACGAGATCGAGCGGGCGTTCAATCCAGAGTTTCTGAATC
>Ga0209501_10006073_pt1 | contig 10952 bp, 9 predicted proteins | sample ArcticOcean_MG_C_4_FD_187434 | JGI IMG/M metagenome (GOLD analysis project Ga0209501, IMG submission 187434) | Marine microbial communities from western Arctic Ocean - ArcticOcean_MG_CB4_134 (SPAdes) (version 2) | ecosystem: Environmental > Aquatic > Marine > Oceanic | place: Arctic Ocean...
AGTATTAACTGGAAGCTTTGAACAGTTAAGAGCCAAATTGCCAAAATTCGCCAATAGTTTTGCAAAATTCCATGCCACACTGACTCCGGAACAACGGGCGAAAATAGTGGATAAAATGGAAAAGCGTCGTAAACGTTCTGAAAAAGGCGACTGGAGTAGACATCGAGGTGGTTTATGGCATTGAGCATTCAAACGTTAGGGCGGAATTGCATGTCCGCCTTCTGATTACATGTCGAAGTATATTTCTTTCACAATTCATTGAACAGCAAGCATGAAAAAGTTTTTCGTAATTATTACAACTGGCATTTTACTACTTCTGAATTCACCTTTAGTTTTTCCTGAGGAACCAATTTTTGCTCCGAAAGAGCATTGTCTGGCCTACAAAACAGTAAAAACAATGTTCTTTTTTGCCGATGTGGATGTGATTGGCAAAAGCTGTGATGTCACAGCAGAAATGAACTGGGAAGAATCCGGTGAAAAGGCTCAAATTGAAGTCAGTGTTCCTGTGAAAACACTGGATTCAGGCAACCCATTACGCGATGGAGACATTCCGGAAATTCTCAAAGCTGATCTCACTCCGAATATTCGTTTCGTTTCCGAATGGCTCGAAAAATCAGCTTGGGATAAAATGATGGAAGGTCAACTTCCGGAAGTTTCCGGGAATTTGGAAGTTGCAGGCGGAATATTTCCAGTGAAGTTTGCGTTGTCATTTTCAAAACAAGCCGGATTTCTTCTGGTCGAGGGACAACTAAAAACCACATTTTCAGCTTTAAATGTGGATGTGCCGTTAGTTGTCGGAGGTCTTATAGCGGATCCACAAGATGAACTGGAATTGCAGTTGCATTTGCGTTTGGATAAAATTGCCGGAGCTGAAAAAATAAAGAATAATAAATGAAAAAAACCGCTATTTTAATTGCATTGAGCATTGTTACCTTGGTGAGTGCGTCTATGCTGCTAACAAATTATTCCAACAATGTTAAATATGATTCGAATAAAGTGCATCATGGAAAAAATAGTTTTAAAACCAAAAGAAGCACAAGTATTTTTCAGTGGTTGTCGATGCGTTTCAAGGAAGGGCCTACACCTTCTGTTGCTCAGAAAGACATTGAATCTATTTTAGCAGAGGTGGAGTTATCACAAATCGACTTAAAGTCCGCTTCGTCTGCGGATGTACCTCGTGCAACGTGGATTGGACATGCTACTGTTTTAGTGCAATATCAAGGAATTAATTTTTTGACCGACCCGCATTTGACTGATTATGCGGCTCCGTTTGATTTTTGGGCAAAGCGTTTCACGCCACCGGCGCTTACTTTTGCAGAAATGCCGGAAATTGATTTTGTTGTTATTTCACACAATCATTATGACCATTTGGATTCCCGCACCGTCGATATGTTTGGGGATTCCGTGACGTGGTTAGTGCCTTTGGGCTTGAAAGCGTGGTTTTTGGAGCGCGGGATTGCAACTGAAAAAGTGATTGAGTTGGATTGGTGGGAACCGCACCAATTTTCAAAAAAAGGGAGCCTTACTGTGAAAACCACTTTTACTCCAAGCGTGCACTGGTCGAAGCGTACACTTTGGGACACCAACAAAAGTTTATGGGGATCTTGGGCAGTTCAAATTGGAAATTTTAAATCATGGTTTGCCGGAGACACAGCATACGACGAAAAACTATTCAAGGAAATCGGAGACAAATTAGGCCCGTTTCAATTGGCAATGATTCCGATTGGTGCTTACGGGCCGAGATATTTCATGCTTAATCAGCATCTTGATCCGGATCAAGCAGTTTTGGTTCATCAAGAAATTCGTTCGCAAAAATCAATTCCGATTCATTGGGGTACTTTTCAACTAACGCATGAACCATTTTTAGAGCCTCCGGAATTATTGGCAGATGCTATGAAAAAAACCGGACTTCCGGACGATGAATTTAGATCAATGAAAATTGGGGAGACGATACAAATAAAAAGTAGGGTGGAAAAACGATAGCGTATCCACACTACCTTTTCTACAAAGAAGTAGGTTTTAAAAATTTGTTCATTCACGATACGTGTTTGCGAATCTTGTCAAACTTAAATCAATATGACTTCAACCACTGCCGTTTCCGGAAAAATTCTGATCATCGACGATGACGAAAAACTGAATCGTCTTTTGACAGATTATCTTAGCAAAATGGGTTTTACTGTTCTGACAGCAACCTTGCCGAGTGCAGGATTGGAAAAGCTGGAAGAAGAAACTCCGGATTTGGTTATTTTGGATGTGATGCTTCCGGAAATGGACGGCTTTGAAGTTTGCCGTACCATACGCCAATCTAGTAGCGTTCCGGTGGTAATGCTTACTGCCCGCGGCGAAGTGATGGATCGGGTTGTTGGTTTAGAAATTGGGGCGGATGATTATTTGCCAAAACCATTTGAACCGCGCGAATTGGTGGCACGAATTCAAGCTATTTTACGACGGATACAGACAAAATCTAAATCCGGAATAAAAACTATTGGTGCTTTGTGCATTGATTTCCATAAATACGAAGTCCGGGTTGATGACAAATTGGTGCATTTGACATTAAATGAATTTGAGTGCCTTGTTTTGCTGGTTAAAAACAAAGGGAAAGTCCTTAATCGTGACCAAATTATTGAAGAATTACGAGGCATTGAATGGGATGCCTTCAACCGCTCTGTTGACATTACCATGAGCCGCTTGCGTCAAAAACTTGGTGATGATCCAAAAAATCCTCGTTTTATCAAAACTATCTGGGGCACAGGATATTTGTTTATTGGAGGTGAAAATGAGGCTTGAATGGCTGAAACGCCCCTTTAACTCCATTTTTACTAAATTGATTGCAGTTATGCTGATTTCAGGAAGTTTACTGGTGATGGGCATCTCAGCAATTAGCTGGCATGGTTTCAGGGAAAACCAGAGAAATTTTTTTCGTAATAACCTGGCCCAGTACGGAGCGTATCTTGTCAAGGATTTAGAGGAAAACCTTAATTTGGACCACGCGCGTGAATTATCGCAGCGTTTGTTTTTGATTATTCGCTATGAAGGTGAAAATGAAACATGGGAAACTGGGTCGGGAATTCCTCCTTTGCAGAAAATACATTTCCGCAAGTGGATGGGAAAATCTAGTGATCCCGCTTTTCGTTTGCTATTACAACCGCTTCGTCCACTTGTAACAGATTTGCGTTTTGGGCGCTATCACAGACAAAGTGTGGCGATCGTTGAAACGAAAACAGGCCGTTTTATTTTTGCAGAAATTAAGGACGAGTGGCACGTAATCCGTTTTGCGCTGCCGTGGATTTTTGCAGTATTGGGATTGGTTGGGCTGGTTTTAACAGGAACTTGGCTGATTTTACACAAAATATTACAACCTCTTAACTGGCTTTCGGATGGTGTTTCTGCTTTAGGCGAAGGTAATTTGGAGCATCGACTTCCGGAAAAACGAGGTGATGAACTGGGAAATTTGGCAAAAGCCTTCAACCGTATGTCAGAACGAATCAGGGAAATGTTGTCGGCACGAGAACAGCTTTTACTCGATGTAAGTCATGAACTTCGCTCGCCGTTGACACGTATGAAAGTTGCTTTGGAATTTATTCCGGAAGATGCTTCGCGTGAAAGTGTGCTCGATGATGTTCAGGAAATGGAGCAAATGGTGACCGAAATTTTAGAAACTGCCCGCTTAAAAAGTGAATATGGTCAGTTGAATTTACAAAAAACAGATCTGGTAAAGTTGATTCAGGATATTTGTATTACTTTTGAAGGACAAACTCCTGGGATTCGCTTTGAGAATGCCCCGGATACGTGTCAAACTTACGCAGATGCAGAACAAATCGAAACAGTACTGAAAAATCTACTGGCCAATGCACTCAAATATTCTCCAGCGGGAAATCCTCCGGTTGAAATTCGTTTGAAAAAAAGTGATGCAGGAACGCTCATTGAAATTCAGGATCACGGCCCCGGTATTCAGGATGAGGAGTTGGATTTGATTTTTGAACCATTTTATCGCACTGACAAGTCACGCAACAGGAAAACCGGCGGATATGGGTTGGGCTTGAGTTTGTGCAAAACAATCATCGAAGCACACGGAGGTACAATTGATGTTCAGAACAATACGGGAAAAGGAGCAATGTTTTCTTTGCATTTACCCAAATCTCCTTCAACTATTTGACTGAAACGAATACATGTGGAAAAAATTATTTAATTTAAAATTCTGGCTCCCTGTTTTGGTACTTGGATTAGGTGCCGGAGTTACTGTAGCCTTGCTGAAAAATAAGCCGAAAGCACGCAAAAAACCAAATTTTCAACGGGGAACTTTGGTGGAGGTGATGGAGGCAACATTGAGCAATCCACAAATTGAGGTAAGAACTCATGGACGCGTTCGTGCTGCAAAAAAAATAATCTTGAGCGCACGTATTGGTGGAGAAGTAATTTGGATTGGTCCAAAAATGAACGAAGGCAGTTTTTTTAAAAAAGGCGATCCGCTTTTGAGCATTGGCATCCGGCAGTCGCAATCGCGTTTGAAGGCACCTTTCAACGGAGTAGTGCAGTCAAAAAATGTGGATTTGGGGCAATATGTTAATCCCGGAACGCAATTGGCGGTTTTGTTGGGCAGTGATCAGGCTGAGGTCGTGATCGATTTGCCGATGGGTCGCATGGATTGGCTGCCTCAATCCTCCACATCACTTGACGGCGAAAATCAATTTCAATTTCCTGCAACTGTTTCTTTAGCCGGAATGATTTCTGCGTCCGTTTGGAATGCGATGGTGAAACGGCATTTGCTGGAACTGACACCGCGCGGGATGATGGTGCAATTGATAGCTGAAGCGGAGGACCCCTTTCGCCTGAAACGCAAGTCACAGGTGAAGTCGAAAAACAAACGAACTTCTGAAAACACGCTAATTAATACTGTGGGAACAGCGAATTCGGAAAGTCCGCCGACTCCCCAAACCTCGAATATGCCTCTTTTTGTGGGAGCTTTTGTCGATGTGACCATTCCAGGAAGACAACTGGAAAATGTGGTCAACATTCCGGCACAAGCATTGCGGGACCAGGACACAGTTTGGATTGCCTTGGAGGGCGAGTTGGAGGTACGGCGAGTGAAAATCGCACATCTTGATCAAGACAATATTTATCTTTCTGGTGGCGTAAAGCCGGGAGAACAGATTATCATTTCTCCCATCAAAGGTGCTGCAAATGGGCTGAAAATCCGCATTGCCGGGAAAGAAAAAATCAGGAAAAAGGGGGACGGAAGAAGGAAGCAGCTTTCAGGAGAAAGGAAAAAGCGAAGGAAACGAGGAGATGGAAAAGGTGAACAAGGGGATGGAAAATGGCAAAATCGAGAGAATAACCAAAGAAAACAAAATTCTGAATCAAATAAGGAGGAGTCATGATTCGTTGGATGGCAGAACATAAAGTCGCAGCAAATTTGCTGATGATCATTATTTTAGTGGCCGGAGTAATGGGTGTTTCTAATATCAAACAGGAAGTGTTCCCTGAGTTTGATCTCGATTTTATTATTGTAGCTGTTCCGTATTCTGGTGCAACTCCTGATGAAATTGAGGAATCTATATTGTTGCCGATTGAAGATGCGGTTTCCGGAATAACTGGCATCAAAAAAATTACCGGAACTGCTAAAGAAAGCATGGGCAGTTTCCGGATTGAACTGCAAAAAGGAGCGGACAAACAAAGTGTGTTTGACGATGTGGAATCGGCGGTTACTCGATTGACGACTCTTCCTGAAGAGGCCGATGATGCTCAGGTGCAGTTACCTCGAAGGCGGAGAGAAGTTTTGAATATCGCACTTTATGGAGATGCACCGGCGCGGTCATTGATTGAGTTGGCTCAAATGGCTCGGGACACTTTGTTGACGCATCCGGACATCACGCAAGTCGATGTGGAACAGTCGCGGGGTTTTGAAATGACACTCGAAATTTCAAAATCTGCCTTGCAGCAACATGCTCTCACGCTGAATCAAATTTCCGGAATCATCCGCCAGGCAACTCTTGATATGCCCGGAGGAAAAATCCAAACTGTCGGAGGTGATCTGCTCATTCGCACCAAAGAGCGTCGTTACACGGCGGCGGAATATGCGGAAATTCCGCTGCTAACAACCGACCAGGGAATTTTGCGCTTGGGCGATATTGCCCATATTTCGGATGGATTTGAGGAGTCAGATCTTCGTTCACGATACAACGGAAAACCGTCGGAACGAATCTTGGTTTACCGTGTCGGCGAGCAAACTCCAACCGATGTTTCAAAAGCCGTTCATGAAAAAATGGAAGAATTAAAAAGTCAATTGCCATCTAGTGTACAAACACAAATTGTGAGAGATTCATCCCTCATTTTGGAAGATCGCATCAATTTATTGATGAAAAATTTATGGTTGGGACTGGGTTTGGTCTTTCTGACATTGTCACTTTTTTTAAGAGTGGATTTGTCTTTTTGGATTATGATAGGCATTCCCATCAGTTTTGCCGGTGCCATGATTTCGATGCCGATCACCGATTCCAGCATCAACATGATTTCGCTTTTCGCCTTTATTTTGGTTTTGGGAATTGTGGTGGATGATGCCATTGTGGTCGGCGAAAATATCTATGCGCATCAGGAAATGAAAAAATCGCCATTGGATGCAGCTGTGGACGGTGCAACTGAAATCGCCCCACCGGTTTTAATCACAATCCTGACCACCATTGCAGCTTTCATTCCGATCTATTTTATTCCAGGCATCACCGGAAATATTTTCCAAAATATTCCAAATGTTTTGATTGCGGTTTTGCTCTTTTCTTTGCTGGAAGTTATGTTTATTCTTCCCGGACATCTCTCACACATCAATCGGGTGATGGCTTGGATACTTGCGCCGCTTGGGAAAATTCTGGAAACGCCGCGACATTATTTCAGTTCCGCGCTTTTTTGGTTTTCCAACAAACCATACCGGAAAATTTTGGAAAAGGGTATTGCTTACCGTTACACTATTTTTGCGCTCGGTCTTTTCTTTATATTACTTTGCGCAGGATTGGTGGCAGGCGGACACATGAAATTTACTTTTTTTCCAAAAATAGATCGCGATAACATTGCAGTCACCGCACGAATGCCTTTTGGTACTCCGGCCTCGGTCAGTCGTGAAGTTGAAGAAAAAATGTTACGCAGCGCAGAAAAGTTGCTCCGTGAATATGAAGCTGAAACCGGACAACCTGTTCATGATGGAATTTACAGTACTGTCGGAAGGGGAGGTGCTAACAAAACTTCGGTACGAGTTTATCTGAAACCTCTCAATGAACGAAAATTTGCGGCAGTCGAATTTTCAAGAAGATGGCGTAAAGAAATGGGCGAAGTTGCCGGGATTGAAGCACTCAACATCCGTGCGCGGCATTCGATGGGTTCAAATTACGATATTGATCTGCAACTCAGTCACCCCGATACAAATAAACTTTTGGTCATCGTCGAACAATTTAAAGAAAAATTGGGTGAATATCCCGGAGTCAGTAACATCGAAGACAGCACCGAAGACGGGAAACGTGAAGTGCAATTGCGTCTCAGTCCGGCTGGACGAACTTTGGGTTTAAGTACACTAGAATTGACTCAGCAAATTCGAGCTGCTTTTCAAGGCGTTGAAGTTTTTAAATTGTTGCGAGATAGCGATGAAGTGAGCGTGAAACTACGCTTACCGTTCGAGGAACGCCGATATTTGAGGGATTTGGAAGATTTGGTAATCTTGTCTCCAACCGGAAAACTATTGCCTTTGAGGCAAGTGGCTGAGTTAAAATACGGTCAATCTTACAGTGCCATCAGGAGAATCGACGGACGGCGAATTGTGAGCGTAAGGGCGTTGGTGGATTCCGGAGTGGGTAACACAGGAGAAATCGAACTCTCCATCAAACAAGAACTTTTGCTGAAAATTAAAAGTCAAAATCCGCAATTGCAATATTCATTTGAAGGCGCACATCGTGCGCAAACCAACACAATGGACGGTGTAAAGCAAGGCGGTATTGTGGCCTTGCTCTTGATTTACAGCTTGTTGGCGTTGCAGTTCCGGAGCTATTTCCAACCTGTTATCATCATGACTGCAATTCCGTTTGGAATGGTTGGAGCACTTCTAGGACATTTGCTGATGGGTTACAGTTTGAGTGTCATCAGCGTTTTGGGAATTATCGCATTGACCGGAATTGTGGTCAACGATTCACTGATTTTAGTGGATTTCATCAACCGTTCCCGCGAGAGAGGAACTCCAATTCGACAAGCAATTGTTGAAGCCGGAGTGCGCCGTTTCCGGCCAATTATATTGACCACACTTACCACCTTTTTCGGTTTGCTCCCAATGCTTTTTGAGCAATCCTTACAAGCAAGATTCTTAATTCCAATGGCCATCAGTTTAGCGTTTGGCGTGTTGTTTTCAACTTTTGTGATCCTCGTTTTGATTCCGGTGCTTTACATGATTTTGGAAGATTTTAAGGGACTGGTAAGTAGAAAACCTAAAAAAGTAGAAGTGAAGACGGAAGTGGTTTGAGCAGTGATTATTTGTTTTAGCTCTGTTTACATCAGATATCAAGTAATAGGAATAATCATGACTGAGTAAAAAATAATTAATTCCGAATGGGAAGAAGTGGGAAACTCGACTTCCGGATAATGGGGTGTAATTTATTTCAGTCACTCTGATACCAGAACTTGGGTTCCCAAAAAGATTACTAAAATGTGATGGACACTTAACTTAGCAAAACCAGCAGGAGCCGCTTTGTTGACCGGTTTATTTATTTTAATACTTTTGTTCAGCGTGGCTGTGGTTTTATTTGCCATAAATTTTTTGTAAAAGTTAAAAAATGTGGGATAGCACCCATCTTTCTTTTCCCACTCTCGAGCAAGTGAACGAGAAAATTATTTCATTTCAATCCGTCATACGAAAAAGGAATTACAAAATGATCCGGCAATGTTGAGTGAGATCAAGATACTGATTGAGAAAAGCTTCAGCTTACTTCAAGTTAATGAGGGCCTGATTTAGCTCAGGGTGGAGGAACTTGTAGCCGCTTTCCATGAGTTTTGAGGGATAAACACGGTTACTGGAGAGCAGCAGTTCATTTGCCATTTCACCCAATGCAATGCGCGTGGCAAATGCCGGTAACGGAAATATTGTGGGACGACTCAAAACCTGGCCTAAAGATTTGGTGAACTTACGGTTGTTGAGGGCATTCGGTGTGACAAAATTTACTGGACCCTGAAATGAGTCGTTTGTTATAACATATTGAATCATTGCCCCGGCATCATCAATACTGAAACAACTCTTATATTGCTCCCCGCTGCTGAAAACACCGCCGAGACCCAATTTGAACGGCAGCAGCATCTTTTTCAGAGCTCCCCCTTTTTTACTCAGGACAGTACCAAAACGCACTTTTATAACTCTAATTCCTGCTTCAACAGCAACTTTTAAGGCATCTTCCCACTGTACACAAACATTTGCCAGGAAACCGTTTCCGGCCTTGCTGTCTTCATCAACAATTTCTGCTCCTCTGTCACCATAGAAACCAACTGCTGACGCAGAAATAATTAACCGAGGTTTCTGATTAGAGTTGGCAAAATACTCAGCCAAAAGTTTTGTACCTTTGCCCCGGCTGTTCAGGATACAGTTTTTCTTTGTTTTACTCCAACGACCGTCTGCAATGTTTTCACCTGCCAAATGAATAACTGCATAGATTTACCCAATCCGGGCTAAATCCTTTAAACTATTTTACGGACCCCAAACAGGTGAGTCCGGGCCATGATTCTGGCGCTGCAAACAGATCGCAGAATAACCTCCGGGAGTCAGGGACTTTGACAATGCACTTCCGACTAATCCGGATTATCCTGTGATAAGTACTTTCATCAGAACCGGGCCAGTCTCAAATGGATTCAGCGAATTTGGGCAGTCCCCAATATTCTGGATCAAAGTCTTTTAGCGAAGAAATTATTTGAGATGCATTTTTGTAGTGACAATGATTCATATTGGGATCAGGTACAACAACCACGGACATTCCTGCAGCCAATGCGGCTTCGGTTCCGGTAGGCGCGTCTTCAAAAACCAGACATTCCGCAGGATCAACCCTAAGTCGTTTTGCTGCAAGCAGGAAGATATCAGGAGCAGGCTTACCTTCTTTCAATTCAGGGTCATCTCCCCTGACAATTTGCGTGAATTGCGAAAACCATTTTTTATGTTTTTCAAATTTTGCTTCAAACATGGGCGACGAGGAACTGGTGGCAATGGCTTGTGGAATCCCCAAGTCGAAAAAATGAGTCGTCATCTCTTTTGCACCGGGTAAGGCTGCGGTGTCTTTAAATTTTTCCAGTAAGACGTTTTTCCTTGAATCAAGGTAATCTTGTGGAGTAATTGGCAAATCCAGACTCTCTACTATAATTTCAGCGGCCTGAATAGATCTACGGCCAATAATCTTTTCCTTAACGGACCAATCGAAAACCTTTCCGTATTCACCTACAATTTGCTGGGTGACTTCGGTGTATATGCCTTCTGTATCCAAGAGGAGGCCGTCCATATCATATATCAAACAGGAAATATTCGGAGACATTGTTTTATGTTTAAAATGTAAGTGATTAAATTGAGAAAGGCAGATTTACATAAGAGAGTCTTAACTCTGCAGAAACGAGATTTTTCGAGTCATCCCGAACGAATGTGAGGGATCTTGCACGATATCAGTATTTTATCAGATCTCTTCCTTCCTTCGGTCGAAAAAACAAGCTGTAGTCAATAATATTAGTATCTTTCGAGAACTCGTGACTCACAAGGTCTTAAGTGCTGTTATTAAAAAAGTTCCGGTACATATTTTAGCAAATCGACAGTGTATTTTTCCCCGTTACTCAATTTGTAGCTGACAGAATTTTCATCTTCCCAAACCAGTTTCAGGCGATAATTTACGTCCTGAATTAGGAGATTTTCAATACTTTTAGAATCGCCAAGTTTTCGATTAATAACATGAAGCCTGAAG
>Ga0209501_10006074_pt1 | contig 10951 bp, 7 predicted proteins | sample ArcticOcean_MG_C_4_FD_187434 | JGI IMG/M metagenome (GOLD analysis project Ga0209501, IMG submission 187434) | Marine microbial communities from western Arctic Ocean - ArcticOcean_MG_CB4_134 (SPAdes) (version 2) | ecosystem: Environmental > Aquatic > Marine > Oceanic | place: Arctic Ocean...
GGGCAGCAACCGCCAAGATCACCGATTCCGCTGCCGCCAATCAGCGAACCACCGGTGTCCGAGCCTCCTGCATCGTCGACCCCCGTCAGTAGCCCGCCGAGTGGCCCGAAACCGGAGAACATGTTGCTCCCTTCGGCTGCGACGGAGAAGCCCAAGGTAATAAAAGTGGAGAAGCCGGCTGCTGCGCCGGTGGTCAGCCAACCAGCCGCCAGTGAGCCGGCGAAAAAACAATCTCCGAAAACGACGGAACGGCTCTCCGATCCGCCAGCGCCGGCAAGCGATCCTGCACCGCATGTCACGCCCGACGCGGCGGACGCTTCGCCAATACCGACAACCAAGGTTGCACTCGCCGATGTTGCTGTGTCGAGTGTTGTTCCTTCGCACCTTCGCAAAACGTCATCGCCGGTTGACCTATCGTCCGCGATGCGACCGGTTCGTCCAGCGGCCGCGACGACCAGCCAAAGAACAACCACGGCACCCGAGCGAGAAGAAGACCTGGCCAACCCAGGGATGGTCTTCATCGATCCAGTCAAGACGATCACTCGGGGTGACGAGCAAATCGAGCTGAAGACGCTCACTCGTGAGGAGCGAACCAGTCGGCACCGAGTTGCCAACCTGATCATGCTGATCGGCGGAGTGGCGATCTTGGCCCTAACCATTTACCTGGTCATACGATTTAGCACCGTGCCGATCGTTTTTTGACCCATCTCGTGATTCGCTAAATCTTGAATAGCAACACGAACGAATAATTCAGGTCGTTGGCCTTCCGACCATTGGGCGTGCTGTCGTAGCGGTCGATCGCGCCGATCTTCAGACTCAGATTGGCCTCTTCGTCGAGGAGAATTTCCCAGCCGGCGTCGGTCACAATCCGATAACTACCCCAGTTGCCCCAGTCGGGATAGTGGTCGACCTTGATGACAAGCTTCTGCCGAAAGTTCAACTCTCGCTCGAAGTCGATTCCGAAATTCGCCTCAGGAACGTACGACTCATCCACCCCACCGATCTCACGCGACACACCAGAACCAAACCGCCCGGTGAGTGTGGTCACGTCGTTCTTGATCACCGAGTATCCCAGACCCATCGAAGCGGCCAGTCGCAGATCAAAATCCTTAAACTCGTCATATTCGAGCGTGCCCAACGTGTAGAGACTCCACCTCGTATCGCCAAAGTGTCGATCAAGCCGAACTTCGCCGAGGGCGTTGTGCTGTGAGTCGATGCCGCGGTTCGAGGTCCGCGCGTGATCTGCCTTAAGAGACAGTGTATGCGTACCAGTCTTGCGCTTTAGGTCCGCACCGAGAACGATACTGACCGATTGGGCGTTTCCCTTTGCCGCGTTCAACCCTAGTTCGAGACTGCCACTCCACAACGGCCCATACCAATAGCCCGGCTCGAAACACCAGCAATCGTCGATCACCATTTCGTCCTTTGCCTCAAGCTGAGGTGCCTCAAGCTGAGGTGCCTCGAGCTGAGGAGGAGTGGAAAACGGTACGGACGCTTCTTGTACGTTCGGAGCCGTGGCCGTCGGGCCGACATTCTCGGCGACACGATAAGCCGGCTGCGTGGCGGCTGGCGAAGATGTCGTCGGGTACGGACTAGATTGCCCCGCGCCACCATAACCGCCGCTACCTATCTGCGGCGAAGGACCCTGATAGGGCTGATACGAAGACTGAGGGTAGGACGGGGGCGAATACGCAGCCCCGTTGCCGGCCCGATTTTGGAACCCACCACTGCCAAAATTCTGGTTCCAGTTCGTTTGAGCCGTTGCCGTCGTGGCACACAGCAAGATCGTGGCACACAGTAGCGTCGCGGCGAACAGCGCGACGGCCAATTTATGAAAAATAGACATGAGCAGGCCTAACCGCGTAGCGGTAACATATGAGGAGGGCAGAGAATAGAAAAGATGAGCGAGCATCGCGCGCCGTGAGTACGGACGTATCGATATGCGGTGGTGCTTTTACCTGTTTTCCGTCGTCAACGAAACGGCAATTATTCACCCCAAGCGCGCGATGCTAGCATCGACCACGCTGATTCCGCAGTGGTGGTCCTTCACTCATGCAGGCGGCGCTGTAAGTTTCCCTCGGCCGCTAGTGCTCTTCCAGGCGTTGTTTGATGGGTTCGTGGGGCAGGTTTGTAACCTGCCTATGGTAGGATGAAATCCTGCCCCACGCATCGATCCAGGATTAACGCAACGCTAGATCTTGCCCCAGATCTCTTGCAACACCGCATACATCCGCGGGTCGTGCTCTTTGAGTTCTGCACGAACGAACGGATAGAAGTCGTTCACGCCCAGATACGACTCGGTCATTTCGGCAAAGTATTCCTTTTCGTTCGTCAAGCCATAGTGCCGAACCTTGCCGCCGCGATAGAGCAGCACCTTTTCGTAGATGCCGTTCTTCTTCGCCTCTGTATAGGCGGCCTTGACCTTCGCGTGACCAAAACCAAGCACCTGATCGTGATACGCATGGGCCAGCTCGTGCAACACCACGTAAGGATGTTTGGCCCAGGTGTGACGATTCACGAGGGCCTTCGCATGCGGGATGTGTACATGCTTGACCATCTTTGGATTGTGGCCATGGGAGACGAGCCACGCGCGGCCCGGGTGATATTGCATCGCTCCGAGTCGCTTGTTGTCGAGTTCGATCCAGATCGGCAGCTTTTGTAGCGCCGCGACCCGATCTTTGGGCAGAATAAATTTGATTCGCTGAAGATGATTTGCCAGAGCGACAAACGCCTTCTCCGCGAGTTCGCTATTCTCTTTGTCGAGCAACTTGGGATCGACCTTGATGGTCCAGCCTTCGACCTTCTTGATCACGGGCTCGTAGAATTTCGGTGCATCTTCAGACCGGGCCGCACTGACCAGCGACGTCGCCATACCAATGGCGACCAGCGCGCAAAGGACTCGGCTTCGCGAGAGCAAATCATTCAGGACCATTTTCGTTCCTCGTGATTAAATTCGCCAAAAAATAGGTTCATCCGGTATTTGTGGGGACAGCCATGGGCGGAAAAGGAAAAGAACCGCGGATGAACACGGATCTTCAAAGGTACGTTTCTCTCACAGGACGTTATTGTTTCTCATCTTGTCCCTCAAGCAGGTGTCGCCTTCGCGAATAATGCATCCAAGAAAATCCGTGTTCGTCCGTATTCATCCGCGGTTCGTTGTGAACTCTCAGGAAGATCTGTCCGCAGGTGTTCCCTGATATTCCCGGATGAATCCAAAAAAAGCGGACGTCGCGACGTGCAGCCGCGACGTCCGCAGACAACGGATAGTTGCCTTGCCACTATTTCTTCTTGTTCTTCTTGTTGGCGCCCAGAATCGGCGTGTCAAAGCCCGCCACGTCGGACGGTTTGATGCCCTTGCGATATCCGCCAAAGTTGAACGTGACCGGATTATACGGCCCCACGAAGCTAATGTTGTTGTCGGCCTTGATGGCGCTTTCCCAACCACCGGCCCACAGCGCCCCGTTGATCATCAGCCGGCGAAAGCCGTCGTTGAGAATATCTTCCGACGCACCATGCGTGGTGTTAAACACGCGGCCCGACTTGCCGTTCTCGCGTTTGTACTCGCGCGTCCAGACGACCGGCATCTCTTTCTTCGACTTGTCGGCCGGGTCGTCGATCTTCATGCCGTTCAGGATCTGCCCTCGAGCCAGCACAACGGAACCCTTAATCGGAAACGCCTTATAACCGCCACACTGGGTGTGAGCGTTCTTCACTCCGATCAGGGCCGGATGATCGGCCGCCTCTTTTGGAAGTATCATGCGCGAGCTCTGACGATGATTGCTGCCATAGTGCCCGACCCAAGTCTCGCCGAGAATCTGACGGCCGAAACCACCGGGATAACCTTTGGCACCTCTGGTGGTGTACTTGGCGAATTTATTTTTCTTGTCGCGAATCTGAAACGCATGGGTCGAAGTCCTTAGTCCCATCACCGGGCCGCCACGATCAAGATAGTCGACGATGTGCTGCATCTGCTCCTCGGGAAAATTCTGAAACCGCAGAAACACAATCATCAGGTCGGCCGTCTTCAGCGCTTCCAAGCCCGAGATGTGCGAACTCCCCGGTTGAATGAACCCCGTCTTGGGATCGGTGGTCCAAAACACACTGCACTTGAAGCCATAATGTTTGGCCAAGATCCGTGCCATCGCGGGCAGTGTCTCTTCGCCGCGATACTCATGGTCGCCGGCGATCAACACGATGTGCTTCCCTTTGCCGGGTCCAGCTTCGCCTTCGTAGACGACGCGATGAGGATGGGCGGCAAGCAAGCTGGACGAAGCGATCGTAAACAAGGCCATAGCAAACACGAAGAGCGAGCGGTGGATCATGGGGAGGTTTCCTTATCGAGGGCGGGGGCGATCCGGCTGTCGGAAGGCCGGAGCAGTGGGGGCGCTATCATTCAGCCTGCGGGTACATTCTAGTTGTGTGCGCGACGGAATAACAGGCTGGGGAGGGCCGGGAATAAATGCTTGAGAGATCGATATCCGGGGGACGTGCTATGGCCTGTGGACGATCCCGTTCGACTGAAATCGTCTCGTTGCTAGCGCAGCACCGACGATTTTCCGAAAAAGGGCGAACCAAATTGCGTAGCTGATCGAGGAAAAATCAGCGGAGCCGCGCACGTGAGAGAGAACACACTGAGACGAGAATAGTTCTCGTCCCAATACCATCCCGTACGCAAGACACACCGTCATGCCACCTATGGCCATATCCATTTAATTTGCTGGCAGGGTCACTGGTGTATTTTTCTTAGATGGTGTGGTATTATGATTTCGCATAATTAGTTCCAAGACGCGCAGACGGTTTATTTGCACCGCTTTTGGAACAGCAGGACTTACTCACATTTCTTGTGCCGATTCGCAAGCTCGGCCATCAGGCGGCCGCCAGTTGAAAGGGGGAGTTCGATGAAAACAGCGCTTTATTATCCGCACGTAAAAATGGGCGAATCGCTGGTCAAGAATGCCCTGTTCCTATGGGACCGCGTGGAATACATCGCGCCAAATGATTACTTTGAGCCACGTTACGAGGACGAAGGGCTTAGCAATGCCGTGAAGCTCCTTACTGTGCGACACATTCCGAATGAAGCAGAACAAACTGAGGCGAACAATGCGATTGTCGATTTACTTGAAACGGGATTACCTGATTGGTTTTTCGTCAAGGACTTGCCGGAACACATGAGATACTCGTTTTTTCCGAGGAAGTTCTGTTCCGACACCTGGAAATTACTGGAAGAAGCTAATCTCGCCGAACAGGTTGGAGATGGTTATGAAACATCAGAGCCGTTCGGCCTCAGCATGATGTCGCTTATGGCAGACACGTGCGCAGGAAGCGAGCGCCGACTCATTACGGACGAAATCGTCTCATACTCGGCACTTGACCGATATCTAACAACAATCGGTGGGGGTGAGTTAGGGCAGTTCGACAATGAGAGCGAGCGCCTAGTGACGATTTCGCTAAAGACAATGAACTTGCAAGATGTATCCCTAGAACGTCTCGTCGAGCTTCGCCAGAAAGAATCAGGCGCCAACGGCGCGCATCTTCGAGGCCTACGCCACAATTACTTGGAGAGGATTGAAGAATATGCCAACAAGATCGCCTCCACTGAGAACGAACGCGATGCCGAAGAGCTTGAACGCATTTTCGAGCAAGAGATGCAGGATGACTTTGAACTCTTAAAGGATGAACTCAAAGACGAAGCAAAAAAGGTGTTCTTTTCAAAGGAGATGGCAACTGCCGCGATTGCGATAGCCGGGAGTTTTCTAGAACCGGTCGTAGGATTGGGGATTGCGGGAGGCGCGCTTTGTAAGAAGAAGGTCGATTACAGGACAGCCCGGAACAAGACACTTCAAGGCCACCCGATGTCATGGTTGTATTCGACGAAGAAAGTCACGCTCTATTAGTTCTTCAAGTGGCCGAACAACCGGACGAAAAGGAGCTGCAATAGGGCTGCGCGTTCGATTCGCTCTACAATTTCATCTCACGTTCCGATTGTCCCAGGGGTTATGATCGCCTGAGTTCTTGATTGATAGGAGCGAGGATTCTTTTCGGCGTCCGTACACACACGTCGCGTTGGCGGTCCCTGTCCTGCGTCTTCAGCAGTTCTGATTCGACGCGGAGCCGCCTCGGGATTGCTCGTTTTCTGTCGTTTAACAATGAAAATCAAATCGAAAACACCGACGTCGGAGACGACGGCGACAGACTCGATTTGCCTCGTGGAGACTCGATGCGTAGAATTCGTGCGCTCAACGTGTAAACAGAGAAACCCATGCACCACGACGGCGCGGTGAACACGGAGTTCGGATTGACGATTTGGGGAAGATTTTACGCTCGGAGGATTGAATTACGATGAGGTGCTTACCTAACTTAACGGCGAGAGAAGTTCTCAGAAGTTTTCGCTTGACAGATGACTTTTTTTGCGAGGTGGTCTTTTTTCGTTTCTGTCTGGAAGAAGGCGACCTTCCGAACACAATTGGGGGTCCATCTAGGGGCGCTCGAAAAGTCGAACGCACGAATATGCACGAGAGGTCGCTGGACACTTTCGTCTTGTTAAACCTCTTTCGGCCGATCCGCACAGCAACGATGGAAACACAATCCACACAACGACTTGCGCCGAGAAAAAAACGAGCAGAAAAAACTTACAACTTTTTTTCCATCTTTGCACTTGCATCTTGACAACGACGCAGCTTAACGCGCCCCCTCGACTGGTGAAGCAAGGTTTCGTGTGGCTACATGCGGCCGGTTTTTGCGTGCCCACGATGATCTGCTTTAATGACGAATGAGTAATGTCGAATGTCTAATGCGATGAGGTGGTAACAAGATCTCTTGAGTTACCACGTTTATTCATTAGACATTCGACATTATTCATTCGTCATTTCCCCCTTGGGTTCTCCGCCTGTCCAGTCATCGCGAACAGGAAACGACTCGGGTCGCTCTGTCGCGGTTTGCCCCACGTGGCGAGGAAACGCCCTTTTTACACGCAATGCGGCCCAATTCCCCCAACCGCGCCCGCGTGGTTAGAATGTCCCCTGTGGTCGCCGTCAAGAATCCGCGGTGGCGTTCGCTTTTGGCAGCTCGGATACTCAAAGTGGAGATAGGACGATGTCACAGCATCACGACCGCAGGCGGTTCCTCAAGCAGACAGCAGGTGTGTTCGCAGGTGCGGGCCTTGCACAAAGCACTACGCCGGTGCTATCGCGTGACGACGCCGACGCGCGTTCATCGAACCAACCCGGCGATTCGATTCCGCCACACCGTTCGCTCAAGCTAACCGGACTGCACGCCTATGCCGAGAAAAGTATCGCCGCCGGTGATACGCTGCACCTTCGCACGTCGAGCAGCGTGCCCTACAAGCTTTCGATCTGCCAACTGGCGGGCGACGTCGACGACCAGAAGAAAGACGTCGTTCTGCACACGTTTGATGAATCGCCAGCGACGCCACAGCCGATTCGCCCTGGCTCCTATGTTCGAGTCGAAAAGAATCTGACCAGCGAAAAAGGTTTTGCCGCGGTTACGCTCGAGTGTTGGGTTCGCCCGTGGACGCTTAAGTCGTGGCAGGGATTGTTAACGCAGTACGAGTATGAGGACGACTGCGGTATTGGGCTTTTTATCGACGACACGGGCCGTGCTCTGTTCTATCTTGGCGACGGAGGCAAGTTTGACGAGACGCGCATGTTTGGCCGAGGCAAACTAAACCATCGTCGTTGGAACCACATCGCAGGTACGTGGGACGGCAAAAAGGTCGTCCTCTGGGTCAACGGTCGCAAGACAGGAGAGTGGGATCTTGCCGGTGCGGTCAAGCCAGGCAAAGCGCCGCTGCGATTGGGAGCCTATGGCAAGAAGGGCGTGGCCGATCATTTTCTCGAAGGCGATTTGGCGATGCCCGCGATCTACGATCGGGCCCTTTCCGCTGAAGACGTGAGAAAACGAATCGACGCCCGTGGGCTGAAAACGCCGCCGAAGGAGGGCCTGCTCGCCTGCTGGCCGCTGGACGAAGAAGGCGGCGACCAAGTTCAAGACAGCGGTCCGAACGAGCTTTCGGGACAGATCATCAACCACGGCGCGTGGATGATCGGGGGGCCAAGTTTCAAGGGCGATGATATCGGCCGGTATGACGAGGCGTATGACCCCCAGAAAGACGAAAAACGTGGGCACGGGCTGCGATTTGCCAGTGACGATCTATTCGACTGTCGGTGGAAGACGACGCAGACGTACAGCATCCCGAAAGATGCCAAGAGCGGACTTTACGTCGGGCGCTACGAATACGCGGTCGAGGGAAAGCCATACGAGTACAACGTCACATTCAACGTGCGCCGACCAGAGAGTCGACGAAAGCCGTCGATCTTGGTTCTTGTCAGTTCCAGTTCGTGGCGCGCGTATAACTCGGCCGGGTTTCCGGTTGGCGTCCGTGGGCTGCACTTTTTTCCCGTTGGCGGCCTGAAGAGTAGCCATCCACAGGCGCCGGCTTATAGTTGTTACCGAAATCATCGCCACGGACAGCCGGCGTACTACTTCGGCATGAATATGCCCTGGCCGTCTGCGGCACCGAACGCATTGTTTCACGACCCGAAGATGCGCTACAGCCATCTAATGCGAAGCGAGCTGTTCGTCCATCGTTGGCTTGACGGCGTCTATGGCGATCATGAGGGCTACGAATACGACGTTGTCACGGACTACGATTTGCATAGCAACCCGGATCTGCTCAAGGGCTACAAAACGATCTTTATCAACGGGCACAGCGAGTACTGGTCGGCCGAGGCATTTACGGCCGTCGATCGTTTTCTCGCCGCCGGCGGCACCGCGGCGCTGCTATCTGGCAACACGATGTTCTGGCGCACCAGTTTCAGCGAAGATGGGTCGGTGATGGAGTGCCGAAAGTTCGATCCACGCATTGGCGGACGAGGCGGAGCGACCATCGGGGAACTCTATCACAGTCAAGACAAGAAACGTGGCAGTTTGATGCGCGAGTGCGGCTATCCGGCCTGGAAATGTGTCGGGCTCGAGTGCTGTGGCTGGGCGGGCGTTGACGGCGTGTATCATGCCGATGCGCCTGATCACTTTCTCTTTAACAAGCCAGAGAAATGTGAGTTCAAGAAGAACGAAACCTTTGGGCACAATCCCAACGGGAAATATCCCCTGGGTGTCGGGCACGAATGGGACATTCGTCTTTCTTCGCTCTTGAAAATGACGCGAAAAGTACCCGAGGGCGTGAAATTGCCCGAGGAACCGGCGGGAATCACGACGCTTGCGCGTGGCATCCGTCCGCCGGGCGGAACTCTCGACTATTTCACCGCCAATGCGCCGGCGATCGACGGATTGTGTGCGGAAATGATTTATTGGGAGCGGCCAACCGGCGGCCGAGTCTTTCACGCAGGATCGATTGGCGCCGGTTGGGCGTTGTCGGTCGATCCGAAATGGCGAACCGTGATGCGAAATGTCTTGCATCATTTTGATGTCAAACCGAAACCTGCGTAACCGCGAACCAAGTGGAAAATAGCATGCGAATCAGTTCGACGACGTGGCATTATCTGCGCATGGTGAAGACGTTGTTCACCGCCGTTGTTTCGCTGAGTGCGGTGCTCGCTTCGATCGAAAATGACGGTCAAGCGGCCGATCTTCCGCGCCCCCTGCAAGTGCCCGACGGCTTCGCGGTGGAAGTCGTCGCCGGTCCGCCGCTGGTCAATCGGCCGATTTCTGCCGCCTTCGACGAGCGGGGGCGACTCTATGTCACTGATTCGAGTGGATCGAACGAGAACGTCAAGATTCAACTGAAGAAGCGTCCTCACCGCATCGTTCGACTGGAGGACACCGACGGCGACGGTCGTTTTGACAAGAGTATCGTATTCGCCGACAAAATGATGTTTCCTGCAGGCGCCATGTGGCTCGAAGGTTCGCTCTATGTCACCGCGCCACCGCACATTTGGAAACTGACTGACACCGATGACGACGGTGTTGCCGATCGACGTGAAATCTGGTTCGACGCAAAGACGCTGACCAATTGTGCCAACGATCTCCACGGCCCTTATCGGGGTCTGGATGGTTGGGTCTATTGGTGCAAGGGAGCGTTTGCTCAGCAGACCTATGCGCGCCCCGGCAAGAAGGACTTTGTCACGCGAGCGGCGCACATCTTTCGCCGTCGCCCGGAGGGGGGGGCGGTCGAGCATGTGATGACCGGCGGAATGGACAATCCGGTCGATGTGGTGTTTACGCGCGGTGGCGAGCGGCTTTTCACCACCACCTTCTTGCAGCATCCGGCCGCCGGCAGACGTGATGGAATCATTCACGCGATTTACGGCGGCGTCTATGGAAAAAAACAGGGGGCGATCAACGGCCACATCCGCACGGGCAAGTTGCTATCGCCGCTCGTGCACCTTGGTGCGGCCGCTCCGTGCGGCATGACGCGGCTCAAATCAACGGAACTAGGCAAGGGGTTTCGAGATAGCTTACTCGCGTGTCAGTTCAATATGCATAAGGTCTCGCGACACATATTGGTGTCACGAGGTGCGACGTTTGTTTCGCAGAACGAGGACTTGCTGACCTGCAAACACATCGACTTCCACCCGACCGACGTGCTGGAGGATGCGGATGGCAGTGTTCTGGTCGTCGACACCGGGGGATGGTACAAGCTGTGCTGCCCGACGTCCCGGCTCCACAAGCCAAACGTGCTCGGAGCAATTTACCGGATTCGCAAAAAGGGCAAGCACAAAGTCCCCGATCCACGCGGTCGAAAGCTCGACTGGACGGCGCTCTCGGTCGAGCAACTGGCGCCGCTATTAAGTGATGCGCGTCCGGCGGTTCGTAGCCAGGCACAGGACTTGCTGGTTGCCCGTGGCAAGAAAGCGGTGCCGGCGCTGGCCAAGGCTATGAAACATTCCTCGCCGGATGTCCGAATTCGCGCGGTCTGGGCGCTTAGTCGCATCGATGATCCAGCGGCGCGCCGAGCGCTTCGCTCAGCACTAAA
>Ga0209501_10006076_pt1 | contig 10951 bp, 16 predicted proteins | sample ArcticOcean_MG_C_4_FD_187434 | JGI IMG/M metagenome (GOLD analysis project Ga0209501, IMG submission 187434) | Marine microbial communities from western Arctic Ocean - ArcticOcean_MG_CB4_134 (SPAdes) (version 2) | ecosystem: Environmental > Aquatic > Marine > Oceanic | place: Arctic Ocean...
AAACTGGAATAGTTCCTTGAATCTGTGGATAGTTGGATTTGTCCCATTCTGCAAAGGCTGGAACAGTTAGAATTGATATCGAAAATACGCCAATTACTAAAATTGCTGCAATTGTAATTTTGGCTGATTGCTTCACAGTCTAATGGTCTTTACACTCTATAAATAAAATACTGTCAAATCAGCCGTTTTTCTAGGCGTAAAATGTCAGTTTTACTGACAAAAACTAATTTTGAATCTATCATAGCAATCAGACTTATCTAACTCTGGACTGTCAGAATATTATGACCGCTCCTTATGATGACTCGACACAAAAAGAATGGAAAGAAAGAAAGGGAAAAATCGAGGGTTACTATCGCGAAATGGGCCAAGTAGGTTCGGCTGGCAATGAAAAAGTCAGTTCAATTATAATTACAAAATCAGGAGACAAGTTGGTTGTTCAATTTAGCGATGGAGACGGAATACTCTATGAAATAATTGAGGATCTGGTAAGTCCTTTGAGAATGATTAAGACCTTGTCAGGTGATGAGATTGAAAAATTTAAGAAATTGACAAAATAACTGGTTTTTTAGGCATAAATTGCCAGTTTTACTGACAAAATACGATCAAATTTATCAGAAACAATGTTGTATAATACAGCATGAAAAATGCTGAACTAGAAGGAAATACATTTCTTAATGCCAATTATCAAAAAGTCTGCCCTATTTGTAAAAAACACATGAGAGAGCATACTAGAAAAGACTACAAGAATTGTATGAAGATTCTAAGTGATGAGATTAAGGCATTGCCGAAAACTCGTCAAAAACCACAGGAAGTAGAATGCTATCTTTGCATAAAGGGTACACCGCATAATCATGATAAACCATCAGCTTGCTATCTCTGTCTAAAAAATGGGAAAAGCATTTATTTTTCTGATATTGAAAAATACAAAAAACATCTAAAAACTGAACATTTTCTTTAGTTCTCAAAAAGTACGTATAGGTACGAAATCCGTGATTTAGGGTGGTAAAATTAAGCATATGATCAAGGAAAATAGATCGATCAACTATTTGATCGATATTTAGATTGTACGGTATGAGTTCGATAAGTGTTGGAATCCAAAAGATAGCTATACACTCGCAGCTGATTGGTCTTAAGACAGCATTGAAAATTTCAAACATCATCAAGAAAGACTCTGGTGATGAAATTGAATATGAAACTGAATAAGATCATCTAACTATTTTTTCATGATGTATAGATGGGAAATAGTATCTAAGATTTCTTCCGCATTTTTCTACCAGTCATGAAAATAATCCAGCCTCCAGCAAGAAAGGCAACACATAGGACCGCAATTAGCTCATTCATGATATATCAACCCTAAAAATCTAGAATAAAAAACATTATTGTCGCAATAACTAGTACAATCGTTGCAACGTAATACGTACGAATTGGGTTTATCTTATCCAATATACTAGTATATTTTCTAGTTTCTTTTATGATTTTGAAAACACTCACTGCAATAGACTGGCTTGTCTCCTCTTGGTTCGAATGGAACTTCACATTCTTTCTTACAATCTCCACAAGTTGCTTTGTGCATTTCTCGTGGTCCTCGATTAAAGTCACCTCTTCCGCCAGAGCCACCTCTGCCGCCACCTGAGCCACCAAATCTGCCGCCACCTGAGCCACCTCTACTGCCACCTCTGCCTCCAAATCTTCCACCACCTGAGCCTCCTCGAGGTGCTGGTTTATGGTTTGGAAAACATTCATTGCAATAGACTGGCTTGTCTTGTCTTGGTTCGAATGGAACTTTACATTGCTTACCGCAATCTCCACAAGTAGCATCGTGCATTTCTCGATCTTCTCTATATGACATATTATTCCTATTTTTTGATTTTAAGACCGTTAATTATACTTAGAGGTGTAAAATAGAATAATTATGCGAAAAACACCATCTAACTTTGGTTTAGGAAGAATTCTTAACAGTAGAAACAAGAAATTTGAAAAATATAGATTGTGTGTCATAAAGACATATTCAGTTTTGAATAAAATTAAAATCGTGGATAAAAATAATGACTGACAAATCGGAGAGAATTAAGGAGGTAAAGGAGTACGTAGAATCGACCATTACTGAGATAGACGGTCACACAGAGAACGTGGAAAAACTGTTCAAGTTGGACAAATGGAGTAAAGACAGATCATTGTATGAAATTATCATCAACTCGTATGAGCGCCACAGGAATACGTTAAAGCGCATTCAAAAAATGATTGAAGGGGAGAAAGTAGAAAGTGGTCTCTATACACTTAGCGTTCAATCAGAGATGGATATGATTAAAGAGAGGCTAGATAAACTAGAAGGATCAATGTCTGTTTCAATTACATCTGAACTTTTGCAAAAATGGATCAATGCAATAAAAACTGGTGATCCAAAAGAAGTTACTAATCTCTACCATGATGATGGAATTCTGTTGGGAACGTTTTCCAACAAGGAAAGAATTGGACATGAATTAATTCTTGAATATTTTGAAAACTTGCTGAAATCACCAGTAGAAGTTGAGATTGTGTCAGAGCATACTAGCGTTTCAGAGTCGGTTGCAGTAAACTCCGGTCTTTACAACTTTGTAACAAATGGCAAGACAATTAATGCAAGGTTCTCATTTGTCTACCAGAAAAATAATGACGAATGGAAAATTACCTCACACCATTCTTCAGTAATACCTGAATCTGACTAGATTATACTTAAAGGAACAAAACACCTCAATTCTGTCATGGGATTGTTTGGAAAATCCAGAGAGCAGAAGATCGCTGAATTTAAGGAAAAACAATCCATGTTGAATGGCAATGAGCTAAAAAAACTTCTGAAGCTCTTTAAAGAAAATCGAGATGAAATAGAAAAGCGCACTGGCAAGAGACCAGATATAGACGATACGACAAAACTGTTCATGCAAAAAATTCTAAACGTTTGGTTATCTGAGGGGAAGGACATTGACGACGAAAAGTTTTGGAATGCAGTTGACTATAACAAGCAGTTTGACTATCCGGTTGAATATTACGAAAGACGAGTCAATACCTGATAATATTATTAGAATTGACCAAATGAAAGTTCTGATTCCTGTGATTTGGTTTTCAATTCATTGATCTTACTTTCCAATTTACGAATTTCTATGACATCATATGGATGGTTAAACTCCATGTTGCGCAAGTCATGTTCCAACCTGTCTAATAATGCATGTGAGTCTTCCTCTTCTGACATGATAGACCTAACTAATGGTTATATTTATACAAAATAAAATGAAAAAATCTGAGTTAAGAGAACTAGTTACTAAATGGCAGGATCTCAAAAGAAGGTCGAAAAACAATGATCTATCTCAAAAGATAAGACTGATCGAGCATCAATATTATCATGAGACCGGAAGAAATCTTGAGGATGAGTTAGATGGGAAAGGCCTCTATGATCTATATCGTCATGCCACAAAGCTGATAAAATAAGTCTAAATTTTCGGTACATCCGTGGACAAACTTTCAATAAAATAGTATTCCACAAATCCACCTATCAATAACAATCCAATCACAATTGCAATTTCAAGCCCAATTACACGGAAATCTGGACGGATTGACATCCTTTTGATCATCTTATGGACGATCATATAGCTACGAGACATTGCTATAGAATATGCTGCGATCTCCATCAATCCGAATGGTGACATAAAGAGTATTGTCAGCGACGGTATGTTTTCTAATATGGGATGGGCATCTTGTATTACTGAAAATGCCATTCCTGTAGAGAATGCTGCAAATGCACCCCATGCAATTCCAAATCCAGGTATGAACATTGGGAGTGCAAGCGATGTGTTGTGAGTAAATATTCCAACGGCATCTATCTCGTCAATCAGTGACTCTAACTCTTCCAAAACTATTTTACTCTCCTCTTCAGAAACTTGAATTTCAGCACCAATAGCAAACGACGCTGAAAATATTCCAAGAAAGACAAAAAATAAAACAATACGATTCAGCATCTGTGAACCAAAAATCATTAGAACACTTGAATGTTTTTAGAGAAAATTACCAGTTTGAAGACAGAAAAAAAACTGTCTTCATGGTATTATAGGGTTTATTCTTGGGCGTTTATTCTAGAATTTGCCCAGCGTTACCCTCAACACGCTTACTTGGATTATACAATTCTAGTATATAGATGCGATCTATCAATTCTATATAGTATTAGGCGTGGGAGACTTTTTTGCCTTTTTTTATGAGATAATTCTAGAATAACCATGGATTCAATTTGCCCTAAATGTAAAAGGGATCTAAGAAAGCATACCAAAAAAGAATTGGTAAAGTGTTCTTTGAAGTATTGGGTATCAGATTGGAAAAAAAAGAATTGAGAAAATTATGAAAATAGTTCATGGCAGTCCAGGTTTTGGTTCAATTTTAACGGAAGAACAAACCATCAAGTTTCTCACAGATAAAAAACTAAATCTTTTACTTGGAACAGTTGATAAGAATGGTGATCCATTCATTCATCCCGTATGGTTTTTGTACGAAAACGAAAAGCTGTATGTTGAAACATCCAAGACATCAAAGAAAGTTCAAAACATTCATCATAAAAATACAGTATACTTTTGCATCGACGATGAAAATCTTCCATACATTGGTGTAAGAGGAAAAGCTTTAGTGAAAATATCAACTGACGTTGAATCTAACATACCAATAGCTGAAAGAATTATGGTAAAATATACTGGTGACTTGAACAATAAGGTTGCAAAAATGCTGATGGATGGAGTAAAAGATGGTCAATCAGCAATCTTGGAAATCAGTCCAACATATTATTCAACATGGGACCATAGCGAGTCTTGATAAGATATTCTGAATAATGTTATTTCATCCAAAAGTTAGATTTACAATTTATGTGTGCCAAAAAATTTAAGACATGATTTCTAATACTTCGCAATTAGATCTAATCTTCTTCTTCTTCGTTAATTTCAGAAGTGCTTTTGTTAGGTCTGATTGGAATGTAGAGTTTTGTCATAACTAAAGTAATGTGACAAAACTAGTGGATAGGAAACTAGGTTATCAAAGATTGTCTAACTTGTTATTTTCAATAGATCAATTAGATAACAATAATAATTTTGATAGTAAATGAGGTATTTATTGAATTTTACATTCAACAGAAATCGATCTAATTGTGGTATAGTAAACTAGACAAAGAAGTCCAAGTGAAACAAGGCGAAGTGGAATTTCGTAATTTGTCAAAAACGCTGTTGCTGTTCCAGCTATAGTTCCAAATGTAGATATGATTGAAAAACCGATCGGGCCACAGCTACAAATTCCAGCTGACGCGCCGATTATGGAGCCAAGTACACTTCCGCTAATTTTTGTCATACTTTTTTGCAGAGTTCTTATTCTGTAAATATTCATAGGAATTACAATCGCTGACATTAAAGAGATGGATACGATCAGTGCAAAGCTAACTATTCTATCCTCAATTACATGAAATATGACGAACGGTTCAATGAAAAGAAATTCGGACAGTATGGATAGTGGTATAAACATACAAACAAAAATTATTCCGGCAAGTATTGCATATGAATAATTAGAAAATATCAGGATAAAGTGATTCAATTCAAAGCATTGCTTCTATCGTTGCTGCAAACACAGAGTATGGTTGCGCACCTTCAATTTTTTTTGTTGCACCATCAGATGAAATTAGTATGAATGTTGGAGTTCTTGTTGCACCTTGTTTCATCGCTTCCTTCTCGTTTGCATTGACACGTTTTGCATACTTTGATGAATCCATACATTCGTTAAATTCATCCATGTTCATGTCTAGCGAAAATGCGAATGAGTTTAGTCTATCACGATCAGCCCATCCACTGTCAGGTGGTCCATTCTGAAAAGTGTAAAGTATTGTATGATATTCCCAGTACTTTCCTTGATCCTCAGCACAGTAGGATGCTTGTGCAGCCCTTGGAGAGTCATTACCTAAAAATGCCAGATCTACAAACACAAGTTTTACTTTTTCTGTTTTTATATAATTATCAATTAAAGTAGATCTTGTGTTATGGAACCAATAATGACAGGCTTCACACTGGTAATCACCAAACTCTACGATTGTGATAGGTGCTACATCTGAACCTAACGGTGGTGAACCATTTTCAAGGTTAAGCAGTGGTGATTGTTTTGCTGCGATTTTTTCTAAATACTTGGTTTTATCATGCATCTCAAGCAAATTAGCTTGGTATGAGGAAAAGCTGATGGCTACAACTATTACAAGTACAACAAATGTAATTGAAACGATAGCTCTTTTGTTCATTTTATATTAGATTTTTTTTGAATTAAAAAAGCTATGCAACTAAGTTTTAATGCGTCATTTTTTTTTGCCTAAAGATATTCGTGAGTTTCTGTACTGCCATATCAATCGGGCATGTTTCACAGTAAATACCATGTTGCCTTTGAAAATGCTTCTCAAGTCCTTCTTTGCTGAAAAAGGAAGCACTACATTCATCGCATTGGTATTTGGATTGTGAATGGCTACCACTGGACATGATTTACATGATTGTTTTATGAATATAAGCATCAAATACAGAACAAATTTTGGAAATTCGGTACAATTTTGGCTATAAATAATGAATTTTAACGTGATTGAAATGTTCTACCTCATATCTAGTCACATGGCCACAATGTGCACACGAAAACATCTCACCAACAGGTTTTGCTTCACGTTCAATTTTTTTGCCAGAGATAGATTTGATAATAACATTTTCTCCATTTGAGATTACAGCAAAGTTAGGTTTCTCCCCTATTGACTCTAAGAATTCCTTAATTGTAGTAATAACTAAAGTCTGATCAACAGGCTCATCATCTACAATGGGGGCTAATACAAATTTATGAAATTTCATCGCAGGCATAGCTGCCACTTGATCTGCGACATATATGGCGAGTTCATGTAGTATAGATTCTACATCCTTACAGTCTACAGTAATCATGTTGAGATCACGTAATTACGCCATTTATTTTTGCTGTTTAACACAAATTTCGTAGATCAATAGTCAACAATATTCCCAACAAACAAATATTTTTTACATTCTTATACAATCCGTATGAAAAAGTCATCAAATTTTTCTAGTTTGGAGATAAGAGAAAGAATTCAAAATAATTGGCAAGAATATCTGTCAAAATATGGAAATCTTTTCACATCAGATTCAATTAATGGTTCCAGTCCTCCATCAGTTTTTGTTGGTTCATATGGATATCCTAAAGTCGGGGTTGGGCCAATGTTACCACCTGTACATGGAGATACTACATTACTTGATAATCCGGAACAGTGGATTGGGAAAAGTCTAGAGGAAATTGTAAACTTTAGACTTAATTTAGTTAGAGGCATTAAAAAATTATCTGTAGAAAACACAGAAGGTAGATTCATTGAAAATCTGCATGAAGTTGCAATGTCTTCACGTCCAATAGATTCTGATCTACAATTTCATAAAACTACTCTTCCAGTAACAACCATAGATGGAGAAAATCCACCGTTCGGTCCCATAGGTGATATAAAATCAGCAAAGTTTTCAGGTGGTAGAACAGAAAAATCAATTGAACGTGTTTATTATGATCATGATCTAAAGGCACAAGATGCCGTGTTAACGTTATATAACAATGGTATTGAGATTTCAAAAATTCAAAAATGTTTTAGTGTTGGAATGTTTGGTAAAAAAAGAAAACTTGTTCCAACAAAATGGAGTATTACAGCTACCGATGATATCATATCAAAATCACTTGTATCCGAAATCTTAGAGTTTGATTTGATTGATTCTTGTAGAGTTTTTTCACATGATCATTTAGGAAATATGTTTTCAGTTATTTTGTTTCCACATCGTTGGATTTTTGAAATGTTGGAGGCATGGCATGATGGAAACAATATTGGATTTGGTTTTGATAGTGAAGATGCAAGAGGAATTGGTCATCCCCCTGCGATAGCTGGAGCATATTTTGCAGCAAAACTAGGTGTTGCTGAATATCTTACAGAGAAAAAGATTCAAGCAGCAGTTCTTGTGTTACGTGAAATTAAATCAGAATATGCGGTTCCTGTAGGTGTTTGGCAGATTAGAGAAGCCATCCGTACAGCAATGAAAAAAGAGCCATATATTGCAGAAAATTTTGATGATGGAACTAATTTTGCATCAAATAGAATGAGTGTAAGTAAATCTGAATGGCTTTCTAGAGGTATATTTCTCAAAATGTTGAGACAAAAATCAATTTCTGATTTTTTTTAGTACTAATAATGTAATTTCTTCTGTATAGCGTATTTATTGAACATTTTTGGATTGACAACAATGCACAAAAATACAATTCTCGCTATGTTGTTAATTGCAAGTCCTATTCTGTTTGTGTTTGTTGCGTATTCAGACACTTTTAGTATGAGTTGGAATCAGGGTCGCGGTGGATTTCTATTTGGACTTGCATTCATTGTAGCTGAGATTGTAGGAATAAAATTTGTAGTTTCAAAAAATCGCTTGATTTTTGGAATACCACTGGTAATTGCTACTGTAGTTTACTTTGTTTCATTAGACTTTGGATTACATGATTACATACTAAATGCCGCTCCTGCGTTTAATGTTGTAGGTTGTGAGGTGACAAATCCTCAGGGCTGTATTTATTCTTGGGGATTGTTATGGGATTTTGTAGTAATAACAATTTTTGTAATTTCTGCGGCTGTAATTTTATTTGGTAAAAAATGGATTAGAATAGTTATTGCAGGACCAGTTTTTCTTGCTGGAAGCGCAATAATCTTATCTCTTGATACATTTTTTCCATTTGATACATTAGGTCCATTACAGTATTTTGTTCCATATTTAGTTGAAACAAATGTCTGGCTCGTTAACGTGCTTGAACTTGGTATTGCTACTGGAAGAGATAACATTATGTTTTTGAGGGGTGATTATGGTCCATTTGTACTACAAGTCTTTTGGCCGTCAGCTGGCGTGCATAGTATAATCATCTATTCTCTTGTAATGATGGCATTTTTGTTGAAGATGAATATTCAGCGTAAGAGAAAGGTTTTGTATTTCGGTCTAGGAATAATAGGTACAATCATAATTAATCTAATCAGAATTTTTTCCTTGTCAGTATTCGCGTTAAAGGTTTCTACGAACCCAGTTGAATTTGAGGAATATCATTCAATTGCTGGTGAAATAATGTTCTTGCCTTGGTTGTTTATCTTTTTACTTGTTGTAACTGCAATTGAAACAAAGCGTATGAAGGAGAAAGAAGCATCAGTTCAAAAATAGCTTGTTATATTACTTTGACCTTCTATATCTGATAATTCAGAAACTTTAACGCCAAGTCTTCTTATCAGTATAGACTGATCCTTAAGTGCATCTTTTAGTAGTTGATTTGAAACTTTTTTCAGTTCATCTAAGCTTAATGTAGGATTTCTTAACATTTTAGATCTTGTTTTACTAGAAAGATTAGATTGTGTAAGATATATTCCAACTGTTCTAAACATCTTATTTTCCTTAAGAATAGATATGTGCAATTTTTCACATAATTCAAACAGATTTTTTTCTAGAAATGTGTAATCGATTGAATCTTCTTTTAATGTTGTAATTTTGCTTAATTGTAATGTAGGCGCTCTTATTTTTACAGATTCATCATCAATTCCCCTTACAGAATTGTAGATGTACGCTCCAGCTTTTCTACCAAACATCTTGATCAAGATAAAAATATCGAGGCTTTTTGCTTGTGAAATAGTTTCAATTCCCTCTTCCGCTAATTTTTGCACTGTTTTTTTCCCAATCCCATGTATATCACCGAGATTTAATGTTCCCATGAACTCGGAAATTTTATCTGGTGTGATAATTGACAAGCCATCAGGTTTCTTATATCCTGATGCAATTTTTGATAATAGTTTGTTGGGTGATATACCAACAGAGCATGTTAGCTTAGTTTTTTCCCTAACCTCATTTTTAATCTGCTGTGCAATATGAGCAGCCTTAACGAAGTCTCGGTCTACTTTTTCTGATACATCAAGATATGCTTCGTCACGCCCAACATATTCAAAGACATCAGCAAATTTTTTAATTATATTCATGGATTTCTCAGACATATCTGAATAATATTCGAAGTCAGCAGGTAGAAAAGCAGAATCAGTTCTATTCTTTAACTTTTGTTTTGCGGACTGTATAGATAAACCAGATTTTACTCCAAATTCTCTTGCCATATAATTCGCAGTAGCAATAGCACCACTATCACCACCTCTATTTGAAAACATACATACAGCCACGGGTTTTGTTTTCAGAGCAGGCGTTCTAACCTCTTCACATTGTGCATAAAAATAATCAAAATCCACGTGCAGAACTATTCTTTGCTCCATAAATTGTATAGTAAAAAAAGGGATATTATGATATCGGAAAGACAATTAACTAAGTATCTGGGAATAAGTTAGAAATGTCGTATCCTCTTTTATCTGAAAAGGATGGAATTAAAATTCAACCTGATAAGATGCAACCCGAAACCTTGTATCACTGTGTATTTCAAAACAAAATTATGCTTGTATACAAGGATCAAGGTGAAATCTTAAACTGTTATGAGATTGATGACAATGAAATTGTTTCTAAAGTAAAAGAAGCAAGCAATGCTGACATAGAAAAAATTCTAGAAGAATATATTGAAAAAGAAAATTTAAGAAAGAAGTAATTGATTCACAAACTTTTAATCACATATTAGCATTATTATAGTAAAATGGATTCTGAGAATAACAAAAGTGATGCGGAAGAAATACTGTCCGAATTTAAAAAAACTCATGAGATTGAAACTGACGAAGAAACTGAAGTAGAACAGATGGAAGAAGCTCTGAAGACAGATGCTGAACCACAGGTAGATGCTGAACCACAGGTAGATGCTGAACCACAGGTAGATGCTGAACCACAGGTAGATGCTGAACCACAGGTAGATGCTGAACCACAGGTAGATGCTGAACCACAGG
>Ga0209501_10006081_pt1 | contig 10942 bp, 8 predicted proteins | sample ArcticOcean_MG_C_4_FD_187434 | JGI IMG/M metagenome (GOLD analysis project Ga0209501, IMG submission 187434) | Marine microbial communities from western Arctic Ocean - ArcticOcean_MG_CB4_134 (SPAdes) (version 2) | ecosystem: Environmental > Aquatic > Marine > Oceanic | place: Arctic Ocean...
CATGAGCATATTGAATATTATCATTTTTCAGTACTTGAAAATCTACTAAAAAAACATGGCTTGAAACCTGTAGATGCATCTCTTAATGACTCTAATGGAGGCAGTATCAGAGTTTTTGTCAAACATATTGATCAATTGATAGATGAAGAGTCAGAAAATCATCTTTCTGAACTTAGATCAGCTGAAGAAAAAATGAATTTGAATACGGATAAACCATACAAAGAATTTTTTCAAAGATGTGAAAAATTAAAGGAACAGACATTATCTTTTATAAAAAAAGAAGTATCCGCAGGTAAAAGAATACATGCATACGGTGCATCAACAAAGGGTAATACGATATTACAATATTATGGGTTGGATAATAATCTCATCGAGGCTGTTGCAGATAGAAATCCAGATAAATGGTCTCGTAAAACAATAGGAACTAACTTAAAAATTATATCTGAAGAAGAATCTCGTTTATCAAAACCTAATTATTTCCTAATTCTTCCTTGGCATTTTTTAGATGAGTTTCGAACAAGAGAAAAAGAATTCCTTAATTCAGGCGGAAAATTTATTGTTCCTTTACCAGATTTTAAAATTATTGAGGAATAATATCAAATGTTTGAAAACAAAAATGTCTTAATTACTGGTGGAACCGGAATGATTGGTTCTCATCTTGTTCAACTATTATCAGATAAAGCAAATGTTAGAATAGTATCCCATAATAGACCAGTTCCTCCGGAAATCAATTCTCAAAAAATTGAAATTCTTCATGGAGATTTGACTGAAAAGGCATTTGCTATAAAAGCGGTAAAAGATATGGATTTTGTCTTTCATTTAGCCGCATATACTGGTGGATTAGGAAGAACAACAGTATATCCTGCTAGTACACTAACTCCAAACTTAATCTTAGATGGTAACATTATTGAAGCTGCAAAAAATGAAAATGTTGATAGATTTTTGTATGCTAGTTGTTCTTGTGTTTATCCGGATCTAGAAAAAGACTTTTCAGAAAACGATGCTTGGATTGCAAATCCTCCAGAAATACACGCATCATATTCTTGGTCAAAAAGAATAGGTGAACTACAAGCAATTTCACATTCTAAAGAATATGGTATGAAAATTGCAATAGTAAGACCTGCAAATTCTTATGGGCCAAGAGAAATAATAGATCCTGAAAACTCTCACGTAATTGGAGCACTCATCCTAAAATCATTAAGTAAGAAAAACCCATTCATAATATGGGGAGATGGGAGTCCCATTAGAGAATATATTTTTGCTAATGATGTTGCAAGAGGTATGATCTTAGCTCTTGAAAAATACTGTAAAGCAGATCCTGTAAATTTATCAAGTGGTGAATCAATAACAATTAGTGATTTAGCAAAAAAAATTCTCAAAATTTCTAATTATGATCCTAAAATTACATTCGATAAATTAAAGCCTAAAGGTCAATCTAGACGTGTACTTACAAATGATAAGGCGGAAAAAGTGCTCGGTTTTAAAGCATTAACATCACTGGATGAAGGGTTAAAATCTACCATTAGTTGGGTTAAAGATAATATAGAAATTTGAGATTGAAATGTTGAATTACAAAGATAAAAGAATTCTAGTAACTGGTGGAGCTGGATTTATTGGTTCAGAAGTAGTTTCACAACTTATTAAAAAAAACGCAATAGTAACAGTTCTTGATAATTTTTCATCTGGAAAGAAACAATACCTACCAAAAAAGAAGAACCTAAAAATCATTAAAGGTGATATTACAAATGAAAGAATAATTAATCGAGCTATTAAAGATCAAGAATTTGTAATACATCTAGCCGCACTTCCTTTCATTCCTGATTCATTTTACTATCCGGCTGATTTTTTTAATGTTAATACAACTGGAAGTGTTAATTTATTATGGGAGTCAGTTCAATCAAAAACAGTTACAAGATTTGTTCACATTTCTACAAGTGAAGTTTATGGTACTGCGCAACATGCTCCGATGGATGAAAATCATCCTACTAATCCACATTCAACTTATGCTGTAAGTAAACTTGCGGGTGATAGAGTCGCATTTACATTACATAAAGAAAATGGTTTTCCAGTAGTAATTATTAGACCATTTAATTCTTATGGACCACAATATACTCAACCATACATAATTCCAGAAATTATGAATCAATTACTAATTCAAAATAAAGAGTTAATGTTAGGAAACATTGACGCCACTCGTGATTTTACATATGTCTCAGATACCGCTAATGCTATAATTCGTTCACTCGATTCAAAAAAAGCAGTAGGTGAAATAATTAATGTTGGCTCAGGAAGTGAAATCAGTATTAGAGATTTGGCGTTTAAGATATCCAAAATTGCAAAAAAGAAAATCAAAATTAGACATGATGAAAGTAGAGAAAGACCATATGATGTTAATAGATTAATTTGTAATAATAAGAAAGCATTAAAGCTATTAGGCTGGAAACCTAAAATCAACATGGAGCAAGGGTTAAAAAAACTATTTCAGTGGGCAATAAACAATCCAACAACTTTCCAAGCACCGTTCAAAAGATTTTATTATAAAAATTCAAATTAATTCTTGAGTTTGATTTGTACTGTAAAAAACTGTAGTATAATATTACAATGTCATTTATATAATTAAAAAATCTCGTCAGTTCATGACTACAGCGCTAATTATTACTACGTTAAATGAAATTGATGGTGTAAAAAAAATAATACCAAAAATTAAAAAAGAATGGTTAGATGAAATCCTTTTTGTTGATGGCGGTTCCACTGATGGAACCATAGAAGAAGCAAGAAGAATGGGTTTTAAAGTAATTATTCAAAAACAAAAGGGACATGGTGCAGCTGTACTAGAAGGGGCAAACGCCATCAAATCTGATAATTTTATTCTTTTTGGCCCAGATGGTAATGATGAGCCTGAAAAAATCCCAGAATTAATTGAAAAAATGAAAGAAGGTTATGATCAAGTATTAGTTACTAGATTTGGAAAAGGCTCGGTTAATCTAGATGCTGGAATTATTGATACATTTGGGAATAAAATGTTTACATTTTTAGCTAATGTATTCTTTGGTGGTTATTGGACGGATACTCTTAACGAAAGTAGAATTATTTCAAAAAAAGCCTTTCAAGAATTGAATTTTGATGCGATGGATTTGTCATCAACACAACAAATGAGTATTAGGGGCTTGAAAAGACGTCAAAAAATTTGTGAAATTCTAGGTAATGAAGGCGAAAGAATTGGTGGGGTAAGAAAGATGAAACCTTTACCAGTCGGAGCTTCTCTTAGCTCGAGGATTATCAAAGAGTTTATTCATTGGAAATAAATTGAATAACAAACAAATCATCTTCTATTTAATTTTAATTTCGTTAATTTCGTTAGGTTTCAAATTATCAGTGGTTGATTTTTCTATTCCAGTAAATTCAGATAATCTTGATTATACTCTTTATGCAATCGCACATACCAGTGGTGATTTTTCACAATCTAGTCACAGAGGAATGGGGTGGTCATTATTCACATCAATCTTTTTTGGATTTATTGATTCAGAAAATTTTCTTGATTATTCAAACACTATAAGAACATTGAGTATGGTTGTTGGAATATCTTCAATACCTATGATGTATCTTATTGGTAGAAAATTCTTTGATCAAAGATATTCACTAGTTGCAGCGAGTCTTTTTGCATTTGAACCTCATCTAAATTATAATTCTACTCTGGGACTTACTGAACCAATTCTTATTTTAGCAATAATTGGTGCGTTCTATTTTATTTTGAATCAAAATACAAGATTCATCATCATTTCATTAATCATGGCTGGAATTGCGTACTGGATACGAATTAATGGCTTTTGGGTTTTTGTGACCATATCGATAATTTATTTTGCAACTCAGAGAAAATCCAGAAGATTTCTTACTAATTATGGTATTGGAATTGCGGTATTTCTTCTAATAATCTCTCCTGTGTTGATAGAACGTAATGAAGAATTTGGTGATCCATTCTATTCTGAGTTTAAAGATACTATTTTTGCTGGAAGTTATGAATTGATGATAAAAGCAATTGAAGACGATGAGAAAATTTCTGCATTTGATTATATAGAAAATAATGGAATATTTTCTTTTGTTAATAATTATATCTTAGTTGGTTTATACAACACTTTGTCTGCCACATCGAGTTTAACGTTTCCATATCTATTCATATTGATTCCTTTTGGAATTTGGTTCTCATTTAGGGCTTTTGATCAAAAACCCAATTTCATCAAAGCTAATTGGATTTTCATTTTGTCATCAATCGCCCTTCTAATTTTTACAATGGCAATTGTAGCAGATAGAAGATTTGTTATGCATTTATTACCTTTTTTGATTATTTTTTCAGTAATTCCTATTCAAAGAGTAGTAGAATATGGACTAAGTACTTTCTCGTTTTCAAGAAAACAAAAAGATTTTTTCCTGATAGGTGTACTAGTTACTATAATTATTCTTTCATCCATAACAATAATTAGATATGCTCCAGATTCTGAACTAGAATCTGAAAAATTAGAATTTTCAAAATATGCGTTAAATAATCTACATGGAACAACGTTACGAGATTTTGGAGGAAGTCTTGATTATGTTCAATACTTACTTATCTCAGAATCCACTGAAAACTATAAAATAAATTCAAGTATAATTCAAAACTCAGATAAATTATTTAGAGTTTCTTTTGCACCAAATGGAAAAACTATAGAAGAAATAGTTGCAAATGGAGAAAATTATGATCTAAAATATATTATTAGTAACGAAATACCTGGGTATTTTCATCCAATTACAGATACATTATATGATGATTATGAACAGTATCCATATTTAAAAAAAGTTTTTGATTCTAATAGCCAAGGATTTAAAAAACTAAAAATAAAAGTTTTTGAAATTGATTATGAAAAATTTAATAAATTAATAAATGAATAATTAGTTTTAATTTATCCATTCACCAAGTAAATCATAATCAATTTCGAATAATTTTACATAGTAATTAAAACCATTTTCCCTAGAGTCATATTCTTTAATCAAAAATGGATATTTACTTTCGTGGTTAAATATATCTTTTAGATGAAATTTTAATTCATTACTGATCAGTGGACTATTATTATTTTCATCTAACAGTAAGTGTGTTACTTTTTGCTTTTCCAGTACGTAAAAATAATTTCTTAGATTATTAATTTGTGTATTGTAATATTCATCAGATTCGTTTACTTTAAGCTTTAATTTCTCCATGTCCACTTCCCACTGTTTTGTTTGTTCATTCCATGTGTCTGCTCCTCCTTCTTTGCCAACAGTTGTCCATGTTACTTTATTCAGTGGCAATTCTTTATGTAAGATGGGAAATTCACTTACATTTTGTAATGAAGTCCAAGAGAAATAGGTCAATTCTCCTCCATGAGTCCATAATTCTGTATTTATCTTCATTTCTTTTTGTCCAATCTCTGTAAAAATTTCATATGTTTCATGATAATGTTCATAATCAATTGATTTCCACTCTACAAAAATAATTGATGACAAAATTATTCCTCCAATTATCATGCAAAAAATTAAGTTTTTTCTACGAAATTTCTTAAGAAATATCTCAAAAGTAAAACATGCAAGTACACAAAAAAATGGATACAGAACATAAAGATATTTTGTATCTTGAATTTCTCTTGAATAACCATAAAACGCTGGAATTAACATTATTAGTACTGATAAAATTATTATAATTTTTTTATAGTCTATATTTTTAAAAATAAGTATTATTCCTAAAGGAACAAAAATTATGAATGATGGAATTTGAACCCATCCAAGATATTTAATTAAATTAACACCTCCAAGATAGATAAAATCTACTAGTGCTGAACTGTCATCTTGTATTTCTGCTTGGTAATATTTTGGACCATGTGAAATATGGCTAATTAATCCATCTTGCCCAATAGTTTCATTTCTTAAATACGCTATAGGTAATAAAATCAAAATGACAATCGATATACAAATAATATATTTTATTAAATCTTTTTTCTGTTTTCTAAATCTTATAAAAAATACTATTGATATTGGAATTATCATTAACAATCCTTCATACCTTGTTGTAGCAAGTAACGCCACAACCACAAATGCTAAATAAATTTTCTTGAAATTATTTGATAGAAAAAGAAATAGTAATAATGCTATCAAAAAAATGTATATATTTTCTGGTGTCCCATTAAATGAATTTTGAATTAATCTTGGTTCAAAAACAAATAATGTAGCACCCAATAATGAATAATTTTTTTTAAAATACTTAGAACATAACAAATAAACTGGAAAAATTGTAGCTACTGAAAATATAACTCCAATAAATCTTTGCATATTTTGATAATCTAGAAAATTATTTGAATCCATTAGTTGAAAAATTATTGAAAGAAATGATGGCCATCCATTATTAACTACTGAATGACCAGTAGGTAATTGGTTTAGTATACTCATATCTATTGCATACCAAAAATATCCTTGTGAATCTCCACCTAGTGGAACATCATATGGAAAATATACTAATCTTACAAATAACCCAGCAAATCCAATCAACACAAGAAAAACTATTGGTTTTTTTGTAGAATTTTCGAATGTATTTACAATATTTAATTTTGTAGACAATTTATGAAGTCCTTAGAGTTCTATTCATAATCAATAAGAAAATTGATTCTTGTATTAATGCAGTAACTATAACCCATGCCAGTCCAACAGTGCCATATATCGGTCCAAAATAAAGAAAACCACCAATTATTATTCCAAGTGAAATTAATTTTGGGGTCATCACAATCTTGCTTTTCTCCATTGCTAAAAATTTTGATCCATAAAGAATAGAAATAGTACCAGGTATTACCCCTATACTCATTATTTGTATTGCGTCCTTTGCATCAATAAATTTTGGAAATATCCAATCAATTACATTTGGTAAGATAGTTACTCCAAGAACCGCTATAATTATTGAAAGAATTAGTGCTATTTTACGAATTTTTTTAGTTGATTCCCCACTTGCATCCAATGGCAGTAAATATTTGTAAACAACTGCAGAGAACACCATCATCATAGTTAACATTTGAGCAGCCAACGAATAATTCCCTAATAATGCAAGTCCTAGTACTGGTGCTATGATTAGTTTATCAATAATTCCACCTAAACCTGCTGCTAAATTCATCACATAATTGTTCATGATAAAACCTTTCCTAGGTTTAAGTAACGTAAAATCTATCTTTGTTCGTGAAAATTCTCTTACAAAAATTATTAGGTGAGGAATATATGAAAGCGCTAAGCCGTAAATAATACCATACACATCAAACACAAAATATAACCCTACTCCCAAAACCACTGTCAATATTTTTTGTGATAGAATAAGTTTAGAATATTTTACAAATAATTTTTTTCCTAACATTACAGAGTTCACTAATGAAAATATAACGTATCCTACGGCAAGTAGGCCTACATCTATTCTGTCTAAGAAAATTGTTATTACTGCCAATGAAACAGCTGTTGCTAATATACTAACAAAAAATAACGTTGATTGAATTTTTATATTTTTGGCAGTATACACAGTTAAAGCATTAGAACTGCCTATTAGCGATACTAATTGTGCCAAACCAGCAATACTTATGAAATAAATTATTTCTCCATAAGCATCTGGATTGAGTTGTGATGCAATATATAACCAAAAGAATGCAGAAATTCCTGAGCCTACTATATCTGCAAATCCAATAGAGAATAATCCTTTCTGTTTAATTATACTATCTTTGAAATTATTCCAATTATTTTTCATGTGTATTTTAGTTTTAATTTTTTTCTCTAACTACACTAATTAACGAGTAAAGTAGAACACTCGTAATAAATAAAACAACTGCTATTAGCATAGTTCCTGCAGCAACTAATGTCAAGTTTGTATTTAATCGGCCAATTTCTGTATAATACTGTGCCGAAAAATATACAAAAAATAATCCAATTGCAAAGAATATCATTGATGGAACACCATAAAACTTCAGTGGGTGTTCAATAGAAGTAAATTTTATTGTGCTTAACAAAACTGATGAACCATGTGAAATTGGATTATGTGTTGATGTATCGCCATCGTAAGTAATCTTAATTGGTACTTCTGAAATTCTAAAATTTTTTGCACTTGCTTTTATTAAAATTTCAGTTGATATTCCCATCCCCAATTCTGATGGATTTAATTCATTCAACACTTTTTTTGAATAAGCTCTAAAACCACTCTGAGAATCAGTTAGTTGTTTTTTTATTGTCACATTTGTAATTTTTGTTATTATCTTAATTCCAACTTTCCTATACTGCGGAACTTCTTTTTCACTTTTATCTAAAAATCTTGAACCAATTACCAAATCTGATTCTTCATTAATAATTGGATCAACTACTCTGTTAATATCCTCAATTTTGTGTTGTCCATCAGCATCAAATGTTACTAAGACATCCCCATCCAACTCTTTTGATTTTAAAAAAATACTACGGATAGCTGCTCCATATCCTAAATTCTTCTCGTGATTAATCACTGTGGCTCCTAATTCTTCAGCTATTTTAGATGTCAAATCTGTTGAGCCGTCATTACATACAATTATCTTATCTGCAATTTTCTTTAATTGAACAATTAAAACCGCAATATTCTTTTCTTCATTGAATGCTGGAATCCCTACAATAATACTCAATTTTACACCTTTTTCTTGATTTTAGGATTTTAACCTATAAAACCTACTACTCAAAGTATTTCCACCAATTCCAAATTTCAATAGATTTCTTCATCCTTTTTAATAGAAAATATAATTAGACAAATTGTATACGACTTTATGAGCAGATTGGCTTCAAAAATCAAATTTGGTATAATTGGTTGTTCAAGGATTGCAAGGCGTTCAGTTATTCCTGCTATAATTAAATCAGAATTTGCGGAAATAGAAATAATTGGAAGCAGATCAATGAATAGAGCTAAAACATTTTCTAATGAATTCAACTGTAAAAAATATGGTACTTATGAAGATGTGATTTCAGATGATTCAATTGACGCTGTCTACATATCAACACCAATTGGAACACATGAGGAATGGGTCATTAAAGCTGCATCAGCAGGAAAGCATATTCTTTGTGAGAAATCCTCTACAACATCCTTTGAATCTGCAAAAAAAATGATCGAGCATTGTAAGCAAAATAATGTTAGAATCATGGAAGGTTTCGTATTTGTATTCCATCCGCAGCATGCCAAAGTCACAGACCTGATACGAAACAATAAGATTGGAGATTTAGTTTCATTCAATGGCAGTTTTGGCTTTCCAAAATTTCCAGAAGGTGACATAAGATATGATTCAAAATTGGGTGGTGGATTTTTGAATGATTCTGGATGTTATCCAATTAATGCCAGTAGAATGATCTTTGATGAAGAACCCCTCGGTGTATCATGTAATTTATCCATCGATGCAAAAACAGGGGTTGATACTAGAGGTACATCATATATGATATATGAAAATAACAAGATTGCATCAATAACATACAGTAATGGCAGTTATTATCAATCAAAATACAATGTGTGGGGTACGGATGGAGTTATTTCATTAGAAAGAGCCTATTCCGTTCCGCCAGATTTCAAAACAAACGTGAATGTTCAGTATAGTACTGAAAATAATTGGGAGAGTAGAAAATCTGAGAATTATCAAATAGATGCGGCAGATCATTTTACCGAAATGATTAATGCATTTTACCTAGCAATTAGTCGTGGTAAAAAACACCTATTTAATTTTGAAGAAGAATTAGTAAATCAAGCAAAAGTAATGGAAGCACATAGAATTTCATCAAATGAAAAGAGATTTGTTAGTCTTAATGAGATAAACTAATTATTTTTGAAATGACTTAATAATTTTAATAACACTATCTTGATGCTTTTTTGTTATGCTAGGAAATAAAGGCAGTGCTAGAATCTCATTGTAAATTTTTGATGTATTTTTAACATCAGATAGATTAGCAAATTTACGAAATGCAGTGTATTTGTGTATCGGCATCCAATAAACAGTAGTTCTGATACCAGCCTGTTTTAATTTTTTAAATAATTGGTTTCTAGATAATTTGAATAATTTTGTTACTCGTATCGTATACAAATGATATGAATGAGTTTTATTATTAACCATATCTGGCAAAACTATTCCAGAAATGTTTTGTAGCTTAGAATGATAATAAAATGCTGCTTTCTTTCGCAACTCATTTATTTTTTTTATTCTTTTAAGCTGTGATATTCCTAACGCCGATCTAATCTCATCTAATCTGTAATTGTATCCTGGCTCAGAGATATCAAAAATCCATGGGTATTCACTAGAGTAACGACTTTTAAGAGATTTTGACATACCATGACTTCGTAATTGTCTTACTTTATCTGCAATTTTTTTTGAGTTAGTTATGACCATTCCACCCTCTGCAGTTGTGATATTCTTTGTAGGGTAAAATGAAAAGCAGCCAGTATTACCTAATGTTCCAACATGTTTGGAATTATGAAAAGTTCCGACTGCATGAGCACAATCTTCTATAACTTTTAAATCATTATCCAACGCAACATCTAAAACTTCGTCAATATTACACACCTGTCCATAAATATGAACTGGAATAATTGCTTTAGTTCTTTTTGTAATATTTTTTTTAAGATTAGAAATTGATAAGAAGAAATCATTTTCATTTATATCTACAATTACTGGTTTAGCATTGCAGGATAAAATTGCACTAGCATCAGCTACAAAAGTTAGATCTGGAATAATTACTTCATCACGTTCTTTAATTCCTAATGCCTTTAATGATAAATGTAATCCTGCAGTACAATTTGATACTGCAACAGCATATTTTGATTTAGTATATTTACAAAACGCTGCTTCAAATTTTTCTAATTGCGGACCAAGTGTTAACATACTCTGACCAAGCGTTTTGTTTACAATTAGTTTATCATCAT
>Ga0209501_10006083_pt1 | contig 10941 bp, 10 predicted proteins | sample ArcticOcean_MG_C_4_FD_187434 | JGI IMG/M metagenome (GOLD analysis project Ga0209501, IMG submission 187434) | Marine microbial communities from western Arctic Ocean - ArcticOcean_MG_CB4_134 (SPAdes) (version 2) | ecosystem: Environmental > Aquatic > Marine > Oceanic | place: Arctic Ocean...
TATGCCTAAGGTCGACCCCTTCGAGAAATTGACCCCTCCCCCCGAAAACGCCGGTGACCGCGAGCACAGGATTTGGCAGGCGACAGCAGATTTTGAGCAGAAATTGTTTCTGCTGAGAGGGTGGCTGAACGCATTCAAGCGGTGAGAATCACTTCATCGCCGTCGACTAGGTCAAAATGTTCGCGAAGGAAGGCGGCTGCAATTACTTCGACGACATCGACATGTCGAGTCAAGTCGGGAATCAAAATTGCACATGGGACGATTAAGTCGGATTCGGAATTTTCTAACGCCAAAGTTGCCAGGAACGCTGTTGCGCCTCCAAAAGAGCGGCCTTCTCTCTCAAAACCGTTGATTCGGTGTGACTCGATTCCGGAGACATCGATAAGGGTGGCTGCCTCATTGATTTCGTCTGAAATACCCTTCGCGACGACGCCAACCTCGGTGCGTAGCGCGATGTAATTTGCTAGAGAATCGCCTTCGAGTTGAATGTTGAGTGTGCCGGGCCACGCGGTGACGCCGAGAACCTGCTTGAATTGCTCTTGGTAGTGAGTTTGCGCCATGAAAATGTGCGCCCTCCCGAGCCCACTGCTGACCTCCCCTCGCAGTTCCACGGGCTTCCCAAGTGGTCGCTCTTATCCAACTTGCCGTTGGTTAAATCTGGTTCAATTTGCTGGCTGTCAAATCTTGCCGAAATGGTCGGTTGTCAAATTTGATTCGATTTGCTGGCTTTCGAATCTCATTCAACTTGCAGGCCGGTGAAGCAGCCTTATGCTCAAAACTCCTAGAATGTTGTCAAAGGCCGAAAGTCATCGGTTGACGAGCGATTTCCCAACCCATCGACCGAACTCTGGCCGCCTCAACAGAGGATTCGTCATGCAGCGGATTGGTGTGATTGAGGTGAATGAAAATGACCCGCGGGTCAGAGTGTCCGCGGTCGCCGAGCAGGGAGAGGGTTTCCTCGACTGGCGGGTGACCTATGTCGGCCGCTTTGCCGCCTAGTTCGTCGGCCGACCAAAAAGTCCCATCGATGAGAACGATGTCGACGAAAAGCGAACGGAACCACTCTAGTGGGCCGTCGGCTTGGTGGATGTCGAGAGTCATCTGCCAGGAGTCGTGGTCGGGTAGGAACAGCAATTTCTTGACAGCACCTTCGATGAGGAAGGCGTGTGTGTCGCTGTGCTCGTCGCGGTGTGGGACCCGAAGAGGAGTGATTGATAATTCGCCGCCAATCTCAACTTTCTCATTGCTCGAGAATTTATTGGCGCGCAGGTGGCCATCGTTCAGAAGTTGGGCTAGCATCGGGCTGTTTTTCATGACTTCAACCATTGATTCCGAGGCGTGTAGCGGCAACTGCTCGGTCCCCATCGCTTCGCGGCCGAACAAGCCGAGGCCATCGACATGACCCAAATGACCGTGCGTCAACCAGACTGAGTCGAGCCTTCCAAGCGGGCCGCCATCCACAGAAGCCCACATCACAAGTTGACTGGAGAGTTCTCGGCCCGCCTCAATCAAGTGGCGACCTCCGTCGGTGTCAGTGATGCCAAGTGCGACTGGGCTGCGGCTGCGTGTAACGCCTCCATATTCATCCATGCAACACGATTTCTCGCAGCCCGGCTGTGGAACTCCACCATCCTGCGCAGTGCCGAGAAGGGTGACTAAAGTCGCCGCCATCGGAGTCTCGCTCGCCCCTACAGCCCATGATTGCAACGGTGAACCCGTGCATCTCCCTACCACATACAGAGTTAGTGTGAGTGAGCTAATCCTTTGTTTCAAATTGAATCATAGGGTTGGTAAAGTGGAGGGGCGTTGTTGTCACTCGTGGGGGAGCCTTGTAGTCACTCGTGATGGTGACGCTACGGAGACATTTGTGATTGGCGCAAATGGCGTCGAATGGTCTGAGTGAGCGGTCGCAACGCCCAAATGGTGGGTGCGGGGCTTGGGAGGCCGTAGAGGTGTTGGAGATGGCGAAGGATATTCCGTGGATGGGTGAGCGGTTCGAGGAACTGGCGAGCCAAGATCTGCTGTGGGAACCCCCCACTTTGGAGTCGGCAAACGAGCCCAGTTGCACAGTTGACGGCAAGGAAATGATAATGCTTTCAGCCAACAATTACCTCAATCTCACGACCCATCCGAAGGTGGTTGCAGCATCGGTCGCGGCGACCCAAAAGTATGGCGTTGGAAGCGGCTCAGTCCGGGCGATTTCAGGCACGATGGATATCCACTTGGAAGCAGAGATGAAGGTAGCGGAATTCAAGGGAGTCGAGGCGTGTCTCATCTATTCAGCGGGTTACACGGCGAATGTCGGGCTCATCCCAACGCTGGTCAGAGGCAAGCAGGATGTCATCATCTCAGACGAGTTGAATCACGGCTCCATAATCGACGGAGTTCGGCTCACTAAGGCGACGCGCGCGGTCTACCCCCACAATGACATGGGTGCCCTAGAGAGGGTGCTCCAGGACCACTCGGGGAGTGAGCGGAAACTCATCATCACAGATGGTGTGTTCAGTATGGACGGCGATGTTGCGCCACTCGACGAAGTGACTGCATTGGCAGAGGAATATGGGGCGATGGTATTCGTCGATGATTGTCACGGCGAAGGGGTTCTTGGTGACCGTGGCGCAGGCATTGTTGACCACTTCAAATTGCAGGGGCGGGTCGATTTTGAAATCGGTTCGTTCTCGAAAGCGCTTGGAGTCCAAGGCGGAATCGTAGCGGGTAGCGAACAAGTCAGAACTCACGCGCTGAATCATTCCCGCTCTTGGCTGCTATCTGGTAGTCAGCCGCCCGGTGTTGCGGCAGCACAGAAGGCGGCTGTTGAGGTCTTGATGGAGGAGCCCGAACATCATGCCAAATTGTGGGCTAACACTGACAAATTCCGAAAGGAGATGGAGTCACTTGGATTTGACCTTGGAATGTCGACCACGCCCATCATTCCAGTAATGTGCGGTGAGTCGGCGGTCGCCAAGCGGTTGGCGGCGGAGATGAGCGAGTTGGGAGTCGTGGTCGGAGCGATTGTCTTCCCAATGGTGGCGCGTGATGGCGCAAGAGTTCGCAATCAGTTGTCGGCGGGATTGACCGATGAGAATCTCGACGAGATTTTGATAGCCTATGAGAAGGCAGGAAAATCAATCAAACTCATCTGATATTGTGGGACTCGATTGAAGCATCAGCCACGGCCAAGAGGTATGGCGCTCGGTTTATTCAACTAATGCTTCGACGGCAGCTTCGAGTTCCTGCTCTTTCTGTCTCTTTCCGACCTCAACTTTAGCAGGACCAAACGGGTCGATTCCATCTTCAAGCATAGAGAGCATCCTGTAACGAGGCGCCCAAGAGAGGTGCACATATGCAGGGCCGGGGAAGAGCATTACACCCCAAGAAAGCATAGCGGGAATGTCGGTTGTCATTCCAGACCATGTCGCCATGAGAAGTCCGAATCCAACGAATGGGAGCGCAAAGAGGACAATTCTGAACTTATCGAGCGGCGCTGGAGGCCTTTGGATGAACTTGTTCATAATCAGAGAAGCGTGACCGAGAAGAGCCAAACTGAACATGATAGTCACTCCTCGTGTTGCGGTCTCGGTCAACCAAGGAAGAACCGACCAGTTGTGGCTCCAACCAATTGGCAGGAGTAGAGCGCAGGTGATGAGAAGGCCGTAGAAAGCGCCGACGATTGAAGGATGGCAAGCGTAGAGTGGCCATGCTGCGAAACGCTGCGAAAGAGAGGAGCCTAGAACCATCTCCTGATGCTGCTCGTCTAGCGTCTCAAGACGGTCACGCCATGACACCATGAGTTGGGGCCGGCCTCCGAACCACTTTAATTTTTACACCACTCGAACCCGAAATCAGTCATCATCGTCCCGATTGATAATGTCCGAGGCATCACTTCGCATTCGCCTCAAGAGTGCCCCGGGTTCTGGTGTCATACTCCCTGTCTCGGTGGCTTCCCAAGTGCGGTGTTCGAGAATTGACTCCCCCTGTTCACGGTCGCGGGCTGCCTCAAAGGGGTCTTCCGCGTCCTCGGCTCTCTCCTGTGCGTCGCGCAGTGCGAGGGCGATGTTCACCAAGCCGAGCAATTTCTGGGATTTTTTGTCTAGCATTCCATCGATGCGGGCGAGCACTTTGCCGTCTGCGTCATCCCGCTTCAGCAAGATTTGGGGAAGTATCGGGTCTTGTTGGGGAAAAATGCGTGCTTTGGCTGGAATTTTCAGCCAAGATTCGTCTGCGGCTTGAATCCAAACAGAAGTGTCACCAACCTCGTCCGATGGGTGCCATGGGTGGCCTTCCCCTACTGCGGCTGTGTTGAGTTGAGCAATTGTTCGATTCAAAATCGAAGTCCACAAAAACATGACTCCAAACCAGAAACCGATGAACAGGGCGAACGGGGCCCAGTTTGGGAAGTCGTAGGTGAGAATGGCGTTGGAGATTTTGGCGGTGATGAATGTCACTACAGCAGCGACCATGAATGTGGCTGAGGCGGCAGCCTTTGCGCCGGTACGACCGTGGCTGAAATCGACCATCTTGTAGGCTGACCTGACATGGCTCAACCGAGAGAACTCAAGGCTCTGCTCGGAAGGCTCGGACATAACTGGCGGTTGGGGGCATCCGGCATCAATCCTATGCGAGAATGGTTGAGTTTTTGTGGTGAAAGTTCTTCCACCATACAGTAGGTTTCAAGTGCTAGGCTGAAAAACCCGAAGTATGCTTCCTGACACCTTATTGGACTTCAGTGACGAAGAGGCGATGTCCTACGCTACGATTCTGGCCGCGGTGGCGACCTGCGATGGAGAATTCACTGCTGAAGAGATGAGCGGCTACGAAGCGAGGATAGCGTCACTACTGTTCCAGCCGTTCGTGCGCGAACGGCTCGATTCGATGGTCGGCGAACTGGTTGACCTCCAAGAGCATCTTGATCAGTTCTCGCTCAACGGATTGCGACTTCTGCTTCGCGATTCGGTATTGATGGCGGCTTGTGACGGCGAGTACAAACCTGAAGAACTCGCGATTATCGAACAGATTGCGAAGGCTGCAAATGTCGATGAGAAAACACTCAACGAACTCTACTTCTGGGTAAGTGATGGATGGTCATGGCAGCGACGCGGCCATGACATCTTGAAAATCGCAACAGAGCCTCAGATTTTGAGTGTGAACTGAACTATCGTCGAGTATAGTTCACCTCCTCGGAATCAACAGCTAATTCCACTCTCAATTGGTTTTGGCTTCGTTTTACATTGTTCACAATCGATACCCTGCCCGCTACGCGGGGCAGACCCTTCAAGAGGGGGGTGAGAGGAGACAGCCCCGGAGATTTGGGATGGCGGAACTTCCACGAGGTACCACCCGGGAGGTTCGCAGAGGCGGTTCGGGCGTACTAGAACTGCTGCTAATCGACTTCGACAAGGAGGGCGGCGACGGCTACATTCGAGTAGAGAGGCCGACATCTGTACCTTCCACATCGCAACTCGTTGTGCAACGAGGAAAACCTTCGCTGGCGCTTCACGAGTGTGAAATTCTATTGATGGGACAAGCGGCTTTGGACGCGCTACGCATAGATGCCGCCGCAGCCGATTCGCGTCTCTCAATCCATGTTGATGTCGACCTCGCGCTCATTTCGGGATTACACCCTGAAGCCCGACTTCACCTCGACGAAGAGGACTTCGTAACCGGGCAGAAAGTCAGTGGCTGGATAGTCGACCCATCGGAAGAGTCGAGTTGGTGGCAGCAGAAACGGCGTACTGAATGGAAGCAAAGTGAGACCACCTTGGAGGCGGAAGTAGAGGAGGCACCGGCCGAGTTGGAGGCTGTTTTGGTCCACAATCCGGGTGAGGAATTGGAGGTTGGATACGCCTATTTGGTCGACGATGCCGACCCAGATTCAAGTCTTGCAGTTGCCTCCCATCTCGCAGCAATCGGACATCCACTTTTGGTTCTCTCACGCACCCCTCCCGAAAGGCTCGCCCAAGAGCACAGGCTTCCCGAGTCGGTCTGTCGCTGGCTCTCCGAAATGACGGATACAGAGGTTGCCACGGTCAATCCGGGGTTAGAGTCGGTTCGCAAGGAAATTGATGATTTTCTCTGGGCTGCAACTCGAGCGGTAATCGTCGTGGACGGTTTGGAATATCTCTCCGGATTGCATGGTTTTGATAGGCTCCTCGGAATGTTGCGAGATTTGTTTGATTCGATTCAGTCGTCCGAAGATGTGGTTTTGATGTCTGCCGACTTGGATGCTTGGGATGAGCGGGAACGCTCTCTTTTATTGCGAGAGTGCGATTTGATTCCGGCCGGCCGAATGATGGAATGGGCTGAGAGGCCGGCAGTCATCGAAGGTCATCCATTCTGTCAGGATTACGAAGAAATTTCCATTCCAGCGCCGAGAACAATCGATGTTGAGGCGGATGCTAAAGAGGAATTCAAAGCGGCTGCTGGAAGGCTGTTGACCGCCAAAGAGGATGTCGTACGGGAACCGGAGGGGGCGCCAAAGTTGGAGCCCGCTTTGGATGGATTCTCTGTCGAGGCGCTGATCGATGAGATGCGCCGAGAGGATTCTGAAAAGTCTGTAGATGATCGCCCCGAAGCAGATGATTTGGGGATTCCCGAAGAAGAATTAGTCACGGGTCACGCTGCTACAGCAGAGGCATCATCGAGTGACGAAGACGCACCGCTACCCGATTGGGCTACCGCACCCTCCGCAAATATGGGTGATGAGCCGGGTCAGTTTGTCGGAGAGCCGGCCGTCGTAGATTTGGGTGAATCCGTGCCTATTGAAGGAAAGAAAATCCAAGTTGAGGCTGAAGTTTCAGTGCCGGGGTCGGGTTCAGCGTCAGCGTCCGAGTCAGTTTCAGGGCCGGAGTCCGGTTCAGGGTCAGATTCAGCGTCGGTGTCAGCGTCAGCGCCGGTGTCAGCGTCGGGGTCAGGTTCAGGGTTTGATTCAGCGTTAGAGTCAGAGTCAGTGTCAACGCCGGATGTAGAGATTTCTGTAGAGATACCCTCCGGACCCAAGGCGGCTACCGTCAACCATCGGGTGAGTGCTGAGAAGAAAATCTCGGTAGCGCCGCCGCTGAGCAGCCACCAGATGGCGAGTGCGGCGTTGCAAAAATCAGTTGAAGAAAGTAGAGAAATCTCCACCGAATTATCAAATCCCGGATACGAGGCGTTGGGGCTCGCTCATTCCTCGATGAATGAAGCTGGTGATAGGTCCCGAGTTGTTGGCGATTGGGTCACCGATGAGAAACGGGATTGGGAAGCGCTCCAGATGGCTGAGATGCAATCTGCTGTGGATAATGCGAGAGGAATTCGACACACAATTCCGTCAGAGGAGGGGGCAACACCTGCTCGCCTCAATGTCCGTTCATGGAGTGCTGCGGCAGGTGCGGCGGCGGAAACAAAACGGCGGGCGAAGGCTCCCGATGACCCAGACAATCCTTTGGCTCGGAATCCGGCTACTAGAGCCCAAAAAGTTCGCACTCTAACCCAATATGTGGTTGGTAGTGAGATGGATGCGCTCTATTCGGATAGACGGCATATTCTCAACCAAGCCGGCATCGACCTTGAGGTGTTGGGCAGGGTCACTGAATTGTCGGAGAAAGGACACCCAATACAGCCTTTGGTGGAGCGTTTGGAGGCAGATTCTGGTGAAGGCATGCAGTTGCTGAAAAAGATGGAAAAAGATTCCAAGAAGGTCGCCGCATTACTCAATCGTCTGAATGTGTTTGAAGAGAACGGAGTTGTTGACTCAGTCGTTGGAGAGCGCTATCGAAAACGGTTGTTAGAGTTCAAGGAAATGGATGAGATTGAAACTTTGCTGACCGATTTGGAGGGTTGATGCCCTACGGGCATTGTTGATAGTGGGGCGGCGCCCTGCGGCTAAGAAGAGGTGACAACATCGGCCGACGCACATTACTCCAAGAGCAATTGGAGAAGAGCCGCCGAATGCTATCGGGCAAAGCGATGGATTCGGCACTTGCCGAAGAAGGAAAGGCGGCACCATCACCGAGTCTGGGCCTGTATGTTCAGCGCCGTCACCGTCCACCGATGGAGAGCCCATACGATGGCCCATTCCAGAAGACTACAGCCGCTGCTGTCAACGAGAGAACTGGTGGCTTTGGAAGCCATGCAGCAGCGCGACTGAAGCGAATGCGGCAAGGAGTCGAAGCGGAAGCACCGATGATAGATACGGGCCTCGCGGGGAAACCTCTACCTGCTGACAGCCCAACATGGAGTTTTTCTCTACCAGACGAAGCCTCGACAGATGGTGACCCAGCGGTTCCAGTTTGGCGAGAAGTTCTCTCCGACCAGCAATCCGCTGCCCGCCCTTCCGCTGAACAGCGACGAGGACATGCGATGAGTACCGGCGGGCCTGTGGCAGCAGCACCGAGCCCGCTTGAACCGGTCGCAGAAGAGCAGGTTGCATCTCGACCGGCGTGGCCACCAGTACTCCATTCAAATGAGAAATTTGTTTGGGGCAATTGGCAACTTGGCCCAGAAAATCGGGTGGCGACAACTGCGGCAAACGAGGTCGTTGACCACCCCGGAACTCGACTCAACCCTTTGATTGTGGTTGGGCCGGCGGGTTCAGGCAAAAGTCACCTCTTGTGGGCGCTTGGCGGTACACTTTGGAATCAGTCTCCGGAGATGGAGGTTCGGATGATTTCGGGCGGTTCCTTCCCGGGCTCCCTCGTCGAGGAGTGGGATGTGGCTTTGCAAGGCTGTAAGGGGTTGCTAATCGATGACCTGCAACTCATTTCGGTGGACGCTCAGGCTTCTCATGCGCTCGGAATTATGGTTGATTTGTGCCTAAATCTTGGCGTTCAAGTGGTTATTTCCGCTGACTCTGATGTACAAACTTCGGGCTCACTCGCACGCTCACTCGCCTCCGCCGTTACCGTTAATCTCGGACTTCCCGAGCCAGACACACTCCTGCTCAATCTCCGAAACCGGGCGCTGCGACGCGGCTTGGCTCTCTCAGACGAGCAGTTACAGGCGGTCGCTACTCACGCTGGCGCGGATTGGCGACGGGCAGAGGCTGGATTTGAGACGGTCTCGCTGGCAATTGAAGCGGGCGCAGAGCCGCTTGGAGTCAGTGATATTCGTTCAATTTTGGCCGGCGAAGAACTGCCGATGCGCGATTCAGATGGGTTGTTAGCGTGGGATTCAGAACAGACCGGACAACGGATTGTTCGAGAGGTTCTCGACCATGTATTGCCACGCGAAGCGCAGCCGAATATAGAGATAGTATCTGAGTTGGAGTCGAGGGTTGACGACTATCAGCCTCCAGATTTGATGCCCGACGATTCCGCAGACGCTGTGGACGCATTGCTGGCTCGCCATTTGGGCAGGGAGAAGAGCGCGTTGGAGGATGCGCGGGAGAGAATCAACAGGGCTGATGAGGAGACGATACTCGAGGCACCGCGGCCCGATGTCCCAAAAATTGACATGATGAGCGACTCCTTCCTAGACCGACTTGAAAACCGACTTCGTGACCATCAAGACGAACTTTTGGGGCTTGAAGCCGAGATGGAAATTATCGCCTACGGGATTGACGATGCTGAGCCATCCGACCTCGCTGAAATGGCTGACCGAATGCTTGAGATTGAGCGCAGACTCTCTCGAATTTCGCGGGTGGATGCGGGTGACCAGATGATGCCTCGCAAGAAGCCGAAGCGGCCGTACGAGCCCGAACCTCTCAACGAATTTACACCTGAAGGTGAGTGGGACATCGACGAGGATTCTGTGGGGGCTGATGACCTGTTATCAAAACCAACAGCGTTGTTGAGGCCGATTCCAATTCTTATACCGATTTACACTGAAGAAGAGTGAGATTCAATGTCCTCTATCCTCGACAGCAAGTTTAGATTCATTATCTACATCGTCGTGGGATTTGTCTTGATCATTGTATGCGGTTTTATTGGTGCGGCAACAATGCCACTGATTATTGACAATTTCACATATCAAGGACAGAGAGGATATGAAGGCGGAGGAGTTCTGGGAATGCAACTCGGAATATTAGGTGTAATTTTGAGTGTGTTGATTATCGAAGTGGTTAGAACAAAAACCGAATAAAATTAGATTCCGTTTCAAAGGGGTCCCCTTCCGAACACCATCGTTTCAAACGGTACCGTTCCGAACCCCGTCTTTCGGAAGGGCTCCCCTTTGGTGCAAACAGTGATATGTTGGAATGAGTTGTTAATAATCAGGTGAATTAGATGGGAGACGAGGTTTGGTATGCAACAATTGTTGGAGTTATAGTATTAAGTGGATTGAGCATTTTCTACATCCTTTATCTTGCAAAGATGCGCCGGACGAAAACAAATGCTGCTTGGAAACAAGCTGCAACAGAACTGGGACTCGATTTTACTCCAGCTACGCGAATATTTGGTAAATATAGAATGAGTGGGGTAATTGGAAAACAACTGAGTTGTTCGGTTTGGGCGTATACAGAACCTAACGGGCAGGGGGGATATACTACATTCATGAATTATGATGTGAGGTTTTCCCAGCCACTCAATAAGGTAAAGGAACTTCTCACACCCAATATTCAATCTAAACTCTTAGAGGTAAATAATGTCCTGAAGAAGGTGGTAGTTTCTGATGATTCTATCAACTCCACTCGTGTGAGTGGTTTCATTCGCAAATCAGAGATTTTGGTTCAAAATGTCAAACTACTGATACAATTGGCTGAGTTGATTATTCCAAACGAAGAAGTTGATTCTATCTTTGAGGAGATTTGATCCGGTCAAGCATCTGCCGCAGAAACGAATTTGATAATCGAATAATCGAATCGGACCATTCGCAAGGGTCTATCCGAATACCCATTGAAATGAATATTGAATTTCAAAGGGCTTTCAGTGCGTCCTTCGATAGGCTACCGTTTGAAACGATGGTGTTCGGAAGGGGACCCCTTTGAAACGGAATCTAATTTTATTCGGTTTTTGTTCTAACCACTTC
>Ga0209501_10006086_pt1 | contig 10936 bp, 12 predicted proteins | sample ArcticOcean_MG_C_4_FD_187434 | JGI IMG/M metagenome (GOLD analysis project Ga0209501, IMG submission 187434) | Marine microbial communities from western Arctic Ocean - ArcticOcean_MG_CB4_134 (SPAdes) (version 2) | ecosystem: Environmental > Aquatic > Marine > Oceanic | place: Arctic Ocean...
GTGGTGCAAATGGTTCTGGATCTTTGTTAGAGAAAGCCCACATTGAAAATGCTGGTGAAGAATGAATGCCCATAAGAGCAAACATATAAGTTAACACCATCATTCCTGTCCACAAACCACCTACTGGAGTTTCTTTTCCCAAACCAGCAGTAAATTGTATGACACCCGGAATAGCAAAGTAAGCAGAGTAGTTATCACCAGGAGTTCGTCCCCATTTAGTGCCTTCTACTAAAGCTACTTTTCCTAAACCTTCGTTCAATGCGTCCCAACCTCCAACGAGATCGTACGCAATAAAACCAATTGCTATAATCCCAAACCATAATAAGACTGCTTGCAGCGTGTCTACGTAAGCAACAGATTTTAATCCACCTAATCCTACGTAAAGTGCAACGATACCTGCTAGTACCCATGTACCAGTATTTACGCCCCACATACCATCTGACAAAACATTAAATAATTTACCAGACCCTGCTAGCTGAATTCCTAAATATGGAATTGAGAAACATAAAGCTACAACCACAGTTAAAATACGAATCATATCACCCTTAAAGTAATCTGCTAGCATTTCTCCTGGAGTTACGTAACCGAAACGTTTTCCAAGTATCCATTGTCTTTTTAAGAACATTACACCCGTAAAAGGAATTGTAATTACATAAAAAGATGCATAGGCATATTGAAAACCATCTCTATAAATTAATCCTGGGTGACCTAAAAAGGTCCATCCAGAAAACGAAGTAGCTGTAGCGGCTAGCACGAACACCCACATAGGAAGCTTTCTTCCTGATATAAAGTAATCCGAAGCTGTTTTCGCTTGTTGTGCTCCCTTAATGCCCCAGAAGATACAATATCCCCAATAGAGTATTACAAAAGCCATCAGCCACATTATTTTTGCTGACATAAAGGTTCTCCCTTTTTGTTATTTCACTTTGTTTTATAAAACAAAAAAAGCCTAGAATTTTTAATCCTAAGCCTTCAATTTGAAAATTCTTCCATAATTCAACCCTCAAAGCAATACATTAAAGTCCTAAAAATAATGCAACTAATAATTGAAATTGTTGTTAAATCAGTGTTATTTTGGGAATATAAAAATAAAAAAATTTTATGGATATCAAATACTACTATCTTGTGTTTCACGACCCTTTTTGGACGATATTATTAAGTATAGCTCTGTTTTACCCTGTACGACAATTAATATGGATCCTATATGTTAGAAGAACACAAAAAAAACAGCAAAGTGTTTCAGACGTAGAAAAAAATATTTTAAAAAGAAGAGCAACATTTACTTCAATTTTTTTGTCGATAGTTTTTAGTTATGTTTATGTATCCCAGGTATTTAGCTAATGGACAGAACAACAAATATTTTAAAAAGGTTTGTAATTTATATGGCAATATTAACTTTTGTCATGTTTACGGTATGGGCACTTATTAAATCTTTTAGAAATAGACCTCCTGGTGATTATCATACTGAAGTTTGCGATATACGATTAAAAGATAAAAAATATAATGAAGGATTAGATGCTGCGAACATAGCTTTGGAAAAAACCCCAGATCATCGTGGGGCAATCATGTGTAAAGCATTAATATTTATTTCTATGAAAGAATATTTTAAAGCTACTGAACAACTGAATTATTTAATAAAATTTTTAGAAAATAATCTTGAGGAAGATGATTTAACTGGAAAAGGAACACTTGCTGCTGCATATGCAAATCGAGGAATTATCAAGGATAGAGAAGAAAACTACGAAGGAGCTTTAAAAGATTACGTAAAGGCTCTTGGAATTGATCAAGTGGCTGTTGCTGGACCTGGATTAGGCACAATAATTCTTAATTATAAATTTAAATCATCATCAGTAAAAGAACGTGCTTTATATTTAAATGAACAACTTCAGCTTCCTGAAGAAGAGAGAGTTTTAAAAATAGATGAATTAGATGCAGGACAAGTTATGCATAAGCCTGGAAAGCTTTAACTGCCCAGGCCAGGCAGGTTTAAACCTAAAACATTTTTTAAAAGAACTAAAAAAAAATAAACAGCAGCAATAGATCCAAAAAACAATCTTACAAAATCTTTTTTACCTCCAGCATTTTTATAAGTCAGTGCATGATGAGCGATGAGCGCTGTAACTATTAAAAATATTATATTTACTAATTTTTCATACTCTTGAGGAATAAAATCAAACATCACTTTTTATACAATTCTGGAAATACTATTTTTTTTTCAATATATGGTGGATAAAAACTTGCAGACTCTCCTGAAAAACTGCTAGCCATATAATGGCTCCCGCTAAAAACAAAAATAATAACTAAAGTATAAAAAATACCACGAATTTTTCTTTTTTTTTCATCAACAATAAATTCTCCAAATTCATTATCATAAATATGATATTTACAATTGTTGCCATCTAACACACCTGCATTATCTAATTTTAAAATATCCTTAGCATAGGATGTAACCCAAATAGGTATTATGTCTGAAAGCATATATTCGTTAAATATAATATTTACTTTGTCTTCTGGCATTTCTTCCTTATACCAACTGTTATAAGCTAACTGAATTAGTTGAAATTCACCTATGTGTATTAAGTTTGCAGCTTGAATGATTAAGGATCGTTTTGGATTTTCGTCCCAATCTGGTTTAATTAATGTTTTCAGCAAGCTGTGCATATATTAACTAAATATTTTTTCTGTTTGATACTAAGCTTTCAACTACTGTCGGGTCTGCTAAAGTAGTTGTATCGCCTAATTGATCATGTTCATTTGCCGCAATCTTTCTAAGTATTCTTCTCATTATTTTCCCAGATCTAGTTTTAGGTAATCCGGGTGCAAATTGAATTAAATCTGGTGTCGCAATGGGACCAATTTGTTTTCTAACCCAAAGTTTCAAATCTCTTTCTAGTTCACCAGAAGGTTTTTCAATAGCATTTAGAGTAACGTAGCAGTAAAGGCCATTTCCTTTTATATCGTGTGGGTATCCAACGACAGCGGCTTCCGCGACTTTTGGGTGTGCCACAAAAGCACTTTCAATTTCAGCTGTTCCCAGGTTATGTCCCGACACTATAATGACATCATCAACTCTACCAGTGATCCAGTAGTATCCATCTTCATCTCTTTTACACCCGTCTCCTGTAAAATATTTTCCATCAAATTGTGAAAAGTAAGTATCTATAAATCTTTGATGATCCCCATATACTGTTCTCATTTGTCCTGGCCAAGACTGAGCTATGCATAGCCTGCCTTTACCTGATCCCTTTATGGTTTTGCCTTGCTCATCTACAATGACTGGCTTAATTCCATAGAATGGTTTAGTAACCGAACCTGGTTTCAAGTCAATTGCCCCGGGTTGAGGAGAAATTAATATTCCACCAGTTTCTGTTTGCCACCATGTATCAACAATTGGACATCTTGAGTCTCCAATAATTTTAAAATACCAAAGCCAAGCTTCAGGATTAATCGGTTCTCCTACTGTTCCTAAAAGTCTTAAAGATTTTCGACTTGTTTTTTTAACAGGCACATCGCCCTCTCTCATAAGGGCTCTCAAGGCCGTGGGTGCAGTATAAAAGATATTAACTTTATATTTATCTATTATTTGCCACCACCTTGAAGTATCAGGATAGTTTGGAACCCCTTCATACATTATAGTAGTAGCTCCATTTGCTAGCGGCCCATAAATAATATAACTATGCCCTGTTATCCACCCAATATCTGCTGAACACCAATAGATATCATTTTTTTTATAATCAAAGATATATTGATGAGTCATTGAAGCATAAACCATATAACCCCCAGTAGTATGTAAAACTCCTTTAGGTTTTCCTGTAGAACCAGAAGTGTAAAGTATAAACAGCGGATCTTCTGCGCCCATTTCTTCTGGTTCACAATCTTTTAATACATTTCTAGTTATTTGATCAAACCAAACATCTCTACCTGAAACCCAGTTGATTTCATTACCTGTTCTTTTGACAACAACACATTTTTTTACATTGGGACACTTTAACAAAGCATCATCAACAATTTTTTTAAGTGGTATAATTTTTCCACCTCGCAATCCTTCGTCTGCAGTAATTATATAGTCAGATTGACAATCGTTAATTCTTCCAGCTATTGAGTCTGCAGAAAAACCTCCAAATATTATTGAATGAATTGCTCCAATCCTCGCGCATGCTAACATTGCATATGCAAGTTCTGGAATCATGGTTAAATAAATAGTTACCCTATCACCTTTTTTTACACCCAGTTCCTTTAAACCATTTGCAGTCTTGCAAACATTTTTATGAAGTTCTCCATAACTGATTTGTTTTGAATCTGCCGGATCATCACCCACCCAAATGATAGCAGTTTTATTTTTTTTCTTTTTTAAATGTCTATCAATACAATTTTCCGAGGCATTTAAGGTGCCATCATAATACCATTTGATCTTAACATCAGTTTTACTATATTTTACGTCTTTTATTTTGTTATACGGTTTTATCCAATCAATTCTTTTTCCTTCTTTTTTCCAGAAAGCATCATTGTCTTTAATAGATAATTTATATTTTTTTTCATATTGGCCCTTATCAACATAAGCACTTTTAGCCCATTTTTTTGAAACTTTAAAAATTGAGTCTTTTGGTTGTATTTTTTTTTTAATTATAATTTTTTTTGATTTTTTTTTAGATTTAATTTTCCTAGACTTTTTTTTAAGTTTAATTTTTCTAAATTTTAATTTATTTATTTTTTTTCTTTTTTTAGCCACTTTACACCTAATAGTAATTAGATAACCTTTCTAGACTTTACTAATCTTATAAATTATTTGCCAGCTTTTATAATCTATAGGCATCACTGATAATCTACCTTGTTTTACTAGAGCTAAATGAGAAATTGATTTATTGTTTTTAATAGCCTCAAGAGAAACAGGCTTTTTCAGTTTTTCTTTAAATTTAACCTGAACAGCAACAAACCTCTTTTTTTTGTCTGTTATATCTAAAAAGGCTTCTTTGATAATCTCTACAACGCCAACAATTTCTTTTCCTATGTTTGAATGATAAAAAAAACATAAATCATTCTTTTTCATTTTTTTTAAATTATTAGCGGCTTGATAATTTCTCACACCATCCCAGGCTACACCTTTGCTGCCAGCTGATTTTTGTTGATCAATAGACCAAACATCTGGTTCTGACTTCATCAACCAATACTGCATCTAATTGTTTCTCCAATGTTTGTTTGCGTTATTGAACATGGCAGTTTCATAAAACGCCATTTTATTTAAACACGTGCTATACAAAGTGCTATACATTTATTTTACTTATTTCGAATTTTCAAAATAGTTTTTTATTATCTTTTTTGTTTTACTTAACCTGCAGTCATTATTCATGGTGCTATGTCCGTTACCACATTGATAACCTACCAACTCTACAGAATCAGGATATTTTTCTTTTAAAAAATTTAATTCCTTAGGTCGATTAAATCCATCATCTTCATAAGCAAATATTAGTGCCTTTATAGTTTTTACCTTGGTCATTTTTTTAACCTGTCTAGGACGCTCTTCTCTTCTCCACTTAGGGTACTTATTTATTTCATTTCTCGGTCCAGCAAATGCTGGAGCAAAAACTATTGCTGAGTTAAACTTCTTTTCTACCTGATCCATCATCATAAGTGATGTCCATCCACCTGCTGAGTATCCTGTAAGAAATATACTCTCTGGTTTAATTCCTGCAGAAATAAGTTGATCTAAAATTTTATTAATTTCTTTTTTTCTTTTATAAATATAGGACCCTAATGTACCCCCATCTGTAGCTTTGGAGCACAGATAATAAAAATATGTATTATCAGCTTTTGTCAAAATTTTTAAAGATTGTGGAATTTGATTATATGATTTAGTGCAGTTTTCTTTTTTTTGAGGACGAGTGGTTCCATGTGAATATATAATTATTGTTAAATCACTACCATTATCTAAATTTATTTTAGGGGTTTTGCCTTTATATTTTTCAGAAATTGGCGTTAAATTATTTGTGTTAGGTGAACCAAACAACATAAAACCAGAGAAGTTTTTATTCTCTGCTTGAACATTAAAGCAAAAAAATAAGCTCCATAAAAAAACTAATAACAATCTCATATCTCAACTATTAACATAGAAAATTAAGTCGTGCTATACTATGTGCTATACATTAAGAGCAGTTAACTTTTATTAATCAACAATTTTGTGAATGAAATTAAGCAAAAGGTTTGTGGAAGTTGGTAGGGTCTTGTCTATGTATCACAAGCTTTGGTTTCATTAGCCAGTATTGCATTTATAATTTAACACCAGCTCCCTTCATAAAAGGAGCAGAACTATCCAATGGCCACCTTGCTTTTGCATGAAATTTTAAGTCATCAATTAAATTTATTTTATATCTCTTGATACCAGCCCACGCAATCATCGCTGCATTATCACTACACAGATTAAGTGGAGGAAAAATAGAAGTAAAATTTTTTTCTTCACATAACTTTATTAAATTTTCTCTTATTGCCAAGTTTGAAGCGACTCCACCCGCAATTACAAAAGTATTTTTTGTTAATTTGTTATTTTTTGTAAATTCTTGCATAGCAACTTTTGTCTTTTCATAAAGGATTTCATTAATTGTTTTTTGAAAAGATGCTGCAAGATGGTATTTTTCTTTTTTACTTTTTATTTTTTGAGAAGCTCTAAGCACAGCGGTCTTAAGACCGGCGAATGATAAGTTGCAACCACCTCTTTTAAAAATTGGTTTAGGTAATTTAAAATAATTTTCATCACCCTTTTTTGCCCAATTTTCAATTACTGGTCCGCCTGGGAATTCTATTCCTAAAAGTTTAGCAGTTTTATCAAAAGTTTCACCAAGCGCATCATCAATTGTTGTTCCCAATCTTCTATAATTATTAACCCCATTTACTTCTAAAAATTGCGTATGCCCGCCCGATATTAATAAAAACAAATATGGAAAATTTATTTTTTTATTAATTGCAGGACTTAGTGCATGACCCTCTAAATGATTTACAGCTATAAATGGTTTTTTTAATGAACCAGCGATTGCTTTGCCTATATTCAAACCTACAGTTAAACAAACTAATAAACCTGGTCCAGCTGTAGCTGCAATTCCATCTAAATTATTTAAATCTTGATTGCTTTCTTTTATTGCTTTTTTGATAATAAATTCTATTTTTTCTATATGCGCTCTAGCAGCAATTTCAGGCATAACACCTCCAAACTCTTTATGTTCTTCAGTTTGGCTAAAAACTATGTTTGATAAAATTTCACCAGTTCCATCGCTTGCTTCTCTCACAATAGAAGCCGCAGTTTCGTCGCAGCTAGTTTCAATTCCTAAAAATATAAGCTTTTTTTTCATATTTGATTATCTGTCTATAAATATAAAATAATAATATAACATAAGTAATTTTTAATAATAATGACAGATAAGAAAAAATTTATAATAGGATCCCGTGGAAGTAAGCTTTCATTAGCCTACTCAAGTCATGTTAGGAACTTATTAATAAAATTTAATCCACAATTCAATGAAGTCTCAGTAGAGATTAAAATAATCAAAACTTCAGGTGATATATTTCAAAATAAAAAAATATCTGAAATTGGTGGAAAAGGAGTTTTTTGCAAACAAATAGAAGATGAATTGCTAGCTTCAAAAATTAATTTAGCTGTTCATTCTTTAAAAGATTTACCTACAATAATGACAGAGGGATTGTGTGTTAATGCTTTGGTAAAAAGAAATGATCCAAGAGATGCTTTCCTAAGTTACACAAAAAATTCTTTTAATGAACTTAAGCCTCAATCTAAAATTGGCACAAGCTCATTTAGAAGACAGGCCCAATTAAAATTATTAAGAAATGACATTACAATTGTTCCGGTGAGAGGAAATATTGACACTCGAATTAAAAAATTAAAAAACAGAGAGTTTGATGCTATAATTTTATCTTTGGCTGGAATTCAAATGTTAAATTTAGAAAATGAAGTTAAAGAAATTTTTACAACAGAACAAATGTTACCAGCAATAGGTCAGGGAGCGATTGCATTGCAGTGTAGGCAAGATGATACAAAAACATCGAATATTATAAAAAAGATAAACCATGAAGAAACTTCTTATTGTGTAAGTGCAGAACGTGCCCTTCTCGAGGCAATTGGAGGTGATTGTGATACAGCCATTGGTGGTCTAGCAAAAATATCAAATAACAAGATTTTTTTAAAAAGTGAACTCTTTTCAAACGATGGGAAAAAAAAATTTACATCTCAAAGCTCAGGTCACTACAAGGAAGCTAAAGAAATAGGTTATAAAGTTGGTAACGAATTATTAAAAAAAGCTGGATCCGATTTTAAAAAAAAAGAAAGTTGATAAGTGCATATTATTATTACAAGACCTAAAGAGGAATCAATTGATCTTATAAAAAACTTAATGGAAGCAGGTCATTCAGTAACTCATCTTCCGGTAATTAAAATTAAAAAATTAGAGACTCAGAAAATAAATTTTCAAAATTATAAAGCTGTAATTTTTACTAGTTCAAATGCAATAAAATATATGAATGTTAAAAAATTGAATTCTAAAATTAAATGTTTTTGTGTTGGGAGCGCAACAGAAAGAACAGCAAAACATTTTGGTTTTACAAATACTTTTTCGTCTGGAGGTACTGTAGACTCGCTTATTGAACTAGTTATAAGAAACCTAGATGATAAATCAGGTAAGTTAATTTATTTGAGTAGTGAGTTTATTTCAAAAGATTTAGATATTGATTTAATTAGGGAAGGATATTTAGTAGATAGAATTTCCAACTATACATCCTTCCCTGTGGAGCTAATTGATAAAAAAATATTAGATTTTATAAAAAACAATCCACCAGATGTTTTTTTTATTTATTCCACAAAAAGTGCAAAAAATTTATTTAATCTGATAAATAAATATTCACTTTTAAACGTAGTGACTCATTGTAATCTTATGTGTATAAGCGAGAAGGTATTACTTGTATTAAAGCAAATTAAATGGAAAAACACGTTTATTTTTAATCCTGGGGAAGAAGAATTTTTACTAAATAAAATTAAATAATTATGGGCATATTTGAAAATTTTTTAGCATTATTTCTTGAAGTGTGGAAAAAAGGAATTCTTGGCATAGATATATTCCAAATTTTAATTGGGTTAGGAATATTTTTAATTTTTTTATTATTTAGAGGTTTAATTAGTAAAGTTATAATCCGCCGTTTAAAAAAGTTAGCAAAAAAAACTTCAAACAAGCTGGATGATACTTTTGTCGAGGCAATGGAAGGTCCAGCCCGTTTCTTGCCGATAGTCATTGGTTTTTTTATTGCTAGTTATTATTTAGAATTTAGCCCAGAGTCTCAAGCGTTTATTACTAATATAAATAAAACACTTATTACAATTTTAATTTTTTGGTTAATGCATCAGTTTATCCAACCGGTATCCTATCTTTTGGGAGGGTTAGAAAAAGTTTTATCAAGAGAACTCATTAGTTGGGTTATTAAAGCTTTAAAAATACTTATTTTTATTTTAGGTACGGCGGCGGTGTTAGAATTGTGGGGTATAAAAATAGGACCGATTATTGCAGGACTAGGTTTGCTTGGTGTTGCGGTAGCATTAGGAGCGCAAGATTTATTTAAAAATTTAATTTCAGGAATTTTAGTACTGGTAGAAAAAAGATTTAAAATAGGTGAGTGGATTATTGTAGAAAATGTTATTGAAGGAATAGTTGAGAATATTGGATTTAGATCTACAGCTGTAAGAAAATTTGATAAATCTCTAGCAATTATTCCAAACTTCCAGTTCGCAGAAAACGCTGTCATTAATGTAAGCGCCACAACCAATTGGAGGATCAGTTGGATAATAACATTACAATATAATACTACCATTGAACAACTTAAGAAAATTAGAGACGAGATAGAAAAATATATTGCTTCTAGTAAAGATTATAAAATTAGTGACACCACTGAGCATGCTGTCAGAGTTGATAAATTTTCTGACAGTTCAATTGACATGTATGTCAGGTGTTTTACAGTAACTGATGATTGGAGTGAATGGTTAAAAGTTAAAGAACGATTAGCGCTTGTTATAAAAGAAATTGTAGAAAAAAATAATGCTTCTTTTGCATTTCCAAGCCAATCAATCTATGTGGAGAAAAAATGAAATCTATTTTTATTTTGTTAGATAGTCTTATTACAATTTATCTTTGGGTTATTATTATTAATGCTTTGCTTAGTTGGTTAGTAGCTTTTAATATTCTAAATACACAAAACAGATTTGTCTTCTCTGTTCTTGATGCTACATACAAGCTAACAGATCCTGCCTTAAATAAAATAAGAAGATTTGTTCCCACTTTTGGTTCAATAGATATTTCACCTATTATCTTGATTTTAGCTTTAATGTTCCTTAGAAACTTAGTTTTTGAAATCTTTGCGCCAAGTTTATTTTAATATGATTATTGATGGAAAAAAAACAGCAGCTGAACTAAGGAGTCAATTAAAGATAAAAGTTGATGAATTGAAGTCTAAATATAATGCTGTTCCAGGATTAACAGTAATTTTAGTTGGCGAAGATGCACCAAGTAAAATTTATGTTAAAAATAAAGAAAAATCTGCAGTTGAAGTAGGTTTAAAATCTGAAGTTATTAGATATTCGGCAGATCTAGAAGAAAAAGCTTTGTTAGAAAAAATTAAAGAACTTAATAACGATCAAAAAGTTTCAGGCATATTAGTTCAACTGCCCCTTCCCAAACATATCAATAAAAGAAAAGTTATAGAAACTATAGCGCATGGAAAAGACGTTGATGGTTTTCATCCTATGAATGTGGGAAATTTATCTTCAGGTTATGACAGTAGCATTCCATGCACACCTCTTGGCTGTAGTTTATTAATTAAACAAGTTGAAAAGAATTTAAGTGGAAAGCATGCTGTGGTGATTGGGCGATCTAATTTAAATGGAAAACCAATG